>Ga0075431_100008696_pt1 | contig 10173 bp, 5 predicted proteins | sample RhiMetdeltSRZDD5_FD_75297 | JGI IMG/M metagenome (GOLD analysis project Ga0075431, IMG submission 75297) | Populus rhizosphere microbial communities from Tennessee, USA - Rhizosphere MetaG P. deltoides SRZDD5 | ecosystem: Host-associated > Plants > Roots > Rhizosphere > Soil | place: USA...
ATCGATCGGAGCGGATACTTCGTCCAGTTCGGCGCCTCGTACCAGCTTTCAGCGGAGATGATGTCGAGGCGACGATCGTTGTTCAGATCGGCGACGGCCGTCGTCTCGCTCTGGATCGTATCGATCGCTCGAACTTTGAACGACGGCGCCGATTGTCGCGCCGATGGGACGACAACGGCGCAGACGAGCGACGCAAGCAGAGTCAGCGGCAAGCGCGCGATACGACGCATGGTGCCCTCCAGGTCGAACTCGGTCGGGATCGTTGTCCGGGATCCGTTGGCCGGGATCCGGGATCCGGATTGAGTCTAACCATTCGGCAATTCTACCGTTCCGATTTCAACCGTGGCGTATCCTCATTAGAATGGCGCATTAATTCAGGAGGTCCATGGAGCCAATCGGTACCGTTGAACAATCTGCAGCCCTGGCGCCGACCGACTCGCGCTTGCGGACTGCCCATCGTGTCTTCCGCGGTGCCCTCATTTTCAACACGGCCCTGACCGGGTTCTGGCTCTTCGCGATTCTCACCCACCAGACCGGAGGCATCTTTCAGCACTACGAGATGGGCCGCGACGTCGTCGGACGCGTGGCCGGCGGCATCCTTTTCTTCTATGTCATCTGGGGATTCATCTGGTACGGCATCAAGACGCTGCTGCTGAAGTACTTCGTCGGCTTCACGAAGGAAGAGCGACGCCAGGCGTTCTCTTCGCGGATGCGCGCCCCGTTCGAGGTCGCCTCTTTCACCTCGCGCTACTCGGAACGACGAATCAGGATCGTCGACATGATCGGCCGCCGCGGCCGGTTCATCACCCTCGCCATGGCTGGATTCTTCTATCTCTACGAGCGCGTGGCGGTCGAGCAGTCGCCAGCATTTGCGACGCTGTTCCTGCAGGACAACCTCGCCGATGCCGTGCTCACGAGCTGGGTGTTTCTTGCCTTCTATTACGCAAATGGATTTCTCGCGGCGGCGTTCTACGGTCCGCAGTCGCGTGTCATGGACGGCGTGCTCGCGCGCGCGAATTGCCTGCTCATTACGACCCTGTGGACCGCATTCAAGTTCGTGATGGTCCCGCTCGGCGGCCGTCTTGCTGAAGTCTTTTCACCCAATCACTTTGCGGCGGTGTTCGCGTTGATCTGGGGCGCGTACATCGTTACCGACGCGATGTCGGAGATCGGCGGCGCGTTGTTCGGCAAGCAAACACTGCGCGTTCGCGGCATCGGTGACGTCAATCGCAAATCGATCGGCGGCACTCTTGCCGGCTTCGCGGGCGCGCTGGTGTTCTGCCTCTGGGTCGTCGTCGGTCAAGGCTTGGCCCCGGCGTGGATTGGAGTCGCCGTCGTCATTGCGATTGCGAGCACGCTCATCGAACTCTTCTCGCCCAGAGGTACCGACGACTTCTTCATGGCGACGGGCAATGCGCTGATCTGCCTGGCATTCGGGATGTTGTTGCCGCATTGAGTCGGATCCCGGATGCCGGAGACCGGCACGAACCCAGAAGCCAGCCAGAAGCGACAGCGCCACAGTACTCCCGTCCCTATCCCTCGGCGCCGATGGCACTTGTGGGCACCGGAGTCGGCTGTTATCATCCGGTTACCTCTCGCCAGGGCTTTCTCGTTGGCGCCCCCTGCATGCAAACGATCGGTCGGTACGAACTTATCGAAAAACTGGGCCAGGGCGGCATGGGAGCGGTGTATCGCGCGCGCGACACGCTGCTCCAGCGCATCGTCGCGGTCAAGGTGATCGCGACCGCGATCGACCAGAACGAGGAGTTGCGGGAGCGATTCTTTCGCGAGGCGCGCGCGGCCGGTCAGCTCTCCCACAAGAACATCATTACGATCCACGACCTTGGAGAGCACGAGGGGCAGCCGTACCTGGCGATGGAGTATCTCCAGGGTCAGGATCTGCTGGCGCGCATGCAAATGCCGCAGCGAATGAGCCTGCGCCGGCGGATCGACATTGCCATCGAGATCTGCGAGGGGCTGGATTTCGCTCACGTCCACGGTGTCGTCCACCGCGACATCAAGCCGGCCAACATCTTCATCACCGATTCCGGCATGGTGAAGATCCTGGACTTCGGGTTGGCGCGGCTCGTCACGTCCGAACTCACTCGCAGCAACATGATGATGGGCACCATCAACTACATGGCGCCCGAGCAGATTCGTGGCGAGAAGATCGATCATCGGGCCGACGTCTTTTCGACCGCCGTGGTCCTCTACGAGCTCCTCAGCGGGCGCCGCGCATTCGATGCGGACTCGTTTGCCGCGACGCTCTACAAGATTCTGCAGGAGTTCCCCGAGCCGCTGCAGCACATCGATCCGGCGATTCCCTCCGAGGTGGTGCGAATCGTCGAACGCGCCCTGTCGAAAGCGCGCGACGAACGCTATCAGCACATGAGCGAGATGCTGCTGGAGCTGTCGTTGTTTCGTCAGCAACTGGCAGGCATGGATTCGCCCGCCGGAGGACGTATCGCCCCGACGGAACTGCGCACGCCGTCTGACAAACCGATCCAGGTGACGCCGCCGATCCCGTTGCCACCGGTTGCCACGCCGCTGCCGGTAACGGGAGCGCCGCCGCCGGTATCCGGGCCGCCTGCGACGAACCCGCCGGCGCCGGCCGGCGTTCGTTCTTACTTGCTGCCTGCGATCGCTGTGCTCGCACTGGCGATTGCCGCGATCGCGATGTGGAACTCGTCGCGGAATGCCTCGAGTCCGCCCAGTTCAGCGGTCGCGACCCCGACCCCGCCTCCGGCGACGCCGCTGACAGAGCTGATGAAGAGCGCGATCACCGCGTTCGAGGCAGAGGACTTCGCGACGGCGGAACGGATCTGCGACACGATACTGACCCGTGATCCCGGAAATGACGCCGCGCGTCAGCTGCGGGATCGCTCGCGCGCGGCGGCAACAGCGGTTGAAGAGGGCCTTCGCAAGGCACGCACCCTCTATGCGGGTGGCCAGTTCGAGGACGCCTCACGCGCTGCCGGCGAAGTCCTTGGCGTCGCGCCTGGGAACAGGGACGCGAGACAGATCATGGAGGACGGGGCCGCGCGCTCGCGTGGACACGGCGCTGATGAAGCGAGAACGCAGGTCGCGCGAGCACGATCGGCGGCACGCTCGGCGGGGGCACAGCGTACTGCCGGACCTTCGTACACGGCCGCGGCAAATGCCGAACGCGAAGCGCAGCGCCTCTACGACGCCGGCCGTCTCGGTGACGCCACGATCAAGTTCTATCAAGCCAGCGGTCTTTACCGCAGCGCGGAGGTCGCGGCACAAAACGAGACCATGCGGCGCGATGCCGCGGCGCGTGCGGAGGCTACTCCCGAGAAGCCCACCGACGTAGCTCGGACAACGCAACTTCCGCCTCCACCGGCATCGACGCCGTCCGGCCCAACGCAAGCGGGGCCAGAGCTGGCAGCGCCTCCGACGCCGGCGCCGCCAACGACGTCCGCACCGACGACAACGGTGCCTCCAACAACGACTGTCGCGCCTCCGCCAGTCGCGGCGCAGCCCAGCGCGGCGGAACTCGCTGCCGCGCGCGACGCCGCGATCTCCGATGTGCTCGCAAAGTACAAGGCAGCCAACGAATCGCGAAGCATCGACGCTTTGAAGCGCATATGGCCCGGATTGACCGGAGCCCAAGAACAACGGCTGCGCGATGAGTTTCGCCATGCCACGAGCATCAGCGTTGGCATTCTCGATCCGCGAATCTCCGCGGCCAACGACACCGCCACGGTGACGTTCGTGCGCCGATACGAAGTCGTTATCGACGGGCAGCCCCACCGATCGCAATCGGACGCGACGATGTCGCTGCGCCGCAGCGGCAGTGGGTGGACCATCGAAGGAATCCAATTCGTCGTAAGCCGTTGACAGACGGACCGGGAGATCTCGAAAGGACTGATGATGCGAAGAGTGGCGGTGATTGTGGCGGTGGCCTGGTGCGTCTCCGTCGTTCAAGCGAATGCGCAAACGAAACCGGCGTCGTTGGCAACGTTGTTCGAAGACATCTACGGGCCGAACGGGCTGGTGCTCAGCAGCGATGACGTCTCGCTCGACGGCACAACGCACGCGGCGCATTTCAATAGTGCCTTCCAATCCGACTTCCGCCTCGTCAACATCGCGCTGACCGGTCAACTCACGGCCATCCCGCTGCCATCCCCGGCGTCCGGCTTCACCTACCAGTTCGACGCGGCCACTGGCACGTTCGTCCGATCGACTCGCAGCTTCGGTCCGATCCTGTCCGATCGCGCCGAGACGATTGGTCAAGGGCGTCTTGCGTTCGGTTTCTCGAATCAGTTCTTTTCATTCGATCATCTCGACGGCGTTTCGCTCGCCGACATCCCGGCGGTCTTCAGGCACGACTCGTTCGAACTGGGCGGTGGGCGCGCCGACGTTGTGTCGACGACGAATACCGTCGAAGCCGACGTGAGCCAGTTCGCCGGAGCACTGACGTACGGGGTCACGAGCCGCATCGATTTGTCGCTCGCGGTTCCGATCGTTAGGACCCATTTGTCGTTGCTGTCGAACGCGAGAATCCAGCGGCTGGGTACCGGATCAAACCTCGGCGTCCATTACTTTCTCGATCCGGCAGCACTCGGCAGCTTTGGGTCGACACACCAGTACTTCACGGAAGGCTCCGCCAGCGGCATCGGGGATCTCGTCGTGCGAATGAAGACGATGCTGATTCGCGAAGGGAGCCGCGCCCTGGCCGCGGGAGTCGATGCACGTTTGCCGACAGGGGACGAGCAGAACCTTCTGGGCGCGGGCGCCATGGGGCTGCGGCCGTTCGCCGCGGTTTCAGGCGCATTCGGCCCGTTCGCGCCTCATGCCAACATCGCGTATCAGTGGAACGGCGAGAGCGTGCTGGCCGGCGACGTCCGCGCGGGAATCAAGGCGAATCTGCCCGATCAATTCCAATACGCTGCCGGGACCGACCTGGCAATCAACCCGCGATTCAGCATGGTCTTCGACCTCCTGGGACAGCGGGTGCTGAACTCGCCGCAACTCAGTGTCTACACCCTCAATGCGACCGGGGCGGCCGGCAGTGCGAGTCTGCCGGATATCCGATTCAGCACGGATTCCTACTGGGTCACGGACGCGGCCCTGGGGTTCAAAACGAACGTGGCCTCGCGTCTGCTCGTCAATTTCAACATGCGTTTCAACGTCGGCGACCACGGCCTGGCCGACCGAGTGGCGCCCTTGATTGGAATTGAATGGTCTTTCTAAGGGATTTGCGGATGAGTCTCTAATTGCACTTCGCTTTTTCTGCCTTCGGGAGCAGAATAGCGCCCTACGGAGCGGCACGTGCGTATTGCACCTTTGGCGCTTTTCCACGCCGCCTTTTTTGGCGTGATCGTCCTCGTCGTCCCCGCCAACGGGCAGGTTCCCACCACCGTGGGTACCGTATCCGAAGTTCCGCTTCCTGGCGGGCTTCGTGCCGCGGTTGCGGCGGTCGGCGACCGCGCCAATCCGGATCGCGCCCAGTTTTTCACCGAATTCATTCGCCGCTTGTACGACACGCCCTTTGCCGTGAAAGCCGACCCACGCGCACCGGTACTTCAGGCCTTCCTGGCGCAGTTGAAGTCGGGCCGCGGACCAGCTGACACCATTCCCCTACCGCTCGACACGAAATTCTGGACTGACGTCGTCTTCAAGAAACAAGCAGGCGTCACCGCGGACACGCTGGTCGCATCGATCGCCCAATCGCGCAACGCCGCGCTTCTTTACAGTGGGCTCCTCGCGCTCGACGATGCCACGCGCGCGTGGATCGCGGAACAGCCTGGACTGATCTCGGAGATCGTCGGCCGTCGCGCGGCGGCGTTTTTTACGGTCGCTGCCGGCTTGCGAGTCGCCCCGGCCGGTGTCCAGGTTCCAGGCGGCCCCGCCGCCGAACCCGTGTGGCAGGCGCTCGTCGGGCGCCGTCCCGCAGAAGCGGGCGAGTTCGTGCGCTCCCTGATTTCGTCCGACGAAGGGCGACTCGCATTCTTCTTTGGCGCCATGGCGCAATTGAACACGGCGCAGCTTCGATTTGCGTTGTCGCTCGACCTGAATGAAGTGGATCGACGCGTCGATGCCAGCCGGCGGCTCTACTCCGTGTTCGAACGGTTGTGGGTGGGGCGCGCGCTCGAGCAGCGCGTGTTCGTTCGTCCGTCTTTCGACCCGGCGCTGCTCATCTTCGAACTCGATCCTGATGGCGACGGCTCGATCACTCTGCCCGGGACGCGTGGGCTGTGGACGGCTGTCTTCGCCGAGGTGCGTCAGAACACCGCTAAGGGCACGCGCCAGGAAGGGCCTGGAACGATTACTTGGGATCAACCGCCTGATTTCCCGTGGCTCTGCGAGCAGGTGTTCAAGGCGGACGCAATCGAACAGCGACGGCACTTCATGATGGTGCTCTTCGCCTCTCGCCACGCGACCGGCGTGACCAAGGAAATGGCGCGTGACGCGCTCGACGCGATTCGTGCCGCGGGGGCGTATCCGGTGCTGACCGCGACGCTGGAACGCGCTGGCGTCTCCGATCTCGCCGTGTTCGCGGCAGCGGCGCGTCGCGCCGCCGACGTGACCGCGATCGAAGACGAATCGCGCGCGTATCGATCGCTCGCCCAGTATCAAGGCGCGCTGGCGATGATCGCGCGCGCCGTGACGCGAGGCAGCCTCACCAGCGAGACCGCCACCAGGCTCGTCTCGACACTCGCGGCAATTCCTCTGAACGACCGCGGCGACTACGAAGGCGGTGTGGTGGCATGGCTCGGCAACTGGCTCGATCCCAATCCACAATCGACCCGAAAGACGCGGCCGAGCGGTCCGGCCGCGGACGGCTCGGTCGACGACGTTTACGAGAGCGTCGCCGGGCCAATCGAAGAAGATGCCTTGCGCGTCCTCTCGGGACCGCAGCCAAGCCAGCCGCGCATGCTCGATTGGGAGGGCACTCGATACCGCATCGATTTCGCCCGCGCGGAGGCCATCCGGCTGACGCGATCGCAAGGTGAATCCTCACGTCCCTACCTGTCCTCAGCGCGAACGGTGCTGTCGATTGCCGAGGCCCTGGGCACTCGGCCCACGCGCGAGACGCTGCAGCAACAAGCGCAGGCGTTCTCGCGCATCGCGCGTCGGGAAGGGGCCGAAGAAGACGACGAGTCCGTCGCCGAGATGTTCGCATCACATCGCGACACGGCGAGCGCACTTCAGCGCGCCGCGCGGTCCGGCGATCTGAACGCAGCATCGCGGCTCGCGCCGACGTTACGTCTGATCGCGGACGAGCTGCTCGCGCGGGGTCTCGTCGAATGGACGTATGCCGCAGCGCTGGGGCCGCGTGATGGCATTTCCATCTCAGCCGCCGACGCGGCGGCGCGCCACGATTTCGGTCTTCGTCCGGCGAGCGGCAACCGCGCAGGCGTCTGGCAAGTCCCCAACGAGAGCGTCGACGCCGCGCAACGCTGGCGAGTGTCCGGTTCGCTCCTCGGCCTGGACGCCACGCTCGCGCGTTTTTCGCTGATCCGCCTTTCGATGCGAATCCTGCCTCAACGCCCGATGGTGGGAGAGATCGATCGCCGGGTGTTCTTCGATACGCTGGCACTCATCGAGCCGAAGTCACTGTCAGACGCCGATGGCGACACGATCGTGACGGCGATCCGCGCCGGGCGCGCACGTCTGAATGCGACGCGTTCGACAGCGGACGTCCGCGCGATCGCTGACGCGATCGTCTTGAGTCCGCAGCGACGGACGCTTCTGGCATGGACGGTGACCCACGATCCGTCGCGAGTCGGCGTGTTTCTGTCGCCGATCGAACTCTTCTGGCTCGGCGCCGCTGACGCGCGCGTGACGAATCTTGACGCGTGGGGCGCACCAGCCGGTCCGCGTACCGGATGCCTGTGCCTTCGGATCGTACGGGCGCGCTCGTGGGAAATATACGCCGGCCGCTGGAATACCGGAATGATCGTCAGCGCATTCCCTGACCTGAACTTCCGCATCGCGGAACTCCTGAGCGATCTCCACATGCCCGCGGCGCTGCTTGCGCCAGTTCTCATGGCCGCCACGCTCGACTTCGTCAACTCGAGCACCAGTCGCGATCAAGACGATCGTCGCGGCCTGGTCGAATTCGTCCAGGCGCTCCAATCCGACCGCGTCGAGCAGTATCTGGCTTTGCTCACGACAGATGGACCGCTCGTGCCGGTCGGTCAGGCACCGGCGGGCAAAGATTCATCACCGAGTGATTCGACCATCAAGTTCGCAGGTGAGAGACGATGAGAGCCTGTCCCGCCGAAGCGCGTGCGCGAAGGCGGATCGTCGCAGTGACGGCCAGCGTGTGGGCATTGAGCATCGCGATGAGCGGTGGCCAGACGGCGGCGCTGCGCATCACCGCGCCGACGCCGGATACAGCGATGGGTGGCCTGACCCGGATCGAGGTCAAGATCGAGCCCGGCTCCGCATTGTCCGCTCTGCGGACGATGACCATCAGCGTTGATGGCCGGGTTGTGTGCACACTCGAGAGGCCTCCGCTCGTGTGTTCATACGATTCGGGCGAAGCGATCCGCGCCCACCACGTGCGCGTCGTGGGAACGCTGACCGACGGAACGAAACTTGTGGACACCGTGTTCACCAAGGACCTTGGCTACAGCGAGCACGTCCGCGCGGACGCGGTGATCGTCCCCGTCCTCGTCACGCACGGCGGGCAGTTCGTGAAGGGATTGAAGCAGCAGGATTTCGAGATTGTCGAGGATGGCGTCAAGCAGACGATCGGCAGTCTTGGAAGTGAAGATGCGCCGCTGGATCTCGTGCTCGCAATCGATGTGAGCGGGAGCATGGAACACGCGCTCGAGGACGTGAAGGCGGCGGTCAAGCAGTTGTTGTCCAAGCTACGCCCGGGCGACGCGGCGACGGTGATCGGGTTCAACGACACGATGTTTCTCGCCACCGAGAAAGAGAAGGACCAGAAGGCACGCGAGGCAGCGGTCGATCTGCTCGCGCCCTGGGGAGGCACTGCCCTTTATGATGCGACGGTGAGCGCGATCGATCTCGTCAGCAGTGATTGGGGCCGCAAGGGCATCGTCATCTTTTCCGATGGCGATGATCGCAACAGCATCACGTCGCGCGAGGCGGCGACGGCGCGTGTCCAGGCCAGCGACGCAATGCTTTACACCGTCGGATTCGGCGGCGGCGCCACCGTCCCGGGCCTGAAAATGAAGCTCGAACAGTACGCGCGGGACACCGGTGGCCGCGCATTCTTCCCGCAGCGGGCAGAGGATCTGAATCGCGTCTTCGACGAGATCGTCGAGGAGCTCGCCAATCAGTATGTCCTGTCGTATTCGCCGACCAATCAAAAACAGGACAACAGCTGGCGGAAAATCTCGGTAAAGGTCAAGAACGGAAAGTACAGCGTCAGGGCACGTGATGGATACCGCGTGCTCGGAACCAAGCGTACCGGGAGGTAATCATGCGGCGGGCCAGCGCCATTCTTGCTCTTGCGGTCACGACGGCGATCCTTTGTCCCGGCGGTGATCGAGCGCTTTCGGCGCAAGAGCCACGGTCGGATCAGATCCCATCATTTCGGAGCGGGGTCGAGGTCGTCACGATCGACGTCAGCGTCGTCGACAAGCAGGGGCGGCCGCAGCGCGGTCTCACCCCGGCGGACTTCGCCGTCAGCGTCGCCGGTCAGCCGCGCCGTGTTGTCACCGCGGAGTTCTTCGATCGGACCGCGCAGGTCGTCGCCGCGCCACGCGTTGAGGGCGCGACGATCAGCACGAATGACGGCCTCGGACGCGGACGAATGTTTGCGTTCATTGTCGATCAGAACACGCTCGATCTCGGGAGCGCCCGTCGCGTTGCAAACTCCGCCACCGGTTTCTTCACCCACCTGACCTTCGCCGATCGAAGCGCCCTGATGCTGATGCCGGTTGGGCCGAATATCACGTTTACCTGGGCGCACGATCGAGTTCGGGACGGCCTCCAGCGAGTGACCGGACTCGGGAGGCCCCTCGTCGGCTGGGAGTACGGCAGTCTGGCCGACGCGCGCGACATCAGCAACCGCAACATGATCGCGCTGCGCAACGTCGGCGACCGCGAGTGCGGAAGTGCCGCCGCGTCGGCCGGCGGGTTCGGCGCTGCCCCCGGTCCCGGTACCGCCGGCCCGGTGGCCTCACCGGCACCACCCTCGAGCGGAGGAGGTGGCGGAGGCGGTGGCGG
>Ga0075431_100008705_pt1 | contig 10167 bp, 17 predicted proteins | sample RhiMetdeltSRZDD5_FD_75297 | JGI IMG/M metagenome (GOLD analysis project Ga0075431, IMG submission 75297) | Populus rhizosphere microbial communities from Tennessee, USA - Rhizosphere MetaG P. deltoides SRZDD5 | ecosystem: Host-associated > Plants > Roots > Rhizosphere > Soil | place: USA...
AAACGGTGAAGAGATGCACAGCGTCTCAGCCAGTATTAACGCGCTACAAACTACTATAAATTGAGCGAATCATTCAACGCAGCGCAGAACACCTTGGTCGGAATCGAGCTTATGCACATGATCAAAAAACGGCAACTGGTAAAGGAGGGAGCCGAGAGGCACACTGTGGCCGCACTGTTCTTGTGATTCCCGTTTATTCATAGCTCTTGACATACTTGACTTTTCCGTCTCTCAGCCTCACTCTGGAGCTTGACGATTTCGCTTGAACTCTGGCTCCATTCGATGAGGGGAGACCCGATGTGCCCTATACTTTCGGCTCTGCTGACATTTCTGATGACGCTGCTCCGCTCTCGTCTTGCTCTGCAGCTTGAAATCGTCGCCCTCCCCCACCAGGCCGCCGTCTATCAGCGTTCCGTATCGCGTCCCCGTCTTCGTGCTACTGACCGTCTGTTCTGGGTCTGCCTGTCGCGTCTATGGTCCGGCTGGCAACACGCCCTGGCGTTTGTCCAGCCCTGCACTGTGATCGCTTGGCAGAGGCAACGCTTCCGAGATCACTGGCGACGGCTGAGCCAGCGTGGCAAGCCGGGACGACCTGCCATCTCCACAGAGGTCCGCGAGCTGATCCGAGACATGTGGCGTGCCAATCCAACGTGGGGGGCCCCTCGCATCGTTGGAGAACTGCACAAGCTGGGCATTAACGTCGCCAAATCGACGGTGGAGAAATATCGGCTCAAGCGTCGCCATCCATCGTCTCCGACGTGGAAGACCTTTCTGAACAACCATGTCGCGGATATCGTGGCGTGTGATTTTTTTACCCTGCCAACCGCTACCTGCCGCGTGCTCTTCGTCTTTATCATGTTGGCTCATGAGCGCCGACGCATCGTGCATTTCAACATCACCGAGCACCCCACGGCACAGTGGGCCGCCCAGCAAATCGTCGAGGCGTTTCCCTGGGAGAGCGCGCCGCGCTATCTTCTATGGGATCGGGACGCGATCTACAGTGTGGCGGTCCAGCAGCGCGTCAAGAACATGGGCATCAAAGAAGTGAAGATCGCCCTGCGAAGTCCCTGGCAAAATCCCTACTGCGAGCGACTCATCGGGAGTATCCGTCGCGATGTACTCGATCATGTCATCGTCCTCAACGACCGGCATCTCAAGCGAGTGCTCTCGGCGTATATCACCTATTACCACCGGTTTCGGACGCATCTTTCCCTCGATATGCACTGCCCATATCCCCGCGCAGTCGAGCCACCTGAAATTGGTGGGGTCATGGCCCTGCCTGAAGTTGGCGGCCTCCATCACCATTATCAGCGACAGGCCGCGTGACAGTCGATGGGCTATCGGTCCATCAGGGGAGAGAGACAAGGAGAACGACGTGCACTCCCTATTGCGGTTTCTGCTCATAGTGTTCCTGAGCATGGGGGTCTGGATGGCGATTGGACTCGGGGTCGGTTTCCTGTTGCATCGACTCGTCCCCGCCATCGACCTGGGTATGGCCACGTTAATCGGGGTGGTGACGCTTGGCGGCTGCTTTCTGTGGCTGAGCCGGATTTCGACCCTCGAGGCGATCTATGGATACGACGACAGTGAACGGTCGGACTCCACGTGGTCGACAACGCCCCAGGCGGAATCGAGATCAGCACGCCGAAAGCGGCCACGGAGACGGTTGTAACCCTCTCCGCCTGATGCTTGATACCGGATGTGAGGTCACGGGATACCCAAATCGATGTTCTCCTCGCGTGATATGAGTATTCGGGAACGACACCTCAGTATCTTGCTGCTGTGTCAAGGCCGGTCCTGCCGACGGTGGGGACGAGGACAGGCCTGACGCTGTGATCGATGCTCCTCTTGGGAGCATGGCCCCAAGCACGTCTTTCCCATCTTCCACCACGCCGATCAACACGTCTGTCACCGCTTTGACCGCTGTACGACGCCGTGTCCCAGCCGCCTCGAGCGTCTCTTGCGGGGCGGACTGGGCCGCCTCCATGACGCCACGCCTAGCACGCTGCACCACGGTGGCGCCCTCTGCCCCCATCTCTGCGGCCCCGGCCATGGTGCCTTGGACGGCGTGCTGGGCCACACGCAGTCTAGCGCCTCCCACGTCACGCACCCCCAGCCCCACCCCTGTGGTGACGCGCTTGGTGCGCAGCATAAGCCCGGCGCCTCCTCTACGGTGGTCTGGAGCGCAGCGGTGATGCCATCGCGGGTCACTGTCACGCTGTCGCTGACTCCCTCCCCGATGACTTGCAGGGTCTGCGATACCGTGCTGCGCACGCGTTGGACGATCGCTGGCTCCCTCGCATGGAGACCACGGTAATCATACAGAGTATGTAACCGTATCATGACAGTTTTATCAAGTGCACTCCATCTATTGCGATCCAGGGAGCGAGGTCGGTCAGGCTTGGTTACCCTACACGAAGGCCCTGGGCTTTCCCCTGCATGCCTTGTCGGTTCCTCTTTGGCCCATGCCCGTGTTCTCTCCCCTCCCTCTGAGATGCTCAAGATGAGCGAGTGGACTGGCAACGTGCCCCACTTTGAGAGACCTTGGTCTTCTCAGGCCCCGTCGAACACCAAGGCGGACCTACCCGTCTGCCGCCTTTTCTCCGTGAAGAAACGCTTTTTTCTTCTCCCAGGAGCCATGTGGCCTGAGTTTTGCTCTCGTCTGCTGTGTGAAGTTATCGGCGGCGTAGGAGTTGACGCCACGCGCAGCATTGTGGTCTGAGGAGGATATCTGATGGAACCAGTCCGACGCGTGATCGCCCCAGCTTTCCCTCCGTCCCAGACGCCGAGCGCGCGCATACCACGCGCTGCCGCGCCCAGGTGGATCAGGTGGTCTGCGTCCACGGACGTGTGCAGCTTATCCGCACGGATGCGGGCCTCGTCACTGACCTGCCTGCCCAGGCGGTGACGCAGTTCGCGGTGCATGACCAGATGATGATGCGACCCTGACGCAGGTGGCGGGGCCATGGCCCCGCCACTGCCCTAGGGACACTGCCGGAAATAAAGGAAGAGCTATGGCACTCTTTGAGGATGTGACCCTCGGTTCCGTTGCCTCCAGCACGCTTCTCGGTGTGGGGCTGCTCGTGGCAGCGCCGCTGCTGCTGCCGGTTGCGGGTGCGGTCGTCCGCCCTGTGGTGCGGCTGGCCGTCCGGGGCGGCGTCGCGGCCTATGACGCCGTGGCGGACCTCGTGACCACCGCGGGAGAGGAGTTGAACCAGATGGTGGCCGACGTCCGGGCGACGGCCACGACGGTCCCGATGGCCGACGTGGCCCCATATATCATCTGCTCCGAAGGGACCTCAGCGTAAGGACGCCTTTCCGAGAGGCGCCTCCTGCCCGCCTGTGAGGGGTCCGCTGAAGACATCGCCCACCATGCGGAGGCGAAGAGCCCGGGAGCGGTAGGCCCGCGTCGGCCTGCCGCGGCTCCTGGCGCATCGACGTATGAGGAGGATCGTGCAATGGCTGGTCAACGGTATCAGCTCACAACGACGAGCGGCCCTCGTGCGGTGGACTCCTGGCATGCCACCACCACAGACGGCGACCTAGCGGTGATCGCTCTCCCAGACGCGCCAGCGGTCTGGCTCGTCCACCAGCCTCGCGCATATGTGTATTGGTGGACGATAGGAGAGCGCGGCCTGACCGTCTCCCCGGCTGAGGCCCACGAGCGGCTGGCCATGATGCAAGCGTGTGGGCGGTGCTCCTGCGGGTCCGTTGAACGCACTTCTGCCTCTAGTTCTTTCTAGAATAGCATAAGGGGTGTTGCGACTGATCGGTACGATCTCAATCCACAATGAGCCAAGTGGGGGCAAGTTGTGCCGCTTTCCCTGATAAGGGCCCCTTTTTTCGATAAAATGAGGGGTTTGGGGAGGTTTGGGAAGGAATGGAACAGAAGTCACCACATAATGCAGTGGACTGTGGTCTTTTCCACATTCCCCCGGATCTCGTGGTAGACGGAGCGCCTCAGAGGGTGAGGGCCACTCACACCCTGATTTCCCGTTGATACACGACGTGCAGCCGTCATGCCAGCCGTAAAATAACGTCAATAATATCAAGGCATTGGAGTTTTACCACGCAAGCCGGTGGAGTCTGAGATTTTCAACATAACAGGAGAGTTTGTCTCATGCCTGGACCATTGTGATGTTCTATAGGACAGTGATAATTTAAGTTAAAAGAATACAAATATTGTTCTTAATACTCCATTAATTCAGGATTATTATCAAATTTATTTGTAATCTTTAAACTGTTACGCCCCATGGAAGCAGCGCCATGGGCTGGTTCCCCCGAAGCCCTGATGCTTTTCTCCCGCACATCAGGGCTTCGAGATGCCCCCCAGAGTATGAGGCACGCTATGTTATACCAACTCATAGACATTATCATGCGCCAGGTCTTCACGCAGGTCTTCACGTGGGTTTTTACAGAGGTTGTGCGGTCTCTTTTCGCCCCGCCTGCTCCCACGGTAGGCTAGGAGGACGACTGCGCCTCCGACATCCCTACCCTCCATGGCGCGTCTCTCCTCACACCGATAGTCGAGCCATCGGCTGCCGTGTCCTTCTCTTCATAGAGTCCTTGCACAAAGGAGCAATAATGGTCTTCCGTTTCTGCCAGTGTTCCTGGGGGGAGGATCTTATGGAGAAGAAATGCGTGCTGTGTGACATTCTCCTCGATGTGCCCTGTACGCATCCGGGATGCGCGGGGCATCACAACGACAGTCGGGGAGACGTGTGTGTCTATTGTGCCACCAACGAGCGGGAAAATATGGACTATCTGCGCATGTGTGTGAGCTTCTGTAGGTCCAGTTTAGCCGAGATGGGAAGCGACTGGACAGAACAGGATGAACGGGCGCTGCTGGAGATCTAATGGGCCTTCCAGGCCCTACTGCCACGGGTGGCAACGAATGCGCGCCATGCTCGGGTTCCTCTCCACACCGTGCCACCACGTCCGCGCCTCTGGTGGGGCGTGCACGCGACTGTACCCTCTCACCCCCTCTCTAATGAGGCAGCACGCCGCGACAATGACAAAGCGGCTGCGCGTGCATGCCACGTTCGCCTGTGATAGTGGGCGACGTTGGTCCGTCCCCTCCCGGCGGCTGAGGTCCCCAAGGATGGACACCAGGTCATGGCACGGTTTGTCCCCCCGCACCGTGTTGCCCGGGGGGCTGGTCGCGCTATGTGGCCTGGCAGCCCCTGAGTGGCCGGGACAAAGGGAAGGCCTGGAGCGTGTTTCACCAGGCCTCCTTTGCCTCGGTCACCGCAGACGTGCCAGACCATGTAGCTGCAGTGGCACTGGACGAAGGACCACGGTTCCTCACCACCCTGGTGGCGGTGGAGAACAACACCATCACGATGGAGAGGCCCATAGAGATCGTCTATGACGACGTGACGGACGCGGTGACGCTGGCGCAGTTCCGGCCGCTCCGACGCGGGGTTGACCAATCAATGGGTGCCTTGCACAGGGCTCACGCAGCGCCCGTGACCACCGGTGCAAGAGGTTGAGGCTCATGGTGGCTGCCAGGGGTGTAGATGTACGTATGGTGTACACTGACGACAGACGCTGTTGGTGCACTCAAAACCGCCCCAGACAGCGATCCTCTATCCAACGGAGTTTATCTCGATTGTGGTCTGCTGTGCCTCCCACAAAAGGAGGCACCACAGATGGCCAGTCTACGGTTCACCGATGTGCAGGCTCGCCTCTCAGCATTCCTGAATGTGACCGGTGTGATGCTCAGGGAGTTTCCCCAGTTCGTCCCACCTTTCGAGTCGGCGTTCCACGCGCATCTCGCCGCGTGGCGCCTCGATGGGAAGCCGCGGCTCACCCGCCGGTGCACGGTCGCCTGTGTGGCATGGGCCAGACCACAGCCCATCCACGGATGCACGTCCTGCTCCCCGTGCTGCTGGTGGTCCTGCGTACCCTCGGCGATGCTCCCGCCCGTTCCCTGACCGCCCTGGCCCAACGCCTTGGGGGCGCGGAGACCGACGCGGCCACGGTGGTCGCCCCGCTGGAAGAGGAGCCCGCGCCAAACGCCCCCCCTTGTGCCTACATGCCCTGCTCCTCATCTTCTTTCTGAGCGACACCTAGGGCGGCCGCGCTCATGAGAAGCCCATGGCGGCCGCGACGCCGTCTCCCTTGCCTGTGGGCAGTCGGCTGTGGCAGGAGCTGGGCTTCCTGGCCTTCACGCTCCCGCAGGTGGCGATCCTCATGCCCACCAAGACACCCCGCGGCCAGGAGCTGCCACGAGAGTCGCACCGAGCCAACCAGGCGCTGCACCAGGGGTGGCTGCGGATCGAGCATGTGCACAGCCGTGTGAAGCGTGGTCGCATTGTCATAGACCGACTCCGGCTGTGGCAGCAGGGCATCCGCGATGAGGTGATGGAGATCTGCTGTGCCCTGCACAACTTCCGGATGCACCTCACGCCCTGGCAACCAATGATTTCATCGGGATAAACTCAATTGGAACCCACCATTGCAGAGAAGGTTACTGCCCCCTAGAAAAGTGGCTCCCACAGAACGGCCGCTCCAGGTCTCACATGTCGTCGCACGTCAAATCTGGCTGCGAGCGGTGTATCTCCTTGCCGTTTTCGCGCGAGCCGTCCACAAAGAGGCCAGCCTTTACCAGGCCTCCTCGTTCCCTGGACCCTCACGACGACCTTCGACAAACGGCTTGGTCACCCTCTCGGTTCCCTCTCCTCTCTTTGGGCCTGCGTAATCCAATCGGCCACCAGCTCCAGAGAGGGAGCCTGACTCACTATCTGGTGCTGGTCGTTGACCTGCATCAGCTTCTCATGCATGGTTGATGGGGTGCGACGGGCGAGCACGCGGACAGAGTCCACCCCCGCTGCTCGCAGCAGCTCCGCATACTTCATGCCAATACCTGTGAGGCGTTGCAGGTCCACAGTATCCGGCAGCTGGTCTCTGGCGGCTTCCACCACCTCCCTGTCCGTCCCCGCAGCGCCTGGCAGGTCCGCTACCTCTACGCGTGTCGTATCACGGGCTTCGGCCACCCAGGCGCTCCACCCCTCGCTGGTCGCCGTCGCGAGTTGTTGGACGGTTCCCGTCAGGAACAGCCCGCCCTTCATGATCGTCTTGGCCACGGGACGCAGTCCCAGCACGAGAGCGGGAATAACGAGCGGTGACACCAAGACCATCACCGCCGCATCGAGGATGGTGGCCCCGAATCCCCCCCTCTCCTGTGTACGCTCTTCCTGGACCGCCATACCGACCCTCCTTTCACCATGAGCCGCCTCCCTGCACGTGCCGGCCCCACGCGGTATCCTAGGCGCGGTGCGCACTCACCTCAGGGCAGGTCTCTCCACGCTCTCTGACCTCAGGACGAATGGCCAGGCTCCTGGGAGACAGCATCATGCGGCTTCCGTTGCATCTCAATGTACATCACCAGTGTTTGTGAGTGCAAATGCTGTGCCATACACCGTTAGGAGCCTGTGGCGGTACGCTGTGCGAGCCGCGTCTGCCATGCAGCGCGTAGGGTGGAGGAGAGTCACCTTCCACGTCGTAGAAGGAGACGGTATCATGTGAGCACTACACACCGAAGGCATGAGCCTGTACTGAACTTTTTGCGTATAGGCCGCATCCCCGTCGACCTCGTGCACCAGCAGCGCGTCTTCGCCGAGCGTGCTGAGCGCGAGCAGGACGATAAGGACGAAGCCCATCGCGGTCTCATTGAGTGACCCGAGGAGCAGGGGTGTCCCCAGAAACAGGAGCAGCGCTCCGAGAGACATCGGGTGTCGGATCAACCTAGACACGCCCGTCGAAATGATCGTGAAGTGCCGCTCGGTCTGGATGCTGACGCGCGGCGAAAGGAGTTCTCGGCTAGACCTCCTGTATGCCCCCTCATGATTCCGTCTGTTCCGCGCGCCCGCTCGGTGTCGCCACGAGCACCGCGCATGCATAAACGACGCGTTGCTCGCTGTGCCCCCTATACCCACTGTATCTCTCGACGTAATTTCTTTAGTGGCAAGCAGTTACGGGTATGGCTCTTGTTGGATTCCAGGGTCGTGGATGTACCGATGGCGTACAATCCGATTTTTGTCCTTCTCTCCTCCTTGAAGCCCTTCTTTTTCAATAGCCTTAAAAATGAGTTGTGCTTCTCGGACAACATGGGAGCATAAGACCCCCGGAATCCAATAAGAGCCTTAAACACTACGGCACCCCCAGCCTTTGATGACCAATGGCAGTGGCTCGATCAATAATTTTTCCTCATCAATTTTATGAAAAAGATTAGTTTGAAACATTATTTTTCACGCCTTACACTCACTGTGATCCTGTGTGTGAGCAAGCACACTGGTTGGTTGTGAAGCCCTAGCATCCCCTCCGCTGGGGCTTCATGCTTTGCCGGTGTGTTCCTGTGCTATACTCTCCCCGGTAATTGCACTACAGGGGGTACTGCTTGGGGCAGTGCCCCGTTTTTATTTCCATAGAAACAAAACAGCTACGATCCACCCAACGATCACTATAATACAGAGCCACTGCCAGCGTGGTGGCGGAACCGGAGGCATTGCGCCCCTGATCTTTCCGTTTGATGCGTTTGTCCAGTGTTGATAGGAGTTTTCGCTTGAGTAGTCATACAATCGCATATAATTCAAAGGGTTCATAATCCACCGTCATCCAGTGGTGTTTCAAGGTGAATACGATTTCTTCCATGGTCACGTGCCCCTTGAAGATCACCCGACTCGTATAGAACAGCACGAAGCCCGCCATGAGACGCAAGACAAAATGCCCATAGTAGGCGTCTTCGGTCCGGGCTTGACAAGCCTCAGCGGCCAGCAGGTGCTTGAGGATGCGGAACATCTGTTCAATCCAGTGACGCTGATTCCAGGCCTGAATCAGCCGGGTGACCTGGATCGTGAGTGACATCGAGATGAGATAAAACGGCTTCTCACCGGGCTTGTCCACCATGACGAGCAGGACCGGACCATAGGTGCGACTCCGAGCGCACAGCCGCACATAGCGACAGCCCGGTGCATGCAGACTCTGCTGCCAGGACCAATTGTCGACTTTCACCAAGTCCGAGCCTTTCACCTGGCGTCCGTCTTCCAGGGTAAAGGTATAGGAGCGTTTGCCCTGCACCAGCAGGGTCCCCTGATGCGCTTTCGCGACGTGGCGCATTAACTTCGAGTCGCTGAACCAACTATCGGCCACGACCATCGGGACGGGGAACGTGACGCCTCGTTTGGCAAAAGCCGCCAAGCGCTCATCGAGCATATTCTGGGTCAGGTTGAGCTTGTCGTGGCAGCGCCGCCCGGGGCCTTTGGGATGAGGCCGACGTATGGCAAAGTCGAGCGGGATGATGAGCTTGCCATCGCCAATGACGACCAAGAGAAGGACGCCATCGATGCCGAGCACGGTGCGTTTAAACTGCCCGCTGTACCACATGCCGACGAGCCCGAGTTGTTTACCGTATTTGCGGAAAACGGAATCATCGACGATCCATCGCCATTGCCAGCGACTTTGTGTGGAGGCGCTTTTATGCTGGGTGTGGCGCCAAACGGAGAGGAGAATCTCCAGGCCCAAGCGTCGCAGGCGTTTCAGCCAGGAGCGTTTGGGCAGAGCGCCCAGCAGCCTGGAGGGGACGTTTTTGTTCCATCCGCGGACGCGCGTGAGTTCATGGCCATGTCGGCATCCAAAGAGCGTGGGAAACATGAGGCCGACGATTTTGCCCAGCAGCTTCTGTTGGGCCTGCAAGCAGCCTTCGATCTCGGCTACCAACGTCTCGGGAAAATCCAAGTCTTTGAGGGCCTGATGGATGGCCTCGATAGAGTGCTGGGCCTGGGCACGTTGTTGCTTGAGGCGTTCTGGGGCTTTGAGTCGACGGCGTTTTCTGGCTTTAGCTTGTTTGGTGGCGTATCGTTTCATGGCAGACATGGTGCCCTCCTGCGGTTCGTGTGGATCTTGTATGGTCGCAATCTGCCCACGCGCACGCGACACCTGCTCCTGTATGTCTGTGAACGTGGAGTACTCTCTGCGTCACGTTCCCCCAGGACTTCCTGCTTTCTTTTGGTAACCAGGTGCGGTATAAGTACGCCAGAATGGCCTCTCCAATTTCCACACCATCTTCTGCACGCCTCATCGGCCTCTGGAGGGTGGGCGATGACCTTTGAGGAGATCCTCGATCACGCTATAGCGATGCTTCAGCGTCGCGGACGCCTGACCTAC
>Ga0075431_100008708_pt1 | contig 10166 bp, 6 predicted proteins | sample RhiMetdeltSRZDD5_FD_75297 | JGI IMG/M metagenome (GOLD analysis project Ga0075431, IMG submission 75297) | Populus rhizosphere microbial communities from Tennessee, USA - Rhizosphere MetaG P. deltoides SRZDD5 | ecosystem: Host-associated > Plants > Roots > Rhizosphere > Soil | place: USA...
GACTTAAAATCCGTTGTCCGAAAGGACGTGCGGGTTCGACTCCCGCCCTCGGCACCACTCTCAACCATTTCTGCTCTACAAGTTGTATTGTTCCCCGACTTTGACGCATGCGCGCTTGTTTGCGCGAGATGAGGGGCTAAATTTATTTCGTCTTCTTTCGAATTCAACTTCCTGACCCCAAGGTTCCGTTAAGTTAATTGTCACCCAGCGGCCTCGAACGCTCAAGATGCACAACTGCACCAGCAGGCATTTTTTGCATTATTTTCTGTGCTCCTTCTTGACCGCCTGGTCAGATCGTCACGGCCCAAGCTCGTTTTGGTGTTCCTGCAAAAAAATTTCTCCAGCTGGGGTTGCCTTCCGGTAACGAGTGGTGATATAAGCCTCGCCTGTTAACGTTAACCTACTATTGGAATGGAAAACCATCCTAAAAAACCAGTTACATTGGCGGATATAGCGGCGCGCGCCGACGTAACGCCTATGACTGTGTCGCGCGTCATAAACAATAGCGGTTACGTTCATGCAGAAACTCGCGAACGAGTCCTGCGCGTGGCCCGCCAGATGAACTATCGGCGCAACGGACTGGCCCGTGGCTTGAAGCGACAATGCACCGAGACAGTGGGCATGGTCATTGGCGACATCGCGAACCCATTTGCTGCTGAGCTGACACGCGGCGTCCGCGAAGTGCTTGAGGAGCGCGGCTACAGTCTCTTCATTTGTATCAGCGAGCATAAAGCAAAGGAAGACGTGCAAGCCTTCGAGTCGCTCGCGGACCATCGCGCCGACGGTATTATCGTGGCTACGCGTGCTTCAAAGAGCGGTAATGAACGCCTCGAAGAGTTAATCGATTCGGGCATCCCCGTTTCGCTGATTGGCAGGGATTTTCGTCACGCGCATGCCGACCTTGTTTCGGCAGATAATTTAAAAGGCGGCTATGAAGCTACCTGCCACCTGATCGGTGGAGGTCATAAACGCATCGGTTTTATTGGGGTTTCTTTGACCGAAGGTCTACGGCTTCGACGCTTTCAAGGATATCTCGAGGCCTTGAAAGATCACGGTTTAGCCGTAGAAGAGAGCCTCATTGCCGGCGGCCGAGAAGTATCAGAGCAGATGCCGGGCTATTCTACGGAAGAGATGGGTTACGACGGCATGCTGAAGTTGTTGGAATCAAAGAACCGTCCGACTGCCGTCTTCGCACGCAACGATTTCACGGCGATGGGAGCATTGAATGCGATCAAACGCGCCGGCCTCCGCATTCCGGAAGATATCGCGTTAGTCGGCTACGACGACATTCCACTTGCGGCTCATACATCGCCGGCGCTTACAACAGTCAAACAACCGACCCGTGAGCAAGGCAGAGCAGCAGCCGAGTTTCTGCTGCGCCGTATCGAAGGCGATCGCGAGCAGCCTCGGATGGAAAGATCATTTCCATGCGAGTTGGTGGTTCGTGAGTCGACACTTCCTTTGACAAAAGTCTTATCGACAAAAAACCGAAAACGTCAGGTCAAAACAGCTTAGGACCTCCAGCACACGTAACCGCGGACACTGTTCCGATAGTTGTGTTAGCGATAACAGAAAAGTCCGTCCATAGATTACAGAAACGAATTTGTACAGCCTGTGGATACGAAGAGAGGAAGACTATGGCAAACCTAAGTAAAGCTCCACTCGAATTGTCTCGCCGCAGCACAAAAAACGGATCTGCAGCCGTAAGACTCATGGTCCAACGCTATCTGTGGGTGGTCGCCGTCTTCCTGCTGTTGACTGGGGTCAGCCGGGGTCAACAGATCACAGCCTCCATCAGTGGCGTCGTCGCAGATGAAAACAAGTCGCTACTACCCAATGCTGCAGTGACCGTCGAGAGTCCTCAGTTGGCTCTGCGACGGACCACCACGACCAACGACGAAGGGTACTTCATTGTTACCAATCTGCCGGTTGGTCTGTATCGTGTCACAATTCAAGCCCCCGGATTCACCGACTCAGTTCAGGAAAACGTCAAAATCGACGTGGGTATCACGCTTTCACTCAACATCACGATGAGTGTTAAGCAGATTGCTCAGCAGGTGGACGTCCGTGACGAGATCTATCAGACGGTCAACAAGGATAATGCAAATGTGGAGACGCTCATTTCGGGGACGCAGGTTACCGAGATCGCGCTCAACGGCCGCAACTGGGCCCAACTTGTAAATCTTGCTCCCGGCACAAGCGCCATCAACAACGATTCACAACAAGGCACCAACGTTCGCATTGACGATACTGCAATCAACGGCCTGCGCCGCCGCACTGCGCCAACTCTCGACGGCATAAGCAATGTGGATCACGGCTCCGTGGGAACACTTGTTAACAACATCAGTGTCGATGCAATTCAGGAATTTAAGTTGGTATCAAGCCCTTACAGTGCGGAATATGGCTCGCAGGCTGGTCCATCCATCAATGTCGCTACCAAGCGAGGTACTGCCGACTTCCATGGATCACTCTTTGAGTTCTTTCGCCACGACAAGCTGAATGCTTACTCCTGGGAGAGTAAGCAGGTAACAGTTGGCGCGCCGACAAAACCATATCTGCGCTTCAATAATTTTGGCGGCTTCGTCGGTGGTCCTTTGTACAAGAAGAAACTCTTCTTCTTCGGCGGGCTCGAGTTTAAGCGGCCGCGAACTACCGCAGGCTTCAACGAACTGGTGCCGACAGAAGCGATGAAGAACGGCGACTTCAGCGCCTTTCTTCCCGCTGGTTTGCCTGCAAACTATACCTGTACCACGCCAATTCCCGCCGGCAATTCGGCTGACAAATTTATTCTTTGTGACAAATCCGCTTCGACTACAGGCACGCCTTTTCCAAACAACATCATTCCCGACGCGAAGAAGTCGCCGAATGGCATCGCACTGATGAAGCTCTTCCCAAATGCAAATGCCGGGACAAATCGCTTCATCGGCACTGCAAATATCCGTCGCGACGTGAGGCAGGAGCTCTTGCGGGTCGACTACCAGCTTAACGATCGAATAACAATATTTGGCCGCTGGATACGCGACAAATTTGATTCTGACAACCCGCTTGGTTCCACTTTCGACAATCAGGTGCTCCCGATTGCTCCCGATAATCACATACGGCTCGGCAAAACATTTCTCGCCAGTTACACGCACGTTCTAACACCTACCGTCGTCAACGAGGCGATGGTGTCGTGGCAGCGAAACGATCAGTCAGTCAATTATCAGGACGAGTCGCAAATTGCTCGCAGCACTTACGGCTTGAACTTCACCGAGATCTTTCCAGAAAACCGTCTGGATAAGATCCCTGAGTTTTCCGTGCAGGGCTTTTCGACTCTGAGTGGGAATGGTTTGCCTTACATCATCGATGCGCGCAATTGGGAGATTCGCGACAACGTTACCTGGGTACGCGACGCGCACGCGTTCAAGTTTGGCATGCTTTACGCCAACAGCAACAAGAACGAGAACACCCGTGTGCGCGATGGCGGCACAATCACCTTCAGCACCGGATCGACTGCCGGTTCAACTTTCAGACCGCAGGACAGCGGGCACGCACTCGCGAACATGTTGCTTGGCGCGTACAGCCGCTACAGTGAAACATCGAACACCACGGCAGCGCCTGCGGCTTATAATCAACTCGAGCTCTACGTGAACGATCAATGGCGAGTGAGCCAGAATCTGAGCCTGACGTTGGGCCTGCGAATGCAGTACATTCCCTGGCCCTACACTGATCTCGGAAACATTGTCGGATTTGCTCCGACTCGCTTTGATCCCGCGAAGGCTCCGCTGGGAAGTAATATCTCCGGTGGTGTGATAAATCTGACCGCCGATCCCACCGGACAGCGAACGCGAGCGCAGGGCTTTTTCGATCCTTACAACGGCCTGGTACTTCCGAGCAATGCGAACGTTACTGATCCAAATCTGCAACGCTTAAAGTCAGACAGGCCCAGCGGGCTCGCCGACAGTGGTGGTCCATTATTCGCACCGCGTTTCGGCTTCGCGTGGGATCCTTTCAGCACAGGCAAGACAGTCATACGTGGTGGCGGTGGTATCTACTACGACCGAACACTCTTGAATCCTGTTCGCGACGCCGGCACAAATGCGCCGTTTGCCACCGTCGCTACGATCACTCAAGGACGTCAGTTCAGAACTCCAGCAAATCTTCCGGGGTTGACGGGCTTCAACAATCCACTCGATACGCTTGGAGCTTCAGGCACCGGCCGGCCTCTGGTCCAGGCCTTGACAGTTTTTGATTTCGACATGCCTCCAGGCGTGGTTTACGCCTACAGCCTTGGCGTCCAGCGGCAGTTACCGGCGGGATTCGTGGTCGACCTCAGTTATGTTGGCAATCAGGCTCGCCATCTCACGCATCGACGCGACCTGAATTTTGTATTGCCGCAAGTCGCGTTGGCGAGAAACGCCTCTGGAAGTTTTATCAACGCCAATACCGATACGGTGCGGCAGTATCTCGGTTACAGCACGATTCGGTCGCAGGAGAACACTGGATCATCCAGTTACAACTCGCTGCAAATCAGTGCACAGCGACGCGTTTCGCGCGGCATCAACCTGAGCATGGCTTACACTTACGGCAAGGCGCTGAACAACTTCGACACCGAGACCTCCGATCTTCGCGTACCGTTTGACGCCAGTCTCGATAAGGGCAACGCAAGCTTCGACAGGCGACACGTGTTTGCGATGAGCTACGTTTACGCGCTTCCGTTCTTCGAACAGAGCAAGAGTGCAGCGCGCCACTTCCTGGGTGGCTGGCAGTTATCAGGCATTGTTACCTTGCAGACGGGTCAATTCGTCAGCATCTCTGGTGGTAGTCGTGAATCCACGTCACCGAGCAATGGTTTCGGGACCAACGTCGATCTCGTGGGTGATTGGCGCGACGTTCAGGGTGGGCAGACTCCCAGCAGTTGGGTCAATCGCGCAGCGTTCGCCCCGCGAGTCGGATTGATCGGCAACGTACCACGCAATCTTATCGAGATGCCGAGTACCCAAAACTTCAACCTATCGTTGATGAAGAAGGTGCAAATGACAGAGAAATTCCGGTTGCAGTTGCGCGCTGAGGTCTTCAATCTCTTCAACCATCCAAACTTCCGGACGCTAGTAACAAATCTAAGCGCGTCAAACTTCGGAGCGCTGACGCAAACGGATGATCCACGAGTGTTTCAATTCGGCGTGAAGGTCCTGTTCTAGGCCGCAGATGAATACAGATCTGTCTTATCCGCGCGTGGTGGCAACTGGTTTCAAGATCCGTGGGTTGCGCTGGTGGATCATCGGACTTGTTTTTCTCGCAACGCTAATCAACTATATCGATCGCCTCACGATTTCGGTCCTGGCTCCAGTCATCACCCGTGATCTCGGCCTGACGAATACTGAGTTCGGCGGCGTCGTGACGTGGTTTCTGCTGGCTTACACAATCAGCCAGGGGTTGTCCGGCAAGCTTTACGATCGTGTAGGCACGCGGCTCGGATTCGTTTTGTCGATCACAGTGTGGTCAGTGGCCGCTATGGCCCATGCGTTTGCACGTGGGCTGGCCAGCCTGAGCCTGTTTCGGTTCGTGCTTGGGCTTGGTGAAGCAGGTAACTGGCCAGGCGCGGCGAAGACGGTGGCCGAGTGGTTTCCAGCCAAACAACGCGCGTTTGGCATGGCCATATTCAACAGCGGCGCCGCAATTGGATCGATCATCGCTCCACCACTGATCGTCTGGCTTCAACTTCGTTACGGCTGGCAGACTACCTTCTTCGTCACTGGCGCGCTTGGATTCTTCTGGCTTCTGTTGTGGTTATTGTTTTATCAATCACCTGCGCAGCATCGATGGATCACCGAGGAAGAGCTGGCATTTATCTCGCCGTCTTCCAAGGTCGTAGCCGCTCCTTCGACCCGATGGCGCGATCTGGTTCGCTATCGTCAGGTGTGGGCGATCGTGCTGGCTCGATTCTTTACCGATCCTGTGTGGTGGCTCTATATCACCTGGTTACCTAAGTATCTCGCGGATGACCGTGGTTTTAGTTTGACAAAGATCGGTCTTTTCGCATGGGTGCCGTATGTGGCCGCCGACGCCGGAAGTCTGTCAGGAGGTTGGCTGTCAGGCCATCTGATTTCCCGCGGTTGGACCGTCGATCGCGCGCGCAAAACTGTGATCCTGATGGCGGCGTGCTTGATGCCGGCCGGAATTCTAGCGGCGTTCGTCAATGATCCGCTTATCGCGCTGGCGCTGATTGGAGTGGTGCTGTTTGGTTTTCAAGTTTGGATCAATAACGTGCAGACGCTTCCGAGTGATTTCTTCCCCGACAAGGCAGTCGCATCGGTTGCAGGCCTGGGAGGAACAGGCGCCGGCATTGGTTCCATGATCTTCATCTTTACGACCGGCTGGGTCGTCGATCATTTTTCTTATGTGCCGATACTGGTAACCGCGGGTTTGCTGGCTCCGGTCGGGACGGCAGTTTTGTTTACGTTGAGTGGACAGATTAAGGAGTTGCAGGGTTCGCAGGAGGCTTCATGAATAACTACATCGACTTAACAGGTAAGGTTGCGATCATAACTGGAGCAGCGAGCGGAATTGGACGCGCCACCGCCATAACGCTGGCGGAATCCGGCGCCGCAGTGACGATTAACTATAGACGCAACGAGAATGATGCCGAACTCTTGCGCAAGCAAATACTTTCGACGGGAGGTCGAGCCATCACGGTACAGGCCGACGTCACGCGCGCATCCGATGTCGCAGCATTAATTACGCGCGCAACCGAAGAGTTTGGACCAGTAGACGTGTTGGTCAACAACGCGGGCTCGTTGATAGAACGTTTGCGAATTCTGGAGTTAACTGAAGAGCGCTGGGACGAAGTCATGGACCTGAATCTCAAGAGCGCATTTCTCTGTAGTAGGGCGGTGGTCCCTGCAATGATAGAACGAAAGGCCGGCGCGATCATCAATCTTTCTTCTATTGCGGGACGAAATGGTGGCGCCCTTGGATCGATCCACTATTCAACTGCTAAAGGAGGATTGATCACCTTTACGAAGGGGTTGGCGAAAGAATTGGCTCCTTTTGGAGTGCGGGTTAATGCAGTCTCTCCGGGCGTGATCGACACGCCGTATCACGAGCAGTTCTCGTCACCCGAGATGATGAAGAACTATGTCAACGCGATTCCACTCGGGCGAGTTGGCAAGCCTGGGGAAGTGGCGAAGGTGATCGCGTTTCTCGCTTCAGATGCTGCGAGCTATCTGGCCGGCGAAACGATCGAGATCAACGGCGGCATGTTTATGGACTGAGCCAAAAGGCACAAGATGTACAAAAACAGATATACATTTTGCTTCTCACTCTTGTGCTTTTTGTTCCTCTTTGTGGCCCAGGATGCACGTGAGCTTCAGGAGGAGAAACGTGCCAACACAAAATTGACAGGCGAGCATCCGCTGCTTCAGTTGATGCGTTCGCGCCGCGCTGCGTTGAAGCCGGAGCTCTCGGGTGTCCATCCACGTGTTTACGTGACTGATGCGGAACTCAACGAGTTACGCAATCGTGCTCGCACCACTCACAAGGAATTGTGGCAACAAGCGTTGCGCCGGGTGCGAGCACTCAACACTGAACCTCCTGCGCCGCCCGCCCAGAAACGACGGGAGCAAAACGAAGTGGGTATCGCCATCGCTGAAGCAGCTTTTATCTACCAGATCGAGCGCGACCCCAAGTACCTCCTGGCGGCGAAGAAGTTTATGGAGGCGGCTGTCAGTTACGACATCTGGGGCTACGCTAACAACAAGCCCAACGTCGATCTCGCAGCCGGTCATCTGCTCTATGGCCTCGGTTGGGGATATGATCTGCTGTACAGCGAACTCAGTGACGCAGAACGAACCCGTTATCGCGAAAAGCTGATCAAGCAGGCACGGCTGCTGGCCGATTACTTCAAACCGAAGCCGGGGCGGACGTTCGCTTATAGCCAGAATCACACTTTCATTCCCATGGCCGGACTCGGCGTCGCAGCCTACGCGCTTTTTGGTGAAACGCCGGAAGCCGCGGATTGGGCAAGTTTGGCCCGCGCGATCTTCGACCGCGTGCTCGCCACATACTCCGAAGATGGTTACTACTACGAAGGTTTTGAGTACTGGATCTTCTCGACCCCTTGGTTGATTCACTATCTTGACGCGCACGCCCACGCTACCGGTGAAGACCTGTATGACGTTCCCGGCTTTCGAAATATGCACAAGTACGTAGCTCATTCGATGCTGCCTACCGGGCGGTACGTGTTTGATTTTGGCGACATCTTCGAAGGACCACTAACACGTGCGAAAGAAGGTAACGAATATAAGCGGACACATCCCAACGGCCGGTTTCACACAAACTACAACTTGCTCTATCGATTGGCCCAGCGGTTCCGCAGTGGTGAAGCTCAGGGCGTCGCCGAATGGCTGAAGGGCTTCGACCAGGTTAACGCCGAAGACTTCTGGTCGTTGGTTTGGTATGACATCAACGTCAAGGCGCTAAGTGTCGAACGTCAACCGACGTCGCATTATTTTCCCGATCACGAGGTCGTCTTTTGGCGCAGCGATTGGACCACCAACGCAACTGCTTTCGCGTTCAAGTGTGGCCCAAGCGAAGGTCATCTCACCGCATTGAGATTGCAGCAGTTTCCTGATTGGCGGCTGTCTTCGGGACATGCGCATCCCGACGCTAACAGTTTCATTATCTTCGCGAGTGGCGAGTACCTCACGGGCGACACTGGTTATGCCGGCGTGCCTTTGACTGAGCATCACAACACGCTGCTGGTAGGCGGCAAAGGACAAGCAAAAGAAGGTAGCGGTCACGATGCTTTTGCTGGCGTGTCATACGAGCGTCTCAACCAGATTCGGATAGACAAAGTGAAGCTTGAGAAAGACCGTGTGTTGGTGCGAGGAGACGCAACGAAAGCCTACGAGCCTGAAGTTGGCGTAAGAAAGTTCGTGCGGGAGTTTGAGTACAAGCCCAATGAGGGTTTTACGATTCGCGATGAAGTGGAGTTGGTAAAGCCGGAAGTAGTTACATCCATATTGCACGCGGACACGATCTTCCGGAAAGAAGGAAACAACAAGTTCAGCGTAAGTGCCGGCAGTGTGAAGTTGCTGATAGAAGTTTCAGAGCCAAATGATCTCCGGAGTGCGATTGAGGCGAATCTCGTCACCGCCCCAGGTCCTCCGGGTTCCGTGGACAAGGGTGAACGACAAGAGCGCGGGCAGAAGTTGTTACTCTCGACCGGACGTCCAATTATAGCAGCCCGTTTTCTCCTGCGCTTGAAGCTAGTGATAAACAGACGCCAACTAAGGAAACAGTAGATGGGGCTAAGATGGTGACAGTACGTGTCGATACTAAGGCAGCCGAAGCGATACCTTGACGACCGCCAGGCGCGTTAATACTGGCTCATATCGTTTTGTAAGACTAGGTAATGGTCCGATCGCGGGACTTAAAATCCGTTGTCCGAAAGGACGTGCGGGTTCGACTCCCGCCCTCGGCACCAGAAGTAGAATGTAATTGCTAACGTTACTTGACTTGTCTGCGTAGCGCTCTCGCCTGTCACAACTGAGGGCGCAAAGTTCTTGGGCCTACCTGCATCACTCAGGGTTCGTCCGACGCTTTCTATCTCGGCTTGGTTATTCGTCTTCTAAAGAAAAGTCCAACGCGAAAATGGAACCGATTGTTAACGGGACGTCTTGGTCACTAAAGCTCCATTATTGGAAAGTTTAGTCGAACCACCCAAAGCAGTACGCGCCAATGATCGATAATGACTTGGCGATACGGCGGTCAACGCCGGCAACCAGGCAATTGCTGAAAGCAAGTACAGAATATGGTTATCAAAGCAATCGTTAGGATTGCTCAGGGCTGTCAAAGTTCCACCAGAATGTGCGCCGAGTTCAAGCTCTATTTCAAAGATCTTCCGTTTGTAGGTTACTCTCATTTATCCCTGCCTCTTGAAAGCTGAAATATCCCTTCCGGCTGACAATAATATGATCCAGAACTCGAATGCCGAGTATCTTTGCAGCCTGAACAAGGCGAACCTGAGTTGTTAGATCTGCCGTACTGGGCTGGAGGTCACCCGATGGATGGTTATGTGCAAAGATAACCCCTGCGCCACGGTCGGCTATGACGTCGGCAAAGACTTCGCGCGGATGCACCTGGCTGCGATCAAGCAAGCCAACGGTAACGATGCGCTTTTCGAT
>Ga0075431_100008709_pt1 | contig 10166 bp, 5 predicted proteins | sample RhiMetdeltSRZDD5_FD_75297 | JGI IMG/M metagenome (GOLD analysis project Ga0075431, IMG submission 75297) | Populus rhizosphere microbial communities from Tennessee, USA - Rhizosphere MetaG P. deltoides SRZDD5 | ecosystem: Host-associated > Plants > Roots > Rhizosphere > Soil | place: USA...
ACGACCGCGCGCTCGAGCTGAATGGGATCGATGAGCACGCGGCCGGTGGTACTGGCAGGGCGAGTTTCATAACGGACCCGGGATCCGGCTGCGCCTCTGAGCAGTGGCAGCGACGCATTGAGGACGTCGGCCGGGCTGATCACGCGCGGGCGCTGCACGTTCACGCGCCCGAGCATCATCAGATTGTGGGCCAGCTCGCGGCCGCTGTCGGCGATGCTACCGAGCTCGGTGGCCAGTTGATTGACCTTCGGGTTGTTTCCGGCAGCGTCCGCGAGCAGGTCGACGTACGCGTAGATCGCGTTCAGCACGTTGTTGAAGTCGTGCGCGACGCCGGCGGCGAGGCGACCCACCTCGCCGAACTGCTGCAGTTCGGCGAGCCGTGCCTGGTGCGCCTGGAGCGCGCTCTCGGCGCGCACGCGCTCGGCCTCGGCATACAAACGCGCGACGATGTCGCCGACCGATGCCGCGAACTCGCATTCGGGATCGGTCCACTCCCGTGCGCTCCCGACGTGCTCGTGGCAGACGATGCCGATGATGTCGCCGCCTTGAAGAATGGGCGCGTCGAGCATGGCCGTGATGCCGAGTGGCGCCCAGTACGACACACGGAATTCCTCCGATACGGGATCCTCGTGGCGGTCGACGATGCGAACGACGCGTGAGCTCTCCAGCTCGCCGAAGTACACCGGATAATCGCAGGCATGCAGGATGGCGCCCTCGCAGATCTCGCCTCGATCGGGTTGGTGGAGGAAGTCGCAGCGGATCCCGCGGGGTTCACTGAAGAAGAACCAGACGCTGACACGCTTCACCCGGAGTGCCGTCGCAACGATCCCGGTGACGACTCTGAGCACGTCGCGAAGCGGTCGCTCGTCGGTCACGCGCTCTCGTGCGAGGCGGAGTGCGACCGCCTTGTACGCCTGCCTGGGATCGGATTCACCCGGGACGGTGTGGGTGGAATCGCTCATGGTGCAAGCCCTGCAGTTGTGAATGTCGTATCGCGGAATCGCGTCCGCGCGGAACGCGCCTTTTCGAGGCGAGTAGTGTAGTCCGCGCAGGTCCGGGCACGACCGGGCGTTGCACGCTACTGCTGCCGGCCTGGCCGTACCGAAATGGCCGCGAGCGCGTGTGGACGACGGGTAGCGTCGAGCTGTTTGCCCAGACGACGGACAAGGGCTGACCAGCTAACGCGTTCGTTTGCATGGTCCTTGATCGGGCGCACGCCGACTGGTCGTTGCCGCAACGCGGCCGCCCAGTCGGGGCGAGGCTGTCCAGCCGCGTCGAAGGCAATCACCTCGAACGCCGGTCCGTCCTTGTAGATCGCCACGAGTCCCTCGCCGCGGTCCCGGGGAATCTCGATTTCGAACCGCGCGACACGACCTCGGCCGCTGTCCTCGAAATGGGCGAGGAGCCCCTCGACGAGCGGGTGTCCCGTGGCGAAGAAGTCGAGTGTCTCCTGCTCCACGGCCTCGGCGCGATCGAATGTGCCGACGTAGCTCGATCCGCCGGGAACTCCCGGCAGGCTGTCGACGAGCGCCGTATTGGCGAGCTCGATCGCGAAGATCGCGCGGCCTCGCGGGCCCTCGATGGTGAGCCCCAGCCCGACACACGCCCTGACCACCGCTTCCTCAGTGAGCGTGTCGAGCTCCGGTGGTACGCGCGCGAGGATCCCTGCGGCCATCTCAGCGCGATACGGGTCGCGATGAAGCTGCTGGTAGGCGGCTTCGCGGATGCGCGTGCGCGCCGCGTGAGCTTCGATGACGAGCGCGTCGACTCCTTCGTCGGTGAGCGATCCCGACGGATCGAGCGCGATCGCTTCGAGCGCACCTTCCACGTGCGCCAGTTGCGGCTCGAGGCCGGCCAGCGGTTCGTTGAACAGGCCGAGTTTCTCGAAGAGCCGCACGACATCGGATCCGATCCCCGCCGGCGGCCGGAAGTACACGATCTCGACTGGGATGTGCCGGCCGATTCGATCCAGTCGTCCGATCCGCTGTTCGACGACCGAGGGGCTCCAGGGCAGGTCGAACAGCACCAGGCGGCGGCAGAACTCGAAGTTGCGGCCCTCGCCGCCTGATTCCGTGGAGACGAGCAGGCTGGGACCGTTGTGCTCTCTGAACCGCGCGACCTCGGTGTCGCGCTGAGCGGGGGACAGGTCTTCGTGGAACACGCCGGTCGCGAGCTGCGCGCGATGGCTGAGCGCCGTGCGCAGCATCTCGAGCGTCTCGCGATGCGCGACGAAGACGAGCGTCTTGTCTCTGTCCTCTCGCCAGCGTGGCGCGTGCAACGACAGCCACACGACGCGCGGATCGCCGGCGTCGATGGCCGCGGCCTGTTCACGCAGCGCCCGATCGTCAGGTCCAAGAGCAGCGGCGAGTGCGGCTCCCGACGCCAGTGCGCGACGGATGCGATCGATCTTCTGTCGCCTCGCGACCGCGTGTGGTGCGGGCAGACCGCGCACGGCCGTCTCGACGGCTTCCTTCAACGTCCACTTCGATGAGTCATCGATGGTGACCGGTATGCCGACGCGCGGAGGCAAGCCGCCGATGTCGGCGCGGCGTGTCGAGCTCGTGCACGGGGGCAGAGGCGTGCCGCGTGCGAGCCGCGCTTCGAAGCTCACGTCCTCGGGGAACTCCTCGGGACGAAGCAGCTGCAGCATCCGGAAGAATCCGTGCGCATCGTCTTCGAGTGGCGTCGCGCTCAAGAGCAGGACGTGACGGCCCAAGGCGGCGATCGGCGCGATTGCCCGCCATCCCGGATCGCCGGGGTGGCCTGGGGGGCGACGGAGCCGTTGCGCTTCGTCCACCACGAGCAGGTCGATACCGGCCCGCACCGCATGCGCGGTCAGGTGCGGGCGTTCCGTGAGCATCTCCAGGGCAATCACGGCAAGACGATGAACGTCGAACGGGTTGAAGTCGGGTCCGAAGTCGCGCGCGACGTCGGCGAGACGCTGTGCGTCGAGCAGCGTGAAGACCTGGTGGTATTTGCGCCAGAGCTCGCCCAGCCATTGAACCGTCAGCGCGTCTGGCGCGACGACGAGACAGCGATCGATCTTCCCCGCGTACACGAGCCGATTCAGGATGAGCGCCGCTTCGATGGTCTTACCCAGGCCCACTTCGTCGGCCAGCAGCCAACGCACCGGGTTGCTGGCGCTCGCCCGTTCGGCGACGTGGAGTTGATGAGGGAAGAGACGGATGCGTCCGCCGAGGAACGAACCCAGGCCGTCGGCTTCTCGAATCGCCAGGAGGTGCAGGATGTCGAGGCGCGTCACGAAATCCTCGACCGCGTCCAGATCGCCCAGTGCCAGGCGATCGAGCAGCGCCCCTTCGAGCTCCAGAGGCCACACCAGGTGCGACGACATCGTGCGCCCGTTCGCCAGTTCCAGCTGTCCGTTCGGAAGCCGGGCGACGATGGTCGTGCGCTCGCGCGTCTCGGTGATCCGGACCGGCCGTCCCGGGCTGAGATCGATCGGCACCAGCGCGTCGGTGTTCGCGGCCAGCTTCAACGTCGTGCCCGAACGCGGAAACTCGACGAGGATTGCTCGAGCCTCGACGCTCGTCACGCGTCCCATCCCCAGCTCGGGATTGAAGCGGTGGGTGAGGTAGTCGCCTGTTTTCCAGGGGGGTCGTGACATCGAAAAATGGTCCTTGGTCCTTGGGCCTTGGTGCTTGGTCCGTCCTTGGGCCTTGGTCCGTCCTTGGTCCTTGGTCCGGCTGACGTGCTCCGTCGATCGGACTAGCGCACTAGATGCGGTGCGGGTCGATTCCCCAGCCGCTGAGGATGGCGGACTCGTCGGCGGCGCTCGTTGCCTTCTTGAAGCGCGCACCCGATCGCCCCTTCACACGCTGTTCGCACTCGGCCCACGTGAGATGCCGCATCGGGACGCCGTCGACCACGCTCAGATACGAGTACGCGGCAGTCTTGGTCTTGGCGAGCGGCGCAGATCCGGCAGGCCGCTTGGGCACGGTCGTGTCGTCGGGCAATTGCAGAATCGGCAGCTCGTAGCCGTCCAGCGATCCGATGTAGAGGTCGGCCGATTGCTGCAGCGCGAACGCGACCGAAATCTGATCGGCGCGCTCGTTGCCCGGTGTCCCGACGTGGCCACGCACCCAGTGCCAGTGCACGTCGCCGCGGGCGCGCGCGCTGACGAGGCTCGACAGCTGCTCCCACAGATCCCGGTTCAGCACGTCACCACCCTGCGCCGTCTTCCAGCCGCGCTTCCGCCAGCCCCACACCCACTGCGTGATGCCCTGGATCAGATACGTGGAGTCCGTATAAATGGCCACGGGTCCGGGCTGATTCGCGACGTGCTGCAGGGCCGCAATCGCGCCGCTCAATTCCATCTTGTTGTTCGTCGTGTGAGGCGAGCCGCCGCCAAGTTCCGTGACGTGCCGATCGGGCGTGACGACAACCGCGCCCCAGCCGCCGGGACCGGGATTGCCTTTCGCCGCGCCGTCGGTGAAGACGATGATTGGTGACAAGGTGCCCATTATGATCAACGGTGAACCCCCGCGGAAGGTCGTTCCATGTCCATCGTAATCATTGGCGGCGGAATCTGTGGTCTCGGCGCCGCGCTTCTGCTCGCACGCGACGGCCACGACGTCACGGTTCTCGAACACGACGCCGATCCGCTGCCCGAATCGCCACAGGCGGCGTGGGAGCGCTGGGAGCGCAAGGGCGTGGCGCAGTTCCGGCAACCGCACAACTTCATGCCGGGGTTACGGCTGCTGCTCGAGGCGGAGCTGCCTGACATCCAGGACGCGCTCGGCCGCGCCGGCGCATGCCGATTCGATCTCATCAATCCGCTCCCGCCCGTGTTCACGGATCGCGCCCCTCGTCCGATCGACGAGAAGCTCTGGACGTTCAACGCGCGGCGGCCGGTAGGCGAGTGGGTGTTCGCGGATGGCGCGCAGCGCACGCCTGGCCTGACAATCCGCCGCGGAGTGACTGTCGCGGGATTGCTCACCGGATCGTCGACAGCCGCCGGCATTCCTCACGTGGCGGGCGTCCGCTCGACGAGCGGTGAAGAGTTTCGCGCCGATCTCGTCGTCGATGCCACGGGACGCCAGTCGCGCAGCCCGCAGTGGCTCGCGGCGATTGGCGCGCGCGAGCCATACGAGGAGCAGGAAGATTGCGGGTTTACTTACTACACGCGCTTCTTCAGCGGGAGCCTGCCACAGCGCCGCGCGTCGTCGCTGATGCCACTCGGGTCGATCTCGCTGCTGACGCTGCCGAGCGACAACGACACATGGTCGGTCACCGTCTTCGTCGCGACCGGCGACCAGCCGCTCAAGAATCTTCGACACGACGAACCGTGGACGCGCGTCCTTCGCGCATGCCCTCTGCATGCGCATTGGCTCGACGGACGTCCGATCACTCCGGTTCTGCCGATGAGCGGCATCGCGGATCGCTACCGCCGATTCCTCGTCGACGGCGCCCCGGTCGTAACGGGCTTCGTCGCCGTCGCGGATGCCTGGGCGTGCACGAATCCATCGGCCGGGCGTGGGCTCACGGTCGGATTTCTCCAGGCGCTGCGGCTGCGAGATTCATTGCGCGTGGCCGGCGACAATCCACGGGCGCTGGTCGAAGAGTTCGATCGGCGCACGGAAACCGAGATCACGCCGTGGTACCGCGCACAGATCGCCGTCGACCGTGCGCGATTCGCCGAGATGGGGGCGCATCGCGAGGGCCGCGAGCCGGCGGCGCCTGAGAACGAGCTGGCGCGACGCATTGGTTCGCTGATGTCGTTGCTCGGCGCGGATCCGGACCTGTTTCGCTCCGCGCTCGAATATATCGGGACGATCACGCCGGTGCAGGACATTCTCGAGCGGCCAGAGGTCGGCGAGCGGATGACCGCCGCACGCGAAAAGATGAAGGGCGTGCCGCGCCCGCAGGTTCCTGGCCCGACTCGCGAACAATTGCTGCAGCTGGTTGGCTGAATCGTGACGACTCACTCTCGCAGGACGGCTAGTGGGTTCGCTGTGCCCGCTTGCCGCGCCGGTATGAAGCACGCCAGATAGCCCGCGCCACCCAACAGGAGGAGGACGACGGCCGCGGGGACTGGATCGCTTGCGGACACACCCAGGACCAGTCCCGCGATGACGCGAACCGCCGCGATCGACAGGGCGATACCGATCCCAAGACCGACAGCGATCCATCGCATGCCCTGACGCGTCATCATGCCGACCACCGAGCGCGGCATCGCGCCCAGCGCGATACGAATGCCGATCTCGCGCCGGCGCTGCAGTACGAGAAACGCCATCACGCTGTACGTGCCGACGGTGCCGAGACCGAGCGCGATCACGCCCAGCAGACCCGACGTGATGGCGGCCGCCCGGTTTGGCAGGAACGCCAGCGATAGTCGATCCTCGAGTGTGTTCAGGTTCGAGAGAACGAGACTGGCGTCCAGATCCGCGACGAGCGCTCGCACCACCGGAATGGCACGACGCGGGTCGCCGCTCGTCTTGACCAGTACGGTCGCATCGAACAGCGCCGTTGGCCTCTGAGCCAGGGGCCGATAGAAGAAGGCCGTCGCCGGCTCGCTGATCGACTCGTATTTGCTGTCGCCGGCGATGCCGATCACAGTGGCCGATTCAGGTCCCAGGCGAAGCGTCTTTCCCAACGGCGACTCGCCGGGCCAGAAGCGTCGCGATGCGGTCTCGTTCACGATCACGACGCGCTCCGAGCGGCCATCGTCTTGGCGCCGGAAATCGCGGCCTCCGATCAGCCTGATTCCCAACGTTCGAAAGTGACCAGGCGACACATGGTTCACGAGAACGCGCGGCCGCGACAGCCGATTGTCCGTAGACGCGGCGCTGTCGTTGATATCGGCTTCCACGACCGAGAGTGGGCGGTTGATCGCCACCGGAATCGTTTCGACGAGAGTTGCCGAGATCACTCCGGCTGATGATTCGAGGGAGTTGACGAGCCGATCGAAGAATGGGAGCGCTTCGTCGGCGGAGTACTGCGCGCGGGGAAGCGCCACGCTCGCGATCAGCACGCCGTTCGCATCGAGGCCCGCGTCCGGCGGTTTGACAAGGCTTCGGGTCATCGCCGCCGCGACGACGAGGAGCACGGTCGTCAGCGCGACCTGACTGATGACGAGGCCGCGGCGCGTAAATGGTCCTGCGCTCCCGCCCGACTCGTGACGCAGCACGTCGGAGGCGTTGGTGAGACGTGCGTCGAGCGCGGCACCGAGTCCAGACAGGAGGCTCGCGGCGCCCGAGATGGCGACGGCAAACGCGCCAACGCGCCAGTCGAGATCGAACGAGAGCCCAATCGGCATCGGTACGGGGAGCCGGATCTGCGTCAGCCATCGGGCGGTCGCGACCGCGAGACCGGTGCCGACGGTGCCAGCCACGAGTGCCAGCAGCAGGTTTTCCACCAGCAGCTGACGTACGAGCTGAATGCGGCTGGCTCCCATTGCCAGTCGAATGGCCAGTTCTCGCCGTCTGGCGCTGGCGCGCACCAGGTGCAAAATCGCGACGTTGGTGCACGCCGCCCACAAGACCGCGCCGACGATCACCATGAAGAGCGCGGCAAAGATCGAGAAGACGCGCTGCAGTCCTGGCATGTTGGTCGTCGCGGGGTAGACGGCGACGGACATTGGCCGATTCTTCTCGACGCGCAGTTGAGCCGCGACCCGCGCGAGATCCGCTTGCGCCGTCCGCAGGGTGGCGCCGGCAGCCAGCCGGCCAATCATGAATCCGCGCGGTGAATCGGGTGCCGGCGGCCGCATGGCCCGCCACGTCGCATACATGCGCGGGATGACTGGTGATGCGGTGCCTGCAAATCGCTCGGGGGCGATCCCCGCCACCGTGAAAGGCACGTCGTCGATGAAGATGGTTTGACCGACGATTCGTGGGTCAGCCTCGAAGTGGAGCGTCCAGCCTTCGTGGCTCAAGACGACAGCCCCCGCGTCTCGCTGGTCGTCGTCGGCGGAGAACGTTCGCCCGATCGCCGCCTGCACGCCAAGCGTCTCGAAGTAATTGCCCGTCACCGGCATCACATGAATCGGCTCGGCCGCCCGGCCGGTCTGGCGCACCGGCAACAAGCCGCCTGGATGGAACAGCGTCAGCGGTGAGAGCGTCTGGTTGCGATCGCGATACGCCACGTAGTCGTCGTAGAGAACGGCGTTCTCGATCGGGTTCGGTCCGCCGAGATCGGCGCGTACGAGTCGATGGGAATCCGCCGCCGTCAGCGGCCGCAGCAGCAGCGCGTTCACGAAGCCGAAGATGGTGAGGTTCGCGCCGATGCCAACGGCCAGCGCGGCAATCGTCACCAGCGAAAAGCCGGGTGACTTCAGCAGCGTGCGAACGCCGTGGCGCACGTCACGATTGATGTCGCTCACCATTCCTCCACTCCAGAGGGCGGTCCCACGGTAGGACGCCACATATCCACGGATGGCCGGCTCAATCCGCGACGTCCGCCCTATGCTACGCTTCCCGGCCAACGCCAGTGACGATCGCGCCACGAGGTCGGGTACGTCGTTCGCTCGCTATCGCCGCGGCTCTGTCCGCGGCTGTCGTGGTGGTCCATCGACTGTCCATCGCGCCGACCACTGCGCTCGGTGCGCAGTCCTCCAGCGTCGCAACGTCCGATGCCCTGGAAGTGTTGGAGGTCCGGCCGAACTTCTTCATGATCGCCGGCGCTGGAGCCAACATCGGCGTCCAGGTGGGCGACGACGGCCTCGTCATAGTGGACGCGGGGCCGGCCGCCAGCGCCGCGGCCGTCCTCGCCGCGATCAGGCGCATCAGTCCGAAACCCATTCGCTACGTCATCGACACCGGGCCCGATCCCGATCATGTCGGCGGCAACGAGGTGCTCGCCAAGGCCGGGGACCAGTTCTATCCAGGCACGCGCAGCGCCGCGTCGCGGCCGGATGCCCTGAGGTCCGTGGCGGCGATTCTCGCGGCCGAGGGTGTGCTGCGCCACATGACCACGGCGGCGGAATCGACACCGGCGCGTGCGCTCGGCGGATTGCCGACCGAATCATTTCACTACGCGAAGAAGTTCCTGTACTTGAACGGCGAGGCGATCGAGGTGCTGCACCAGCCGGCGGCACATACGGACAGCGACGTCTTCGTGTTCTTCCGGCGATCGGACGTCGTCTTTGCCGGCGACGTGCTCGACACGCGCCGCTTTCCCGTCATCGATGTGGCGCGCGGCGGCAGCATCGACGGCGAGATCGAGGCGCTCAATCGTTTGAGCGAGATCGCGGTGGCGTCGGTGCCCATCGTGTCGCGTGAGGAGGGAACGGTCGTGATTCCCGGTCATGGCCGTCTCTACGATCAGTTCGACGTCATCGAATACCGTGACATGGTCACGATCATCCGCGACCGCGTTCGCGACCTGATCAACGCCGGACGGTCGCTCGAACAAGTCAAGGCGGCGAGCCCGGCGAAGGGCTACGAAGGGCGATACGGCAACGCTGGCGGCGACTGGACGACTGAGAAGTTTATCGAAGCTGTGTACCGGAGCCTCATGAAGGAGAAGCCATGAAGCGCGGGCTCATGCTCCTCGGCTCGCTCCTCGCCGTGATGGCGGCATCGCTCCACGCGCAGTCGGCAACGTCTGCTCGCAACGCGGCGCCGATCGACCTGACCGGGTACTGGGTGTCCTATGTGACCGAGAACTGGCGTTATCGGATGGTGACACCCGCCAAGGGCGAGTATCGTCGCATTCCGGTGTCGCCAGCCGCACTGCCGATCATCAACGCGTGGGATCCCGCCGTGGACGAACGGGCCGGCAACCAGTGCAAGTCGTACGGGGTGGGCGCCATCATGAATGTGCCGACCCGACTGCGCATCACGTGGCAGGATGCCGACACGCTGCGCATCGACACAGACGCGGGCAGGCAAACGCGGCTGCTGCGTTTCACGGCGCGTGCCTCGTCTTCGGCGACTCCCACCTGGCAAGGCGAGTCGATCGCACGGTGGGAGCGTGTGCCGGCGCCTGACAGGGGAGGCAGCCTGCGCGTCGTTACCACCAACATGCGCGCCGGCTACCTGCGCAAGAACGGTGTGCCGTACAGTGAGCGCGCGACGATCTCGGAACACTTCGATGTGGCGCCGATTCCCGATGGCGGCACGCTCCTCCTCGTCACCACCATCATCGAGGATCCGGTGTATCTGAACGCGCCGTATGTCGTGAGCCCGCATTTCAAAAAGGAGCCG
>Ga0075431_100008711_pt1 | contig 10165 bp, 7 predicted proteins | sample RhiMetdeltSRZDD5_FD_75297 | JGI IMG/M metagenome (GOLD analysis project Ga0075431, IMG submission 75297) | Populus rhizosphere microbial communities from Tennessee, USA - Rhizosphere MetaG P. deltoides SRZDD5 | ecosystem: Host-associated > Plants > Roots > Rhizosphere > Soil | place: USA...
ACGATCACGCCGTCGGCCGTGAGCCGGCGCCCCGCCAGCCGCTTGAGGCGCTCGCGCACGTCGCCGGGCAGAGCGCGCGTTGCGCCCGTGTCGAAGCGCAGCTGCACCGCGGTCGAGACCTTGTTGACGTTCTGCCCGCCGGGGCCCGACGCGCGCACGAAGGTCTCCTCCAGCTCGGCCGGATCGATCGAGATCGTGTCGGTGACGCGCAGCATGGTGGCGCTTCAGGCCGCTTGGGGCCCTTCGGTGGCTGGTTCGGGCGAAACGATTTTCCGTGGTATCAGACGCCGCTCAACTCCGCACGTGTCGTGAGAGGCCGCATGACTGCCGACGCACGCAAATCCATCGACGATCTCATTGCCGTCATGGCGGCGCTGCGCACGCCGGGCACCGGCTGCCCCTGGGACCTGGAGCAGAGCTTCGCCACCATCGCGCCCTACACCATCGAGGAGGCCTACGAGGTTGCCGATGCCATCGAGCGCGGCGACCTCACCCATCTCAAGGAGGAGCTGGGCGATCTCCTGCTGCAGGTGGTCTACCATTCCCGCATGGCCGAGGAGCAGGGCGCATTCGCCTTCGCCGACGTGGCGGAAGCCATCACGGCCAAGATGGTGCGCCGCCACCCGCACGTGTTCGGCACCCCCGAGCAGCGCGCCGCCGGCGTCGCCCCCGGCTTCTGGGAGCGCATCAAGGCCGAGGAAAGGGCGGCCTCTCCCTCTCCCCGCGCAACGCCGACGTCGCCGCTAGCTCCGACAGCGCGGGGAGAGGGTCGGGGTGAGGGGCAGCCACACGTTCCGGCGTCGGCGCCCTTGGCTGCCCCTCATCCTAACCCTCTCCCCGCAAGCGGGGAGAGGGAATCCGCCCTCGACGGCGTTCCCCTCGCGCTCCCGGCCCTCACGCGCGCCGTCAAGTTGCAGGATAAAGCCGCGCGCGTGGGCTTCGACTGGCCGTCCCTCACCCCGGTCCTCGACAAGCTCGAGGAGGAGCTTACGGAGCTGGGGGAGGAGATCGCCAAGCCCGGCCCCGCACAGAACCGCGCCAGGATCGAGGAGGAGTTCGGCGATCTCCTGTTCGTAGTAGCCAACGTCGCCCGCCACCTGCGGCTCGACCCCGAGACGGCGCTACGCTCCGCCAATGCCAAGTTCACGCGCCGCTTCCACGCCATCGAGCGCAAGCTCGCCGCGCAAGGCCGCACGCCCGAGCAATCAGACCTCGCTGAGATGGATCGCCTGTGGGACGAGGCCAAGGAAGAGGAGGGGTCAGACCCCTCGCGTCAGACCTGAGCGTGAATCTCCAGCATAGACGCGAGGGGTCTGACCCCGTTCGCCCCGTTCACGGCCGCTTGGGTATCTCCAGCCCCCGCTGCACGGCGGGCCGTGCCAGGCCGCGCTCCAGCCACGCCGGCACCGCCTTCAGGGTGTCGAACGCCACCAATTCTCGCGCGCCGTAGAAGCCGATCAGGTTGCGCACCCAGCCGAGCATGCAGATGTCGGCGATGGTGTAGTCCTCGCCCATGATCCACTGCCGGCCCGTGAGCCGCCCCTCCATGACGCCGAGCAGGCGCTTGGCCTCGTTCACGTAGCGCTCCAGCGGCCGCTTGTCCGCGATCTCGCGTCCCGCGAACTTGTGGAAGTAGCCGACCTGCCCGAACATCGGCCCGATGAAGGCCATCTGGAAATACACCCACTGCAGCGTCTCGTAGCGCCGCGCCGCATCCGCCGGCACCAGCTGTCCCGTCTTGTCAGCGAGATACTGCAGGATGAGCCCGGATTCGAACAACCCGATCGGCGCTCCGCCCGGCCCGTCCGGATCGATGATCGCGGGGATCTTGCCGTTGGGGTTCAGCGACAGGAACTCCGGCGTCTTCTGGTCGTCCTTGCCGAAGTCGACAAGGTGCGGCTCATACGGCAGGGCGATCTCCTCCAGCATGATCGACACCTTCACCCCGTTCGGGGTGGGCAGCGAGTAGAGCTGCAGCCGGTCGGGATGCTGTGCAGGCCAGCGCTTGGTGATGGGGAAGGCGGAGAGATCGGGCATGGAGGCTCCCGTACATGGCTACGTAGGCGGTCTAGCTCTTTTTTTCGAGCTTCTTGGGGTCGGTAGCTTTTAGCCGCTTTCGCGCTTCGTTGATATGATCCAACGCGGGCTCATCTTCAGGCATCGTACCGCCAAGCCCACGAATGGTCTGCCGCACGGCCTTGCCCACCGCTTCATGTGCAGCCTCAGCGTCGCCCTGCCCACTTATCTTCTCGCGCTTCAACTTAGCCGTTGCCTGAGTCGCCTTGAAATAATTGGCTGCAAGCTCCTCATGACCTGCATGATCGAGATGATGCGCTCCCTTCTGCAGGCCCTTATGCTTCACCACCTCCGCCTTCGTCAGGCCACCATACAGTCCACGCAGACCTGCGCCGTTATAGGCTTCAAAATTGCGCACACCTGCAGTCTGCGCAGCCCCTGCGGATTCCTTGTTGTGCTTAGCGACCAACTCGCGCAACTCAACCCGCATGTTGTCGTATTCGACCTGCTCCGCAAATTCGTCCAGTATCTCAAGAGCAAGACCGACAGCATCGGCCTTGTAACGAATGAATAGGTCGTTCACCTCGACGGCCAAGTCGTGGCTGAGGTGGCGCGCGTATTCCAGAGCAAGTGTAGGATGAGCGTAGGTCGCCTTGGCACGCCCACGGCCCAGAACATAATATATTGATCTTTCTGCATTTTCTCTGTTGTTGTGTTTGCCAGACACAACAAGCTTTGAGACGAGTGCCTCGACAAACTCAGTCGTCCCCTTCTGCCGGTGCCAGCTGGCTGGGCGAATGTTCTCTGGCTCCCCTGCAAGGGTCCAAAGATCGTTGAGGCAGACATCGCCCTCGTGCTCACGGATCTTCACGCCCCTGAGCGCAAGATCTACTTTCTCGGTCGGAGGACTCTGAGGCGCCTCAAACGGCAATTCTGGCGCCATGGGCTTTTGGTGCTTATTCGGCATGATGATGAGCGCTCATCGTCGAGCCGCGACGGCGCAGCTCAGGAAGGTACTGCTGCTCATACGCGAACGTTGCATCAATAGCATATGCTGGCCAAGCTCCCCGACCAAATTTTCTTGATGTTGCTTTAGCCACCGCGAGCCGTTCACCATTCGCTGGGTACCGTTACACGTCCACCACCTCCAACACCCCCGGCACCGTGGAGATCGCCCCCTTCTGTGCCGGCGAGATGTCGAACAACCCCGGCAGCGCGATCTCGGCCTCGCGGCCGCGCTCCTCGAGCGCGATGCTGAGACAGATGGTGCCCTTGCCGTTGGGCCTGAGCAGCGCCTTCAGCTCGCCGAGCGGCCCGCTGCCCCCGTTCGCACCTCCATTGCCACCGCCCTTCAGGCTGCGCCCGTCGAGCACCACCTTCACGCCCTTCTGCACGCCCTCGGCGGCCTTGTCCAAGGACTCGATGCTCTGCGCGCGCAGCTTCAGCGCCTCGCCGTCGCGCTCGCCCTCCACGTTGATGAGCACCGCCGTGCCGGGCTCCAGCAGGTGCCGGCTCTGGGCCAGGGTCTCCGAGAAGATCACCGCCTCGAATTGGCCGGTGGGCTCGGAGAACATGGCAAAGGCGAACTTGTTGCCCTTCTGGGAGCGCCGCTCGCGCGCGTTCACCACCACGCCCGCAAGCCGCCCCGCCACCGCGCCGCGGTCGGCGCGCGCCTCCAGCTCCGCGAACGAGACGACGCCGAGCTTGCCGAGCACCCCGGCATAGGCGTCGAGCGGGTGCCCCGACAGGAAGAAGCCCACCGCGTCGAACTCGTGTTGCAGCCGCTCCATCGGCGTCCACGCCTTCACGGGCCGCAGATCCACCCTGCCCGGCGCATCGCCGCCGCCGCCGAACAGATCGCCGATGCCCTGCGCCGCGTTGTCCGCCGTGCGGTTGGCGAAGGCCAACAGGGCATCGACGTTGCCCTGCACCAGCGCCCGGTTGCGGTCGAAGGCGTCGAAGGCGCCGGCCGCTGCCAGCGTCTCCAGCGCCCGCTTGTTGAGCGCCTTGGGGTCGCAGCGCCCGGCGAAGTCGGACAGGTCCGTAAACGGCCCCTTGGCGGCCCGCTGCGTCACCAGGCTCTCCACCGCCTGCGCCCCGATGTTCTTGAGCGCCGCCAGCGAGTAGCGGATGCGTCTCTCCGCCGGGAGGAAATCCACCTCGGAGGCATTGATGCACGGCGGCTCGATGGCAATGCCCGACTTCCTGGCCTCGGCCGTGAACATGGCGAGCTTGTCGGTATTGCTCATATCGAGCGTCATCGACGCCGCCAGGAACTCCTCGCGGTAGTTCGCCTTCAGATAGGCGGTGTGATAGCTCACCAGCGCATAAGCCGCCGCGTGGCTCTTGTTGAAGCCGTAGCCGGCGAACTTGTCGACCAGCTCGAAGATGTACTCCGCGTCCGCCTTCTTGACCTTGTTCTTGAGCGCGCCCTCGACGAAGCGGCTCTTCTGCTTCGCCATCTCGTTCTTGTCCTTCTTGCCCATGGCGCGGCGAAGCAAGTCGGCTTCGCCCAGCGAGTAGCCCGCCATCGCCTGGGCGATCTGCATCACCTGCTCCTGGTAGATGATGACGCCGTAGGTCTCCTTGAGAATCGGCTCCAGCAGCGGATGCAGGCAGTCCACCTCCTCCTCTCCGTGCTTGCGGGAGATGTAGGTGGGGATGTTGTCCATGGGGCCGGGGCGATAGAGCGCCACCATGGCGATGATGTCCTCGAAGCGGTCGGGCCTCAGCCGCTTCAGGCTCTCGCGCATGCCCGTGCTTTCCAGCTGGAACACGCCCACCGTATCCGCCTTGGCGAGCAGCTCGTAGCTCGGCTTGTCGTCGAGCGGCACCTTGGCGAGGTCGATGTCGATGCCGCGCCCGCGCTTGATGAGCGCCAGGGCCTTCTGCAGCACGGTCAGCGTCTTGAGGCCCAGGAAGTCGAACTTCACGAGCCCCGCCGCCTCCACCAGCTTCCAGTTGAACTGGGTGATGGGGAAGCTCGACTTGGGGTCGCGGTACATCGGCACCAGCTCGTCGAGCGGCCGGTCGCCGATCACCATGCCGGCCGCGTGGGTGGAGGCGTGGCGGTAGAGCCCCTCCAGCTTCTGCGCGATCTCTAAGAGCCGCGCCACCACGGGATCGCTGTCGGCCGCCTCCAGCAGCTTGGGCTCGTCGTCGATGGCCTGCGCCAGCGTCACGGGGTTGGCGGGGTTGTTCGGCACCAGCTTGCAGAGCTTGTCGACCTGGCCGTAGGGCATCTGCAGCACGCGGCCCACGTCGCGCAGCACGGCACGCGCCTGCAGCTTGCCGTGGGTGATGATCTGCGCCACCCGGTCGGCGCCGTATTTGCCCTGGACGTAGCGGATCACCTCGTCGCGCCGGTCCTGGCAGAAATCGATGTCGAAGTCCGGCATCGAGATGCGCTCAGGATTCAGGAACCGCTCGAACAGCAACCCGAACCTGAGCGGATCGAGATCGGTGATGGTGAGCGACCACGCCGCCACCGAGCCGGCACCCGAGCCGCGCCCCGGCCCCACCGGGATGCCGTGCGCCTTGGCCCACTTGATGAAGTCCGACACGATCAGGAAGTAGCCGGGGAACTTCATCTTGGCGATGACGCCCAGCTCGAAGTCGAGGCGCCTCTTGTAGTCCTCCGCCGTGAATCCCGGCGCCAGCGCGTTTTCCTCGAGCCGCCGCTGCAGGCCGGCCTCGGCCTGGCGGCGCAACTCCTCGGCCTCGACGGCCAGCTGCTCCTCCACGCTCGCCCCCGGCGCAGCGGCCACGAAGCGCGGCAGGATCGGCTTGCGCCCCCTGGGCCGGAACGCGCAGCGCCTGGCGATCTCCACCGTGCGCTCAAGCGCCTCCGGCAGGTCGGCGAACAGCTTCGCCATCTCGTCGGCGCTCTTGAAGTAGTGCTCGCGCGACAGCCGCCGCCGGTTATCCTCCACCACGAAGTTGCCGCCGGCGATGCAGATCAGCGCGTCGTGCGCCTCGTAGTCGTCGGGCTTGGCGAAGTAGCACTCGTTGGTCGCCACAATGGGCAGCCCCAGCTCGTAAGCAAGTTGTAAGAGCCTCGGCTCCACCTGCTGCTCGTGCGGCAGCCCGTGGCGCTGCAGCTCGACATAGAGCGCACCGGGGAGCATCGCCTTCAGGCGCTCCAGCCGCTGCCGCGCCAGCGGCTCCTGGCCGGCGCGAATGGCGCTGTCGATCGGCCCCTCCGGTCCTCCGGTGAGGGCGATCAGCCCGGCGCTGCGCTGGGCGATGTCGGCGATCTTGACGTGCGGCGGCTCGGTATCGGCCGGCTTCAGGAAGCACGCGCTGGCGAGCTTCATCAGGTTGGCGTAGCCCGCCTCGCTGCGGCACAGGAGCGCCAGCGGGCCCGCCGGCCTGGCGCCGGCGTCCGGCGGCCCGAGACGGGCCTGGGCCGCCCCCTGGCTGTCGCCGAAGTCGGTCTGCAGGGCGCAGCCGGCGATGGGTTGTATGCCGGCCGCGGCCAGCTTGTCGGAGAACTCCAGCACGCCGAACATGTTGTTGGTGTCGGTCAACCCGACGGCCGGCATGCGCTGCGCCCCCGCCAGCTTGGCGAGGCTCGATATCTGCAGTGCGCCTTCCAGCAATGAATAGGCCGAGTGCACCTTGAGATGCACGAACCGCGGTCCGTTGCAGCCGGCCGCCTCGGCGCTTCGAATCATCGTCCCCATGGGATCAATCCACCATGCGCGCTGGCGCCCACGCAAGCCCGCCCGCCAGTGACGCCCCACCCCGCGCACAGCTCGTCGAGCGGTCCTCGGGCGGGCTGTGGCGTCATCGATCCAGCTCCGCAGCGGCCAGCTCTGCCACCCGCAGGTCGATGGCAGCGGAGTCGCCGTCGCCGAGGAACCACGCCGCCGACAAGCCGGTCCAGGCGAGGATCCAGCGCAGCAGCCGCTGCTTCTCGATCTGGGCCGCATCGGCCACGACCTCCACCCGCCGTACGAAGCGCTCCGGTCTCACCGCCAGGGGGCGAGCGGGATCGTCGAGGTCGGGGTTGGTGAAGATGTTGGCGAAGTCGAAGCCGCGCTCGCCCACCAACCCCTTGGCGTCGATGGCGAGCCAGCCGCGGGCGCCGAAGTCCAGCACGTTGCCGTGATGCAGATCGCCGTGGAGCACACCCACCTCGCGTGGCTCGCTCAGCAGCGCGCGGGCCTCTTCCGCGCAGCGCACGAGGATGCCGCCGTGGGCTGCCGCTGCCGGCGCCAGCTCCGCGAACCATTGCGAAAGCGGGACCAGCCGAGGGAGAGGTTGCGACCGGGGAGCGTGCAACCGGGCGGCCACTGCGCACAATATGCGGCAAGCATCATCGTCCCGGCCTCCGTGAGCCATCTCGGCCAGAGACAGCCCGCCTTCCGCACGCTCCAGCAGAAGCGCGTCGTCGGTGCGGGCGAGCACGCGCGCGGCACCGTCGCCGTCCCACCACTCCATGAGGATGCCGCCGAGGCGCTCCTCGGCTTGGGTGGCGAGCTTCAGCATGGCCGGCACGCCGCCGGCGCGCACGGGCAGGAGCCGGCCGCTCCTGGTGATGATCGGGTCGCCGTCGGGAATGAGAGTCCATCGGCTGATGTACCTGTCGAACATGGCCACCTGCTCACTCCATCTGAGGCAAAGACGAGCCTCGACGCCCGCCTCCTGCGTCTGATACCCGTGGCGCGGTCGCGATCTAGCCGAGATGCCCATGTCCGTGAATATGTTACGTGAAGTCATCGCCCAGCACACCCCGCTTGCGCTGGCGCTCGGCGGATTCCTCATCGGCGTCCTGTTCGGCTGGGCGGTCTATCGCACCAACTACTGCGCCATGGGCTCGCTGTCCGACATCCACAACTTCGGCGACTACCGGCGCTTTCGCGCGTGGATACTGGCCGCCGCGACCGCCCTCGTCGGTGCCACCCTGCTGGAAACCGCCGGCGTCGTCGATCTCGCGCGCTCGATGTATCTCGCGCCGTCCTTCAACTGGGTCGGCCATATCGTCGGAGGCCTGATCTTCGGGATCGGCATGGTGCTGGCCGGCGGCTGCCCGAGCCGCAATCTCGCCCGCGCCGGCGGCGGCGATCTGCGCGCGCTTCTGACGCTGGTGGTGCTGGGATTGGTCGCCTTCATGACAATCGCCGGCGTTCTCGCCCCGGCCCGCGCCGCCCTTGAGGGGGCAACCAGCGTCGCACTCGCCGGTGCGCCCACGCAGGGCCTCGGCGATCTCCTGAGCGCATACATCGGGGTGGCACGCAGCTGGGCCAAGACCGGTGCCGCGGCGGTCATCGCCGCAGCCGCCCTCGCCTACTGCTTCGGCGATGCCAAGTTCCGCCGCTCGCCGCTGCACATCCTCTCCGGCGTCGCCGTCGGCCTCACGGTGGTGGCGGGCTGGGCTCTGACAGGCCTGGCCTACGACGACATGGCCCCACGACCGACCCCGCCGATCTCGCTGACCTACATCCGCCCCGTGGGCGACACGCTGCAGTGGCTCGCGCTCTACACCGCCACGCCCATGCCGGGCTTCGGCGTTGCGAGCGTCTTCGGCGCGCTGCTCGGCGCCTTCATGGCGGCAATCGGCATGGGCCGGTTCCGCCTCGCCACATTCGCCGACACGGGCGACACACTGCGCAACTTGGCAGGCGCTGCCCTGATGGGCGTGGGCGGCGTGATGGCGCTCGGCTGCACCGTGGGCCAGTCCGTCACCGGCGTCTCCACCCTCGCGCTGGGCTCGTTCGTGACCTTCGCCGCCATCGTGGCGGGAGGGTTCCTCGGGCTGAGGCTGCTGGAGCGCACGGCGTAGCGGTGTCTGACCCTCCGGGTCAGACACCGTAGCTCCGCTCCCTGAGTGACGCAACGCCGTCGCCCCGGCGCTTCAAGCGTGCCACCGTGCTCGCATCCGTCAAGGATGAACCCCCTTCGGGGGCGGCGCTGCGCGCCGTCCTTGACGGATGCTGCGGGCGGCGGCTGAGGAACTCGGTGGTCGGGACGGGAGAATGGCTCCGGCCGAACAGGAGAATGACGACCGGGTCTGCTGCCCCCAAACAGTCGCGTCCAATATCAGCGCGCTGCCCGTGACGGTGGACCCAAATCACCAGCCAAAGTCCCATTCCTCTGTTCGACCGGCACCATTCCTCCGTCCCGACCACATGTCTTTCAGGCGCCGCGCGCAGACGCGGTCAAGGCCGGCCCGCAGGGCCGCCCCGAAGGGGCTTGGCCTTGACCGCGGCGAGCACGGCGCCATGCTCGGGCGGTCGGAACGGAGGCAGCTCCAGCCGTCGCTTGTGCAGAAGCCACGATCCCATTCTCGCGAGGATATGATCGCGCGAGAGCAACCCACCGCCGCCAGGGCGTCAAGTTGTACGCTAAACTGCGGGCCGCAGACGCAGAGGCCCCCCATGTCCCGCATCGTCACGCTGAAGCGCCGCGAACTCATGATCGGTGCCGCCGCCGCGGCCCTGGCGCCGTCGCTGCCATCACCGGGGCTGGCCCAGACCGCGCGCCTCGTCATCACCCCCGGACAGACCGAAGGGCCGTTCTATCCGGTGACACTCCCCACCGACATGGACAGCGACCTCGTCCGCGTCCAGGGACGGGAGGCGCAGGCAATGGGGCAGGTCACCCACATTGTTGGCCGGGTGCTCAACAGGCGCGGCGAGCCGGTCAGGAGCGCCATGCTGGAAATCTGGCAGTGCGACGCCAACGGCGTCTACAATCACCCCCGCCAGCCGGGGCTGCAGCGCCGCGATGCCGCCTTCCAGGGCTACGGCCGCGCCGAGGCTGCGGCCGACGGCCGCTACACCTTCCGCACCATTCGTCCCGTGGCCTATCCCGGCCGCACCCCACACATCCATTTCAAGGTGCACGCGCCCGGCGCGGGCCGGCTCACCACCCAGATGTACATCGCCGGCGAGCGACAGAACGCCGCCGACGGCCTCCTCAACGGCATCCGCGACAGGGCCGCGCGCGACAGCGTGATCGTGCGCCTCGACCCCGCCGACGCGGTGGAGCCGGGCGCCCTGAAGGGCACCTTCGACATCGTGCTCGACATCTGACCAAGGCCGGCCCGGTCCCGCCGAGGCGAACCCGCACGCCGTGCTGCGCGTTGCACGCGGGGTGGGCAGCGATTGCTGCCATCCGCGGGCTCTGCCCTCAGGACAGGCAG
>Ga0075431_100008714_pt1 | contig 10163 bp, 6 predicted proteins | sample RhiMetdeltSRZDD5_FD_75297 | JGI IMG/M metagenome (GOLD analysis project Ga0075431, IMG submission 75297) | Populus rhizosphere microbial communities from Tennessee, USA - Rhizosphere MetaG P. deltoides SRZDD5 | ecosystem: Host-associated > Plants > Roots > Rhizosphere > Soil | place: USA...
CGATCATGAAGAACATCGCCTGGATTCTGTTGCTGGCGCCCAAGTCGGGTATTTTGAACGGCATGCTGCAGCAGTTCTTGGGCATCGAGACGCTGGTGTTCAACGCGTTCACCATGGCGGGAATGATTTGGGTATTTGGCCTGGCCTGCGTGCCGCTCGGCTATCTATTTTTGCTGCCGGTGTTCTTGTCCTTCGATCCGTCGTTGGAGGAGAGCGCTTATATCGCCGGCAGCAAGCCGATGCACACCATGTTCAAAATTACCTTCCCGCTGGCGATGCCCGCTTTCCTATCGGCGTTCGTGCTGAATTTTCTACGCGGCTTGCGCTCTTTCGAAACGCCGGTGCTGCAAGGGACGCCGGGCAATATCAAAGTGTTCGTCAGCCGCGTTTACGACTCTATGGCGCTGGAGTTCAACACCGGCTTGGCCACGTCCTACAGCGTCGTGCTGGTCGTGCTGTCGGTCATCACGCTCTATTTTTACGTGCGCGCGACGCGGTTTTCCGAGCGCTACGCGACGATAACCGGCAAAGGCTACCGGGTGAGAGTGATCGATATCGGGCCGTGGAAATACCTGACCTTCTTGTTGGTGTTTCTTTACTTTCTCGCCGGTATCTTGATTCCGTTCATCGTCTTGATCGTGGTGTCGATGATTCCCTACTACGACTACGACACGTTCATGAAGTTTCCGACCAATGCGGTGCTGACCAATTACTTTGTCGTCATGAGGCACCCGAGCTTTGTCACCGGCCTGTATAATTCGCTGGTGCTGTCGGTAACGATAGCGATCGTTACCGTGCTCGCGGGCATCACGATGGCGTTCACGATCTATCGCACGCGGGCGTGGGGCACCAAGCTTTTCGAGTTTATCGGCACTCTGCCGTTGGCATTTCCGCCGCTGGTTCTCTCGGTCGGTCTGGTCATTATTTTCATCGGCACGCCGCTTTACAACAGCCTGTGGGCTTTGGGCATCGGTCTGTTTGTCGCTTACTTTCCCTACGCCTTCCGCAACGCCTCCGGCTCCATTGTGAACATCCACAAAGAGTTGGATGAGGCGGCCTGGGTGCACGGCGCGAAATGGCGCCATGTTTTTTTCAAGATTACCTTACCGATTCTCAAGCCTTCCGTGGGCGGCGCGCTGTTTTACATATTTATCGAGGCGATTCGAAACGTCGACGTGGCGGTCTTGTTGACCGCACCCGGAAAGGAGTATGGTCCGGTGACACTGTTCGAGTACTTCCGGGTCGGACAATGGGCTGAGGCGGCAGCCGGGGGAGTCATCTATTTGATTATCTTGATTGTCGCCGTGTCGGTAGCTAAATTCGCCTTTAAAATGAAGTTTAGCTTGTAAGCGAGCGTCAAATTCTCGTATTCAAAAAAAGGGGGAATGAGCATGTTCAATAAATCCAGGCTGGCGTTGGCGTTATCCGCTAGCTTTTTATTCAGTTCCGGGGTGCTGGCCGCCGAGAAGGCTGCTGTCAAGGAGGCCGTGAAGGAAGCGGTCAAGGACCCGAAAGCCGCGGCGCAAAAGGTGATTCCGCAGCAGGTCAGGAAAGAGGCCGGCAGCGTCGGCGCGACTGCCGCGGCAAAAAAGGCATTCGAGAAAGTCAGCCAGGAGCTGTATCCGAAGGCCAAGCAGGAAGGGAATCTGGTTGTCTATTCGGTCTGGGATGTGGAACATTTAAGGGTGATCACAGACGCGTTCATGAAGCGCTATCCCGGCATCAAGGCCACGTATTGGCAGGGGCGCAACCCGGAGATCGTCACCCGCGTCTTAACCGAATTCCAGGGCGGCCAGGCGAGCTTCGACGTGGTGCTTTCGGATAACGCGCCGCCGGTCATCCGCGCCGCGGGCGGTATCATGCCCTACGAAACCGTGCAGAAAGACGTCTTGTATCTGCACGATGCGACCCTCCCGACCGTGAGTTTGCAGATCCAGGCGCTCGCTTTCAATACCAAAAAAATGAAGCCCGCCGATATGCCGAAAACCTGGGAAGAAGTCGCCAACCCGAAATACAAAGGCATGATCGCGCTCGACGATCCGATGCGAGCGGGACCGCTGAGCTCGATGCTTTCCGGACTAAAAACCCAGTGGAACGACGACGCGCGCTTTAACAACTTCCTGAAAGGGCTCAAGGCGCTGAACGTGCCGGTGCATAAGAGCACGAGCGCGATGTTTCGCCTGGTGATTTCCGGCGAATACAACATCTGCATGCCGGCGCTGCTGCACGACGTTATGGAGGAGATGCATAAGGGGACGCCGGTGAGTTACGCCAAGACAGTTCCGCCGGTTGTGTTTCCGCGCCAGGCCGGAATCTATGTCAAAGCGCCGAATCCGAACGCCGGAAAACTCTTCGCCGAGTGGTTGATCTCGGACGAGGGTCAGAAGACGATCGATTCCATCGGTAGAGAGACTTCTCGTAATGACTTCAAATCCAAGACATCGATCGAGTCGGCCTTCGGCAAGGGCGTCAAGCCTCTCCCGGTCACCGACAAGTTATTCCTCGAAGATCCGAAGAAATGGCTTGATACGTTCGTCAAGCCGATCTGGGAAAGTTAAAAAAGTAACGGTTGTTTCGCGATGGAAAGGGGGCTGGGCGTGTACGCGCCCGCCCCCCTTCTTTTTTCTGGTTGAAGCCGGCGATGAATCCGCGTCGCGATGTAGAAAAGTGCAAAGTGCTGTGCTAATTTTAGCAAACCTTAGGAACACATAACTTTGTGCGGAACTGCGCAAAGTTCAGCTGCGCGCTTCTCCGGCTAGCAAGCCGGACGCGAAATCGGACCGGCACGGAGAGATGGCCGAGTGGTCTAAGGCGCACGCCTGCTAAGCGTGTGTGCGGTTAATTCCGCACCGAGGGTTCAAATCCCTCTCTCTCCGCCATTTAGACAGACGTTGTTGCAGATCTCGCAGATTCCAAACTCACTCTGAGATCTGCAAGCCAGGGTATGCGCCCGTAGCTCAATTGGACAGAGCACCAGACTACGAATCTGGGGGTTGGGTGTTCGAATCACCCCGGGCGCGCCATACATCCGGTCTCCCAATTACTTCCACTCTTGTTGTGCCGCTCACCCCTTTGGGCGGCTGCTGGCCGGGTTTCCGCGGCCTCAATCCCCTTGCACTCAGAGATGTGAAAGCTATTAAGGGAAAACGTTAAGATTTACCGTTCCGGGTCCGGAGGTAGGCGGATACTATCACTGTACAGGCTCACGCCGTGTTCATTATATGACGCGGCTCGATAGCATGCGCCTGGGATGAAGACGTCCATCAGGAAATTTTGATTTATGCCAGTGTACGCGATCAATTCCCAACCATCAGAGCAATCATTGGATAACGTGCGTTCGACGATAAATCCCAGCTCATTTTCGGAATTGTCATTCCACGTTAATGACACGGATCGTGCCTGGGCAATCCCCGGGAGCAATAAAAAAAGCAGCGAACTGAGGAAAAGTAATTTTTGCAATTCAACGTCCTATGTAACATCGAATCCTCCATCGGATGCGGTTACGGTAGATATTTTAGAAACTGTTTGACTTAGATAATATCCGCGGCCAATTTTGTCAAACGACAAACGATCTTTTTTGCCGCATGCCATGAGTTGTTCCCGTCACGCGGTTCATCGGAAATCATCCGCAGCAACATTGACCATGCTCTTTGTTTGAAATTCCAGAACTCCGCAGAAAAACCCCTGTGTAGATCCACGGCGGATACGGCGGAGGAAGTGTCGAGCAAGCGGGAGTTATTTGCAGGGGAGTTGAGAAAAAGGCGCTCTGGGGGCAGAGCGCCTTAGGTGGAGCTGACGGTAAGGCAGTGGAGGCACCTTCAACTCTGCCGGGGAGGTTTAAACCCTAAAGCAGAGCTAACTCGTAAAACGAGTCGCCAACTCCAACTTTTAGCATAACTCTTGAAGAACCGCAGAGAAACCCCGCGCGCCTAGCGATCTCTCGTTTGAGTTCAGGCTACAGCGCAAGAAGTACCGCTAGTTGACTTTTGGCCGAGAGAACTCGGCGCGATTTACACGCTCGGCTGGATCTCCGCCTGTTCGGATCGCGAGCGCTCGGTCGTTTCCGATTCGAGCGCGTGCTGCAGCGCCTCGTCCACGGTAGTGAGAAATTCGAAGTGGATTCCCGCGCTGGCCGCCGGGGGGATGTCTTCCAAGTCGCGCCGATTCAGGGCGGGCAAGAGAACCGTGGTGATGCCCGCGCGCTTCGCTGCGAGCACCTTTTCCTTCATGCCGCCGACCGGCAATACCAACCCGCGCAAACTTATTTCTCCCGTCATGGCGACATTCTTGTTTACTCGTTGCCCGAGGAGCAGCGACACCAGCGCGACAAACATCGTGACTCCGGCACTGGGGCCGTCCTTGGGGGTCGCTCCGGCGGGAATGTGCACATGAATATCCCGAGTACGAAACAGCTCGGAAGATATGCCGAGCGAATCGGCGCGCGATTTTACCAGGCTCATCGCCGCCTGGGCGCTTTCTTTCATGACGTCGCCAAGTTGGCCAGTTAGTTGCAGTTTTCCCTGCCCCGGCATTTTCGTCGCTTCGATAAACAGAATATCACCGCCCACAGGCGTCCACGCCAGGCCGGTGGCCACGCCGGGCAAACTGGTGCGCAAAGCTATCTCGTTGAAATACTTCGCAGCTCCGAGAAAGTCGGGAACGGTATCACGTGTCACCGTGAACATGTCCGCCGATCCTTCGGCGACGCGAGTCGCGACGCCGCGGCACACCGAACCAATCTCCCGTTCGAGCTGCCGGACGCCGGCTTCCCGCGTGTAGCCGCGAATGATTTCACGCACCGCGTCCTGTTCGAAGGCAATTTGCCCTTCGCGCAGGCCATTTTCTCTTATCTGGCGCGGAATCAGATAATGGGTCGCGATCGCCAGTTTGTCTTCTTCGATGTAACCGGCCAGCTGAATGATCTCCATGCGATCGCGCAGCGGCCCGGGGATGGTATCCAGCACGTTGGCGGTGGCGATGAACATCACCTTGCTGAGATCGAAATCGACGCCGAGATAATGATCCTGAAACGCGGTGTTTTGCGCCGGATCCAAAACCTCGAGCAAAGCCGCGGACGGATCGCCGTGAAAGCTCGCGCCGAGCTTGTCAATCTCATCGAGCATAAACACGGGATTATTAACGCCGGCCTTGCGGATTCCCTGGATGATATTCCCCGGTAATGCGCCGATGTAAGTGCGCCGGTGGCCGCGGATGTCGGCTTCGTCATGCACGCCGCCAAGGCTCTGGCGGACGAATTTGCGGTTCATCGCCCGGGCGATGCTCTGGCCGAGCGAGGTCTTGCCAACTCCGGGAGGGCCGACGAAACACAGGATCGGACTTTTGCCCTCGGGGTTGAGCTTTCGAACCGCAAGAAACTCAACGATGCGTTTCTTGACCTTTTCCAAATCATAATGATCCGCGTCGAGAATTTCCCGCGCCCGCGGCAAATCGATTTGTTCCTCGCTGCTGACGCTCCAGGGCAGCTCGGCCATCCAATCGAGATAAGTGCGGATCATCGAGCGCTCGGCGGCCATCTCGGGCATGCGCTCGAAGCGGCTCAGCTCGCGCAGAACTTCCGTCTCCGCGTGCGGCGGCATCCTGGCTTCTTGGATTTTCTTGCGCAGCTCTTCAGCCTCGACGTTCTCCCCGGTATCTTCACCCAATTCTTTCTGAATCGCGCGCAATTGTTCGCGCAAGAAATATTGCCGCTGGGCCTTATCGAGCGATCCTTTAGTTTCTTCGCCGATTTTCTTGCTCAACTCGAGCAGAGATATCTGACGGGCGAGCTTTTCGGAAACTTTCTGCGAGCGCTGCTCGGGATCGAAAGTCGCCAGCAACTCCTGCTTCTCTTCCAGAGGCAGATCCAACGTGCTGGCGATGATATCGATCAACGCCAGCGGATCGTCGATGCGCTCGATCGCCACCTTCATCTCCATCATCGGCTCGGGCAGGAGCCCCAAGGCTTTGCCGGCTTCCTGGCGCAGATTGATAATACGCGCCTGAAACTCCTGCGACTTGGGGGTTTGCTCCTCAATCATCGTGACGCGCGCGATGAGGTGAGGATCGGTTTCGATAAACTCGGCGATTTCAAAGCGCTGCCGGCCTTGGACGATGATCTGGCGTTGCCCGTCCGGGAGGTTGTACATGCGCAGGATATCCGCGCTCGTTCCCACGGGAAACAGATTCTCCGGAGTCGGCACCTCGATGCTGGGGTCGCGCTGGGCGACAAAGCCGACCTGAATCTGCTGACGCACCGCTTCCTCGACGCTTTTAAGGCTCGCCGGACGGCCGACCACTAGCGGCATGACCGTCGAAGGGAACAACAGCGCTTGGCGCAGCGGCAGAATCAACAGCGCGCCGGAAGGAACGTTGATCCGACGATTCAGTTTGGTGTTTTCTTTTTCTTCTTTCGCGGTCATAGATTCTTTCTTAATTCGATCACTAATAGGCCGTCCCGGATTGAAGTTTGCTCCACGGCGAGCGAGTATCCTGCGCCAAAGGGGCCGATGCGCCGCTCGAAAGGTCCGAGCGGCACCTCCCAAATCTTAAGCTCCCCTTCGGTGCAGCATTCGGGCAACGGCCGCTCGCCGGAGATCGTCACGTAATTATCCTCCAGTAGAATTTGGACGCGATCCTGCCTTACTCCGGGGATCGCTACGATCACCCAAAGGACCTCATCGCTTTCGACCACGTTGATCGGTGGTTCCCACGAAGAGCTTCTTCCATGCGAGACACGATACTGGGAACTCACGGCTATGTGTACGAAGTTCCGCTGAATGCGCTCGGCCTGTCTGAGCAGAGCATTAGCCCGCTGCCAAATTAATAATTCCCAGTCTTGGGACGACATAAGGCTCCTTGTTTCATAAAATTAAGACCATGAGCATAGGAAGTTAGGAATGGACATGTAAGATGTCAAGGAAATCACCGCAAACTTGTGCCAAATCATCGCTTTACGCCCGAATCCTTCGGGTTGACGAGCAACTTGTGCGCCACTAGAGGGCTTGAAAGAATAGCGGCCCGGCACGTGGCCCGGCGGGCGCGGCTACTAGATTAAAAATTCTCTTAACCAGGAAGAGGACTGAGATATTTGCTATGAGGATCGGAAATTCGCTGACTTCTGCAAACCAACCGACTCGCCACGCTCTTGAGACTGCATGGATACAATACGAATGTGAATTAATATTAACACTGCAAGTTGGGCATGCAAGTTGCGAAGATTTCAGACTACGATAAGGCAGAAGGGAAGTAGCTGTCAGTCGATTAATCGGTGCGTGCTGAGCAATCCGTAGGGACTGTTTTTAAACGATCGGGGACTTTCGCAGAACAATAACAGAAGGAGGAGGATAAATTATGTTCGTCGAGAATTATCGTCGCGAGAACGCTGAGTCGATCATGGCGGGAAACGAAGCGAGGCCGATGCCCTATCCGAGAATCTCCGACGAAGATTGGCGCGTCTGGGTCGCATTTCTCCCGGTTCGTTCACATAACTTAGACAGATTAGCCGCCTCCAGTTTCAGCACGACTGCGTTGGACGATGGTGTACCGCTACAGGTGGGATTCGAGATTCAAAAGGCCAGCCAGCACTTCGATAAGGTCGAGATCTGGCGCAAGAACCAAGTCGAGAAAGACCCAATCGCCGTCGGTGTGCTCGGACAGGAGCGTTTTCTTATCGCCCGGTGGGGCATGGAAAAGCTCATTCCTTTCGAAGCGATAAAAAAATCCATGCCGCTCATATTGGCGTGGAAATACGCGACGAGCCCGCTCGGAATGCTTGTCGAGCTTACCGGATTGAGTTTGTTCGCGTGGAACATGTTTTAAGGGATCGATGTGTGGCCGGTCATCAGTGACCACACGAGGTACGCGGCGACGTCCCCCCGGCGCCTCCGCGTACGCGTGCTTGGCGCCTTCCTCTAGAGGAAAACATCTTGTCGCGCGATCTCCGGTGGCACATCGCGGGTTAGGTCGACATCTTGGCGCGGAATCATACCGCCGGCGCTACCGATCGACCGCTGGGCGGCCGAGCCGGGGCACCCGGCGATTATTTCTTGGATAATCCCTGTTCTGCTGCCGCGCTAGGATCGTTCGGGCGCATAGCCCGGATGGAAAATACCAGCGCAACGATGAGCACGGTCAGTAAACCAAGCTCGATCATCGCGTTCTGAAAGACTGCATCGTTTTCTTTTATTAGTTTTGGTATTTCCGCCGTCAGCACGAGAATTCGCCGAGTTACCGCGATGAGTCCCACAACTAGGAATGGTCCTGGCTGCAGGACACGTTGGCGAAACGAAACCTGGACCGTATACAAAACTTCGACAAAAATAATAATAAGCAAAATTCGATCGAGCAGCAGAACAATGTTCTCGGTGAGAATCCCGCCGAGTAGGTAACGGATAAAAAAGATTACCTCGGTCACTAGGAGAGATGTGGCAACCGCGGCCAGGAATAGGCCGAGGCCGACGTAGATAATATCTTCGATTCGATCAAACGCAGCCGAGAACCGGTCGTGTAACGTTACTTTCGATGCGATGGCATTCTCCTCTCACGGAGCATGGGCAACAGCCCGATGCGCTGGAAGTGACTCTGCCTCAGTCCTGAGACAGAGGCCTTCCTCTTTATAAGCTTTCTGGTAACTGCACTTCAACTACAATCCCCGAATGTGCCCTCTTGCGCGGGTTTTACTGCCGCTAACTAACCCGAAAAATGCAATGAGCGGCAAACTTCACATTCATCGATAAAAGCTGGTACCGGGATTGCAGCTCTATCTCCTTATCCAATCCGAAGGGAGCATAAAAACAATGTCGCAATCCACTTATAAAGCCAAGCAATTTAAATTGAGCGGTCTGGACGGCATATCGGATGAAACCTTGAAGATGCACTTCGGGCTTTACGAGGGGTACGTCAAAAATACCAATCTGTTGATGGATGAAATAAGTGAAATGATCCGCAAAAAACAAGCTTCAGGTCAGAACCCCGCGTATGCCGAGTTGACCCGGCGCTTGGGATTTGAGTTTGGCGGAATGGTATTGCACGAATACTACTTCGAAAATTTAGCACCGAAAGGGAAAGGCAAACCGTCCGGTGAATTGAAGCGAGTTCTCGAAGAAAGCTTCGAAGGTTTCGATAATTGGCAGATGGCGTTTTCGGCGGTTGGCGAAATGCGCGGAGTCGGGTGGGCAATTCTTTACCAGGATCCTGCGACTGAACAACTTTCGAATCACTGGATTGCGTTGCACCAGGACGGTGTGCCCTCAGGATTTAAGCCCATCCTGGTGATGGATGTCTGGGAGCATGCTTTTTTGCTTGATTATAAACCGGCTAAGCGCGCCAAGTATATCGAAGCGTTTTTTAAGAACGTAGATTGGGAGGCGGTCCAACGCCGGCTGGCCTCGGCAGCCGCCGTCCGCGCGGTTGCCTAAATGCAAAGTTTATTATCGCGAAGCCGTGGTCGGTGGAATCACGATCGTGAAACCAGCGACCGCGGCTTCCGGAGCGAACCAGCCATCCTGGCGATTCGGCAAGGGGGGATCGGGAACATAACGAAATGTCGTCGATTCGCCGGGCAGGAGATCTTTGTTAAGCTTGAGGCTGGAGACGCGGCCTGGCGAGTCCAGTCCTGGTTTGAATTCATTGGCCCACACCCAGTGATAGTGGATCAATACTTCGATTTCGCGGATAGTGTGCGGCGTGTTGTTGACGATCACTCCGGTCACCTCCGACGTAGTGGTCTTGAGCTCTTTGATGGCGACGGCTTTGGCTTCTTCCGGACTCAACAAACGCTGCGCTAGCGCCGCGCCGGCACAGAATGAAAAAGCCAAGGCAGCGATCATTCCTAAAAACAGCAGTTTTGAGTGCTTCATCTTCGATCTCCCTCTGTGCCAGTGGCAAGCCACTCCCCTCTTTCGAGTTTTTCAAAGTCGTACATCTAGCACAATATTTAACGATGTCGCAAAACCGTTAACTTGGCGCGGGCACGCGTTTCAACCTGTCCGCTTTTGCAGTTCATATTCACCGAGGATGACCTGTACTTCCTCGGTGCGCCGGTCGCGCACAACAGTCAACTTTACCTGTCTCCCCGGAGACGTGCTGGCGATACGGTTGCGTAAGGTATTGCCGTCCGTGACCGGCTGGCCTTCGAATGCAGTGATCACGTCGCCGGGACGCAA
>Ga0075431_100008715_pt1 | contig 10162 bp, 9 predicted proteins | sample RhiMetdeltSRZDD5_FD_75297 | JGI IMG/M metagenome (GOLD analysis project Ga0075431, IMG submission 75297) | Populus rhizosphere microbial communities from Tennessee, USA - Rhizosphere MetaG P. deltoides SRZDD5 | ecosystem: Host-associated > Plants > Roots > Rhizosphere > Soil | place: USA...
AGCCCAAGGGGTCGCCATTTGCTTTCTGGTTTGGCTGCCACGAGCCGCATCGGATTTACAAGAAGGGCATCGGCGTGGCTAGCGGAAAGCGTATCGAAAAAATCGTGGTGCCGCCCTATCTACCAGATACGTTGGAGGTACGCAACGACATCGCCGACTACCTCGCGGAAATCGAGCACTTCAACCTGCACCTGGAGCGCATGCTTGATTTGCTAGGGAAATCGGGCGAACTGGATAACACCATCGTCATCGTCACGGCGGATAACGGGATGTCCTTTCCGGGTTCGAAAGCGACCATGAAGGATTACGGCTGGCACGTACCGATGGCGATCATGGCAAAGGGCCGATTCCGTGGCGGGCGCACGTCCGAGGATCTGGTTAGCTTCACCGATCTAGCGCCAACGATTTTGGAGGCCGCGGGCGTGGCGCGTCCGCCGGGGCAGAACGGGCGTAGTCTGCTGCCGCTGCTGGGCTCGGCGAAAAGCGGAGTGATCGACCCGAAATTCGACGCCGTCTATGCGGGGCGCGAGCGCCACTCGCATGCGCGCCGCGACAACCTGGGCTATCCGACGCGCGCCTTGCGGACGCGAGAGGATCTCTACATCAGAAACTTCAAGCCGGACCGCTGGATGGCGGGAGACCCTCCGGCCTATCGCGACATCGACGATGGGCCGACGAAGCAATGGATGATGACGCACCGCGAGGACAACGCGGTGAAAGCGTTGTTTGATTCAGCCTTTGGAAAGAAACCGGCGGTGGAACTCTACAACGTGCGGCGTGATCCAGGGTGCCTGCAAAATCTGGCGTCCGATTCAGCGCAGGCGCCGCTGGCGAGCGAGTTGGGCGCGCGGCTGGACGGCGAGTTGAAGCGCACAAAAGATCCGCGCGTGATGGGGAATGGGGACGTTTGGGATAGCTACCCACGCTACTCGCCAATGCGGCCGGAACTGGGCGGCTTCGCCAAACAGGGCGAATACAATCCGGCGTTTCAGAAGTAGGGGGGCATTAGAGCGCCGCCGACTTTGGATCTTCTGGGAAGCGGCCCTTGTCGTCGACCTCGACGAGCCACTTTTCAAGCCTTGAGCTCAAATCGGCTTGTACCTTCCTGTGCGTCGAGGAGCCCGCCAAATTGCTCACCTCATGCGGATCGGCCCGCAGATCGTAGAGCTCGACATCCGGCTTCCGAGGAGCCATAAAGAGCGATTGCTTTGCATTCAGCTTGCCCGCCGCGTGCAGTTCCTTCATTACGCCGAGCGTGGGATAGCTGGTCTCGATGTAGTTGTTGAACTGCGTATACGGGCGTTCGGGCATGAAGTTGTGGATGTACTTGTAACCGGACGTGCGCACGCAGCGGATACGGTCGACGGTCATGTCGCAGCGGTCGCGCGCGGCGTAAATTTCAGGCCTGGGCTTGGCAGCGGCGCCGAACAGAGGGCGGCCATGCATGGGTTTCGGCATCTCAATTCCGGCGGCTTGGAGAGAGGTGGCGGTGATATCGAGCGAGACGCACAAGTCGTCCCGGACAGTGCCGCCGCGCAGGCCGAGCGATTTCGCCGCGTCGCCCGAAGCCCAAGCCATCATGGGCACGCTGATGCCCGAGTCATAGAGCCACTGTTTGCCGCGAATGAGGCAGCGGCCGTTGTCGCCGAAGAAAAAGACGAGTGCGTTATCGAGGAGGCCATCCTTCTTGAGCTCCTCCCACAGCACACCAGCGTCGGAGTCCAGGAGATTGACGGCATCGAGGAAATTGGCGAATTCGTCGCGCACGGTGGGGTGGTCCGGCCAGTAGGGCGGCAGTTCGAGCTTCTTCGGGTCGACGAGATACTTGTTCTCGCGGCGTGCACGCGGGAACTGCGGGCCTTTATGCGGCGCCGTGAAATTGATTTGTGCATAGACAGGCTGGCCCGGTTTGCGGCCGTTCCAGTGGGGACCATCGAAGTCATGCTCAACGGTGAAGTTGAAATCGGTCTTGCCGGAGCCGGCGACGCCCTCGCGAATCCTACGCACGTTGGTGGTGTAGTAGCCGGCCTTCTGCATTCGGTGCGAGATCAACTCGACGCCCGCAGGGAGGCGGAAGCCGTCCTTGCGATGAGAGCGGTGGTGGTGAGCGCCACTGGCGATCTGGTAGACACCGGTATTGAAGCCGCTACGCGACGCCGAGCAGACGGGCGCGGTGCAGAAACAGTGATCAAACCGCACGCCTTCCGCAGCGATCCGGTCGAGGTTGGGCGTGCGGACAAGGGGCATGCCGTAGCAGCCGAGTTGTTTGCCCATGTCTTCGCCAATGATCCAGATGATGTTGGGTTTGGTGGAAGCGGCGGCGCGCAGGACATGAGCGGGGAGGAAGGCGGGCGCGGCGGCGGAGGCAAGCAGAGATCGGCGATTCATCGAACGCCAGCATATCAAGCGGGGCAGCCTCATTTTGTTAGCATGAAAAGTTCCCCTCATGTTACAAACCGTGCCGGGCATTCTGTCGCGTATCGCGGAGCACAAGCGCGCCGAGATTGCCGGGCGTGTGTGGAATCGCGGGGAGTTGGAGCGCGAGGCAGGACAGCAGGCAGTGTGGCGCCGGGAATTCCGCGCGGCGCTGCAAGCGCGGAAACCAGCAATCATCGCCGAGTCGAAAAAAGCTTCACCGAGCAAGGGTTTGCTGCACGCCGACTACGATCCTGCGGCGATTGCGTCGCGCTATGCGGCGGGCGGAGCAGCGGCGATGTCGGTACTGACGGATGAGCGATTTTTTCAGGGCTCGCTCGACGATTTGCGCACCGCGCGGGAGCACACGCCGGTACCGGTGTTGCGCAAAGACTTCACGATCGACGAACTGCACGTGGTGGAAGCCGCTGCCGCCGGCGCCGATGCGATCCTCCTGATCGCCGCAATTCTGACGATTGAGGAGATGCGGCGGTTTCGCGAGCTTGCCAGGACATTTCGAATGGATTCGCTGGTTGAGGTGCATGACGGCGAGGAGCTCAACCGGGCGCTCGATTCGGGAGCGGAGATACTCGGCGTCAACAATCGGGACCTGCACTCATTCGAGGTGAAACTGGAAACATCGCTCGCCCTGGCGGCGCGTATTCCATCGAACGTGTTGCGAGTGAGCGAGAGCGGAATTCACTCGCCGGCCGACGTCAGAGTGCTTCTCGACGCAGGTTACCAGGCGTTTCTTGTTGGCGAGCATCTGATGAAGTCCGCCGATCCCGTGGCGGCGCTGCGAGCCCTGACATGCTCATAAAGATTTGCGGCATCACAAACGCCGCCGACGCGCGCGATGCGGTGGCCGCGGGTGCGACAGCGCTAGGCTTCAATTTTTACGAGAAGAGCCCACGGTATATTCGGCCCGAGGCGCTGTCGGAATGGATTGGCGAAGTTCCAGCCCAGGTTTTGCGCGTGGGCGTGTTTGTAAACATGGCGGCCGATGAGGTGGCGGATGTCATGGCGCGATGCCGGTTGGAGGTGGCGCAGTTGTATGGCGCGGCTGTAGGCCCGGCGGGGGTTCGCACATGGCTAGCGCGCAACGTGGATGAGTCGTTCCGCGTGGAAGACTTGACCGAGGATCCCGAGGCATGGCTGCTGGACTCCCCCGGCGGAGCGTTGCATGGCGGGACGGGTGAGACGTTCGATTGGAACCGCGCGCGGGGGATTGCGCGGCGGATTGTGCTGGCGGGCGGATTGGATGCGGGCAATGTGGCACGGGCGATTGAGGCAGTGAAGCCGTGGGGAGTGGACGCGTGTTCGCGATTGGAAGCCAGTCCGGGCAGGAAAGATAAGAGCAAGGTGAACGCGTTCGTAGCGGCGGCGCAAGAAGCGGCGAAGAGGACATGAGTGTGACGATTCTCGAACCAGACGCACAGGGACATTTCGGCCCCTATGGCGGGCGCTATGTGCCCGAGACATTGATGGCCCCTCTGGAGGACGTCGAGAAGGCATGGCGGGCGTCACGGGAAGATCCCTCATTCCAGGCCGAGCTAAAGGACCTGTTGCATAACTTCGCCGGGCGCCCGACGCCGTTGTACGAAGCCAAGCGGCTGAGCGCTGCGCTCGGCGGCGCGACGATCTACCTGAAGCGCGAAGACCTGCTTCACACGGGCGCGCACAAGATCAATAACTGCCTGGGGCAGGTTCTGTTAGCCCGCCGCATGGGGAAGAAGCGCATCATCGCCGAGACGGGCGCGGGACAGCATGGCGTGGCGACGGCCACCGTGTGCGCGCTGTTTGGGATGGAGTGCGTCGTCTACATGGGCGAAGAAGACATGCGCCGCCAGAAGTTGAACGTGTTTCGCATGCGGCTGCTGGGAGCCAAGGTTGTGGGCGTCGCCTATGGCTCGCGCACGTTGAAGGATGCCATCAGCGAAGCGATGCGCGATTGGGTCACCAATGTTGCGAGCACGCATTACCTCTTGGGCTCGGCTCTTGGAGCGCACCCCTATCCCGTGATGGTGCGCGACTTCCATCGCTGCATCGGAGAAGAAGCGCGCGCGCAGATGCAAGAGCGAACGGGCCGCCTTCCCGACACCGTGTTCGCTTGCGTCGGCGGAGGCAGCAACGCGATCGGGGCATTCCATGCCTTTATCCCCGACGAACAGGTGGAGTTAGTAGGGGTCGAGGCCGGCGGGCGCGGTATTCGGCCTGGCGAACACGCGGCGCGATTCAATGGCGGCGCTCCGGGCGTACTGCAAGGAGCACGCAGTTATCTATTGCAGAACGAGGACGGACAGGTGCTACTGACGCACTCGGTTTCAGCGGGATTGGATTACGCGATGGTGGGGCCGGAACATGCGTGGCTCTACGATCAGGGCCGCGCGAAGTATGGATACTGCGAAGACGACGCAGCGCTGAAGGCAGCATTGCAGTTGTGCCGTACGGAAGGGATCATTCCGGCGCTGGAAAGCTCGCATGGTTTGGCGGAAGCGATCCGCCGGGCACCGGGCGAACCCGGCAAAGTGTTTCTGGTGAACCTGTCCGGACGCGGCGATAAAGACATCGACATCTATCGGGAGAACTTCCCGGAACTGGACCGGGACGTGAGCGAGGGAGATGCCGCGTGAGCCGTATTGCCGATCTATTTGCAAAGAAGCGAGCGGCAAAGCAATCCGCACTGATCGCCTACATCACAGCGGGCGATCCCACGCCCGAGCATACGGCGGCGCTGGTGGCGGCACTCGAGCGCGGCGGCGTCGATCTCGTCGAACTGGGCGTGCCATTCTCCGATCCCATTGCCGACGGCCCGGTGATCATGAAAGCGAGCGAGCGAGCCTTGCGCGCGGGGACTACTCTGCAAAAGGTGTTGGACATCACTCGCGCGGTGCGGAAGCGCTCAGAGATTCCACTGCTCTTGTTCAGTTATTTAAATCCGCTGATGCGCTACGGCTTCGCGAAACTCGCCTCCGATGCCAAGTCGGCGGGAATCGACGGTTGCCTGTTGACGGACCTGAGCGTGGAGGAAGCCACGGAGTTCATCCAGCCGATGCGGGCCAACGGACTGGACACGGTGTTTCTCGCCGCGCCTACGTCGCCGCCGGAGCGGTTGAAGGCGGTGGCCGAGTGCTCCTCTGGTTTCGTGTATCTGGTTTCGCGAACCGGCGTGACGGGCGAGCAGGCGAAGTTGTCGGCCTCGGTCGGTCCTCTGGTGACGGCGATTCGCGCGCATACTAATCTTCCGCTGGCGGTCGGCTTCGGCATCTCGAAGCCGGAACAAGCGGCTGAAACGGCGCGGTTGGTGGAAGGTGTTGTCGTCGGCAGCGCCTTCGTGCGGCTCGTGGAGACGCATGGTGGCAGCCCAGATTTGGAAGCGAAACTCGAAGAGTTTGCGCGCCAACTAAAGGCCGCAATGGAGAGCTGATGGACCACAAAGGAATCGAGCTGCCCGAATGGGCGGATCTCTCTTCGCCGGATCTGGCATTGGAAACTCTGGAGAGTGCACGCCTGCGGATCGACGCAATCGATGTGACTATTACGCGGCTGTTGAACGAGCGGGCACACGTCGTGGAAGTAATCGGTGAGGCCAAACAGCGGCTGACGATGCGGGTGTATGAACCTAGGCGCGAACAGGAAGTGATGGCCAACATCGCACGGAACAACGGCGGACCGCTTTCCAATGAAGCGTTGAGCCGCGTTTACGAGCGGATTATGGATGAGATGCGCACATTGCAACGGGATCGCATGCGGGGGAAAGAGGAGTCCGGGACATGATTGTCGTAATGGAGGAAGGCGCCACCGAGGTAATGGTGCAAAACGTCATCGACCGCATGGTCGAGATGGAGTTCACCGTGCACCGCTCGACGGGCGTGGTGCATACGGTGCTGGGCGGCGTCGGGCCGGAAGAACGAGTCGACCCAAAGGAGCTCGAAGTGCTGGAGGGCGTCAAAGAATGCCATCGCATCATGTCGCCTTATAAGCTCGCCAGCCGTCATTTCAGACCCTCGGGCACCGTGGTCAAGGTTCGAGACGTGGAGATTGGCGGCAACCAAGTGGTGCTGATGGCAGGTCCATGCAGCGTTGAGAGCCGCGACCAAATCGCACGGTGTGCCTCGATCGTAGCCGAGGCCGGCGGCCGGGTAATTCGCGGAGGCGCGTTCAAGCCTCGTTCGTCGCCTTACAGCTTCCAGGGTCTTGGCGAAGAGGGCCTACAAATGATCCGCGAGGCCGCGGATGCCAACAATCTGCTCGTGATCAGCGAGGTGATGGACGCCTCGCAGATCTCACTTTTGGCGCGCCATACGGATATTCTCCAGGTGGGCGCGCGCAACATGCAGAACTTCACGCTGCTGCGCGAGCTGAGCAAGATTCGCAAACCGATCCTGCTGAAGCGGGGAATCGCCGCGACGATTGAAGAGTTGCTGCTTTCAGCCGAGTATGTGCTGTCAGGCGGCAACTATGAAGTGATCCTGTGCGAACGCGGCATCCGCACCTTCGAAAGCTACACCCGAAATACAATGGACCTGTCGGCGATACCCGTCGTGCACAAGCTATCTCATCTGCCGATCGTGGCCGACCCTTCACACGGAACGGGCCGCCGGGAACAGGTGATTCCAATGGCGCGCGCCGCCGTGGCCGCGGGCGCCGATGGCCTGCTGGTGGAAATGCATCCCGATCCTGATCACGCCTTGAGCGATGGCGCGCAGTCTCTGCGGCCCGAACAACTGATGGACCTATCCCGGCAACTGCGGATGATCGCCCCCGCCGTGGGCAGGAAGATGTAGCCGCCGCACGTCATGGACAGCGTTGCGATTGTCGGAGTCGGACTCATTGGCGGAAGTTTCGGGCTCGCGCTCAGGGAGGCAGGCTACACAGGGCCCATATTGGGTGTGAGTTCGGAAGGCGCCATTGCGGAGGCAGTGGAGCGAGGAGCCATCGATCGGGGAGTTAATCTGGACGAAGCTGTACAATTTGCTTCCGTACTGTATCTTGCCCAACCCATTTCCAAAATTCTGCAAGTAATTCCCGAGTTGAGCCGTGCGCGGCCCGGCACGTTAGTTACTGACGCAGGCAGTACTAAAGTCACCATTACCGAGAAGGCGCGAAACTTTGTGCGCGGAGCGCAATTCCTCGGCGGGCATCCCATGGCAGGTAAGGAAACGAGGGGGGTGGGATCGGCGGAAGCCGCGTTGTTTCGCGGCCGGACCTACTTTCTTACCCCACGCGAGGTTGCCGAGCTAGATACTCCGGCCGCTTCCTCCTTTGTCTCCTGGCTCAAGCGAATCGGAGCAAACGTCGTTCCCATTTCGCCTGCCGCGCATGACCACCTGGTCGCGCATACTTCGCACTTACCCCAACTCTTGTCGACTTCGCTCGCTGTAGCGCTGAGCGAATCGTTAGGCGCGGCGGCCAGGACAGGCGCTGGTCCCGGTCTAATGGACATGACTCGGCTTGCGATGAGCTCGTTTGAGATTTGGGACGACATTCTGCGGACCAACAATAAGGAAATTGACGGCGCCCTAGCCATGATGCAGCGCACATTGGAACAGATGCGGGCGAGACTCGGAAACGATTCGATGCGCGATCCCTTCGAAATTGCCGACATTTTTTCAAAATCGTTGCGCAATACCCGGCTGTAATCTAGAATTGCCAGTAACCTAACCGCTCTCCACTTGGTGAGATGGCTGATTAGCGGGTTTTTGCCTGGCGCCACCGTTGAGCGAGGACAGCGAAGAACTGGCTTAGATGATGGCCGCCCCCCAACTGGAAATACCCAAGTCCCTGCGTGAGTTTCAAGCACGTTATCCGGCGCAGGACTTTCCCAAGAAGACGCGGCTACACGCAGTGGGCGAGGAGGCGAAGTATATTTACCTCGTCGTTAGCGGCACGGTGAAAATAAGTAAGATTTCTTACACAAAACAACCTTTATTAAGTTTGGTACATTCCGGAGAACTCTGGGCTGAATCGCTGTTTGTGGCTGGGAATTCGTGGTCCATGAGCGCCGAAACGGCGACCAAAGCGCGCATTCACTGTTTCTCGGTGCGCGAGTTCCGGCGAATCTCCAGTCGTGACGTGGAGTTAATGTCCTGGGTGGCGTCCAAGATCGTGCAACGCCTATTGAAGATGGAACGGCGGCTGGAATTGATGCACTCATACCCGGTCGAGCAACGTCTGATGCTGACCTTGGCCGATTTGGCGTCCTATCACGATGGCGCGGGCGAAAAGGCTTCTTCGATCGAGATTCCCCTAACGCAGAGCGAGTTGGCCTCGCTGGTGGGCGCCACGCGCGAAACCACTTCCACGATACTGAACATGTTTGCGCGCAAAGGCTGGATTCAGTTGCGGCGGGGAGCGATGTACATCCCGTCAACCGAATCCTTAGTCAAGGCCGCCCACGCGCCGTGACTCCGGCGCACACCTGTGACGGGAATTCACAGGCCAACGAGAGCTAACCTCCTCATTCCACGAAGATGGAGTTCCTGGCCATCGGTGTGCAATCGGGATGCGCATGCAGTTGGCGTTTCTGATTTTGGTGTCTGGCCTCTCGACGTTCCTGTTTGGACAAGACTCCGGCGAGCAGGATTCGGCCGGAGTCGCCGGGAACCAGCAGTTAGCCGCGAACGTCAACTCCCGATACGTCGTGGAGCGCGCCGAAATTCAACCCGAAGGCATGGAACATCGGCTAGGGCAACCCCTACTGGCTCTTGTGCGCGCGCTTCCCGGCCAGACGTTCAATTCGGCGGCTGTCGAGGAGTTGGCGCAGAAGATTCGCACTCAGCTTCCGGCGTACCAGGTTGTGCTGAAGGTCTCCCGGGGCGCGGAACGCGAGCGGCTGCGGGTGACCTTCGAGCTGATTCGCAAGGGCGGCAAGGCCGATGTGGTGGTGCCACGCTTCAGCTACCACAGCAAGCAGAACTTCACGTTCGGCGCCGACGCCAACATCCGGCACGAGAACTTCACCCTCAGCGCGGGCGTACTCACCGACCAGGACGAGCTGCTGGAGCGTTATTCCGGCATTCGTTTCGGCGCCCAGCGCGAGGGTCTCGCGGCGGGACGACTGCGCGCCGGAGTCGCGGTCGAGTTGTGGAGAACACAGTGGAACCCCACGGTCGAGAGCGCGTCGCAGGCGCCTGAATCCACCGTGGACGACGAAATATACCGTACGCGGACCCAGTTTCGTCCGTACGTTGCGGTCCGACTGTTCGAGCCGTTGGAATGGGAGGCGGGCGTGAGCACGCACCGCCTCCAAATGCAGTCTCCCGTGGCTCGGCACGAGCTTTCCAGCGCCGCATACACATCTCTGCGCCTGGTGCGGCGTTGGAAAAGCCCGGAACACGAACAAAAATTTACGGCCGACTACGATTTCCGGCTGGGCGCCTCCACATTCGGCAGCGACTTCGCCTTCCGCCGGCATCTGGCCACGGCGGTTTACCGTTTGGAAGACGATCACGACGTGCTGATCGCCTCGGCCATGGCCGGCTGGATCAACGGACGCGCGCCGCTGTTCGAGCGTTTCGTTCTCGGCAACAGTAGGACGCTGCGGGGATGGTCGAAGTGGGACGTGGCGCCGCTGGGTTCGGACCAGATGGTCCACGCTTCCATCGATTATTCGTATCGCGAATTTCGTGTGGTTTACGATGCGGGTTCTTCGCGCGCCTTTGGCGGCGACCGGAAGCTACGCCAGTCGATTGCGGTTGGCTATGGCCGCGGATTCGGCTTTCTGATTGCCTTTCCCCTTCGCGAG
>Ga0075431_100008716_pt1 | contig 10161 bp, 10 predicted proteins | sample RhiMetdeltSRZDD5_FD_75297 | JGI IMG/M metagenome (GOLD analysis project Ga0075431, IMG submission 75297) | Populus rhizosphere microbial communities from Tennessee, USA - Rhizosphere MetaG P. deltoides SRZDD5 | ecosystem: Host-associated > Plants > Roots > Rhizosphere > Soil | place: USA...
TTCGCAAAACACGCAATGATGCATGCATGAAACATATGGGCATGCAGTACGGTTTGCCGTTGTTTTAAAAGTATGCGGAAAGCTCTAAAAGCTTTGATACCTCGTTTGGTCCTTTGCGACGAAGATGCTGAAATAACCCTTATGCCCGCATTACGAAACTTATATGAAATTTCATCCGCAGCCGACAGTGAAAGAACACTGAAGTCGGCCTCTTTATCGTTCAAAGATTCCCGGCACAATTCGAGTACAAAATGTTCGGCTCCGCCGCCACGCAAGCCGCTTATAACATGTAACACTTTCATACGTCAACGGAAATGCCATTAACGAATGAATTACATGCGTCGCGCAACACAGGAATGAACTTTCTGAACAATGCAGGGTTCTCCAACGTTGGCTGGCTTCCTATTTTACCATTCAGAACGAAGTTCGACGAAATGTTTTCGTGTTCGTCGATAAAAATAGTATTGAAAAGGTCCGTAACTCCTTTCAATCTGCAAGTGTCGAATTCGTTCTTAAACCCAAAGTGAAGGAAGATAACAGGAGTACCAAAGGCGAGGCATGGAATTGCGCAATGAATGCGTGATGTGACCACGAGTTTTGCAGTCGCATATTTCATTAAGAAATCTTCTGCAACTGAAAATCTTTCTTTCTCGGAGTGTCGTGCAGGATGATAATGCGAAATAGATTTTGCTTCTTTAAGAACTTCTTCATCGAACAATTCTTTCAACAGACGGCTGCGTTGACTCAGCTTTGCGAGGTCGCCGGAAATAATTGCTTTAATAAATTCTCTTGGTGTTCGTGCGGAGGTTGACCATCCTGGAACGCGGAATAAAGCATCGGCAAAATAAATATCGTTGGTGCGATAGTTATAGTCATTTTCAAAGGTGGATGTAAGGCAACCGCTCAGGTAACAGTTAACCCCTGCTTTGCTAAGTACATCAAGGGTGTATACATCCCGGCAGCCTACCGGTTCATGCTTTTTGAACCAGTCGACGCTTTTTTGAGAAAGCATCGGTTCCCTGACTTGCGAGTTGAGATGAAATGAAGTAACGAGCGGAAGAATTTTTTCGGATGGTGGCCAGTTAGCGGGGCGGTGCATAAACCATCCGTTCATGATCAACTTTAAGGGGGTGCCTGAATATTCATTTAATTTTTCCCGGTTAACATACCTGTCTACCTTTGGCAGGAACCGGGCAGCGGCAAGACTTTGAATGTAGTCGCCCGCATTATATTCGGGCCAGGCAAGATAGGTCAGGAGTCCGTAAGAAGACATAGTTCAAATTTACGGGGCATAACAATTGCCCACTTCAAGACATATGAAAAAAGCAACCCTGGTTTTAGGCGCGTCAGCGAATCCATCGAGGTATAGTAATCTTGCAATCAACAGTTTAAGGAGGCACAATCACCCGGTTGTTGCTATTGGAAAAAGGAGCGGAATTGTGGGAGATACGCCTGTTGAGACTGCACCGCGGGAAATAGAAGGACTGGATACCATTACCCTTTATCTCAATCCCGGAAACCAGAGACAGTATTATGACTATATAATGAAGTTGAAGCCGAGAAGGATAATATTCAACCCCGGAACGGAAAATGATGAACTTGCGAAGATGGCGCAGGAGAAGGGCATACAGCCCCTAGAGGCCTGTACACTGGTGCTTTTGAGCACAGGCCAGTACTGAAAATAGTGTGTATCAATACATGACGGCCGTAACCTTTAACCGGTAAGAGTTTCTACGTAATTAAATCAGAGCCTAACCACTAAACAACTGGATTTTTCCTGTGAAATAAAAACTTAACTGCGTATCTTTCTTCTTCCTTTTTATTCTATCCCCGGAAAAACTGATAATCTTATTTTATTGTTCACACATGAAGCGAATGCATTTGACATTGCTGTGTGTGGTTCTCATTGCGCAAACTCAAATAAGTGCTCAGGAGCCACTCTCAGCTTTAAGAGAAAAGAAGTTGTCTAAACCTTCCCTTTTTACTTCTGTTCCCGAACAGTTGGAAGTGGCTTCGTCTGAGCTTTACCGGATTCTGTCCAGTGTTGTTAATGAGAAAATTTCTGCACAATTATCTAGCCAATTTCAACTGACAGGTGTAGTTGTTGACAAAAATCAACACACTCCCGGTTCGCTATCTGTGAATGTGAGGATAGAGAATTATAATAATGCTTTGTTCAATTTAACCATGCGTTTTCTGGCTGATAACTCTACCACAATACAGGGAAGAATTATTCACCCTAAGTATAGCGATGTGCTGGAACTATATAAAGAAAAAGACAGGTATTATTTGAAAAAGGTTTCGCAGCGGTTATACATGACCGATTGATTTGCCGAATTTGAAAATAACCACAAGGATGCTTACTCTGAAATCAGTGTGTTCATTTTTAGTTGTAATAATGCCTGGCAGCGTGTGTATGGCGCAGCAGATACCTAAGTACAACAGCAACTCTTCTGCGTCAGCTACCGTGTATCTCGACTTCGACGGTCAGAACGTGACTGGAACTGCATGGAACTGGGACGGTGCCATACGGGCCAAACCAGCCGGGCTTTCTAATACCCTCGTAAGCGAAATATTTAACAGGACAGCCGAAGACTTCAGAATATTTAACCTTAACATTACCACCGATTCGGCTGTATTCAAACGAGCGCCCACGGCCAAACGATTACGCGTAATTATTACACCCTCTTCACAATGGTATGGAGAAGCCGCCGGCGTTTCTTTTATCAGTTCATTTTCATGGGGCGACGACACACCGGCGTGGGTTTTCAGTAATCTTCTAGAGAACAATCCAAAATATATCGCAGAGGCGGCATCACATGAAATAGGTCATACTCTCGGATTGCAGCATCAGAGCAGGTATTCGAAAGACTGCGAACTTATAGATGAATATGCATCAGGCAAGGGCAGCGGCGAAATCGGATGGGCACCGATAATGGGAGTAGGATATTATAAAAATCTTACACTCTGGACGGTCGGAACAAGCATTGAAGGTTGTACGGTTGTTCAGAATGATATCAGTGTTATCAGCAAAGGCTTTAACGAAATAGGATTAAGAAGTGATGAACATGGCGATAGCAAAGAGTCATCTACCAATCTCATTTTAACAGATAATAATTTTGCTTCTAACGGAATAATTAATAATTCAGGCGACCGCGATTTTTTCAAAATCATTTTACCAAGGCGAATGAAATTGACGGCAAAAATTAGTCCCAGTAACGTTGCCATCAATAACTCCGGTGCAAATATCGATCTCGATCTTACGCTGATCAAAAATACAGGCGACACTATTGGCCGTTTCAATCCAAAAACATTGCTTAATGCTTTTGTAGACACTGTGCTCCCGGCAGGAACTTTTTATTTCCGGGTAGATGGATCGGGCAATCAGAATGTATCGGATTATGGCAGTGTTGGGTTATATGCATTGTCGGGCTCACTTGAAAACTTACCAGTAGCACCAACCGTTCTGTTGAAAGGAGATGTAAGGAGAAATATAAACGTTATCACGTGGAATGTTGAAGCAGGACCGCAGGTGCGAACCACTTATATTGAATATTCGCTGGATGGAAGATTCTATACGCCATTTAAAGATGTTCCGGTGAACGCCACAAAATATGCACACATAGTATCGGGAAGTGGTGTTGTATATTATCGTGCAAGAACGATCATGACGGATGAATCTGCTGAATATTCGAATGTTGTTGCGCTTAACAATACATTAAATGATAAGGTTACGCTGCAAAGCAACCTGGTGCAAAGCAAGGCAATAGTTAAAACCTCCGGCGATTATGCATACCAGTTGTTCGATGAAACAGGTAGATTGCTGGGCAGGGGAAGGCTAACGGCAGGCATAAACGAAGTACCATTAAGCACCATAACACAGCGGGTGCTGGTATTGAAGGCATTCAATCGAAGTGAACAATACCATTTCAGGATAATAAAACAATAATACTGTTCTGTTTGTGATGATTGCGATTTTTCGTTAAATTCGGAAAACCAATTGACTTATGAAATGGAGAAAATTTAATGGCGACCCTATTGAATTACCCATACTCGTAGCCGTTGAAACGGTAATAAAACGTGAAACAGCTAACGGCTATCATCTCAAGGTATGCATTGGTACAGATTCACAGGTAAAAGGCGCCGAAACAGAATTTGCAACAGTTATTGTTTTCCTGCGTGAAGGGCATGGAGGATTTATGTTCATCCACAACGAAAAAACAAGGCAAGTTTATAGCATCAAAGAACGGATGCTGGTTGAAGTTGCGAAGAGCATCGAAATAGCGTATGAGCTCTGCAATCTGTTCACTCTTTATGATGTTGACATGGAAGTTCATGCGGATATTAATACCAATCCCCACTTCAAGAGTAATGACGCGCTCAAGGAAGCAATGGGGTACATTCTTGGAATGGGATTCGCGTTCAAAGCAAAACCTGAGGCGTTCGCCAGCAGCAGCTGCGCGAATAAAGTGGTAAACTAACCGGCAATTGCTCTTTCGATAGAGGAGAGCAGCTTTTCCTTTCCTGTTTTTTTGGCTGCGCTGGTAACAAAATGTTCCGGAAGAAATTGCCAGCCCTCTCTCAATTTGTCAATAAAAAGTTTCACATTCTGACTTACTGTTTTCTGAGTTTCCTTGTCCGACTTGGTAAAGACAATTGAAAAGGGTACCTCCCATTTTCCCAGCCTGTTGATGAAATCAATATCAATTTTTTGTGGTGGATGCCTCGCGTCTATAAGCACAAACACATTTACAAGGTTTTCGCGCTTGCGCAGATAATTTTCAATCATCTGTTCCCACCTGTTCCGCGCGGTCTGTGAAACTTTTGCAAATCCATAGCCAGGCAAATCTACCAGGTACCAGTCGCCGTTAATGATGAAGTGATTGATCATCTGAGTTTTCCCGGGAGAGGATGATGTTTTGGCGAGTTTGTGATTGTCTGCAAGCATATTGATGAGCGACGACTTACCAACATTGCTTCTGCCGATAAATGCAAATTCAGGTTTATCGGGCTTTGGCGCCTTGCTGAAATCAGGGCTGCTGATCACATATTCCGCGGAAGTGATTTTCATTTTTCAAGTTAAAATCCGAAAGTTAAAAGTTAAAAGTATGACGGTAAACTTTAGACTTTTGACTTATGACCTTTAACTTTTGCCTTACTTTGCCGCATGACAAAATTTTCGCATGATACCGTGGTTCCCTACAGGCATTCCGCGAAGAGTAAGAAGGACCAGGTGGCGGGCATGTTTGATAATATAGCTTACCGTTACGATTTTCTCAACAGGTTCCTTTCATGTGGAATTGATATCGTTTGGCGAAAGAAAATGCTGGCTGAATTGAAGCCGTTGGCACCCCGGACAATGCTTGATGTAGCAACCGGCACCGGCGACGTGGCCATTATGGCTTCCAGGATGTTGAATCCCGAGAAGATCATAGGGATCGACATTTCGGAGGGAATGCTGGAATTCGGAAGAAAAAAAATTACTAAACTGCTGTTAAATAACAAGATAGAGCTTTTGAAGGGTGACAGTGAGGCAATAAATTCGCCTGATAATGCGTTTGATGCGGTAACAGTGGCGTTTGGCGTGAGAAACTTCGAAAACCTTGAAAAGGGACTTTCCGAAATTCTCAGGGTGTTAAAGCCCGGCGGCAAACTCGTTGTGCTTGAATTCTCAAGGCCTGCGGGTTCTTTCAGGTGGATCTATAACCTGTATATGAACAATCTGGCTCCTTTTTTTGGTAAATTATTCTGTAAAGACAAAGAAGCTTATCAATATTTACATTCATCCGTAAAAGCATTTCCTGAAGGCAAAACATTTCTACACATTTTACAACAAGTCGGATTTAAAGAAACAACACTAAACAGACTGAGCTTAGGAATATGTACAATCTATTGCGGAAGAAAACTGGTTTGAGACAGCTGGTGTTTATTAGTTTGCTGGCAAGCTCGATGCCGGCATTTAGTCAACGGGAATTATACTTACCTAATCACGACGATAAAAAGTACTACCTCGGCATAGGCATTATATACAACACTTCAAGATTCCAGATGCATCATGACCCCTCGTTCCTGCAAAGCGACAGTGTAATGGTGGTAAATCCGGAAAATGCCGGAGGCATCGGACTGGCAGGCATGCACAACTACAGACTTTCGCCACGCTTTGAAGTGAGAGCAATTTTTCCGCAACTGCTTTTTTCGTATAAAAATTTAACCTATCACCTGAAGTATCCTGATCCTGGAAAGGAAGAAACCGCTATTATGAGCAAAAAACTTGAATCTATTCTGATTGGCATACCCGTTCATATCAAGTTTCGCTCGGACAGGATAGACAATTTCCGTGTGTACATGTTTGCAGGAGGGAAGGTTGAATACGACCTTGCTTCGAATGCAAGGGCGAAGCGGGCCGAAAGCCTTGTAAAGCTGAAAAAACTCGATTATGGTGTTGAGGCTGGCATTGGGTTTAACTTCTACTTCCCTGTATTCATATTGTCGCCTGAATTAAAAATAAGCAACGGCCTTTCGAATATTCATAGCCGCGACCCGAAGTTGAATATATCCACCACGATTGATAAGCTTAATTCAAGAATGGTTGTTTTCTCGCTGATCTTTGAAGGCTGACGCGAGGCCCGTGCATATGTTTTTAACGATCATCGGGCCCTCATAAATGAAACCAGTCCAAACCTGTACCAGGGAGGCGCCGGCTTCAAATTTTTCTCGCGCATCTTCAGCCGTAAAGATTCCTCCGGACGCAATCACCGGTATCTTTCCGGCAGTTTTTTCATGGATGTATCTCACAACTGCAGTTGATCTTTCTTTCAGCGGCTTGCCACTTAACCCCCCTGCACCTATTTTTTCGATTGTATCCTTATCAATGCCGGTAAGTTCGTCGCGACTGATGGTGGTATTTGTTGCAACAATACCATCTAAGCCGATTTCCAATGCAAGCGAAATCACGTCATCAATCTGTGAGATTGTAAGATCCGGAGCGATTTTTAATAGCAAGGGTTTTGGTGCAACATGTTGCCTGTTGATTGTTTGGAGATGAGATAAAATCTTATTTAATGAATCTTTTTCCTGCAACTCCCGTAACCCCGGAGTATTGGGTGAACTAACGTTCACAACAAAGTAATCGACGTAGTCAAATAGCTCACGAAAACAGATCTCGTAATCTTTCCAGGCTTCGCTGTTGGGAGTAATTTTATTCTTACCGATGTTTCCGCCAATGATAAGCTTTGATTTGGTGTTAGCAGCTCTCCAAAGTGAAAGGCGCTTTGCAACAGCTTTTACACCATCGTTATTAAAGCCCATGCGGTTTATGACAGCGCAATGTTCAGGAATTCTGAATAGGCGCGGTTTATCATTACCAGCCTGAGGTTTTGGTGTAACAGTGCCAATCTCTATTGAGCCGAATCCCAGCATCTCGAGCTCACTCAGGTATCTTGCATTCTTATCGAAACCAGCCGCAAGTCCCACAGGGTTTATGAACGACAAATTGAAAACGTGTGTATGTAGTGAGGGATCCCTGGTGCCTGACGTGTTGATCAGACTTCTGAGCCCCGGAACATACCTGGCGGCTGAAAGTGCATTCATCGAAAAATAATGGATTTCTTCCGGAGGAAGCAGGAACAAAATTTTTCGGATCAACTTATACATACGACTATTAAACGTATTGCAGGCGGCAATTTAGATATTTATAATTTCTCGAGCATTTCAACCACTTTCTCTCTTTTCAGGATCACATAGCCGATTCTGTCGTTACTGATGCCGTCTTTCAGCTGATAACTGAATTCAAGCTGATCTTCAAGTACAGCTGTTTCAAAGTATTTGAATGATATGTTTGGATAAGCCTTCAATTCCTCTCCTATTTCGTATAAATGGGTTGAAAGAATAAACAATGAACTTGATATTTTTATCAGTCCCTTTACAACCGTTGAAGAACACTTCATTGCGTCCTGCACATTGGTGCCCTTGAAAAGCTCATCGATCAGCACCAGCCATTTTCTTCCGTCGTTGATTTTAAGGATAGTGTTCTTGATGCGCTGCACCTCGTTGAAGAAATAGCTTTCCCCCTTCACTATATTATCCATCACGTTTATGTTACTCAGCAGTCCGTCGAATACGGTCAGGCTCATTTCAGTTGCCGGCACACCCATTCCCAAATGTGCGAGGAACACGGCGCTGCCCACTGCCTTGATAAATGTGCTTTTCCCCGCCATATTCGCTCCTGTAAGAAAAATGAAATTCGAATCAATAGTCATGTCGATATCATACGGAACCGGTGCGGGAAGCAGAACATGATACAATCCCTTTGCATTGATGAAAGGATGGGCGTTTTCATTAACGTCAGGCATCGAAAGGTTATAGGTTCTCATCGCAATTGCCATCGAGTACCACGCGTCAAGCCGGCCGAAAATGCTGATCAGTTCATAAAGGCTGTTTTTGTATTCATATCTGACAAACTTTCCGTATTTAACGGTGTCAGTATAGGAGAATTTGATGTTCGGTGTTGTTTCTGCCAGTTCAGCCGCCAGAGACCTTCCGATCAGATCTTTTGTGCGGCTCATAAATCGTCTGAGTGTAGATGGTGAGGAATCATTATCAAAAAGCTCCGTAAGCCTTTTCATGCCGCGCAAAAAATCGGCGAAATGGGTAAGGCTATATCTTACGAGTGAGAAATCGGGAGCATGCAATACTTTATACGAAAGCGATTCCATGAAGTTCGGAGAAGATGGAATGGGATCGATACTACTTTCATAGAAGCGCGTGATCACCATAATGGTTCCATTGGAAATACTGCCGGGCCACCCGCTTTCATTTTCCAGTACACGCCGAATGATATTCTGCGTTTCTACGATCAGTTTCGCATCACTGAACGGGTTTTTAAAGAACCGGTACAACCAATCCCTCCCTTCTTCTGTTTTTGTAAAGTTCAGCTTGTGAAAGATCGAGAATTGTTCTTCACTGTGAAAGACCGACAGGTCGTTATATGTCGTAACATCTACTTCCATTCATCTATCGATTACTTATCCCTTTCAAATTTCAGCCGCTCGCCCTTTATAGATTCATTCCACGCCCCTTTTTCATAAACAAGATTACCATTGACAAAAGTGTGTGTAACAGAGGCGGGCATCGTCATGCCTTCAAGCGGGCTCCATCCGCATTTGTAAAGAATATTATCCTTTGAAACTTTTGTAACACCCTGCAGATCCACAATAACAAGGTCTGCAAAATATCCTTCTCTTATATAACCTCTGTTACTGATGTTGAAGCAAACAGCAACGGCATGACTCATTTTTTCAACGATCTTCTCGATGGTAATCTTCCCTTCTTTCGCGTAATGCAACATCAGCAACAAAGAGTGCTGTACAAGAGGCAGCCCTGCATGAGCTTTTTCGTACGGTTCATTTTTCTCTTCCAAGGTATGGGGAGCATGATCCGTTGCAATTACGTCGAGTCTGTCGTCGAGTAAGGCGTTCCAAAGCGCTTCTTTATTAAAGTATGGTTTAATAGCGGGATTGCATTTAATCAGGTTGCCGAGCTTCTCATAGTCGTTACTGGTGAAATGCAGGTGATGAACACACACTTCGGCAGTGATTCGCTTATGCTTAAGCGGCAGGAAATTGCCGAACAGATTAAGTTCTTTTTCAGTTGATATATGAAGTATATGCAACCTGCTATCGTGTTTCTTTGCAAGCTGTATAGCGGCAAACGACGATTCGTAACAGGCGTTATCGTCCCTGATATCGGGATGATCAGATGCCCTTAGTGTTCCGCGTTGCGCCTTTATCCTTTCAAGATTCTTTTTTATTATCCTCTCATCTTCGCAATGCGTTGCAATAAGCAGTTCGCTGTTCCCGAATATCCTGTCGAGGGCAAGATAATTATCTACCAGTAAGCCGCCTGTAGAAGATCCCATGAATATCTTCACCCCGCATACGTCGTTCTTTTTACTGTTTGTTTTTAACACCTCCTCTGCATTTGTGTTGGAGGTGCCCATAAAAAAAGAATAATTAGCCAAAGATGTTCTGGAAGCGATGTTGTACTTGTCTTCCAACAGCTCCTGCGTGAACACCGGGGGAACCGTATTTGGCATTTCCATGAAAGATGTGACCCCACCTGCAACCGCAGCTTTCGACTCGGTATAGATGTTAGCCTTGTGCG
>Ga0075431_100008717_pt1 | contig 10160 bp, 7 predicted proteins | sample RhiMetdeltSRZDD5_FD_75297 | JGI IMG/M metagenome (GOLD analysis project Ga0075431, IMG submission 75297) | Populus rhizosphere microbial communities from Tennessee, USA - Rhizosphere MetaG P. deltoides SRZDD5 | ecosystem: Host-associated > Plants > Roots > Rhizosphere > Soil | place: USA...
GGTGTCTCAGACCGGGACAGGATGGTGACGATGGGAGACGCGCGCCGCAGACCCATTTCGGCGACGCGGAACAGCCAGCGGCCGAGCGGGCCGCGCCAGAACCGGAGCCGGCGCTCGCCACGTGGATCGGTACGCTGCTCGGTCCGGGCGCGCGCCACTACGGCCGCGAGCAGAGCGACGACACCTGCGCCGCCGACCAGATCTGGAGGCACCGCCGGCAGCCACACGCTCGTCCCGGCAACGAGGACCGCGACGCGCGCCAACCGTTCCATCGTCTTCTCGAAACCGCTTGGAGCCGCACCGTACACGTACGCCAGCTCCTCCCGTCGGCGCCCCCGCTCGGCCGCGAGGGCGGCCACGAGACTCTCGTGACGATATCCGGACGCGAGCAGGCGGCGCACCCGAACGATCGCGGTAACCACCGGAAGCAGCAGTGCGGCGAAGCACGCGGCAACAGCGGCGGCGCGCAGCGCCAGGTCGCCGGTGTAGAGCCAGACGAGGATTGCGACGGGGAGGAGCACGAGGCCCATCGCGCGGTTCCTGCCGCGGATCAGGAACGCCCGCACCGCGAGCGGCGCGCGCGGCGGCTCAACGGCTTCGGCGACGGCGCGGACCAGCGCGCCCACGTCCGGGAAGCGCGCCCAGGCATCCTTGGCGAGACAGCGATCCACGACGTACGCGAGGCGCGGCGGGACAGCGGGTGCGACGGCGCGGAGCGCCGGCGCCGGCTCAGTGATGTGGAGGACCAGGGTGGCGCTGTCGGTCGCCGCCTCGAACGGCAGCCGTCCCGACAGGGCGTAGAACGCGACCACGCCGAGCGAGTAGACGTCACTGCGCGCGTCGACCGGCTCGCCGCGCGCCTGCTCCGGACTCATGAATGCCGCGGTGCCGAGGACCGGACCCCGCGGGGCGGCAGCGCGGCCGCGGGGACTGACGTGTGCGATCCCGAAGTCGGCGAGCAACGCACGACCGGTTGCAGACTCGATCAGGATGTTATCGGGTTTCACGTCGCGGTGCAGAACGCCACACGCGTGGGCGTACGCGAGCGCTTCACCCACCTCGGCGAGCAGACGCGCACCCTCCTCCGCCCCGAGAGGGCCGCTCGTCGCGATTCGCTTCGCGAGCGTTTCACCCGCGACGTACGCCATCGTGAAGAAGACGAACTCGCCGACTTCGTGCGCCGAGTGGATCGGCACGATGTTGGGATGCGCCAGACCGGCGGCGATGCGCGCTTCGCGGAGGAAGCGCTCGCGGCACGGCCCGTCCGCTGCCAGCTCGGGTGGCAGGAGCTTGATGGCGACGGGCCGGTCGAGCCGCAGCTCGCGCCCGAGGTAGACGAGCCCCATCCCGCCTCGCCCAATCGGTGCTTCGACGTCGTAGCGCCCGGCCAATGCCTGGCGCAGCGCGGGAAGGTGCGAGTCGGTGGTTTCGGGCATCGGGCCCGCTATACACCGACGGCAGTACCGAGGTTCGCCCGGCGGCGTCTGGACATCGGTACGTTTTGAGGCGCAGATTCTGCCGCTTATGACGAGTCACCAACCGTACGTCCCGGCGGCGCAGACTCCCGCCGAGCTGACGCCCCGCGCGCTCACGTTGGGGGTCCTCCTGGGCCTCATCTTCGGCGCCTCCAACGTGTACCTCGCGCTCAAGATCGGCCTCACGGTGAGCGCGTCGATTCCGATCGCGGTGCTCTCGATCACGATCTTCCGAGCCCTCGGCCCCCTGCTCGGCGGCCGCTCGACGATCCTCGAGAACAACATCGTGCAGACGACGGGATCGGCCGCCGATTCGGTGTCGGCGGGCGTGGTGTTCACGATCCCGGCGATCCTGTTGATGGGCTACGATCTCGATATTTCGCGGGTCGCGATCCTGGCGGTCGCGGGCGGGTTGATGGGCGTGTTGATGATGATTCCCCTGCGCCGGGCGCTGATCGTCAAGGAGCACGACAATCTCCCTTACCCCGAGGGGACGGCCTGCGCCGAAGTGCTGATCGCCGGAGAGCGCGGCGGCGTGCACGCCAAGACGGTGTTCCAGGCGTTTGCAATCGCCTTCGGCTACAAGTTCCTGATGACGGCGCTGAAACTGTGGCAAGAGTATCCCGGCCGGGTGATCCGATCGTTCCAGAGCGCCGAGGTGCGCGTCGAGGCCAGCCCCGAGCTGCTGGGGGTTGGGTACATCATCGGACCGCGCATCGCGGGTTATCTGTTCGCCGGCGGGTGTCTCGCCTATGTCGTGCTGATGCCGGCCATCAAGTTGTTCGGCAGCGCGATGACCGAGCCGATGTTCGGCACGACGAAGCTGATTCGCGACATGAACGCGGGCGAGATCCGGGCGGCGTTCGTGTTCTACATCGGCGCGGGAGCCGTCGCGACCGCCGGGATCATCGCGCTGGCGCGCTCACTCCCGACGATCGTCTCCGCGTTCCGTGCCGGTTTCGCCGACATGAAGGCAAGCCGGGTGGGTCAGGCCATAGCAGCCAGGCTCCGCACGGATGACGACCTGCCGATCAGCGTCACCGTGTTCGGCTCAATCGGACTCGCCGTCGTGCTCGCCTTCCTGCCGCAGATCGGCGTGCATCTACTCGGCGCCGTGCTGATCATCATCTTCGGGTTCTTTTTCACGACCGTCTCGTCGCGCATCTGCGGACAGGTCGGCAGCTCCGCGAACCCCATTTCGGGCATGACGATCGCGGCGCTGATCGCGATCTCCTTCATCTTCCTGTTGCTCGGCTGGACGCAGATCGACGATCGCGTGCGGGCGATCTCCGTCGCCTGCGTGATCGCCGTCGCCGTCGCGAATGGCGGCAACACGTCACAAGATCTCAAGACCGGATTCCTCGTGGGCGCGACGCCGCGCCGCCAGCAGATCGCGATCCTCGTCGGGGCGATCGGCTCCGCCCTGGCGGTCGGTTGGACGCTGACGTTCCTGAACAACGCGTACAGCTATCAGGTCCCCGAAACGAGGCCCGGGTTCGTCGCGCCGGCGAGCGGCAGCACCCCAGACCGCAACGTCGTCGTGCTCGATGAGACGATGGCGAATTTCGGCATCGGGGGCACCGACTCGATCGATGCGAACACCTACCAGGTCGTGCGCGTCTATCTCGAAACGCAGGGCGTGCCCCCCGGCAAATACCTCGTCGATCCCGCCTCGCACGAGATCCGCTACGTCGTGGATCCGGGCATCGGCGGACGGTTTCGCGAGTACCGCGGACACGAGCTGAAGCGGCTGGATTCCCCCAAAGCGACGTTGATGGCGCTGATCACAGATGGGATCCTCACGCACCGTCTGCCGTGGGCATTGGTGCTGATCGGCGTCTTCCTCACCATCGCGATCGAGCTGATGGGCGTGTCGTCGCTCCCCGTCGCGGTCGGCGTGTATCTGCCGCTCACGACGTCCGCGGGCATGTTCGCGGGCGGCATCGTGCGCTGGCTGGTCGAGCGGCGGGTCCGGTCGGACAACCGCTCGATGGCGGAGGTGGAATCGGGTCCGGGCGTCCTGTTCGCGAGCGGCCTCATCGCCGGCGGTGCGATCTGTGGCATCGCCGTCGCGGCGATCGCCGGCTGGGGCAGCACCCGCGGCAAGGCGGCCGATTGGCTCGCCGAGGCGGTCGGGTTGTACCACTCGCTGGGCGGCATCGCGACGTCGAGCCTCGTCGGCCTCGCGCTGTTTACCATACTCGGTGTGATGCTTTACCGGACCGGCTTGCGGAAAAACTAGGCCCCCGCCCCCATGCGCGTCGTCTCGTTGCTCCCCGCCGCCACGGAAATCGTGGCGGCCCTCGGGGCGGCGAACCGGCTCGCGGGCGTGTCACACGAATGCGACTGGCCGCCGGACGTGCGGAAGCTGCCCCGCGTCACCCGCTCGCATGTCGATGCGACGCTCTCTTCGGCAGAGATCGACCGTCACATGGCCGACGCGCACCGGAGCGGCGAGCCGCCGGTTACGATCGACCTCGAGGCGCTGGAACGCCTCAGGCCCGACATCATCATCGGTCAGTCTCTATGCGACGTCTGTGCGGTCGATGTAGGGGCGCAGCATGCTGCGCCCCTACTCGCCGCGTTACCGCGCCACCCGCGTGTCGTCACGCTCCACGCGCACGATCTCGCGGGCGTGTTCGATGACATCGGCAAGGTCGGCGACGCCCTCGACTTGCGGGGCGAGGCCGAGGAGCTCGTCGCAGGCTTGCGATACCGGCTCAATCGCCTTTCGGCGCACGGCGCACAGCGCACGGCGCACAGAGTTTTGGTCATCGAATGGGTCGACCCACCCTACGTCGCCGGCCACTGGGTCCCGGAACTGATCGCCGCGGCGGGCGGCGTTGACATCGGGGCCCGTCCCGGTGAGCGCTCGGTGACGCGCCCCTGGAGCGTGCTTCGTACCCTTGCACCCGATGTCGTCGTCGTCGCGCTGTGCGGGTTCGACGTCGCGCGGGCGCGGCGGGAGGTGGCCGCCGTGGCCGACCCGGACGCCCGCGCCCTGCTAGCCAAGGCGCGAGTCGTATTTCTCGACGGCAATGCATACACTTCACGACCAGGACCGCGGCTCGTGGAGGGAACTGAACTCTTGGCCCAGTTGATCGGCGGTTGATGCCCGTGATGAGTCTTGCCGTCTTGGCGTCGTGCACCGTTCTGCTCCAGGGCCCCCGGGACACGCTGCGTCTCTACGCGGTGGGCGACATCAACCTGGGCCGCCGCGACGCGCTCGATCACCTGCTGCAAGGCGACACGCTGTATCCGTTCGCGGCGGTGCTCGACACGTTGCGCGCGGCGCACATCCTGTTCGGCAACCTCGAGAGCGCGATCTCGCTCAAGACACGCCACCGCGACACCAGCGGGATGGTGTTCACCGCCCCGCTCGTCGCGGCGCAAGCGCTGGCCCGTGCCGGGTTCGACATCCTGAGCACGGCGAACAACCACGGCTGGGATGGCGGCCGCGCAGGCATGGAAGAAACAATGCGGCAGTTGACGCGTGCCGGCGTCCCGTTCGTTGGCTCGGCGCTGGGGCGGTCGATGGCCGAGCAGCCGGTCATCGTGCGCAGCCGCGGATGGCGCATCGCGTTTTTCGCCGTCACCCGCGCCTGGAACGCATCGCCGGACGACTTTTACGGCCACGAGGGCGCGAACTACGTGGCGTTTGGCGACCCGCGGTGGATCTACCCCGCGCTGAAACGCATGAAGACAGAGGGTCGCGCCGACCTCATCGTCGTGAGCGTCCACGCCGGCATAGAGTTCTCGGAGGAGCCCCAGCCCTCGCTGCGGCGCTTCTACGAAGGGCTTGTCGACGCGGGCGCCGATATCGTTTTGGGGCATCATCCCCACGTGCTGCAGCCGGTGGTGTGGTACCAGGGGAAGCCGATCGCGCAGTCCCTCGGCAACTTTATCTTCCGGCAGGGGAAGCCCTGGACCGACTTGTCGGCGATTCTCCGGTTCGATATCGCGCCGGGCGGCTCGGTCACCATCTCGGTGATCCCGGTGCGCGCCGGCCATCAGGCGCAGTTCGTAGACGGCGCCGCCGCCGACAGCATTCGGCGCCGCTTGAACCTCCCCCGTTCCCGAAAGGCGGGCACGACATGACGGCTCAGACGTTGGGGTTCTTGAAGAAGCTCCTCGACACCGCGGGGCCCTCCGGCTTCGAGCAGGCGCCGGCACGCGTGTGGCGTGCGGAGGTCGAAGGCTTCGCCGACGAGGTCTCGGTCGACGTGCACGGCAACTCCATTGCCGCGCTGAACCCGAAGGGCAAGCCGCGCTTGATGCTCGCCGGCCACATCGACGAGATCGGCCTGCAGATCACGCACATCGATGACGACGGCTTCCTCTATTTCAGCGGTATCGGCGGGTGGGACTCGCAGGTACTCGTCGGCCAGCGGGTGCTGCTCTTGGGCCGCTCCGGGCCGGTGCGGGGCGTCATCGGGAAGAAAGCGGTGCACCACCTCAAGAAGGAAGACCTCGACAAGGTCTCGAAGGTGCTGGATCTCTGGATCGACATCGGCGCCGCGAACAAGGCGGAGGCGGGCGAGCGCGTGCGCGTGGGGGACGCAGGCGTGCTCGACACCGCCGTGCAGGAGTACCCGAATGGGCGGATCGTGTCGCGCAGCATCGATAACCGGATCGGCGCGTACGTGGTGGCCGAGGCGGTGCGGCGACTCGCCGCCGACCGGCCCAAGCATGCCGGGGTCTTCGCCGTGGCGACGACGCGCGAGGAGATCGCGTGGCAAGGCGGCGGCGCGCGCACCAGCGCGGCGGGGCTCGATCCGCAGGTGGCGCTGGTGGTGGACGTGACGCACGCGACCGATTATCCGGGCGCGGAAAAGAAGCAGGCGGGCGACCACAAGCTCGGAGGCGGCGTCGTCTTGTCGCGCGGGTCGTCCGTGAGTCCGGTCGTGTTCGACCTGCTGGTCGAATGCGCCGACAAGGAAAAGATCTCGTACACGATCCAGGCGGCGCCGCACGACACGGGGACCGACGCGGATGCGATCTACAGTGCGTTACGCGGGATTCCCACGGGTCTCGTGAGCGTGCCCAACCGCTACATGCACAGCCCCAACGAGATGGTGGCGCTGGAAGATCTGGAGCGAGCGGCGCGGCTCCTGGCGGCGTTCGCGCGGCGGCTCGAGCCTACGCAGGACTTCGTGCCGCGGTAACGCCCGCGCCGTACACACCGATCCGCAAGAAGCTCGGCCGGGCGACGCCCTCGACGGTCACACGCACGCTCCGGACGGACGCGGGGCTAAAGCGGTCGAGCTTGCGGTAACCGACCGTCGTGCCGCGGGTCAACTCCTGCCATGCTCCGTCCACGCCGCCGTGCACGACGTAGCGCGCGACCCGCTGTCCCTGCACGATGTTCTCCTCGAGCCGGACAATGCCCGCGCTCACCGTTCGCGCCAGATCGACTTCGGCCACCGCCGTCAATGGCCCCGTCACGCGCCACCGCACGCGGCGGTTCAGCGCGAAGTCCTCGGCGAATAGCGCCGTCAGCTGCGCGCGCAGCGCCGCGAGCCGAGCGACATCCGTCGGGTGGAGCAGGCCATCGCGGGTTGGCGGGACGTTGAGCAGCAGTTTCGAGTTCCGCCCCACCGACGTGAACCAGATCTCCGTCAGCTCATCGACGGTCTTCACCCGCTCGTCTTCGGCAGGGTGATGAAACCAGCCCGGGCGGATCGACACGTCGACCTCCGCAGGCCGCCACACCGAGCCCTGGGGATCGCCGTGCTGCAGCGCGGCGATCACGGCATCACCCGGCGCTCCGGGATACGGCACCGCGGCCGGATCCATCGTGGACCAGTTGGGGTCGCCTGCGAGGCCCCGTTCGTTCCCGCACCAGCGCACGTCGGGACCGGCATCGGAGAACATCACGGCCCGGGGTTGCAACCGCCGCACCAAGCCGAAGACGCGCGGCCAATCGTAAACCTGCCGGCGACCGTTCGGTCCCTCACCGTTTGCGCCGTCAAACCACACTTCGGCGATCGGCCCGTAGCGCGTGAGCAGCTCGGTGAGCTGGTCGCAGTAGAAATCGTTGTAGCGCGGTGAGTCACCGTAGACCGACGCGTTGCGATCCCACGGCGAGAGATAGAGACCGGCCCGGAGCCCTTCGCGTTTGCAGGCGTCGGTGAACTCACGAACCACGTCCCTGTGGGTGACGGCATGCGTCGTTAGCCGGCTGGGCCAAAGGCAGAAGCCATCGTGGTGCTTGGCGGTCAGGATGAGCGCGCGAGCGCCCGCGGCGCGCGCCGCGCGGGCCCACTGGCGCGCATCGAGACCCGCCGGATTAAAGATCGCGGGATCCTCGCGCCCGTCTCCCCATTCGCGGTCGGTAAAGGTGTTGACGCCGAAGTGCAGGAACAGCGCGAGCTCATCGCGTTGCCAGGTGAGCTGCGATGGCGACGGACGTGGGTGCACACCCGGAAATTGCGACGGCCACCGCAAGACGCTTTTTGCGAGGACCGAAACCGCCGCCGCGGTGAACGCGCGTCGTTGCATGCCCTATGCTAGGCTACGGCACATCGGCGAGCACTACATAATCGTGCTCGCCGTCGCGGAACCGCAGACTCGGCAGGGTACCGCTGCTGCCTGGTCGGTAGGTTCCCTGATCGAACGTCGCGAAGATGAACGACTCGTCCGGAGGCGTCCGCGCAAGCCTCACCAGGCGGTTGTCCGTCGTCATTTCATAGACACCCCGCCACGCGATGCCGGTAGCACCAACTAGCCTGCCGTTGCAGACGGTGCTCACTCGGCTGAGCACCGTGGCATACGTTCCGTCCGGGAAGAGGGTGAGCCAACCCCCGGAGTCGATATCCAAGCAGGTGGAGTCTTGACTCACCGTCACGATCGGGAAGCGCGCGCCATCCACCGTGTGGATGGAGTAGGTCCCCACGGCAGGGTTTGGTGGGGGTGGTGGCTGCTCTGGATCGGTCGCGTCGGTGCCGCACGCAACAGCGGCGACGAGTAGCGCGGAACGGATGAGATGGGAGCGCATGGGAGTCTCCTGGTGCGGTATCAAGAAAACGTGTGGCAGGTGTCGACAATCCGCCATTGTTGCGCCCACGCAGCAGCTACTTCTGTTTCAAATCCCGCAACGCCGCCTGAGCGGCGGCCCGGACCTGCTTGTCGCTGTCGGCGCCGAGGCCTTCGAGGGTGCCGATGGCCGCCGGCGTGGCGGCGAGACGGAGCGCTTCGACTGCGGTCACCCGCAACTGCGTCGGCTTGCGGCCGAACAGCTTGCCGCCGGGCTGCGCGAACTTGATCAAGGCCTGGACGGCGTCGGGGCTGCCGATACGCCCCAGCGCGAGCATCAGCTCCTGCTCGACCGCCTCATTTTCTTCCTCTCCCATCGCGACCACGAGCGGCATCGCCAGCGCGCTCGCCTTGCGGCCACCAACCCCGACGGCCGCCTGGATCCGGACCTCGGGCGACTTGTCCTTGAGCGCGCGCCGCAGCGGCTCGGCGGCCGAGCGGGATCCGGTCTTCGCGAGAGCGAGCGCGACGGCTTTGCGCACGCGTTCGTCTTCGTGACCGAGCTGGCGCGCCAGCGCGGGTACCGCCTCTTCGAGCCCCAGCTCGCCCACCAGCTCCGCCACGTTCCGCACCACGAACCACTGATGGTGGCCGAGCATGTGCACGAGCTGGTCGGTGCCTTCCTTCATCCCGGTGAGGGCCTGGAAGATGCCGCGCCGTTCATCGATGGTTGGGGCCGCTACGAGCAAATCGAGCAGCACTTCGACGCCTGACTCCCCTGCTCGCTGCAAGGCGAGCAACGCGTTGTCGCGCTGCGACGGCATCGGCACGAGGTGCGCGATCGCCTCGAGCAGCGGCTTCGAGTACATGCGCTTGAGCGCAATCGAGTATTGGCGACGCTTCGCTTCGTCGCCGATCGACTGCTCGGCCCGCACGATGCCGGCCACGATCGCCAGCGCCTGCTCGAGCCGGTTCGCGCGCATGGCGGTCTGGAGCTGCTGCCCGAGGATCGCGAGCAGCTCGCCAACCTGCGGACCCGTCGGCTTGCGCAGCAGCTCCGCCACGATGTCCGTCGAGGAGCGCGAGGACGCGGTCGCCGGTGCAAACGCTCCCGCGCCTTCGTCCGCGAGGATCATGGGGGACTCAGTGGGTTCGGGTGCGGCAGGGGGTGCGGGTGCGGGCGCGGCTGTTGGTGCCGGCACCTGGGGTGAAACCTGGGGCACGGTGCTCGTCGATTGTATGGTCACGCTGATCCGCTGTGCGCCGTTGCCGCGGAGGCGAGTGGGCACGTCATCTTCACCAGGCTGGTCGGCGAGCGCCCGCAGCAGCTCGAACATTTCCGCGGCGGGTGGGGCCGCCGGAATCTGAATCTGTCCGATCGAATGGAACTCGAGCCGCTGCGCCAGCGCCCCGCACGCCGCGCCGTCGACCGGCGTCCCGTTCACGGCGAGTCGCCCTGCAACGACCGTGATCGACACTGCATCGAACCTCAGCTGGTCGACCAGCGCCCGGAACTGCGTTTTCTGGTCCTCCTTCGCGGTGGGGTCGCGAAACAGGTCCAGGGTGCGTGCGAAGAGCGTGGCGAACGCCTGGGGAACGATCATGGAGCGGAGCAATCTAACGCTTCCCGACACGGGACGTGGTGGCTAGAGTTACACCATGATCACGACCGTGCTGCTCATCGCCGCGACTTTGGTCGCCCCCGCCCCC
>Ga0075431_100008718_pt1 | contig 10160 bp, 7 predicted proteins | sample RhiMetdeltSRZDD5_FD_75297 | JGI IMG/M metagenome (GOLD analysis project Ga0075431, IMG submission 75297) | Populus rhizosphere microbial communities from Tennessee, USA - Rhizosphere MetaG P. deltoides SRZDD5 | ecosystem: Host-associated > Plants > Roots > Rhizosphere > Soil | place: USA...
CGACGCGGAACAGGGCGAGCGCCGCGTTCGCCTCCACCGGCGCGGACGGCGCCCCCGACACCACCTCGACCGCGACGCCGGTGCGCAGCTCGAACTGCGCGCCTGCGGCGCGCAGGGCTTCGGGCAACGGCAGGTGGCCGGGAATCTCCGCCGCCGCTTCGGGCTTCGCACCGAGCCTGCCGTCGAGCCCGGTGATGTCGATGCACACGCCGTACATGCGCGCCGCGCCGCCGCGCGGCGCCGGCATCACGCGGCCGATGCTGCGCACCACGCGCAAGCCGCCGTCGGGACGCACGATGCGCTCGATGCCGTCCCAGGATTCGTAGCGGGCGTAGGCGGTCTTGACGCGGTCCTGCGCGTGCTCGCGGTCGTCCGCATGCAGCCGCGCGAAATAGGCCTCGAACGAGCCCTCGAGCTTGCCCGGCGCGACGCCGCAGATGCGGCACATCTCGTCGGACCAGACGACGCGGCTGCTCGCCGCGTCCCAGCGCCAGGAGCCCATGCGCGCCATCGACTCCTTCTCGCGCAGCTCGTCCACCTGCTCGCGCAGCTCGCGCGTGCGCGAGAACATGCTCTGGCCGATGACATCGCGCGAGGCTTCCACCTCGCGCAGCTCCTCCGCGCGGCGCCGCAGCAGCGCCCACAGCACGAGCGCGATCAGCGCGCCGGTGCTGGTGAAGGCCTGCAGCGAGAGCAGGGCCTCGTTGACCGGCATGAGCCCGAACGGGCCGAGGCCATTGACGGTGCACCAGATGGCCCAGCCGTTCGCCACCAGCACGATCAGCGTCACGGCGCGCTCGCTGAAACGGCACGCCGCCCAGACGAAGAACGGCAGGCAGAGGAAGGCGAGCGGCGGCACGTCGTAGGCTTCGGCCGCCTGCGCGAACACGGCCAGCAGCGCGGCGAGCAGCAGCGCGCTGAAGGCGGCGATTTCGAGGGTGTCGACGCGCGTCCCGCGCTCGCGGGTGTCGCGCGCCCAGGCGAGGATGCAGGGCGTGACCAGCAGAATGCCGGTGGCGTCGCCCTGCCACCAGGTGTACCAGTTGGCGAGGTATTGCTCGCCGCCGACGGCGCCGACCAGCCAGAGGCTCGTCACGCCGATGGTGGCGGCAAGGGCGCTCGCCAGCGCGGCGATGCCGGCAAACAGGAACACGCTCTCCGGCCGCCCGAATTCACCGTTGCGCTCGAGCAGCCGCAGGACGAGCCATGCCGCCGCCACGCCCTCGAGCGTGTTGCCGGTGGCGATGCTCGCCGCCGCCGGCACCGACAGGTCGACGGTGTAGTTGGTGATCGCCGCACCAAGCCACACGCCGGGCCAGGTGCGCAGCCCGCAGATGAGCAGCGCGGCGAGCGCGATGCCCGAGGGCGGCCAGATGGCGGTGGCGTAGCCCGGTGGAATGGCGAAGATCAGCGACGCCTTCGCCGCGACGAAGTAGGCCAGGGCGATGACACCCAGGCGCACCCACTGCGAAACTTCTCTCAGCTCCATCACTGCCGCCGGCATGTTGCTCCCCGACGTGGTGTTCGACGTCAGCATTGTCCTGCCGCCCATCCACGGCCGCGACAATATTCAGCGCTCTTTCAGGCAGAAAATCACGTCGTCTTTCAACTACTTGTGTCGCCTGGCGGCGACAGATTCTCGATCGGGAATCCCGTTATTCCGCCTTGATGCCGGTGCTCGCCACCACTTTGCGCCAGAGGGTGATCTCGGCCTCGATGCGCCTGCGGAACGCTTCGGCGCTGCCGCCGGCGGGCGAGACGCCGTCGGTCTGCAGCTGCTCTGCAGTCTCCTTCGCCTTGAGGAGCTTGTTGGCTTCGGCGTTCACTTTTTCCACGACGGCGCGCGGCAAGCCCTTCGGCCCGATGAGGCCGTGCCAGATCGGCACGTCGTAGCCTTTGACGCCCGATTCGGCGAGCGTGGGGATCTCGGGCTCGCTTGGCAATCGCGCCGCGGTGGTGACGGCGAGCGCCTTCAACCGCCCGCTTTTCACGTGCGCCAGCGCGGTGGCGGTGCTGGCGCAGAGAAGATCGGTCTGACCGCCGATGGTGTCGGTGAGCGCCGGGCCGGTGCCCTTGTAGGGCACGTGGTTCAGCTTGATCCCCGCCATGTGCGCGAACAGCTCGCAGGCCATGTGCGTGATGCTGCCCTGCCCCGCGGAGGCGAAGTTGAGCGTTCCGGGCTTCGCCTTCGCCAGCTTGATCAGCTCGGCCGCGCTTCCTGCCGGAACCTTCGGGTTGATCACCACCAGCATCGGGCCCTGCGACAGCTGCACCACCGGCGTGATGTCGAGCAGCGGGTCGAACTTGAGCTTGTAGAGCGCCGGGTTGACGGTGTAGCTCGAGGCGATGAGCACCAGCGTGTAGCCGTCGGCCTCGGACCTGACGCCGACCTCGATGCCGAGCAGCCCGCCGGCTCCCGGGCGGTTCTCGACGATCACCTGCCTGCCGAGCCCCTCGGTGAGGCGCTGCGCGGTGAAGCGCGCGATGAAATCGGAGCCGCCGCCCGGGGCGAAGGGCACGATGATGCGCACCGGCTTCGCCGGCCAGGTCTGGGCGTGCGCCGGGAAAGCGAGCAGCGCTGCGGCGAACAAGGTCAGGACACGCATGATTTTTCGCTCCGGATTAGGTGATAATTGCGCCCCTCAAACCATGATCCAGATCAGAAACCTCGTCAAGGCTTTCGGACCCAAGCGCGCGGTCGACGACATCTCGTTCAGCGTCGAGCGCGGCGAAGTGCTCGGTTTCCTCGGCCCCAACGGCGCGGGCAAGTCGACCACCATGCGCATGATCACCGGCTTCATGCCGCCCAGCGCCGGCAGCGTCAGCGTCGGCGGCCACGACGTGCAGCAATCGCCGATCGAGGTGAAGCGCATGATCGGCTACCTGCCGGAGAACGCGGCCTCGTACCCCGACATGACGGTGCACGGCTTTCTGCGCTTCACCGCCGAGATGCGCGGCCTCGACGGCGAGGCGCGCAAGAAAGCGGTGCACCGCGTGGTCGAGCGCTGCTTCCTCGACTCGGTGCTGCACCAGTCGATCGACACCCTGTCCAAGGGCTACCGCCACCGCACCTGCCTGGCGCAGGCGCTGATCCACGACCCCGACGTGCTGATCATGGACGAGCCGACCGACGGCCTCGATCCCAACCAGAAATTCGAGGTGCGCAACCTGATCCGCGAGCTGGGCAAGACCAAGGCGATCGTGTTTTCCACCCACATCCTCGAGGAGGTGGACGCCGCCTGCACGCGCGCCATCATCATCGACCGCGGCCGCATCGTCGCCAACGGCACGCCCGACGAGCTCGGCCGCCCGCTGGACGAGGTGTTCCGCCGCCTGACGCTGCCCGACACGGTGAAGCGATGAGAGAGATCCGCGCCATCGCCAAGCGCGAGCTGGCGGCTTACTTCACCTCGCCCGTGGCCTACGTGTTCCTCGTCATCTTCCTGCTGATGACGGGCTTCTTCACCTTCACCGCCGGCAATTTCTTCGAGCGCGGCGAGGCGAGCCTGGCCGCCTTCTTCGGCTGGCACCCCTGGGTCTACCTCGTGCTGGTGCCCGCGGTCGGCATGCGCCTGTGGGCGGAGGAGCGCCGCTCGGGCACGCTCGAGCTGCTGCTCACCATGCCGGTGGCGCCGTGGCAGGTGATCGTCGCCAAGTTCCTCGCCTCGTGGGTCTTCCTCGCCGTGGCGCTGGCGCTGACTTTTCCCACGGTGATCACCGTCAACGTGCTCGGCGACCCGGACAACGGCATCATCGTCGCCGGCTACCTCGGCAGCCTGTTCCTCGCCGGCGCCTACCTCGCCGTGTCCTGCATGACCTCGGCCATGACGCGCAACCAGGTGGTGGCGTTCATCCTCGCCGTGGTCGCCTGCCTGTTCCTGGTCCTCGCCGGCTTCAACCCGGTGACCGACCTGATGACGCGCTGGGCCAGCCCGGCGCTGGTGGACACGGTGGCGGCGTTCTCGGTGGTGACGCACTTCGACGGCTTCCAGCGCGGCGTCGTCGACCTGCGCGACCTCGCCTACTTCCTTTCCGTCATCGGCTTCGCCCTCTTCGCCACCGGCGTCATCATCCGCGGCCACCGCTCGGGCTGACCGATGAAGAAATACGAACATCTCGTCTATTCGGCGGTCGGCCTGGTGGCGCTCGGCCTGCTGCTGGTGGCGGTCAATTTCTTCATCGCGCGCGCGCCGCTGCGCGTGGACCTCACCGAGGGCAACCTCTACACCCTGTCGGAGGGCACGCGCAAGGTGCTGCGCAACCTGCAGGCGCCGGTGAAGCTGAAGCTCTACAGCTCGCAGGGCGAGAGCGTGCCGGTGCCGCTGCGCGGCTTCGCCCAGCGCGTCGACGACCTGGTGCGCGAGTTCGCCGCCGCCTCCAACGGCAACCTGCGCATCGAGCGCTACAACCCGCGCCCCGACTCGGAGGAGGAGGACGCCGCGCAGCTCGACGGCATCGAGCCGCAGCAGCTGATGTCGGGCGAGCAGTTCTACCTCGGCATCGCCGTCAGCCAGCTCGAGCGCAAGCAGCTGATCGCCGCGGTGACGCCGCAGCGCGAGCGGCTGCTCGAATACGACCTGGTGCGCGCCATCGCGCGCGTCGGCTCGAGCGCGCGGCCGACGATCGGCCTGATGGCGGGGCTGCCGGTGAGCGGCGAGAAGTTCAACCCGTTCACGCGCCAGAGCTCCGATCCCTGGGTGCTGTCGAACGAGCTGAAGCGCGAGTTCGACGTCAAGGAACTGCCGATCAGCGCCAGGGAGATCGACAAGGAGGTCAACGTCCTCCTGCTGATCCACCCGCGCGACGCGCAGCCGGAGCTCGAATACGCGCTCGACCAGTTCGTGCTGCGCGGCGGCAAGCTCATCGCCTTCGTCGACCCGTACGCCTACTTCGACCAGGCGCCGCAGATGCCGGGCGTCCCGGCGCAGCCTTCGAGCTCGACCCTGCCCCTGCTGTTCAAGGCCTGGGGCGTGCAGATGGACCCGGGCAAGGTGATCTCCGACGTGGTGTTCGGCTCGGGCGGCGGCGCGCGCTACACGCCGACCGTGCTCTCGCTCAACCGCACCGCCTTCAGCCGCGACGACGTCGTCACCGGCTCGATCGAGACTTTGCTTTATGCGTTTGGAGGAGCTTTTTCAGTAGAGAAAATTGCTGAGGGGCTTCGCGTGACCGAGCTGGTGAAAAGCTCGCCCAATTCGATGCTGGTCGACAACGCCAGCGCCACGCGCTCGGGCGACGACGCGACCAAGAGCTTCCAGCCCTCGGGCAAGGCGATGCCGCTCGCCATCCGGCTGACCGGCAAGTTCAAAACTGCGTTTGCAGAGGGCCTGAAGGAGAAAGACAAGCCCGTGCCGGGCACCCCCAACCTGCGCGAGTCGGCGGGCGAGAACTCGATCATCCTGGTGGCCGACGTCGACCTGCTCGCCGACGGCGCCGCTGTGGACATCCAGGAGGTGTTCGGGCGCAAGGTCGTCGTGCCCTCCAACGGCAACCTGGCCTTCGCCCTCGGCATGGTCGAGCAGCTCGCCGCCGGCGACGAGCTGATCTCGCTGCGCAGCCGCACCGCCGCGTTCCGCCCGCTCACCGTGGTGCGCGAGCTCGAGGCGGAAGCGCAGAAGCAGTACTTCGGCAAGATCCAGAGCCTGGAAGAGGAGCTGCAGAAGACTACCGCCAAGCTGCAGGAGCTGCAAAAAGGCCAGAAAGCGGGCTCGGCCCCCGGCGGGGCGCAGATCCTGAGCCCCGAGCAGCAGGCCGAGATCGAGCGCTTCCGCCGCACGGTGGCCGAGTCGCGCCTGGCGCTGAAGGAAGTGCGCAAGAACCTGCGCCAGGACGCCGAGAGCCTGGTGTTCTGGACCAAGGTGATCAACATCGCGCTGATGCCGCTGCTGGTGGCCCTGTTCGGCCTGCTGTTCGCGCTGCTGCGCCGCAGGCGCACGGCATGAGCGCGCGCGTCGCGCTCGTCCTCGTCATCCTGCTCGCGGTGCTGGGCGGCGGCGCGCTCCTCTATCGCATGGAGGAGCGCGCGCGCCGTCCCGACAACGCCGCCGCGCTCGGCCAGCCGCTGCTGAAAGGCCTGCAGGTGGCCGACATCGCCGCCATCCGCATCACCGAGGCGAAGTCGACCCTGACGCTCGAGCGCAAGGAGGGCGGCTGGGTGATCGCCGAGCGCGCGGGGTTCCCGGCCGACGTCGCCAGGGTGCGCGAGTTCGCCCTCCTCGCCATCAGCCTCAAGGTGGGCCAGAGCGAGCCGGCGGGCGAGCAGGACCGCGCGCGGCTCAACCTCGACCAGTCGGGCACGCGCGTGGAGTTCAACGGCGCCGACGGCAAGCCGCTCGCCGCGCTGGTGGTGGGCCGCAAATACTTCAAGCGCGAGCCCGACAACCCCGACCGGGCGCCGGGCGACGGCCGCTTTGTCGCGCTGCCGGGCGAAGCCAGGCTCATCTACATCGTGTCCGACCCGCTCGCGCTGGCGAGCACGCGCAGCGCCGCCTGGATCGATCGCGCCTCCTTCCAGGTGGAGAAGGTGAAAAGCCTGGAAGTCCGCTTCGCCGACGGCGCCGCCTGGCGCGTGGAGCGCGCGGCCGACAACGCCGACTGGAAGCTCGCCGGCCTGGGCGCGGGCGAGAAGCTCGACGTCGGGCGGGCCAACGCCGCCACCTATTCGCTCGGCCTGCTCGAGCTCGCCGACGTCGCGCCCAAGGATGTCAAGGAGACGGATGAGATGCGCGGCCTCTCCAAGCCGACGCTGATCAATGCCACCACCTTTGCCGGCGAGTCCTACGCCATCCGCGTCGGCCGCCTGCAGGGCGACAACTATTACCTGCGCTTCACCTCCACCTCGAAGAAGGAGCGCGACCGGCTTCTCTCCCCGTACACCCTGCTGGTGCCGAAGTCGAAGCTCGAGGACACGCTGAAGAAGCGCGCCGAGCTGCTCGAGGCGAAGCCCGGCAGGAAGTAATGTTCGAGACCAGCAAGGCGCTGCAGCGGCGCCTGCACGACAGCCGGTTCGCCAGCCGCTATTTCGTCGGCGACGGCATCGATATCGGCGGCGGCAACGACGCGCTCGCCCAGTACACCGAGTTCTTCCCGCAGATGAGCAGCTGCCGCCAGTGGGACCTCAAGGACGGCGATGCGCAGCGCCTCGCCAGCGTGCCCGACGCCTCGCTCGACTTCGCCCACGCCAGCCACATCCTCGAGCACATGGTCGACCCGCGCGAGGCGCTCAAGCACTGGCTGCGCGTGCTGCGGCCGGGCGGGCACCTCGTCGCGCTGGTGCCCGACGAGGACCTCTACGAGCAGGGCGTGTTTCCCTCCACCTTCAACCCCGACCACAAGTGGACCTTCACCATGCACAAGGCCGCGAGCTGGTCGCCGAAGTCGATCAACCTGCTGGCGCTGCTGGGCGAGTTCGCCGGGCAGGCGCAGGCCATCAAGGTCGAGCAGCTCGACGCCACCTTCCGCTTCCAGCTCAAGCGCTTCGACCAGACGCAGACCCCGGTGGGCGAGTGCGCGCTCGAGTTCATCCTGCGCAAGCTGCACCCGGTGGAGCTGCGCCGGCGCGGCCGCTACGCCGACGCGCAGTAAACACCCCTAGACACGTTCCGCGGTAAGCGGGAAGATCGTCCACGGAGGACGTGAACGAGGAGGAAGGCGTGCCCCATTCCATCAAGCGGATAAGGACGATGGCGCTGATCGGCCAGTCGGGGGTCGGCAAGACCACCCTGGCCGAAGCGCTGCTCGCCAAAGCGGGGGCGATCCCCGCCGCGGGCAGCGTAGAGCGCGGCACCACCCAGTGCGACTACACCCCCCTGGAAAAGCAGCTGCAGCACTCCCTCAAGCTCGCGGTCGCGAGCTTCGATCACCAAGACACCAAGATCCACCTGCTCGATACGCCGGGTTACCCGGATTTCCTCGGCCACGCGCTGCCGGCGCTGGCGGCGGTGGAGACGGCGGCCATCGTCATCAACGCGCAGAACGGCATCGAGATGATGACGCCGCGCTTCATGCAGTGGGCGGCCAAGCGCGGCCTCGACCGCCTGGTGGTGGTGAACAAGATCGACGCCGACAACGTCGACGCGGAGAAGCTGCTCGATCAGATCCAGCAGGCCTTCGGCAAGGAGTGCCTGCCGCTCAACCTGCCCGCCGGCAACCGCACGCGGGTGTCGGACTGCTTCTTCGCGCCCTCGGGCGAGGCGGACTTCTCCTCGGTCGAGGAAGCGCACCGCAAGCTCGTCGACCAGGTGGTGGAGGTGGACGAGAAGCTGATGGAGCGCTACCTGGAGAAGGGCGAGGTGTCGCCCGAAGAGCTGCACGAGCCCCTCGAGCGCGCGCTGCGCGAAGGCCACCTCATCCCGGTGGTGTTCACCTCGGCGAAGACCGGCGCCGGCATCGCCGAGCTGCTCGAAATCATGGTGCAGCTGCTGCCCAATCCCACCGAGGGCAATCCGCCCGCCTATATCAGCACGCCCGTCAACGGCGGCGCGCCGAGCGACCTGCAGCCGGTGCCCGACCCGGGCAAGCACGTCCTCGCGCACGTATTCAAGATCGAGATCGACCCCTACATCGGCCGCCTCGCGGTGTTCCGCGTGCACCAGGGGCGCATCACGCCCGGCACGCAGCTCTACATCGGCGAGGGCCGCAAGGCGGTCAAGGCCGGCCACCTCTACCAGCTGCGCGGCAAGACGCAGACCGAGGTGCACGAGGCGATCCCGGGCGACATCTGCGCCATCGCCAAGATCGACGAGATCCAGTTCGACCACATCCTGCACGACTCGCCGTCCGACGCGCACGTGCACGCGCGGCCGCTCGAGCTGCCGACCGCGGTATTCGGCCTGGCGGTGACGCCGAAGAAGCGCGGCGACGAGCAGAAGGTTTCCGACGTGCTGCACAAGATCATGGCCGAGGACCCCTGCTTCCGCCTCGAGCACACCGCGCAGACCCACGAGATGGTGATGCGCGGGCTGGGCGAGATGCACCTGAAAGCCGTGCTGGAGAAGATGGCGACGCAGTACAAGGTCGAGCTCGACACGCGGCCGCCGTCGATCGCCTACCGCGAGACCATCGCCGCCAAGGCCGAGGGCCACAGCCGCCACAAGAAGCAGACCGGCGGCGCCGGCCAGTTCGGCGAGGTGTTCCTCAAGGTCGAGCCGCTGCCGCGCGGCAAGGGCTTCGAGTTCGTCGACAGCGTGAAGGGCGGCGCCATCCCCAACCAGTTCATCCCGTCGGTGGAAAAAGGCGTGAGGAGCGTGCTGGAAAGCGGCTACCTCGCCGGCTTCCCGCTGCAGGATGTCCGCGTGATCGTGTACGACGGCAAGAGCCACCCGGTCGACTCGAAGGACGTCGCCTTCATGTCGGCGGGGCGCAAGGCCTTCCTCGACGCGCTGGCCAAGGCACGGCCGATCGTGCTCGAGCCGATCGTCAACGTCGAGATCACCGCGCCGGACGCGAGGATGGGCGACATCGCCGGCGAGCTTTCCGGTCATCGCGGCCACATCAAGGGCTCGGACACGCCGCGGCCGGGCCTGGTGCAGATCACGGCGCAGGCGCCGCTGTCCGAGCTCGAGCACTTCCCGGCGCGCCTGAAGTCGCTCACCGCCGGGCACGGCTCCTACAGCATGGAGTTCAGCCACTACGAGGCGGCGCCCTCGCAGCTGCAGCAGAAGCTGGTCGGCGCGCACAAGCCGCAGGCGCACGCCGAGGACTGAGTTGCACTTCATCCGCCAGGGGCGCGGCGCCCCGCCCCTGGTATTCGTGCACGGCTTCGGCTGCGACCACGAAGACTGGCGCCTGCAGACCGAACATTTCCGCAACAGCCGGGAGGTCGTCGCCTGCGACCTGCGCGGCCACGGCAAGACGCCGGGCCGGCCCGCGGAGTGCTCGATCGAGCACTACGGCGGGGATGTTTCTGCGCTTCTCAACAACCTGCAGCTCCCGCCAGCGATTCTTGTCGGCCACAGCATGGGCTGCCGCGTCGTATTGGAAGCGAACCGCCTCGACCCGCAGCGCATCGCCGGCCTCGTCCTCGTCGACGGCAGCCGCCTCGCCGACCGCGACCCCGACGCCGCCGAGCGCAACGCACGCGCGGCGATCGAGAAGAGCGGCTACGCCGCGTTCGCCCAGAACCTCTTCAAGCAGATGTTCTTCACGCCCTCCGCGCAGGC
>Ga0075431_100008724_pt1 | contig 10157 bp, 9 predicted proteins | sample RhiMetdeltSRZDD5_FD_75297 | JGI IMG/M metagenome (GOLD analysis project Ga0075431, IMG submission 75297) | Populus rhizosphere microbial communities from Tennessee, USA - Rhizosphere MetaG P. deltoides SRZDD5 | ecosystem: Host-associated > Plants > Roots > Rhizosphere > Soil | place: USA...
GACATGCCCGCCAGCTCACCGACCCGCTTGAACAGCCGCGCTCGGCGCTCCCGGTCGCGCGGCAACTCGGTCGTCTTGAGCTGCAGCTCGAGCGCGGTCCGGTTCTGAACCAGCGGGCGCCCTGACCGGTCGAGGATCTCGCCGCGAGGGGCCTGAACGGTGAACTCCCGCACCTGGTTGTTCTGCGCCTCGGCGAGGTATTGGTCGCCGGAGAGCACCTCGAGGTACCAGAGCCGCAGGAAGATGATCGCGAACATGACCAGCGCGACTCCGCCGAGCACGGTGACCCGGAAGGCGAGCTGCGCCGGGATGGGCGGCCCGCGCCAGTCGCCGCGGCCCGGCATCACGGCGCACCTCCGGCGACCGGGCGGCGGCGCGCGGGAAGGCGACGGCGACGGCGCACCGGCCCCGAGCCGTGGCCGTCCTTCGCCGCGGACCGCGACCGGCCGCCCCGGCGACGGCGGCGACCGGAGCGCCGCAGGCCGGGGACCAACAGCCGCCGCGATGGCGCGTAGTCGATCAGGGCTGGTGCGAGGATGCGCCGCAGCAGCGGGTAGATCGCCATCGCGAGCAGCACGGCCAGCAGGCCCTGGACCACGATCTCGCGCAGGAAGACGACGCTGACGGCGGCATCGACGCCGAGCATCAGCTGAACCGCGGCGAATCCCGCCGCGCCGAGCAGTGTGAAGCCGCCCGCGAGCAGCGGCGGGATGAGCCAGCTGGTGATCTCGACCCCCTCGCGGTAGCGGCCGGCCAGGTATCCGATCGAGAGCAGCACGAGCGAGGAGACCCCGAGCGTCTGCAGCAGCAGTGAGTCGAGCAAAAAGCCGGTGGCGAACCCGCAGACCGCCCCGACCACGCCGCCGCCGAGCAGGCCCAGCGAGACGACGACGACCGGGACGATGTTCGGCGTCGCGCCCAGGATCCACAGGTAGGAAAAGAACGACACCTGCAGGATCACGGTGACGAGCACGATCAGCGCTATGCGGATCCCGATGCGCCTGGTGACGATCATCCCGGCACCCCCGGGCGGTCCGGCCCGCCGGTGAGCACCTGGACGTGCTCGATGTCGCGCAGGTCCGCGAACGGGCTCACGTGGATGCGCTGGAACTCCTCCTGTTCGCCGGCCTCGGTCTCGACCACGCGGCCGACCGGGATCCCGGGCGGGTAGGCGGAGGACACGGTCCCGTTCGACCACCCGGCCGTGATCAGGATCTGGTTCTCCTCGATCGGCTCCTGCTCGTCGAGGAAGTCGAGCAGCAGGTCGTCGGGGTCGCCGGCCACCGGGGCCACGATCCCGGTGGGGTTCTCAGACGACAGTGCTCGCGCCACCGCATCCTCGGGGTCCGCGGTCGGCAGAACCTCGGCCGAGACCGCGTTGTCGGGGTCGGTGATCAGCTCCACCTTCGCGGTGCCCGCGGTGACGTCCCCGATCCGGCCGACGAGCCCGTCGGCGTTGATCACCGGGTCGTTGCGCTCGATCCCGGAGCTCGAGCCCTGATCGACCGTCACGGTCGAGAACCAGACCGTCGGCGACCGGCCGATCACCCGCGCGGTCACCGGGTCATAGCCGCCGAGGGCCGCGCCGCGGTCGAGCTTCAGCAGCTTCTCGAACTCCGCGTTGTCGCCCACGGCGTCCCGAGCCTCGGCAACCTCCGCGCGGAGGTCGGCGACCTCCTTGCGCAGCTGCTCGTTCTCCCCTCGCGCGTCGAAGGTCTCGTCGAACCAGTTGACCAGGTCGCGTGCCGGCTTCAGCACCCGCTCGGCCCCCTCGCCGATCGGCGACAGGGCCGCAGAGACACCTCGCTGGATCGTGTGCAGCGGGCCGCTCTCGGCCTCGGAGAAGTGGCTCGACAGCAGCACGAGCGAAACGACGATCAGCGCCACCAGGACCGCGCGGCGCCTCCGGACCTGCTTGCGATACATCCAGGCCCCTAGGCTGTCGCCCCGACCCGGCGGCGGTGAGAGTTGCGACTCATCCGGTGGATGACCTCGAACTCCTCCAGCGAGCGTCCCGACCCGACCGCGACACACGTCAACGGCGACTCGGTCAGCTGGCACGGCATCTGGGTCTCCTCGCGCATGCGCTGATCCATCCCGTGGAGCAGCGCACCGCCGCCCGCCAGGGTGATGCCCCGGTCCATGATGTCGCCGGCGAGCTCGGGCGGGGTCCGGTCGAGGGTGTCCTTGAGCGCGGCGACGATCTGGCTCACGGGCTCCTCGAGCGCAACCCTGATCTCGTCGGAACTCAGCATGATCGTCTTCGGAAGTCCCGTAACCAGGTCACGGCCCCGGATCTCGGTGTGGACCGTCTCCGGCAGCGGCGCCGCGGAGCCGATCTCGAGCTTCACCTCCTCGGCGGTGCCGAGCCCGATCGCGAGCTTGTGCTCATGCTTGCAGTGGGTGACGACGGCATCGTCCATCTCGTCGCCGCCGACCCGGATCGACTCGGAGACCACGATCCCGCCGAGCGAGATCACGGCAACCTCGCTGGTGCCGCCGCCGATGTCGAGGATCAGCGATCCGGTCGGGTCGGCGACGGGCAGCCCGGCGCCGATCGCCGCCGCCATCGGCTCCTCGATGAGATAGGCCTGCCGGGCCCCGGCCGAGAGGCAGGCCTCCTCGACCGCCCGCTTCTCGACCCCGGTGACCCCGGACGGGACGCACACGACCACTCGCGGGTGTGCGAAGCGGTTCTGGTGGGTGCGCTGAATGAAGTGCCGCAGCATCTCCTCGGTGACGTCGAAGTCGGCGATCACGCCGTCCTTGAGCGGCCGAATCGCCTGAATCGTCCCGGGGGTGCGCCCGAGCATCCGCTTCGCGTCGACGCCCACGGCGTGGACCTCGCCCGTCGCGGAGTCCACCGCGACCACCGACGGCTCGGAGAGCACGATGCCGCGGCCCCGCACGTAGACGAGCGTGTTGGCGGTGCCGAGATCGACCGCCATGTCGCGGCCGCCGAAGGCGGTCAGGTTGCTGAAGATGCCCATGGGAAACGGGACCCGGCCCGGCGGGGAGGAGGCGCGGGTCGTGGCTGACTGTAGCAACTGGATGACAGCCCTCAAGCCCGGATCGAGGGCCCGGGAAAACCCTGACGCTGAATCTTCGCTTTAGGGTTTCGGCCTACTCGATCAGGTTGGGCGCGAGTTGCAGCAACAACGTCACCGGCAGCCCGACGACGTTCGAGAAATCACCCTGCAAGCCGGCGACCAGAATCGAGCCGAGGCCCTGGATCGCGTAGGCGCCGGCGCGGTCGCGCCACTCCTCCGAGGCGAGATAGAGATCGATCGTCGCCTGGTCGAGTTCGTTGAAGGTGACCTCGGTTCGGGCGGTTGCCGAACGCTCGACGGGGATCTCGCTGCCGATCGCTGTGTCGAGCAGGACGACGCCGCTGAGCACCTCATGGGTGCGCCCGGAGAGCGTCTCGAGCCGCTCCCGCGCGCCGCGCTCGTCGTCGGGCTTGCCGAGCAGCCGGCCGTCGAGCGCCACGTCCGTGTCGACTCCGAGCGCGAGCCCCTCCCCACCGGCCTCGGCCCGGCCCGCGTGCGCCTTGCGGCGCGCGTTCTCGAGCACGACCACTCCGGGATCGCCGGAGCGAACTTCGGCGACGTCCGGGACCACCACCTCGAACGCCACCCCGAGTCGCTCGAGAATGTCCCGCCGGCGCGGTGATGCGGAGGCGAGGATCAGGCGCGGGGGAGCGATCGGCGCCTCAGCCGAACCAGATCGCGATCTCGCGCTCCGCCGAGGCGTCTGAGTCGGAGCCGTGGACGAGGTTGTATGTGACCTCGAGCCCGTACTCGCCGCGGATCGAACCCGGCGCGGCCTCGACCGGGTTCGTGACGCCGATCACCTGACGGGCCGCGGCGACCGCCTCATGGCCCTCGAGCACCGCCGCGACCAGGGGGCCCCCGGTGATGAACGAGACCAGCTCTCCGAAGAAGGGCTTCTCCGTGTGCTCGTCGTAGTGGCGGTGAGCGATCTCCTCGCGCGCATGAAGCAGGCGAAGCTCGGTGATCCGCAGGCCCTTTCGCTCGAAGCGCGCCAGGATCTCCCCGGTCAACCCGCGCTCGAAGGCATCGGGCTTGATCAGGATCAGGGTCTTGGAGTCCGCCATCGGCGCGGCAGCCTACTCGCTGCTGCGCTTGGGCTGCCGCGAGGTGGTAGTCCGCTGTTGAGCCGTCCGCGGCGTGGAACGGCTCGACCGCGTCCCGCTCGGCTCGCGCGACGATTTGGAGTCGGTGCTCGACGGCTGGCGCGCCGAGTCGCCGCTCGACGGCGACCGGGCGGCGTCGCCGCTGCTGCTGCGCGACCCGGCCGGGCGACTGCGCGACGGGCGCGGCTTCGGCGGCGCCACGGATGCCGTGGGCTGCGGTGCCGGCGCCTGCGAGGCAGGGGCCCGGGACGGAGCCCGACCGCGGCGCTTGGGCTGCGGCCGGCGCTCCGGCGGCGGGGCGCGATGCACGGGCGTCTCGCAGTAGGGGCAGATCGACCACCGGGGGTCGATCGGCTTGCCGCAGGTCTCACACGGGTCCTTGATCCGGGCGCGGCAGTTCGGGCAGCGCAGGAAGGTCCGCTCGATCGGGTGCTCGCAGTTCGGACACGACTGCTCCTCCAGCTGGCGCACGCGCAGCTCCGAGGCCCGGATCTCCAGCTCGCGCTCGCGCTGGTCGGCAAGGAACTCGGGCGGGCGCAGGATCGAATAGACGATCGTGCCGACGAATGGGAAGATCAGCGAGCAGACCGTCGCGCAGAGGACCAGGAATCCGTCCTGGAGCCTGCGCCGGGCGTCGAAGTACGTCCAGGCGACGAGCGCCAACCAGAGCACGACCAGGAACAAGATCACCAGGTTGACGACGAGGTTCAGGGCGTCGTTTGTTATTCCGAAGAGGGCGGCGGGCATCGGGGTTTCGGCAGTCTAGTCAGTGGTGGTCACAGAAAAAGCCGCCCGAACAGGTATCCCAGCCCGAAGAAGACGAGAATGACGATGGCGACGACCGCAGCCACCAACCCCATCATGTGCAGCAGCTCTGAGCGTGCGCCTTTGTCCAATGTCGAAAAAAGGTAGTCGGAAACGCCGCCTTGTGCCCCTCTGCGCAAGCGCCTGGGCGCTCGCGACCGGAGCGGCGATCGTCACGGTGGCGGGGGCGGCGGAGAGGCCGCGGATCGTAGAGGACCAGATCTCCTACGGGAACGAACGGCGCGAGCAGATGGCGGGCTATTCACGGCGCCACTACGGCGACCGCGAGTGGCGTCTGCGCGATCACGACGCGATCGTCCTCCACTACACCGCCGGCGGCAGCTACTCCTCCGCGTGGAGCACTTTCGACTCCAACGCGCCGAATCGCGGCGAGCTGCCGGGGGTGTGCGCCCATTACGTCGTCAAGCAGAGCGGCGGCATCGCCGAGCTGGTCCCGCCCCGGATCCGCTGTCGCCACGCGATCGGGCTGAACCATCGCTCGATCGGCATCGAGATGGTCCAGGAGGCCGGGCCGGGTCCCAGATGGGCGGACCGCCAGATCCTCGAGCGCAAGCCCCAGATCCGCGCCGCCCTGCGCCTGGTCGCCTGGCTCCAGGACCGCTACGGGATCGCGACCGGGGAAGTGATCGGCCACTCGATGGCGAACGACAGCCCTTACTTCAAGGATCTGCAGGGCTGGCGCAACGACCACACGGACTGGCTCAGGGGCGACGTCAAGGAGTTCCGCAAGCGCCTGCGGCGCCTCTGACCTACTCGGCGGCGTAGCGCAGCAGGTAGTGCGAGCCCGTGACGAGCGCGATGCCGCCGAGCTCCGTCGCCCGGCTTCGCGCCCGGGCCACCGCCGCCACGGGATCGGCCACCGCCTCCACTCCGCCCACGCCGGCTTCACGGGCCGCTCCGGCCAGGGCGTCCGCCTCCAGGGCCCGCGCCCCCGGCCGCCCCGCGCTCGCCAGGCGCTCGGCGGGGACCTCGGTCGCCACCAGCCCGTCGAGTCGCGGCGCCAACGCGGCGAGGATCCCGGCGGCGTCCTTGTCGGCGAGCACCGCCAGGCAGCCCACCAGCGGCTGCCCGGCTGCCACCGCGGCCAGCGCCTCGGCCAGCGCCTCGGCCCCGGCGGGATTGTGCGCAGCGTCGAGGAGCAGGGGCGGATCGCCCGCGATCGTCTCCATGCGCCCGTGGAGGTCGAGCCCGGCCGCGACCCCCGCGACAGCCTCGACGTCGAGGGTCCCGAGCACGCCCTCGGCCGCGGCCAGGGCGACCGCGAAGTTGCGGCGCAGATAGGGAGCCGGGGAGGCGAGCTCGACCTGCGGCGCGAGGTCGCGCACGGTGACGATCTCGCTGTGGCGTTCGGTCGCCTTCATCCGGGCGAGCTCCTCGACCGCCCCGGGAACCGGGCCGACTACCAGCCTCGTGTGGTCACGCAGCACCGCGAGCTTCTCGGCCGCGATCTCCGTCTCGGTCTCACCCAGCCATTCGGTGTGCTCGAGCCCGATCGAGGTCAGGACCGTGACCCGGGAGGGCAACACGTTCGTCGCATCGAGCCGGCCGCCGAGCCCAGCCTCGATCACGCCCGCCTCCACTCCCGCTGCCGCGATGGCGACGAACGCGGCCGCGGTGTCCGCCTCGAACTGGGTCACCGAGTCGCCCGGCTCGAGGCTGCGGTCCACGACCTCGATCGCCTGGGCGACGCGCTCGACCGCGGCCGCGAACGCGGTCGGGGCGAGCTCCGCCCCGCGCAGCTGAATGCGCTGCGACCACCGCTCGTCGTGCGGTGAGAGATAGGCGCCGGAGCTGACCCCGTGCGCCTCCAGGAGCGCCGCGATCATCTCGGTCACCGACGACTTGCCGTTGGTGCCGACGACGTGCAGGGAGACGAACCGGTGCTGAGGCATCCCCAGGACCGAGACCAGCCGCCGGATCCGGTCGAGCCCGAACCGCATGCCGAGCGGCTCGCGCGAGGCGAGGTACGCCTCGGCCTCTTGCGCCGTCCAGGCCAGGGCTAGCCCAGGTCTTCGAGCTCCGCTCGGTAGGACGCGAGCTTGTCGCGCTCAGCCGCGACCACGTCCTCCGGCGCCTTGTCAACGAAACCTTCGTTCGAAAGCCTGGACTCGGCGCGCTCGATCTCGGCGCGCAGCTTGCCCCGTCGCTCCTCGATTCGGGCTCGAACCTGGTCCGGGTCGATCGTGTCCGACGGCAGGATCTCGATGGGACCTATCGTCGTGAGCGCGTCGTCGCCATCGGTCGTCGTCGCGAGCCTCGCAAGCCTCGGGACGAACTCGGACACGTCGTCGTCGATGCGGGCCTCGAGGACCGAGCCGGCCGGCACCCCGGCGAGATCGCGCCATCGGCGGACCTGGCGGACCTGCTGAATCGCGATCTCGACCGACAGCGCGCTCGCCGTATCGAGCAGCGACCGATCCGGTGTCGGAAAGTTCGATGCGACAAGCAGCTTCTGGCGATCGGGAAGGTAGCCCCAGATCTCCTCGGTCACGAACGGCATGACGGGATGGGCCAGGGCGAGTACCTGCTCCAGCACGAAGAGCAGGTTCGCGGCTGCGTCCTCGTCACCGTCGTACAGCCGCGGCTTGACGATCTCCAGATACCAGTCGCAGAACTCCGACCAAAAGAACTCGTAGAAGGCGAGGACCACCTTTGAGAAGTCGTAACCGTTGAGTCGCTGTTGGATGGACTCAATCGCTTGCTGCAGCCGCGACAGGATCCACCGGTCCTCGAGTCGCTCGGTCCGCGGCTCGGGTGAGCCGTCGGCGTTGAGCAGGATCAGCCGCGAGGCGTTCCACATCTTGTTCGCCAGGTCCCGCCCCTGCTGGATCCGGTCAACCGAGTAGCGCACGTCCTGGGTCGATGCCATTGCCAGCAGTCCGAACCGCAGCGCGTCCGCGCCGTGGACCTCGATCTCGTCCAGCGGATCGATGCCCGTCCCGAGCGACTTCGACATCCGCCGCCCGTCGGGTGCCTGGATGATCGGGGTGATGTAGACGTCGTCGAAGGGCCGCTCGCCGACGAACTCGATCCCCATCATCACCATCCGAGCGACCCAGAGGAAGAGGATGTCGCGTGCCGTCACCAGCGCATCGGTCGGGTAGAACGCGTCGAGGAGGGGCGCCCCTTCGTCCGGCCAGCCGAGGGTCGCGAACGGCCACAGGGCCGACGAGAACCAGGTGTCGAGCACGTCCTCGTCCTGGCGCAGTGCCCCCGGGTCGATGCCGCGCTCGCTCGCCTGCTCACGCGCAGCGTCCTCGGTCTCCGCGACTATCTCCTCGCCCTCGGGCGCGTACCAGACCGGCAGCCGGTGGCCCCACCAGAGCTGGCGCGATATGCACCACGGACGGATGTTGTTCATCCAGTCGAGGTACACGCGCTTGTGCTGCTCGGGCGTGATCCTGACCTCGTCGCGCTCCACCACCGCGATCGCCGGGGCCGCGAGCTCGTCCATGCGGCAGAACCACTGCAGCGAGATCAGCGGCTCGATCCGTTCGCCCGAGCGGTGCGAGAACGGGACCGAATGCGTGTATTCCTCCTCGGCCCGCAGGCGGCCCTCGTCGCGCAGCGCCGCGACCACGGCCTCGTGGGCCTCGGCCGCGGTCATGCCCCCAAACCGCTCCCCCGCCGCGGCGGTCATCCGCCCGTCCTCCCCGATCACGGTGATCTCCTCGAGCCCGTGGCGGCGGCCGATCTCGAAGTCGTCAGGATCGTGGCCGGGCGTGATCTTCAGCGCCCCGGTGCCGAACTCAGGGTCGACGTGCTCGTCGGCGATGATCGGCAGCCGGCGACCGACGAGCGGCAGCACACAATGGCCGCCGATCAGGCGCCGGTGCCGCGCATCATCGGGGTGGACGGCGACGGCGGTGTCGGCGAGCATCGTCTCCGGTCGCACCGTGGCGATCGTGAGCACCTCGTCGGCGCCTTCGATCGGGTAGTCGATCGCATACAGGGTGTCCGTGACGTCCTGGTTGAACACCTCGAGCTCGGAGATCACGGAGCGCGAGCCGACGTCCCAGTTGACCATGTAGTTGTCGCGGTAGATGTAGCCCTTCTCATAGAGCGAGACGAAGACCTTGTAGACGGCGCGCACGTAGCCCTCGTCGAGTGTGAACCGCTCCCGGTCGTAGTCGCACGACGCGCCGAGCCGCTTCAGCTGCTCGACGATCTGCGACCCGTACTCGCGCCGCCACTCCCATGCCCGTTCCAGGAACGCCTCGCGCCCCAGATCCTGGCGTGAGGTCCCCTCGGCGCGCAGCTCCTTCTCCAATACGGCGTGTACGGCGATGCTGGCATGGTCGGTGCCGAGCAGCCAGAGCGTGTTGCGCCCCCGCATCCGGTTGAGGCGGATCAGTGCGTCCTGGATCGTGCCGTTGAGCGCGTGGCCCATGTGCAGCGCGCCGGTCACGTTCGGCGGCGGGATCACGATCGAGTAGTTCTGGTCCGGCGTGCCCTCGGCCGGTGGATGGAACGCGCCGCTCTCGAGCCAGGCGGCGAACACGCGCCTCTCCGCCGCGGTCGGGTCCCACCGCGTCGTCGCCTCCAGCTTCTCGCGTCGCCGTGCGTCCATCGAAGCGGCGAGTTTAGTTGCGGGCTGCTGTCACCCAGAGGACGCTAGGAGCGCGGCTTGGAGATCACAGATGCGCGGCTCAGGCCGATTCCTGGATCTCGCCGAGCGCGTCGTCGCCCGCCTGATCGGGCGCAGCCTGGGTGACGAGCGTCGGGCCCAAGTTCTGGTCGATCGTCTCTTTGGTGACGACGCACTTGGAGACGTCGCGTCGCGACGGTAGCTCGAACTGCACGTCCATCAGCGTCTCCTCGAGGATCGAGCGCAGCCCACGGGCGCCAGTCTCACGCTCGAGCGCCTTGTCGGCGATCGCGCCGAGCGAGTCCTCCTGGAACTGGAGCTCGATGTCGTCGAACTCGAAGAACCGCTGGAACTGGCGGGTGAGCGCGTTGCGGGGCTCGGTCAGGATCGTGATCAGGTCGTCGCGGGTGAGTTGGTGGATAGCGGCGACGACCGGGAGCCGGCCGATGAATTCGGGGATCAGGCCGTACTCGATCAGGTCCTCGGGCAGCACCTGCTCGAACAGCTCCCCGGTGTCCTTGTCGGCCTTCGAGGAGACCTCGGCGCCGAAGCCCACCCCCTGGCGGCCGATCCGGCGCTCGATCACGT
>Ga0075431_100008725_pt1 | contig 10156 bp, 6 predicted proteins | sample RhiMetdeltSRZDD5_FD_75297 | JGI IMG/M metagenome (GOLD analysis project Ga0075431, IMG submission 75297) | Populus rhizosphere microbial communities from Tennessee, USA - Rhizosphere MetaG P. deltoides SRZDD5 | ecosystem: Host-associated > Plants > Roots > Rhizosphere > Soil | place: USA...
CCTGCAGGCGGCCTGGGGCGAGAAATGGAACCCGGCCCAGCCGCTGACGATGGTGATCGCGCCCGGTGGTGAGGTGCTCTACAAGAAGGAAGGCAAGATCGACATCCTCGAGGTGCGCCGTAGCATCCTCGCGGCGATGCCCGACACCAAGGGCTACATCGGCTCGAAGGCCTACTGGGAGCGCACGGTCGCCGAGTTGAAAGCCCGGGGCAAAACGAAGTCCTAGCCAAAGGTTCTTTCACAGGAGGGTCTTTCACAGGAGGGCCAGGAGATCAGGAGAAACACATTTGTTCTCTTGAACTCCTGGCCCTCCTGTAAAAAAACACTTCTTGAATTTCAAGGAACGCTGCGACGTGTCTCCGAGGTCGAGGGTCGCAGGATCACGTACGTAGGCAGTCCAATTGCCTTGAAGCGGGTCATCAGCGACTTCGCGGGCTCGGCCTCTGGATCTTCGGCCTGGAACTTCACCTTCACGTAGTTCGACAGCGCCGCGGTCACCGCCGGCTCCGCCAGCGTCGTTTTGTCCATCGTCAGGCAGTTCTTGCACCAGGTCGCCCAGAAATCGATCAGCACCGGCTTGTTCTCGCGCGCGGCCTGATCCAGGCCGGCGGCGAGCGAGCTGGTCCAGCCTTCGCCGAGCTTTTCCTGGACGCTGCTGCTCACTTCGGCGGCGTCCACGCGAAGGTTCTGGAACAGGCCGAACGCGATGTATCCGTAGTAGGCCGCCGTCGCGAGGATCAGCACGCCGAAGGCCTGCTTCACCCGCACCATCCACATACCCGGCTTCGGAAGCGCGGCGAGGCCGGCGCCGGCGATTGGCCAGGGGATCGCCATGCCGAGCCCGAGCACGAAGGGCAGCGCGAGCGCCAGCGATGTGCCGCCGGCGTAGAGGCTGCTCGAGAACAGGACGACCTGAATCACGACCGGCGCCACGCAGGCACCGGCGAGCAGTGCGGCGACCGCGCCCATGGTGAAGGCCACCGCGAAGGTGCCGCGCTGGTTCGGGCCGCGCATACCGCTCGAGAACCGTGAGAAGTCGATGTTGACGACGTCGAACATCGCGAGGCCGAGGACGACGAATAGCAGGGCGATGCCGGCGTTGAACCAGGGAGAGGCGTTGATCGTGCCGAACGTCCCCGCGGTCAGGATCACGATCAGGCCGAGGATGCCGTAGACCACGGCCATCGCGGCACCATAGGTCGAGCCGAGCAGGAAACCGCGGCGGCGGGAACCGGCCTGGGCGCCCGCACCAATGATCGCGAGATTGATCGGGATCATCGGCAGCACGCACGGGGTCAGGTTCAGCGCGAGCCCACCGAGCAGGATCAGCACGAGAATCGCAATCGGCCCGCGTCCCTCGAACAGCCCCTTGCGCGCGATGCCCTGTTCCGCGTCGTGGATGAACTCGAGGAACGCCTGGGTCTTCAGGTAGCCGCCGGTGGTGCCGGCGACGGTGAAGCGATCGAGCTTCGAGAAATCCCGGGGATCCACCGGCGCGGACGGCTTCGCCGGCGTCGGATCTGCGGCGCGCGCGACGGGGGGACCAGTGCGCCGCCCTGCGGTGAGCCGCGTGAAGACGTCGCGATGCGCCTCGGTGCCCGCCTTCGCGGTCGCGGGCACGATCCGCAGCGTCCATCCGGTCGTCGCCGTGGTCGGACGGAAACAGACCTTGTCGTTGCACGCCTGGTAACGGAGCTTCGCGGGGATGGCAAGCTCTCCCGGCGCAAGGCTTCGATCGATCTCGAGCTCAGCGCCGACCACGAACTCGCGCTCGAACACGGCGAGCGGCTGTGGCTGGCCTTCCTGGGCGAAATCGGTTGGATGCGGGAAGACGAGTTGTACGACCTTCACGCCGGCCGGTGCATCAATCGTCAGCACCGTCGGGATGAGCGACGGATCCCGCGGCTTGTCGGACTGGACGTGCAAACCTTCGGGCAGCCCGACGGTGAGGGCCACCCGGACCGGCGATCCCGCGCGCACCGCATCAGACTCGACGAACGGTGTGACCGTGGCCTCGGGCGGGCGGGTTTGTGCCTGCGACGGGACGGCCGCAGCGACGGCCATGAGGATGATGCCGGGAAGGAGGGGGACTCGCATGAGTAGTCCAGCCCTCAGTGTACCGTCTTTCTGACGCGGTCCGCGGGTTCGCGATTCGCGGGTTCGCGGGTTCGCGGGTTCGCGGGTTCGGCAGGCTCGTGGTAATTAGAGGCAGCTGACGGCGATCCAAGCGGCTCGTTGCCTCTGACTACCCGGGTTCCGAACCCGCGGACCCGCGACCCCCGCGAACCCGCGGCTAATGCCCGGGCCCGGAATTCTTTGCCCCGAACTCCCGCTCCAGCCGTGTCCGCAGTCGCCCCAATGTCTCCCCCACCGTGCTTCGCGCCTTTGACGCGATGAGCTTCTTCGCCACGCCGCCAAACACTCCGCCGATCACATCTACCCGCGATCGGTTCATGTAGGCCACGTATGTGGCGGGCGACGGCGACGACGGATCGGGCACCAGGACCGTGAGACCGAATGACGCATCGAAATAGTGGCTGCCGTAGATCTGCTTCGAGCCGATGGCGAACGCCGCGGGCGAACTGTCTGCGCAGGGGATGATCGCCAGGTGCGTCACGCTCGCGACCGTCTTCCGTGACACGATCTCCTTCGACCAGTACACGAGATCGCGTGCGTCGGGTGTTGACGCCGATGGATACTCGACGAAATGCCGCCTCAGGACGCTGAATCGTCCCCAGCCGCCGGCCTCTGACGACGCGAGCGACAGAAACTCGTTCCTCACATTGATCACATCGTCCCGGTCTGCGTACTGCATGGTGACGCCGGCGCCCGACTGCTGATACCTCTTGACATAGTCCAACAGCATCTGATGAATCAGGCCGTTGGCCCGTTGCCGGGCGTCGGCGCCAGCCCAGTCCACTTCTGCGCGGAACCGGTTGATGGTCTCGGCCGGCAGCTGCAGGCCGCAGTGCCCGATTCGGCACTCGCGCAGGCTGCGCATGTCGGGCTCGTCGAGGCTGAGCGATTCCACGTCGGGCAGCGCCGGCGGGCGGCCGAACACGCCGATCTGCAGGACGGCATCGTCTTTCTTGAAGCTGGCGATGTCGGCCAGGCGCTGGACATAGAACGCCGGGGTGATCCGGACGCGAACGATGCCGAACGTGGCGATGTCGCGCGCGTCGCCGGCCGCCGTGCCCTTGGCGAAGACCTCGCCGGCGTCAATCTTCGCGAAGTCGCCGGCGGTCAGCCCGAAAGTCGATGCGAGATACGCGCGGGCGACATCCCGATCGGACGAAGCCGAGGAGCCTGCCGTCACGAGAGGGACGAGCAACGCTGCCGCGGCAACCGATCCTCCGAGTGTGAGCCTCATGTGACCACCCTGATGGCGAGGCGCTTGGAATCCCTGAGCTCCCGGAGGCTGGCGGGTTCCTGGAGGTCGGGCATGGGTGTGGTGACGAAGAGCCGCCGCGCTGCCTTCGCCAGCCATCGCGCGCGCCGGGCCGAGCGGGTGACGCGCGCGCTGTCGGTGGCGATTCCGGTGTTGGCGTACATCTGGCGATACAGCTTCGAGATCAGCAGGAAGGCGAGCCGCGAGCGCATCGACCTCACGCAGTCCGAGCGTTGCCAGATCGCTGCCAATCGGTAGAAGCGATCCCAGACGTATTGCGTCCCCTCGCGGATCTGTTCGGCCGACATGAGTGGATGCGGAGAGTAAACTTTTGGGCGCTGCGCCGAAGGGATGAGCCAGTAACGGCTGAGCGGCACGCCCTTGCGGGTCACACCGGCGGCCGCGGTTGCCTCCCATCGCGCGAAATCGACAGTGCCGGGGAACGGCGTCAACATGACGAACTGGGCAAATGAGACGCCCGCGCGTTGCGCGAGATCCGCCGTCGCGTCGAACGTGGACGGCTGGTCCGTGGGCAGGCCGAAGATGAACGAGCCGAGCACGTGAACGCCGTGGGCGCGGAAGGCCTGGAGCCGGGTGACCAGCGCCTCACCCGCGTCGTTGAAGTTCTTGAAGACCGCCTTGAGGCCCTCCGGCGTGACGGACTCGACGCCGACCAGCGCGCCGCGAATTCGCGCCCGGCGCATCGCCTCGAGGAACTCCGGATCCTCTGCAGCCTCCATCGTGATCTGGGTGTAGAAGACCATGTCGCCCGGCAACTCGGCGAGCCGCGCCATCAGTTCGAAGCGCTCTTCCCGGAGCGTCCGCAGCGCGGCGAGGCGCGATTGACTCGCCTGGCGTTCGGCGGCGGCGAGATCGCCCAGCGTCACCGGGTAGAAGTTGTCGTCGGCCAGCAGCACGAACCGGAAGCCCCGGCGCCGCAGCTCGACGATCTCGCGAATCACCGCCGCGACGTGGCGCTGCCGCGGTTTCTGGCCGTCGGTGCGCCACACCGAGCAGAACGAACAGTGCTTCGGACATCCGCGCACGGTCTGCACGGAGCCCCACATATATTTGCCTTCCGGCAGCAGATCCCATCGCGCGGAGAGGAATGACTCGCCGTCGACTTTTCCGCCTTCGTACACCGGTCGGGGAGTGCCCGCTGCGAAGTCGGTCAGGACATCCGGCCAGATCAGGTCGCCGTCGCCGCGCACGACCGCATGTGCGCCGCCGCGCTCGCGCACTTCGTCCGGATACAGCGTCGAGTGGATGCCGCCGAATACCACGTAGGCGCCGCGTGCGCGGGCGATTCCGCCAACCTCGTACCCCCGCAGCGCGTTCCCCGTGTGAATGCCGATGCCGACCACGTCCCCGGCCTCCACCGTGTCGGGATCGAACGGCTCGAGTGTCTCGTCGGCGATTGCCGGCGTGCCGAAGGCGCGGGGTGTGGCGGCGGCGAGCACGTAGAGCCAGCGCGGCGTGATCACCGCAGTGCCGAAAGAAACGTCGCTCGGGTTGACGAGATGAACGCGCACGCGGCCTCGTTTCAGAACGATCCGGCGATCTTCTTGCTGAGACGACTGAAAAACCGGCCGGTCGCCACACCGGCTTGTTTTGAACCCTGCCCGACCGAGACGCCCGCGTCCGCGACCGCCGTCCACGGCGACGTGTTCGGAACCTGAGGCGTCAGCCGCGGCACCGGCATGGCCCGCTGGTCGATGACCGGTACCGATGGAGCCGATGCCGTCAGCGGCGTGAGCGCAGACGCCGTGACTGAGCTCGCCTCGGCGCTCGGCTTCGGGTGCGGTGCCGAGGTCTCGGCCTCAACCTGCGGTGAAGCATCAGCGCTCGTTGTCGCGCGCGTGTGCTCCCGACCCGCACCGACCTCCGGCGTCGAGCTCGGGCTGGTCTGCCGGTCCTCGCCCGCATCGCTGGCGGGTTGCGGGACCTTGGCTGCTTCAGTCGTCAGGGGCTGACTGCCTGGCCCCGCCGCTGACGAGGCCTCGAGGAGCGACGCGGATCCCATCGCCCCGGCGACGCGATGGCCCGCTGCGGTGATTGAGAACGCGCCCAGCACGAGGACCGCGACAACGGCCGCAGCCGCAGAGAACGCCGGCGACGCAAGCCTGCGCCGCGACAGGATCCGGACGACGCGCCGTGTGAGTGCGGGGGTCGAGAGGACGCCCACTGCCTCCATCGGCTGCAGCGACGACGCGGGCAGGGCCGCGATCGTGGTGAGACACGCGGCGTAGCGTTTCGGACACCCCGTCAATCGCACGGTCATCTCATCGCAGGCGATCTCCCGCTCGATCAGCATGCGGCGTTCGAGCCACCACACCGCAGGATGCCAGCCGGCGGAGGCGCGAACGATCGCGTGAGCAAGGCTCAGGAGATCGTCGCGGCGCTGCACGTGCGCCCACTCGTGGATCACGATGCGATCGAGCTCGTCGGGACTGAGCCGCTCGATCAGCTTCGGAGCGACTGCGATGATCGGCCGGCCGCCGCCCAGTACAGATGCGGCGCTTGTTGCCGGCGACAGCATCAGCCTCGTCTTCCGACCCTGCGCCTTCACCTCGTTCCAGCACCGCAACCGCGATTCGAGGCCCGGTCCGAGCGGCGTGCCGGCCGCCCGGGCGTGCCGCGTCGCACGCACGCTGCCCGCGAACCGCCATACCGCCAGAAGGAACCACGCCGCGGCGGCAAGCGCCACGACCGTCGTCGACGTCCACCAGACGTCCGGCACCGCGAGGACCGGGGCGTCAATCGCGACGTTGGATGCTTGCAGGGAAGGGGACGCGGGCGCCGCAGCGCGCGTCGGCAGCACGGGAAGCACGGTGATCGCCGTCAGCGCGAGCCAGCCGACGGCATAGCGCGCCGCTGCCCGCGTCCGCTCCATCACCCGCAGTACCACCATCGTCATGGCTGCGATCAGGCAGCCTTGCCAGATCCAGTTGATCGCGTGATCCATGGCCGGCTCTTACGCCTCCTCAATGAGCTTCTTCAAACGCTGAAGCTCGTTGGGATCCATCTCCTCGTCGTTCAGCACGTTCATCACGAGCAGGCTCGCCGAGCCATTGAACAGTCGCGATGCCAGATGACGGAGGGCGCGGCGGCGCGCCTGCCGCTCGTCCACGACCGGGCGATAGACGAACGCGCGTGTCACCTTGTCGTGCTCGACGTAGGCCTTGTCCTCGAGAATCCGCAGGATCGTCTGCACGGTGCTGTAGCTGACGGCCCGTTCCGGGGCGAGCGCTGCAACCACGTCGCCCACTGTCGCGGTCCGGAGCTGCCACAGGACCGCCATGACGCGGGCCTCGGCGTCGGTGAGCGCGGGGGAGGCTTTTCTGGGCATGAATCGCTAGTCTTAAATATTTAAGAGATGACCAGCGGACTGTAGCAGGCCGTCCGACCGCTGTCAATTAAAGAATTAAGAGTTCGGCGCCACCCGCCAAAATTGTTACGGGGTGATAATCTCGGCCATCCCCGGTGTCATTCGAACGCCAGTTCCTCGACCATCTCCCCGTCATCGATCAGGTTGTCCAGTTCATCGGCCGCCGCCACCGTCTGCCTGCGGATGCGATTGAGGAGCTTCAGTCTGCCGTCCACCTCAAAATCATCGACAACGACTACGAGGTCCTTCGCAAGTTCGAGGGACGGAGCAGCATCCGCACCTACTTGACCTCCGTGGTCCAGCGGCACTTTCTCGACAGCCGCACGGCCGTGTGGGGGCGCTGGCGTCCCTGTGCCTGCGCGCGCCGCGCCGGGCCGGCTGGCGTGCTGCTCGATCAGTTGCTCACGCGGGACGCCGTTTCGCTGGATGAAGCGGTTGCGCGTGTGCGCGAACGATACGACGTCTCAGAGCTGGCATTGCGAAGCCTGGCGGCGCAGATTCCGGTACGGACGCCGCGGCGATTCGTGGGGGAAGAGAGTCTCAACGAAGTCGCTGCGGACGCGGGACCGGCCACGCCGGCGACCACGGTCGGGAGGGATGAGGGCGACCGGGCTGAATCGGCGCTTCATGCCGCACTCAACGCCCTCGGAAACGAGGACCAGATCATCCTCAAATACCGATTCGTGTACGCGCTCCAGGTCTCCCAGATCTCACGTCTGACCGGTCTCGAGCAGAAGCCGCTCTACCGGCGGCTCGAGGGCATCTTCAAGGTGATGCGGCGCGAAATGGAGGCCCAGGGGCTCACGCGGGAACAGGTGCTGGCCGTAGTGGGAAACCCCGACCTCGAGATGGGGAAAACCATCAACTGGCCCGACTTGGAAAAGCGGCCGGAAGTCCGTCCCTGTGATGAATGACGGTGATATATGAGCGTTGGGGATCCGGCCAGCCGAGGGCGAAATGCCTGAGCCGAACGTAGAACAGCTGGGCGCGTGTCCGGATCTGAGCCTGATCGCGGCATATGTCGACGGAAGGCTGACCGACTCCGGGCGCGATAGCCTGCATCGGCACCTGGCCTTGTGCGACCTCTGCACTGAACTGGTCACCGAAGTCGTTGCCGCGAACGCGATGGCGATGGATGTTGCGCCCGTGGCCGCTCCGGGATCACTTCTTCCCTTTTTTCGGCGGCATCGCGCGGCGCTGACGGGCACGTTCCTCGCGGCCGCCGCTGCGCTGGTGGTGGTCGTGCGGGTCATGCTGCCGCGCGGCTCAGGCGACACGTCATCGATGCCTCCTGCGGCGAGGAGCGGCATTGTCCGGAGCGCTGATCCGAATGTGGTTGCGCTCGCGGCTGCGCTGGGGACGACGCGGCCGATCGAAGGGCGCCTGACCGGCGGGTTTTCGTACGGAGAGGTGCGCACGCCCGATCGCGGTGGTGCGCCGGCCGACAACCTTGCGCTCGTCGCGGCTGCCGGTGAAATCCAGAAGCGCGCCGCTACCAACCCGTCGGCCGCGAACCTGCATGCCTGGGGCGTTGCGCAGTTGCTGGTCGGCCGGCACGACGCGAGTGTCGAGACGCTCGAATCCGTCTGGACCGAGCAGCGCCACAATCCGCGCGTGGCTGCCGATCTCGGCACGGCTCGTCTCGCGCGCGCGGCCGCGCTGGATGCACCCGAGGACCTGCCCCGGGCACTCGAAGCGATCGAACAGGCGCTGACCCTCGATCCGAATCTCGCCGAAGCGTGGTTCACGAAAGCGATCGTGCTCGAGCGGCTGCAGGTTCGTCAGCAGGCCCGTGAGGCGTGGACTACGTATCTGCAGCTGGATCCGGACTCCTCGTGGAGCGCGGAGGCCCGCCGGCGGCTCGCGGCGCTGGAGGCGTCAACGGCGCTGCGGCCGTGGACCGAGATCGAACGGGCGCTCGGCGATCCCGCGGTCGACGTCGCGGTCATTCGTGAGGCGGTGGCCCGCGATTCGATGGAAGTTCGAGAGCTCGTCGTGAAAGCGATCCTGCCGCAGTGGGCGGCGGAGGAGGGAAGCGCCTCGGGCAGCGCTCGCCTCGATCAGGCTCAGCGAATCATCGACGTCCTGGAACACTCGGGTCCCGATCACTCGCTCGGCACCGCCCTGTCCGAGATCCGTCAGGCCAACGCGGCGCAACGCACGTTCATCGCCGAGGGGATCGGCGAGCTCGCCACCGGGTTCTCGGCGCAGAGTGCGGAGAGCCGGGTGGCGGACATCCGGCCACACTTCGAGGCCGCCGCACGACAGCTGCGGGCGGGCCGATCGACGCTCGACGTCTGGGCGGCGTTCGCGCTCGCGCGGCTCGCCGTCGTGGAGCAGCGTCACGACGAAGTCCTCTCGCTCGCCTCCCTCACCGCGGCCCGTGCGAAGGCGATCGAAGCCCCGGCCGTCGAGGCGCGCGCGCACTGGCTGCTGGGAATGACCGCCTTCACGACCAACAACTGGTCCGCGGCGGTGGGTCATTATGAGGCCGCCCTGCGATTGTGCGACGCGACGGCCGAGACCACGCTCGCCTCTTCTGTGCACCTCAACGCCTCTGTCCTGAACCGGTTTCTCGGCAATGTCGGCGCGACGTGGCGGCACCGGCTGGACGCGGGCGCGGCGCTGCCGTACCGGGCGGTGCCACGGCATACCTACCTGACCAGCGGCGCGGCGACGGCATCGACCGAGTCGCTGCCGCTGACGGCGCTGCTCTTCCAGAACGAAGTCGTCAACAATGCCGCCCAACTGTCCGCCGGCCCACGCGCCGAAGCGGCGATGACCCGCGCCCGCATGCTGGCCAGGCTTGGCCGCATCGCCGACGCTGAGCGCGACCTGGCGCAGGCCGAGCAATTGCTGGCCGGGGTCCAATCCGAGGCGCTCGGCGCGCGCTTTTCGCGCGCCTGGCTGCTCGCGTCGGCCGAGGTGCGGGCCGGTTCCGACCCGGCGCGGGCGGCCCGGGATGCGGGTGACGCCGTGGCGCTCATCGCGAAGGCAGGCGAGCCGATGCGCCTGGCCGAGGCGTCGCTCCTCGAGAGCCGTGCGCTTGCGAAACAGGATCGCATCGAAGATGCGCGCCGAGCGGCCGAGCGCGGAATCGAGGCGTTCGAGCGCGCCCTCGCGTCGATCGATCCGCGCGATCCGATTCGCATCTCGGCACTCGATCCGGCCTGGGCGCTCTACTCCGATGCGGCGCGCCTTCACCTGGTGCTTGCCCACCGTAGCGCGGAGCGCGAAGGTGGGCGCGGCCGCGAGGACTATGCGGCTGCGTTCGCGCTGCTGGAGCGCGGCCGTGCCCGGACGCTGATCGATCTGCGGCGCGTCACGCCGCTCAGCCTCGCGCAGGTCCAGGAGCGCCTCAAATCAGACGAGGCGCTCCT
>Ga0075431_100008727_pt1 | contig 10155 bp, 7 predicted proteins | sample RhiMetdeltSRZDD5_FD_75297 | JGI IMG/M metagenome (GOLD analysis project Ga0075431, IMG submission 75297) | Populus rhizosphere microbial communities from Tennessee, USA - Rhizosphere MetaG P. deltoides SRZDD5 | ecosystem: Host-associated > Plants > Roots > Rhizosphere > Soil | place: USA...
CGGGCGCGCCACGCTTCCGAATCTTCCGTGGTCGGTTGATGAAGACGTACTGGCGCATCAGCTGCGACTGCCACGCGTCGAGCTTCTCAACGATCTCGAAGCCAACGCGCATGGTATTGCCGCGCTCGGCGCCGACGATCTGGTTCCGCTCAACATCTCGGCACGTGCGTCGAGAGCAAATGCCGCCATCATCTCGGCTGGAACCGGTCTCGGCGAGGCTGGGCTGTACTGGGACGGTACCGCTCACCGCCCATTTGCGACCGAAGCCGGCCATGCCGACTTCGCGCCGCGCAATGAGCTCGAGACGGACCTGTTGAGGGAGTTGCTCGAGAGCTTTCCAACGGTCAGCTGCGAGCGCGTGCTGTCCGGCGCCGGGCTCTACCGTATCTACACGTTTCTCCGCTCGCGCGTGCGCATGCCAGAGCCGTCATGGTTGACTGATGCGCTTCGGCGCAACGAAGGCCCGGCGGCGATCTCGTCCGCTGCGCTCGAGCAGCGTGACGAGACGGCGGTGGCCGCGCTTCGTCTCTTCGTCTCGTGCCTGGGCGCGGAGGCCGGTAATCTGGCGCTGCGAATGATGGCACTCGCCGGTGTATACGTGGGAGGTGGGATCGCGCCCAGGATTCTGCCCATGCTTCGCGAGTCCACGTTCATGAGCGCCTTCGTGGACAAGGGACGGATGCGGCCGCTGCTCGAGAAGATCCCCGTGTGGGTGATCCGAAACGACAGGACCGCGCTGTTCGGCGCTGCGCGCTACGCGGCTAATCGCCAATGAGGAAGATCGAGATCGCAGACAGCGCCGACATGCTGACCCATATCGTGGCCGAGCAGTTCGTGCGCGTAACGGCCGAGGCGCTCGAGGCACGCGGCCGCTGCACTGTCGCACTGTCCGGCGGCTCCAGTCCGAAGAGGCTCCATCAGGCGCTCTCCGGCGAACCGTTTCGCTCGCGTGTCTCGTGGGATCAGATCGACTTTTTCTGGGGAGATGAGCGCCACGTGCCGGTGGACCATCCTGATAGCAACTACCGCATGGCGGCCGAGACGCTGCTGTCAAAGGTGCCGGTTCGTCCGGAGAAGGTCCACCGTATTCACAGCGAGATTCCCGATGCCGCGCTCGCGGCGCGTGACTACGAAACAGAGATACGGGCGGCGTTCGGCGGTTCTTCCAGTACGCCTCGCTTTGATCTCATCCTGCTCGGGCTGGGTAGCGACGGCCATACGGCGTCGCTGTTTCCCGGCACTTCGGCGCTGGACGAGCGTCGTCGTCTTTGTGTGGAGAACTGGGTGGCTGCGCTCGGTGCCTATCGAATCACGATGACGCTCCCGCTGATCAACGCGGCGCGAACGGTGAGCTTCGTCGTGAGCGGCGCGGAGAAGGCGGCCGTCGTCGGTCGCGTGCTGAACGAACGTGATCCAGCGCCGCCGCTGCCTTCCCGACTGGTCCGCCCGTCGGACGGCGAGCTCTGGTGGATGCTCGATCGGTCAGCCGCCCGAGACCTCTCGTGATTTGGGGTCTGACCCGGGGTCTGACCCCGGGTCAGACCCCAAAGGGTTCTGTAAACCGTGGTTGACGTTTACTCGGGATGACCTCTGATGATTACTCGCGTCTTTCTCGTTCGCCACGGCGCGACGCCGCTCACCGCTGACGATCGCTTCGCCGGATCCAGCGACGTGCCGCTTGGCCGCGAGGGACGAGCGCAGGTTGAGCGTCTTGCCGATCGGCTGGCGGCCGCGCCGCTTACGGCCGTCTACTCCAGCCCGCTACAACGAACCGTATCCACCGCGACCGTGGTCGGCAGCCCGCACGGCCTGACCCCGGTCCTCGCCGACGGCTTGCGTGAGATCGACCACGGCCGATGGGAAGGTCTCCGGCGAGACGAAGTGCGTCAGATGTATCCCGAGGAATATGCCGCCTGGGAACGCGATCCAGTGAACGTCGCTCCGCAGGGTGGTGAAACGGGAAATCATGTGCTGGCCCGCGCGCTGCCTGCGATGAACGACATCATCGTGCGTCATGCCGGGCAGAGCGTGCTCGTCGTCGCGCACAAGGCCACCAATCGTCTGCTGATCGCGCACTGGCTTGGCATCGACCTGCGCAGCTATCGCGATCGCATCGAGCAGCTGCCGGCGTGTCTCAACCTCCTCGACTTCAAGACCGTGGACCAGGCGCGCCTGGTGCTCCTGAACGACGTCTCGCACTACGACCTGGCCGGAGTACATGCGTGAGCGATCCGGCCTTCTGGCATCGTCTGCAGTTCGCCTTCACCATTACCTATCACTATTTGTTTCCGCAGCTGACGATGGGACTGGCGTGGTTCCTGGTGTACTGGAAATGGAAGGCGCTGCGGAGCGGGGATGAGCGGTACAACGCCGCGGCGAGATTCTGGGCGAGGATCTTTGGACTGAATTTCGCCGTCGGTGTGGTGACCGGCATTCCGATGGAGTTTCAGTTCGGCACCAATTGGGCCGGCTTCTCGAAGTACGCAGGCGCGGTCATCGGGCAGACGCTGGCGATGGAAGGGATGTTTGCGTTCCTGCTCGAGAGCGCGTTCATCGGCGCGCTGGTGTGGGGCGAACAGCGGCTTGGACCGAGGCTGCACTTCCTCGCGGCACTTGGTGTCGCGACTGGAAGCTGGCTCTCCGGATACTTCATCCTCGTCACCAACGCCTTCATGCAGCACCCGGTGGGTCACGCGGTAAGCGCCGACGGCACGCTGGTCTTTGCCGATGTTCGCGCCTACCTGCTCAACGAGTGGGCGCTGATTCAGTTCGCCCACAATCAGACCGCCGCGCTCGTCACGGGTACGTTCGCCGTCACCGCGGTCGGAGCCTTCTACGCGTTGCGAGGTGTGCATCAGGATCAGGCGCGCCTCTATCTTCGCCATGGCACGCTTGCCGGTGTCGTCGCCGCGGTGCTCGTCGCTTTCCCGACTGGCGATGCCCAAGCCAAGATCGTCGCGCGCTATCAGGGGCCGGCGCTCGCGGCAATGGAAGGGCGGTTCGAGAGCGGTCCCATGGCCGACATCACCCTGATCGGCCAACCGAATGTGAAGGAGCGACGGCTCGATAACCCGATCAGGGTCCCGGGCATGCTCAGCTTCCTCGCGTTTGGAACCTTCCATAGCGATGTGCCGGGGCTCGACGCATTCCCACCAGAGACGTGGCCCACCAACATCGAGCTGCTCTATTACGCCTTTCACGTGATGGCGGGGCTCGGGACGATCTTCATCGGCATGATGGCGCTCGCGACTCTGCAGCAGCTGCGCGGGCGGCTCGATAGCAGCCGTGGTCTGTTATGGGTGCTGATGCTGGCGTTTCCGTTTCCGTTCATCGCCAATACCGCCGGGTGGATGACGGCGGAGCTCGGGCGCCAGCCATGGTTGATCTATGGACTGTTCCGGACCGACCAGGGATACAGCGAGGTCGTCAGCCCGGGGACCGTCCTGTTCACAATCATCGGTTCGGCTGGTCTCTACTTCGTGCTCGGTCTCTTGTATCTGTATCTCGTGGGCCGCGAGCTGCTGCATGGTCCGGCCGATGCGCTGACCGGTCCACAAGGGCCGGCCTTCCCTGTCTCTGCAGGGCCGCCATCGATCCATGGTTGAAATCTGGTTCGCTCTCCTGTGCTTCACGATCATCGTGTTCGTCGTCCTCGACGGCTGGGACATCGGTGCAGGCGCGCTGCATCTGATCGTGGCGAAAAGCCAGACCGAGCGGCGCGAGGTGATCGCCGCGATCGGTCCGTTGTGGAGCTGGCACGAGGTGTGGCTGGTTGCGGCGGGTGGGACGTTCCTCCTGGCGTTTCCGGCGATCATGGCCGCCGCCTTCTCCGGGTTCTATCTGGCCTTGTGGATGGTGCTGTGGTCGTTCGTGCTGCGGGGCATTTCGATCGAGGTGAGCGGGCATTTCCCCGATCGCATGTGGCAGACGTTCTGGGACTTCGTCTTCGCGATGTCCAATCTGCTGCTGGCCGTCCTTTTTGGCGCGGCGCTCGGGAACGTCATTCGCGGCGTTCCGGTGAACGAGACCGGCACGTTCAGCATGGCGCTCTTCACCGACTTCACGGCGCGAGGTCAGGCCGGCATACTCGATTGGTACACCCTGTCGGTCGCCGTTTTTGCGCCGCTGCTTCTGGCAGCGCACGGTGCGACATACCTCCGCCTCAAGACGACAGGCCCCGTGCACGACCGAAGCGACCGCCTGGCACGCGCGTTCTGGGTGATTACCCTGGTCCTGTTTCCAGTCGTATCTATCGCCACCTGGCGCGTCCGGCCCGAGCTCTATCAGTCCATGGCCGTGCGACCGGTGGCGTGGGCTTTCGTGATGGTGATGGCGGCCGGCACGTGGGCGCTGTGGGATGGCTTCCGGCGTCCTGCCGAGATGAGGGCCTTCATCGGTTCCTGCGCCGTCATCGTCGGCCTTCTGGGGGCGGCCGCCGCCAGCGTCTTTCCAGAGTTCCTCCATTCCACGCTGTCGCCGGAGTATTCACTGACCGCGTACGACGGTGCAGCATCCGGGCGCGGACTCGCCATCGCGCTGGTCTGGTGGCCCGTCGCTGCTGGTCTGGCAGTCTGCTACTTCGTTGTTATCGCCCGGAAGTTCGCCGGCAAGGTCCGGGTGTCTCAAGACACTCAGGGGTCCTATTAGGCGGGTCTGACCCGGGGTCAGACCCGGGGTCAGACCCCAAAGGCTTCTGACAACCACGGTTGTCCGCCGCTGGCCAGGTGTCCAGTTCCGGCCAAGATTTTTCACGGCCTTCAAACCGCGTCCTGGAGGCTGAAGTCCTTTCGAGCTAGTCACTTCCCGCGATCTCCACATCACAAGTCACCCCGCTGGCAGCCCGGAACGGGAACCGCAATTGCGGTGGACATGACGCACCGCAATGTCGAGACGCTCATCGGCCGGCTGATAACGGACTCCCGTTTCCGCCGCCGATTTCTCGAGAACCCACGACGCGTGCTCGCCGAGTTCCGCGCGCACGGCTTCGAACTGACCACGGTCGAGAACGACGCCCTGGAGTCGATGGACACCCAGGCCATGAAGGCGTTCGCCGAAGCGGTCGATCGCCGCATCCAGCGTGTCGAGCTGCCGCACGACCCGGGAACCACCGACCAGAGAGAGGACTGACATGAACCGCATTCGCACCAGATTCCTGCCGGTGGCCCTGATGGCCGTGACGCTGCTCGCGGGCTCCCGGGCCGCCTCCGCCCAGACGGCCGCGCAGCCATTGACGCTCGACGACGCGATCGCCATCGCGATCAAGAACAACCGCGACATCAACGCCTCGTCGCATGCGGTCGAGAGCGCCGACCTGGCGATTGCCACCGCGCGGTCGCATCGGCTGCCGCAGTTCTCGGTCGAGACGCTTGGCGCCCAGTCGATCACCCGGCTCGGCGTCGATTTTCCGGCCGGCGCCTTCGGGACCTTCCCCGGCATCGGCCCGGTCCCGTCGGTCGATACGCGAGTGACCAGTCCCCGTCGCCCGCTGCTGATGACGCAGGCCTCCGTCTCGCAGCCAATCTCGCAGCTCTTCAAACTGAATTTGAACGTCAAGGCGACCGCGGTCAGCCGGGACATCGAGCATGAACGCCGCCGCTCGACGATGCAGACCGTCGCCGCGAACGTGAGGAAGGCGTACTACGGACTGCTGCAGACCGACGCCAGCCTGCGTGCGGTCGACGCCGTGCTCGACGCGTCACGCGCGCTCGACAGTGTCGTCAGCGAGCGTGTCGTGCAGCGCGTGGCGCTCAGAGGCGACGGCCTCCAGTCGCAACTGAGCGTCGCCGATGCCGTGCAGCAGCGTCTCACGCTGCAGAACACCCGCGCCGAGCGTGAAGAGCAGTTCAACCTGCTGCTTGGTCGCGACCCACGCACCCCTGTCGTCGTCGTTCCCGTGGCAATCACCGATGACGCGAGCATCAATCTCGACGCGGTGATCAGGGACGCGATCGACCGCCGCGCCGACGTCCGCGCCGCGCGCCTCCAGGTTCAACAGGCCGAGCTGCAGCAACGCGTGACCAACGCCGGGCGGATTCCCGAAGTGAGTCTCGCGATGTCGTATCAGTCCTTCTTCAACACGGACCTGCTGCCCAGGAACATGGCGTCGGCCGGTGTGCAGGTGAAGTGGGAGCCATGGGACTGGGGCCGTCGCCAGCGTGAAGCGCGGCAGAACGGCCACGACATCGAGCGCGCGAAGCTCTCGCTGCAGCAGGCCGAGGACACGGTTCGCATCGAGGTGGCGAAGAGCTATCGCGACATTCAACAGGCGCGCGGGCAAGTGGTGCTCGCGCGGGCCTCGCAGGAGGTCGCGCGCGATCGCATGCGCGTGACGACGGAACGAATCAAGGTGGCAGCGGCGCTGCCGGTGGATGGCCTCTCCGCGAACAAAGACCTGGCGGAGTCGGCGGCTCGTGAACAGGACGCGCTGTCCGGCTACTGGGCGGCTCGTGCGGCATATGAACAGGCGATTGGTGAGGATGTGCGATGACTCGACAGACGAAGACTGTAGGCTGTGGGCTCTGGGCTTTCGGCGTTGCGGCACTCACCGCTGCATGTGCCAGCGCTCCGCAGGCCGAGCGTGTACCCACGCCGGTACGGATCGAGCAGGTCAAGCCGGCCCCCCTCGAGCGCGGAGTCCGCTACTCGGCGCAGATCATTCCGGTCGAACAGGTAGCCGTGTCGTTCAAGACGTCGGGCTACGTGATGGATCTGCTGCAGGTGCGCGACAGCTCCGGCCGGATGCGTGACCTGGAGGAAGGCGATGCGGTGAATGCCGGCGCGGTTCTGGCTCGTGTCGAGGAGCGCGACTACCAGTCGAAAGTGGCGCGCGCCGAGGCGGGCATCGCGCAAGCCAAAGCTGGAGAAGACAAGGCGCTCAACGATCTGACTCGTGCCGAAGCGCTCTTCAAGGCCGACGCGTTGATCAAGCCCGACCTCGACGCCGCGCGAGCCTCGCATCAGTCAGCGGTCGCACAGAGCGCCGCGGCGCGAGCCGATCTCGAGGTCGCCGCGACCGCGCTCCGCGACACGACACTGAAGGCACCGCGCGGCGGCGTCGTTCTCGAACGCAAGCTCGATCGCGGCGCGCTCGCATCACCCGGCACGGTCGTCTTCACCATCGGCGCGGTGGATTCGCTCAAGGCCGTCTTCGGTGTGCCCGATGCAGTCGTGCATCAGCTGCGCGCGGGAATGTCGCTGACTGCGAGTGCCGACGCGGTCGTCGATCGCACGTTCACCGGCCGCGTCACGATGATCGCGCCGGCAGCGGATCGCGACACGCATCTCTTCAGCGTCGAAGTCACTATTCCGAACCGCGACGGCGCGCTGCGCCCTGGAATGATCGCCACGATTCAACTCGACAACCAGAACGTCGACCTGCCGAAGACGTTGGCGCCCGCCGTGCCCCTCACCGCGATCGTGAAGGACAGCGCGAAGCAGGGGTCGTATGCGGTGTTCGTGGTCGAAGGCAAGGAGTCGAACCTGCAGGCGAAGCTGCGGCCGGTGACTCCTGGTGCGATCGCCGGCGACGGCATTCAGATCGCCAGCGGCGTGCGCGCCGGTGAGCAGGTCATTGTCTCGGGTGCCGCGCGCCTCCGCGACGGCGAACACATCACCGTGATTCCGTGACGCGCCTTGGTCCTTGGTCTCTTGGTCCGTTCCTGGTCCCTTGTCCTTGGTGCGTTGCCTCGGGCGACGGCGGACCAAGGACCAGGGACGGACCAAGGACCAGGGACGGACCAAGGACCAGGGACGGACCAAGGACCAGGGACGGACCAAGCACCTAGCACCAAGCACCAAGGACTAAGTAGCAAACGCGCCAGCGTAAAAGGACACAGTCATGGCACACCGTTCAGACGCCGACATCATCGCGCACACGCACAACACCGCGCGCTATTTCACTCAGACGCGGCACGTGGCGTGGGTGCTGCTCGTCGCCACATGCCTGTGGGGCGTCTACGGATTCCTCACCATGCCTCAGCGTAAGGACCCGGACGTGCCCGTCCGTGTCGCGCTGGTCCTGACAGGGTGGCCCGGCGCCTCTTCCGAGAAGGTCGAAGACCTCGTCACACGGCGCATCGAGGAGTCGATCGCCAAGAACCCGAAGATCGAGAAGCTCGAATCCGTATCGCGCACCGGCCTCTCCGCCGTCTACATCACGCTCGACGAGGCGGTGAAGGATCGCGGCAAGGAGTTCGATGACATCAAGCTGAAGCTCGATGCCATCACCAACCTGCCCGATGGCGCCGGTCCGATTCAGTTCATGAAGGACTTCGGCGACACCGCCGCGATGATGCTCACCGTGGCCAGTCCGAAGGTCGACCGCGTCGCCGTGGAGCTGCGCGCGGCGGGCATCGAGCAGGCGATCGAAGAGGCGCGCCGCGGAGCATCGCTGCAGGGGACGCGTCTCACGGTCGTCCAGCCGCTGCCCTCGACGATGGCTCCGTCGTCGGCGGAGGCACCATTGGGCGAGTTCATCCGCGCCGCGATGACCGCCGGCGTGCTGCGCGACGCACGCCCGTTCCTCCAGCCGGGTTTCGTCGGCATCGACGGCGTCTGGTCACTCGACGAGTCGAAGTTGACCGAATACGTCGGTCGGTTCATCAGCGACAACCTGCGTCCGCTCGAGTTGCATCCGGACGCCGGGTCGCCAATTGTCGTCGCCGATCCGGCCGGGACGCTCGATCGGCTGTGGGCCGTCGCCGGCGACCGCTACACCTATCGTGAGCTCGATGACTACACCGATCTCATCGCACGGACGCTCCGCACGCTGCCGATCGTGGCCAAGGTCGATCGGTCCGGAGTGCTGAACGAGCAGGTCACGCTCGAGTATTCGCAGGAGCGGCTGGCGTCCTACGGCGTCACGCCGTCGGCGCTGAAGAACATTCTCGGCGCGCGCAACATCACGTTGCCTGGCGGAACGATCGAAGCGCCGGGTAAATCGCTGAACATCGATCCGTCGGGTGAGTTCGCCAGCGAGCGTGAGATCGGCGATGTGCTGATCCCGACCTCCAGCGGCAGTGGCGTCTACCTGCGCGACCTGGCCAGCGTCGTGCGCAGCTACACCAGCCCGCCCAACTTCCTGAACTACTACGGCCGGCGCGATCCGGACGGCAGCTGGCAGCGGACGCGTGCGGTCACGCTCGCGGTGCAGATGAAGACCGGCGGTCAGATCGGCGAGTTCTCGAAAGCCGTCGACGCCGCGCTCGTGGATCTCAAGGCGCGGCTGCCCAACGACCTCGTCCTGGCACGGACCTCGGACCAGCCGGCACAGGTGAGCGAGAACATCGAGCTCTTCATGGGCAGCCTCGAGGAAGCGATTGTCCTCGTCGTCATCGTCTCGCTGATTGGTTTCTGGGAATGGCGGTCGGCGCTGCTGATGGCACTGTCGATCCCGATCACGCTGGCCATGACGTTCGGGCTGATGCAGATCTGCGGCATCGACCTTCAGCAAGTCTCGATCGCGTCGCTCATCATCGCGCTTGGGCTGCTCGTCGACGATCCGGTGGTCGCCGGAGATGCCATCAAACGAGAGCTCGCTGCTGGACATCCGCCCGTGGTGGCGGCGTGGCTCGGGCCGACCAAGCTGGCGTCGGCGATTCTCTACGCGACCATCACCAACATCGTCGCGTATCTGCCGTTCCTGCTGATCAACGGCGACTCGGGGCAGTTCATCTACAGCCTGCCGGTGGTCATCACCTGCTCGCTGGTCGCTTCGCGCATCGTCTCGATGACGTTCATCCCGCTGCTCGGCTTCTACCTGCTGAAGCCGCACGGGGAGAAGACCATCGCCGAGCTGAGGAAGTCGGGCTTTGCGTCCTTCTACTATCGCTTCGGCCGGTTCGCCATCGCGCATCGATGGCAGGTGCTGTCGGCAGCGACGGCCGTGCTCGTGTTGATCTTCGGTGCGGCGAGCACGCTGAAGACAGAGTTCTTCCCGAAGGACTATCAATACCTCTCGTTCATCGACGTCTGGTTGCCGGAAGATGCGCCGCTATCGTCCACGCGTCAGGTCGTCGACATCGTCGAAGCCGAGACGCGGCGGATGGCGGAGGAGCTCGAGCACGAACCGGGACACGAGTCGGGTCAGCCGCTGCTCAAGTCGCTGACCACGTTCCTGGGCGGCGGCGGCCCGCGCTACTGGTATTCGAGCTCGCC
>Ga0075431_100008730_pt1 | contig 10153 bp, 6 predicted proteins | sample RhiMetdeltSRZDD5_FD_75297 | JGI IMG/M metagenome (GOLD analysis project Ga0075431, IMG submission 75297) | Populus rhizosphere microbial communities from Tennessee, USA - Rhizosphere MetaG P. deltoides SRZDD5 | ecosystem: Host-associated > Plants > Roots > Rhizosphere > Soil | place: USA...
TGAGTGGCAATTGGGTTCCGCCAGGACATCCGCTTGCGTTGGCGACGTCACCCACCACACCGCCAACCACGCCACCAACCACGCCTCCGACGACACCGCCGGCGCCTCCAACTGGCGGAGTCGTGACGCCTGTCGCATGCACGACTGTTAAGCCGGCGTCTACATGGGTGTGCGTGGGCGGAGGATGGGTGCCGCCGGATCATCCGTTGGCCGTGTCAGCGCCATCGACTCCGACGACGCCCACGCCGCCGACGACTCCGCCCCCGGCAAACACGTGCACGACGCCGGATCCGTTCACCGGCATTCCTGGATTGATTGGTGTGTGCGTGAACGGTGGTTGGGTTCCGATCGGTCACCCGCTGGCTGGCGGCGGGGGTTAGCGGTTCCCACCTGGGGAGGGCGGGCGGGTTGCGCTCGCCCTCCTCGGTGTTGACAACCGCAGCACCTCGCCGATCAGACGTCGGCTTCGCGGTAGAAGCCCAGCTTCTGGAATACCGGCCGATCCGAGTACGAGAAGAGCACGGCCGGATCCTTGCCCGTGGCGGTGATGCTGTATGGCACCCACGACGGGATTGCGGTGACGTCGAATGGCCCGGTCTCGAACTTCTTGTCCGGCAGCGTGAACGTCGCAGACCCCTCCATCGTGATGAAGACGATGTTCTCGGTGCGGTGTCGGGCCTCGACGGTGGTGTTGCCTGCAACCATGCGGATGCAAGTGTTCATCGTCGGGAACGTCGAGCCGCCATCGACCGGGTTGACGTACTCCAGCACGACGCCTTCGGTCGGGTTGCCGGCCTTCGACTCGAGCAGTTCCTGGAGCGCCGGCCGGGCGTTGCGATAGGGGTAGTAGAGGAGCGGGTTGTCGGACGACGGGATGTGTTCGGGGAACATCGTCCGGCGATGGCGCAGCCCCGGTCCGTAGCAGCTGACCACGGTGTCGGCGTGCTGTCTCTCCGGCTGGTAGGCCTCGCCAGAAACGTCCTTGTATTCCTGCGAGAACACGCCGCCGAGGAAGTAGGCCATCAACACATCGAGGCCGTCGTACCAGATCGCGTGCGAATCCGACTCGTTGTGGTGATCGTGCCAGGTCCAGTTCGGCGTCATCACGAGATCGCCGGGCTGCATCGGTACCTTCGTACCTTCGACGACCGTGCAGGCGCCGCTCTTCGGCGCTTCGAGGATGAAGCGGAACGCGTTGGCCGAATGGCGATGCGTGTAGGCGCGCTCGCCCGGCAGCAGCAACTGGATGCCGCCGCGGAGCGTCGTCAGCGTCGCCGCCGGCATGAAGCCCCGCAATGCCGGGTTCACGAAGTTGATGTTGCGACGCTCCGCCTCTTCGACCGTGAGCATGTCGCTCAGCTTGAACAGCTTTTCGCGGGCGTCCGCGAACTTCCACGAGTGCGGTACCGCGGCGCTGACCGGCGTCGGCGTAAAGCGAAAGGCCTTGTTGCCGGTCGAGTACTTCGGGTGGGTTACGGCGAAGTAGGTCGTGAAATTGTTGGCGAGCAACTCTTCGATGAACTGCTCACGGCGGTTGTCGACTTTTTCAGTCAGCACGGCATCACCTCTACACGAACAGTTACGCCCGGTGTCTGGCTCGCCTTGCTACGTTTCGACCACCACCGGATTCACCAGCGCGCCGATTTGTCCAATTTCAGCTCGCAGGATGTCGCCCTGCTGCAGAAAGCGCTCGTGACCAAAGGCCACTTCGTGCGGCGTGCCCGTCAAGATCACGTCGCCAGGCTCGAGCGTCAGGCCGTCTGACGCATGATAAATCAGATCTTCGATGCGGTGCATCATGCCTGACGTGTTGCCGCTCTGCCGTTCTTGCGGGTCGTTGTCGAGCGTCAACGTGATTTCGAGCTTGTAAGGATCGGGGATCTCGTCCCTGGTCACCAGCCACGGGCCGAGCGGCGCCGCGGTGTCGAGATTCTTGAGCGTCAGCCAGTGCAGCCGCGCAGCGTTGGGATCGGATTTGAGCGCCCGCCGGTCTCGAAAACTGAAGTCGTTCCCGACGCTGTAGCCGGCGACATGGTCCATCGCCGCTTCCCGGGTGATGTACTTGCCACGCTTGCCGATGATCACCGCCAGCTCGATCTCGCTGTCGACCTTCTTCGACGTTCGCGAGCGCAGCACGGGTGCGTTGTGCGGCGTCAGCAGGCTCGCCATCTTGATGAAGAAGTATGGCTCCTCCGACGGCTTGGTCAGGCTGGCCTGGGCGTGTGACTGGTAGTTCATGGTCACGCACAGGATCTTGGCGGAAGGCCCGGTCGGCGGGTAGAAGACAATAACGTCCAGGTCGTGGTGCAGCGCCGCGTCGGTCTTCGCGCGATCGATCGTCTGCCGCGCCAGCGCCAGCGCCGGCTCGCCGCCGGCGAGTAGCGCCGCGACCGAGCCGAACCAGTCGGGCGCAGCGGCGCCGAACGCCTGAGCGTAGCCGCGCTGCAGATCGAGCACGCGCTGATTGCCGAGATACGCGCCGAGCCTCGGCGCCGACTGCCTGTCAGGTGCGAACGTCAGTAGCTTCAAGATATCCCTCGCGCGAAGATGAATGGATTTGTAGACGGGCGTGGAGGCCGTTTACCCGGCGACGGCCGGAAGCGTCGCTAGAAACTCATCGAGTACCCGGTTGTATGCGGTCGGGTTCTCGAGGTTGCTGACGTGGCCGGTGTCCTGGATGACACGCAGCCGGGCGCCGCGGATGCCCTGCTCGAGCACGCCGGCGGCGGTCTTGGGAATGAAAATGTCGTCGCTACCCGACGTGATCAATGTCGGCACGTCGATGGTCGCCAGCGTGGCTGTGTCGTCCGGCTTGACTGCCATCGCCTCGAGCGTCGCAGCATTCGCCTCGGCGCTGACGGTGAAATTCATCATCGTGATGCTGTCGAGCACCCAGGGCCGCCGATCGAGCGTCGCCGCCGAGAGCCTCCGCGGCGCACCGGTGCGGATGAACTCGGCGAGGCCGTGCTCGTGTATGTTGGCGATCTGGCTGCGCCGCCGCCCGACGATCTCGTCGGAATCGCGCTCCGCTTTGGTGTTGCTCAGCACCAGCGCGCCGATCAGATCGCGATTGTGCGCCCACATCCGCAACGCGACGTAGCCACCCATCGAGATACCGGCCACGGTTGCCCGCCGCACGCCGATCGACGTGAGCAGCTCTGCATACGATCGCGCGATCTGGTCGACGCTGTGATTCGCCGGATCGAAGGTTGAGTCGCCGTGCCCGGGCATGTCTGGCGCAACGACGCGGAAGCCGCGCTCGAGAAAATACGTGAGCTGCGGAAACCACATGTTCTTGTTGTGCCCGAAGCTGTGCAGCAGCACGAGCGGGCGGCCAGCGCCACTGTCGTAGTAGGCGATCTCGACGCCGGTCGAGACTCGATGCTTCTTCAAAGTCGTCCCTCGTTTTGGCGCAATTCTGTTTAAGAATAGCTTGTGCGCGCCGTAATGGTCTGACCTTCGTCCGGACGGAGTGTCGCGGCCGCAGAGGCACATTCATTAGTCAGAAACGGGGGCATTGTCAATCATGCGTGAACTCGATCGCGTCAGGAACGACCTCGTTGTCGCCAACCGCATCCTCGCCAAAGAGGACGTCGTCGACGCCTACGGCCACGTCAGCATGCGCAGCCCGCAAAACCCCCGTCACTTCTTCATGTCGAGGTCGCTGGCGCCAGAGTTGGTTAAGCAGGACGACATCGTCGAGCACGATCCCGAGGGCAATCCTGTCGGCAAGGAGTCGCGGGCGCTCTACCTGGAGCGCTTCATTCACGCCGGGATCTACGAGAAACGGCCCGACATCATCGCCGTCGTCCACGCCCACGCCGAGGCGATCCTGCCGTATACCATCGCGAACGGCACGCCGCTGCGGCCGGTGATCCACTCCGGCAGCTTCATCGGCCACACCGTGCCGGTCTGGGACATCGCCGCGAAGTTCGGCGACACCAACCTGCTGGTCGCCAACATGGATCAGGCGCGCGACCTCGCCGACAAGCTCGCCGACAACACCGTCGCGTTGATGCGCGGCCACGGCTTCGTCGCCGCCGCCCGCTCCGTGATCGACGTCGTCCGCGTGTCGGTGTACCTGCCGCGCAACGCCCGAGCGTTGACCACGGCGCTGACGCTGGGCGGCGAGATCAAGTCACTGTCGCGGGGCGAGATCGATGCGCGGAACCAGAAGGCCTATAGTCCGGACTCGCCGGCGACGTTCCGCGCCTGGGAGTACTGGGCGACCAAGTGCGGCTGCGGCCACATGGTCACCAGGCCCGACGCGGCTGCGGCTAAGGAGTGAAGGTGGTTCGAGGGGTGCCAGGGGTGCCAAGGGTGCACCCTGGATCTAGGGTGGCGGTGAGGGAGGGATTCGAACCCTCGGTAGAACTTTTAAGGTCCTACAACGGTTTAGCAAACCGCCGCCTTCAGCCTCTCGGCCACCTCACCGTGCGTGGATTTCCTCAGGATTTTGCGATTTCGCGTTCGCCAGACTCGGGCTACTGACGGGCTAGTGTGCCTGCCAGTGTGTCCAAGACACGGCCTCGCATCCCGCGGGTCTCCATCGCTCCAAGCCATTATAGCGATCGCAGGCCAGGTCGTCTGCTTTGATGCTGCTTGTGAACGTGAAGATCACTCGACGAGCGGGCCGGCGCAGGCTTGCGCACCAACGTCGTGCTTGGCCATCCTCCAACATAGCGTTCCGACGCTGCGCGGCAACCATGCAAACATCGCAATGCTGTCGACCAGCGACGACTGTGGCAGACGGCAGTCTGTTGGCGCGCGCGTTCTTCCGGACGCTGGCCACGGTGGAAGAGCCAGTGATCGTTCGCCGTGTTCGGCGAGGAGTTCACCAGGCTCGCAGACGAAGCAGGATAGGTGCGCCGTGAGCGCTCGGACGTGTCAGGACCTATAATCAGGCCCGTTTTGTCCCTACAACCCGGCGCGCGTATCGGCGGATACGAGATTGTCTCGCTGCTCGGGGCCGGCGGCATGGGGGAAGTCTACCGGTCGCGTGATATGCGCCTCGGACGCGACGTGGCGATCAAGATTGTGTCGCCGCGGATTGCGGCCGACGCCGATGCCGTCGCGCGATTCGAGCGCGAGGCGCGTGCGCTGGCATCGCTCAACCATCCGAACATCGCCGCGATCTACGACGTGATCGAGCACAGCCAGCAACCGGCGCTGGTGCTCGAACTCGTCGAGGGCGACACGCTGGCCGATCGGCTCGCCGCCAAGCCGCTCTCGATCGCGGAGACGCTGCATGTCGCGCGGCAGCTCACCGATGCCCTCGACACCGCGCATGAAGCCGGCATCGTGCATCGCGATCTCAAGCCGGCGAATATCAAAATCACGGAAGCCGGCCAGGTCAAGATTCTCGACTTCGGTTTGGCGAAGGCGATCGCGGTCGCGGCGGCACAGGGCGCCGAGTTCGATCCGGCGAACACGCCGACGATCACGGTGCATGGCACAGCCCAAGGGGTGATCCTCGGCACCGCCGCGTACATGAGTCCTGAGCAGGCGCGCGGCAAACGCATCGACAAGCGGACCGACATCTGGGCGTTCGGCTGCGTGCTGTTTGAGATGCTGGCAGGCAAGCGCGCCTTTGACGGCGAGACGACCTACGACGTGATCGCGGCGATCATCGAGCGCTCGCCCGACCTGACCCGGTTGAGGAAAGACACGCCCGCATCAGTGCGCCGCGTCATCGCCAGGTGCCTCGAAAAGGATCCGAAACGCCGTGCCCGTGACATTGCCGAGGTGCAGGTCGCTCTCGACGACGATGCGTCTGCGGCGAAGACGTCACCAACGCCGCAACGGTCGGCCATCACCATTGGCGCTGCGATCGTCGCGGTCGCGGTGATCGGAGCCGCGGTGTGGTACGGCGCGGGCCGGCGTGAATCGCGTCCGGCCGCACCCGCCGAGGCGGAATTCGTTCTACCGATCAGCGGCATCACGAATCCGACCGACTCATGGGGGATCGCGTCGCCTGACGGACAGCGCCTCGCATTTGTCGCCAGTGGTAACGATCGCGAGCCGATGATCTGGATTCGAAGTCTGCAGTCGGCAACGCCGGCTCCGCTGGCGGGGACGGAGGGGGTTGCCGGCCAGGTGTTCTGGTCGCCGGATGGGCGGCATCTGGGATTTCGCGCGGGCGGTCGCCTGAAGCGCGTTCCCGTTGATGGCGGGCCCGTCCAGGTGATTTGTCCGCTGAGCAACCATCTTGGCGCGACGTGGGGCAAAGACGACGTCATCGTGCTGGCTCCCGCCAATCGCGACCGGTTATACCGCGTGCCGGCAAGCGGCGGCACGCTGGAGCCAGTCACGAAGATCGATCCCAAGGCCGAGAACTCGCATCGCTGGCCGCATTTTCTTCCCGACGGGCGTCACTTCATCTTCACCGTGCGGACCGATCGCGGTATCAACAACGCACTCCGAGTGGGTTCGCTCGACTCGGAGAACACGACGGTGCTCGTCGAGTCGCAATCAAATGCGGTCTACACGGACGGATATCTGCTGTACGTCAAGGACGGCGCGCTGCTGGCGCATCCGTTCGATGCGGCGACGCTGACGCTGCAGGGCTCGGCGCGCGCGGTGGCCGGACCCGTGCTGCAAAACACGTCGAGCGCGGTGGCGACGTTCTCGGCGTCGGCGAATGGACGGTTGCTGGTCTACGTCGCGGGGCCTCGTCCACCTTCCCGCCTCATATGGTTCGACCGCGCCGGCAAGGCGCTCTCGCAGGTCGGCGCGGAGCGGATCTTTCTCGATGTCGTGTTGTCGCACGACGAGAAGCGCGCGTTGTTCGACACAATCGATGCCGACCACGGCACGCGCGACATCTGGGTGATTGATATCGCGAATGGCGCCATCTCGCGGGTGACCAATCACCCGGCCACGGACTGGGGCGCGAGCTGGTCGCCGGACGATAGCGAAATCGTGTTCGCATCGGATCGCGCCGGGCAGTCGACGATCTTCAAGACGGCGTCGGACGGCAGCGGCGAGGCGCAGCTGGTGTATCGCGGTGACATTGGTGTCTTCGCGCAGGAGTGGCTGCCTGACGGGCGTCTGTTGTTTTTCCGCGACGTGATCGTCGCACCGCAAGATCTGATGGCAGTCAGGATCGGCGGACAGGCCGCGCCCGAAACCGTGCTGACTCTGCAGACCACCCGCATGAATGACACGGTGAGTTCGCGCGATGGGCGATGGCTGGCCTACACCGCGCTCGAGCCTGGCGGCCCCGAAGTGTATGTGACGTCGATATCTGGCGGACAGCGATTCAAGATTTCAACGCAGGGCGGCTTGCTGCCGTCGTGGCGCCGTGATGGCCGGGAGCTCTTCTTCGCGACACCGCAAGGGGACATCATGTCGGTGGGCGTCTCGCCGGGACCGGCATTCGGACAACCCGTTCGTCTGATGCGGCCGTGCCAGACCACCACTCCGCCGTCGGTGTTCAGGGTCGGACCGGCGGTCAAGACGTTTGCCACATCAGGAGATGGTCAGCGGGTGCTCGCGATCTGCGAGAGCGTCAGCGGCACCACCAACGTGACGGTGGCACTTGGCTGGCAATCACGGCTGCCGGCCGAGCGCTGATCGTCAGCGCTTGAATAACCCCACGAGCGTGCAGCGCTTGAGCCGGCCGAGCTTGCGATGGCTGCGTAACGAATCGCAGCGCTTCCGTTTCAGCCCCACTTTAGAACGTTCCTTCTCACTTCCATAAAAGCAGGCGGCGATTAAACGCCTGATTCGGCGGCTCATTCCGAGTACGCCGGGGCTATCGGGCTCCGGTATTCCGTGCAGCCTCCATGTGGCCGGGGGAACGCTAGGCTTCTCCGACTTTCGATGCTCGACCGGATCCTTCAAAGGTGTTCATCTTATGGCGGTAACACGCGAGGACGAGCGGTGAGGACCGTGGAACGGCCGGTGCTATGAACCAGAGCGATGGGGCTGCGTGCCGGCTTCCCCGGCGAACACATCACCGAAGGACTCGTCCTGCATGCCGTCTTCGACGCGCTCTTCGAGCAGAAGGTGTCGCTCGAAGGGATGGTGCTCAAGCCCAACATGGTCTTCTCGGGGACAGAGTGCGTGACGCGGGCCACCGTCGACGAGGTCGCGCGCGCCACGGTCCGCTGTCTCCGGCGTCATGCGCCGGCCGCCGTCCCCGGCATCGTGTTCCTGTCGGGCGGCCAGGATCACCTCGTAGGCTTTTCATCATCGGGCGAAGTGCGACAGCGCGGCTGCCCTCGGCAGGTACACGACCTCCCCGAATCGGTCGTCGCATGAATTCGTCGCGGCCGGCCGCAGACCAGATGAACAACCAAGGCTCTATGGGAGAACCACCGTGGCAAAGCTGCTATCAACAGAACCGGACGTCGTAACCGCTGACGAAACGCCGCTGGCGAAAAACGAACTGGAATTGATGCACGCCTTCTGGCGGGCCTGCAACTACCTGTCGGTCGGGATGATCTACCTGAGAGACAACCCCTTGCTGAAAGAGCCGTTGAAGACCGAGCACGTGAAGCACCGGCTCCTCGGCCACTGGGGCGCGAGCCCGGCGCTCTCTTTTGTGTGGGTGCACCTGAACCGGATGATCGTCAAACACGACCTCGACGTGATTTTCGTGGCCGGGCCCGGTCACGGGGCGCCGGGCGTGTTGGGGCCGGCGTATCTCGAAGGGACGTACTCCGAAATCTACACGGACAAGAGTCAGGACGCGGAAGGGATGCAGAAGTTCTTCAAGCAGTTCTCCTTCCCGGGCCACATTGGGAGTCACGTCACGCCAGAAACACCAGGGTCGATCCACGAAGGCGGCGAGCTTGGCTACAGTCTCTCGCATGCCTACGGCATGGCGCTCGACAATCCCGATCTGATCGTCGCCTGCGTCGTGGGAGACGGCGAGGCGGAGACCGGGCCGCTCGCCACCGCGTGGCATTCGAACAAGTTCCTCAACCCTGTCCGCGATGGCGTGGTGCTGCCGATCCTGAATCTCAACGGCTACAAGATCGCGAATCCGACGGTCCTTTCGCGCATCAGCCACGAGGAGCTCGAAGCGCTGTTCATCGGCTATGGCTACACGCCGTATTTCGTGGAGGGAAGCGACCCGGCTCTCATGCATCAGAAGATGGCCGCCACGCTGGAGCGAGCCATCGGCGAGATTCGAGCGCAGCAGAAGGCCGCGCGCGCGTCGAACACTCCCGTCCGTCCGCGCTGGCCCATGATCGTGCTGCGCTCCCCGAAAGGCTGGACCGGGCCGAAAGAGATCAAGGGACACAAGGTCGAAGGGTTCTGGCGATCGCATCAAGTCCCCTTCTCCGATGTGCGGGACAATCCCGCGAATCTGAAGCTCCTCGAAGACTGGATGCGCAGCTACAAGCCCGAGGAGCTGTTCGATGCAGACGGGCGGCTCGTGCCGCAGCTCCGGGCCCTGGCGCCGGCCGGGAGTCGGCGGATGAGCGCCAACCCGCACGCCAACGGCGGGCTGCTGCGCAAGGACCTCAAGCTGCCTGACTTCCGCAAGTACGCGGTCGAGGTGCCCTCGCGGGGGACGGCGATGTACGAGAACACCAAACCCCTGGGCGAGTTCCTTCGTGACGTCCTGAAGAACAACCCGACCAGCTTCCGCGTCTTCGGCCCGGACGAGACCGCGTCGAACCGCCTACAGGCCGTGTACGAAGCGAGCAAGAAAACCTGGATGGCGGACATGCTGCCCGAGGATGCCGACGGCGGCGAGCTCTCGCGCGATGGGCGCGTCATGGAGATGCTCTCGGAGCACACGCTGGTCGGCTGGCTCGAGGGCTATCTGCTCACCGGCCGCCACGGGTTCTTCCACACCTACGAGGCCTTTGCGCACGTCATCGATTCCATGTTCAACCAGCACGCCAAGTGGCTGGACATCTGCAAGAACCACGTGCCATGGCGCGCCTCGGTCGCGTCCGAGAACATCCTGCTGTCGTCCACGGTCTGGCGCCAGGACCACAACGGGTTCTCTCATCAGGATCCGGGGTTCATCGATCTGGTGACCAACAAGGGTCCGTCCGTCACCCGCGTATATCTGCCGCCCGACGCCAACACGCTGCTGTCGGTCGCCGACCATTGCCTTCGCAGCACCGACTACATCAATGTCATCGTGGCCGACAAACAGAAACACCTGCAGTTCACGACGATGCCCGAG
>Ga0075431_100008731_pt1 | contig 10152 bp, 9 predicted proteins | sample RhiMetdeltSRZDD5_FD_75297 | JGI IMG/M metagenome (GOLD analysis project Ga0075431, IMG submission 75297) | Populus rhizosphere microbial communities from Tennessee, USA - Rhizosphere MetaG P. deltoides SRZDD5 | ecosystem: Host-associated > Plants > Roots > Rhizosphere > Soil | place: USA...
GACTTCGGCCGGACCCTGTTCGCGACGCAGGGAGTGTTCGTGCCCTGAGGCGGTTGGGGACATGCATCGCTTTGATCGTCGCCGGGGCGCTGCTGGCAATGCCGGCGAACGCGGAAGCCGCATTTCCGGGCCAGAACGGGAGGATTGCGTTCGTCAGCAACCGCGACGGCGTCGAGACCGGCAACCTCGAGATCTACTCGATGAACCCCGACGGCAGCGATGTCGTGCGGCTGACGAACGATCCGCTCCCGGACGAAAATCCGGCGTGGTCGCCCGACGGATCGAGGATCGCCTTCGACGGCTCGCGCAGCGGGCGGTCCGGAGTAGTTGTCATGAACGCCGACGGAAGCGGACAGACCGTCATCACGTCACCGGGGTTCTTCACTCCTACCGGCCAGCCCTCATGGTCACCAGATGGGAGCAGGATCGTCTTTCAGGGCACGACGTCTTCCTCCCGCGGGTCCGAGCTCTACGTCGGCAACTCCGACGGCACCGGTGGACTCATCAGGATCACGGACAACACGGTGTCCGACGGAGCACCGGCGTGGTCCCCGGACGGCTCGAAGATCGCGTTCTCACGTTTTGTCCCCCCGTGCACGACCGCCGTGTGCAACTTCGAGATCTTCGTGATCAATCCCGACGGCACCGGCGAGGAACGCCTCACGTTCGACGACGACCAGGACACCCACCCCGACTGGTCGCCGGATGGCTCGAAGATCGCATGGGGCAGTTCGGGCGGCACGACCGATGTCTGGGTCATGGAGGCGGACGGCAGTGATCAGGCGAGTTTCTCTCCGCCGGCGCTTGGCTATACACCGGCATGGTCCCCGAGCGGAGACATGATCGCTTGGAACGAGTCCGGCGAGATCAGCGTCATGAACGCTGACGGCACCGGTCGCCACACTGTGACCAACTCCCCGTCGTTCGACGTTGCACCGGACTGGCAGCCGCTCCCCGTCCACGCTCCCTCCTCGTACGTCCGCCCCAAGAGCGCCGGCGAAGTCCGCGTATCGCTCGTGCCCGCATTCGCGCCGTGCACTACCCCGAACCGCGAGCACGGTCCGCCGCTCGCATTCGGCTCCTGCGCCCCGCCGGGACCGGAGTCGTCGCGCCTCACCGTCGGGATCGGCGACGGCAACCCGGCGCTCGCGAACTCGACCGGGTTCGTGCGCATGCTTGTGATGCCGGGCGCGCCGGGCCCACCGGAAGACTCGGACGTCACCGTGCGACTCGTCCTGTCGAGTGTCATGCGCGCGAGCGACCTGTCCGAGTACACCGGCGAGGTGCGCGGCGAGGTGAGGGTCCGCCTCACCGACCGGGAACCGGGCTCCATCGCCTCGACCATCCATGACTTCCCATTCGGATTCTCGGTGCCATGCGTCGCCACACCCGGGTCGAGCGCCGAAGCCGCGAGGTGCACCGCGACCACAAGCGTCGATGCGCTGGTCCCGGGCGCGATCAAGGACGGCTACCGGGCCATGTGGGAGCTCGGGCGGGTGGACGTCTACGACGGCGGCGCCGACGACGACGCAGACACGCCTTCTGGCAACTCGCGGTTCATGACGCAGGGAGTTTTCGTGCCGTAGGCGCCCGTATCCTCGGCCGCGATGCTTATCGCCGCCGAGACCTTTGTGCGGTCGCTGCACCTGATCGGTGCGGCGGTGTGGGCGGGAGGCATGGTGATGCTCGCCCTGGCGGTGGGCGCTGCGCGCCGCACGGTGGCGGAGCACGAGCGCATCGCGCTGTTCCGCGCGCTCGGCCGCCGCTTCGCGGTCGCGGGGGGAATTGCGATGCTCGTCCTGATCGCGACCGGCACCGACATGGCGGCGGACCGGCTGGCGGCGTTCGGCGACCTGTTCGACACCGACTACGGGGAGCGGCTGCTGGCGAAGCTGGTGCTGGTGATCGTCGTGATCGCGCTCACCTTGTTCCACACGCTGGTCCAGGGCCCGGAGCTCACGCGGCTGCGCCAGGAGGCGCTTGCCTACCCCGACGACAAGGAAGTGCGGCGCGAGATCAGGCGCAAGGCGGCGCGGGCCGGGATCGTCTCCGCCCTCAACCTCGTCGCCACCCTGGCCGTGCTGGTCATGGCGGCCCGGCTCGTGACCGGTTGAGCCCATCGCTAAACTCGAACGACGATGAAGACCGACATCCATCCCGAGTACGTCGAGGCACACGTGCGCTGCACGTGCGGCAACGAGTTCACCACCCGCTCCACGAAGCCGGAGCTGCACGTCGAGATCTGCTCAGAGTGCCATCCCTTCTACACCGGGAAGCAGAAGCTCGTGGACACCGGCGGTCGCGTGGAGCGCTTCCAGCGCCGCGCCGCCAAGCGCAAGGGCTAGGGCCACAGCCGGGTTCAGCACTACCCGCCTGGGTCCGATTACCATGGGTGACCCGGGAGGGATCCCGGCCCCCGATGAGCGCTGATCCGACCCAACAGCCGACGACCGCCAACGGAGACCTCGTCACCGGCTCCGAGGTGAGGCTCGCCGACGGGCGGTTGATGCCCGCCAAGGACGCCCCGGTCGGGGGCCAGGCGGTACTCGAGGGCGTGATGATGCGCGGCGTCTCCACCTGGGCCGTGGCGGTGCGGGCGCCCGCTCCGGATGCCGCCGGCCAGAACGGCTCCGCGAACGGCCACCACGAGCATCCGCTCGTCGAGGAGGCCGAGCTCGGCGCCGAGGCCGCCGCGACGACCCTGGCAGGCGTCGGGCCGGCGGCCGGCAACGGCGCGCTGGGGGACGCGGGAGAGGTGCTCGGCCCGATCGAGATCCACACGGAGTCCTTCGAGCCGCTGATGAAGCGGCGCCGCCTCTACCGCGTGCCGGTGGTGCGCGGGGTGATCGCGCTCTACGAGTCGCTCAAGATCGGGATGAAGGCGCTCGGCATCTCCGCCAACGCGCAGCTCGAGGAGCCCGACGAGGAGATCTCCGGCAAGACCTGGGGCTTCACCATCTTCCTGTCGCTCGCGTTCGCGATCGGGCTGTTCTTCGTGCTGCCGGTGACGGTCGCCAGCTTCTGGAAGGACGAGCTCGGCAGCTCGGTCCTGTTCGTCGTGGTGGAGAAGCTGATCCGCATCGCGATCTTCCTCGGGTACCTGTGGGCCATCTCCCACATCAACGACCTGCGGCGCGTCTTCGAGTACCACGGCGCCGAGCACAAGGTCATCTCGTGTTACGAGGCAGGCGAGCCGCTGACTCCCGAGAACGCGGACAAGTACTCGCGCCTGCACGTGCGCTGCGGGACGAGCTTCCTGCTGATCGTGATGATCATCGCGGTGTTCGTGTTCGCGCCGATCGGGCGTCCCGACCTCCATTGGCTGATCCTGTCGCGCATCGTGGGCATCGGGCTGGTGGCGGGCCTCGCCTACGAGGTGATCCGGTGGGCGGGGCGCAACCGGCGCAAGCGCTGGGTGCGGGGCCTGATGTGGCCCGGGTTGCAGCTCCAGAAGCTGACCACTCGCCCCCCGTCGCTGGACCAGCTCGCGGTGTCCATCGCGGCACTCGAGGCCGTCCTCGCGGTGGAGGACCCTTCCAAGTCGAGCGAGGAGGACCGCCTCGGCATGGAAGTCGTGGCCTAACCTCGTTAGGCACGACCATGGCGGCAGCACCCACAGTCATAGAGCGGCTCGTCGAGCAGGTCGAGGAGCGCTACCGCGACCTCGAAGAGCAGCTCGCCGACCCCGAGATCATGGCCGACCGCGCCCGCTACGCGGACGTCGCGCGCAGCCATCGCGAGCTCGGCGAGGCGCACGACCTCGCGAAGCGCTACCGCATGGCGGAGAGCAACGCCGCGGGCGCGGCGGAGCTGCTGGAGGAGGGCGAGAAGGAGATGCAGGACGAGCTCACCAGCGCGCGTGCGGAGATGGAGGAGATCGCCGAGGCCCTGCGCCTTGCCATGGTGGAGCGCGATCCCAACGACGACAAGAACGTGATCGTCGAGATCCGCGCGGGAGCCGGCGGCGACGAGGCGGCGCTCTTCGCGGCCGACCTCTACCGGATGCTGACGCGCTACGCGGAGCGTCGCGGCTTCAAGACCGAGGCCCTCGGCCACAGCGACTCGCCGGGAGGCGGCTTCAAGGAGGTCACCTTCGCGATCAAGGGCGACGGCGCCTACAGCGTGTTCAAGTACGAGGCCGGCGTGCACCGCGTTCAGCGCGTGCCGCAGACCGAGTCACAGGGCCGGATCCACACCTCGACCGCGACCGTGGCGGTGCTGCCGGAGGCGGAGGACGTCGAGGTCGACATCGATCAGAACGACCTGCAGATCGACGTCTACCGGTCATCGGGGCCCGGTGGCCAGTCCGTCAACACGACGGACTCGGCGGTGCGCATCACTCACAAGCCGACGGGCCTCGTGGTCTCGATGCAGGACGAGAAGTCGCAGCTGCAGAACCGCGAGCGGGCCATGCGCGTGCTGCGTGCCCGCCTGTACGAGCACGCGGTGCGCGAGCAGCAGGAGGGCATGGCCGCGGACCGGCGCGCCCAGGTCGGCACCGGCGAGCGCTCGGAGAAGGTGCGCACCTACAACTACCCGCAGGGCAGGGTCACGGACCATCGCATCAAGCTGACCGCGCACAACCTCGAGTCGATCCTCGAAGGCGAGTTGAACGAGTTCACCGACGAGCTGGCTGCGGACGAGCGCCGCCGCAAGCTCGAGGCCCAGGCGGCCTGACGCCTCCGAGTTGACGAAGTCGAGCTCACCTCTGCGCGACGCGCTGTCCGAAGCCGCCGAGACCCTGGCGGAAGCGGGCTCGGACACTCCCAAGCTGGACGCGGAGGTGCTGCTGGCTGCCGCCCTCGGCGTGGACCGCACCGCCCTGCTCGCCGATCCCAGCCGGGGGCTCGACATGGAGGAGGCGCTGACCTTCGACGAGATGATGCGCCGGCGCGTGCGCCGCGAGCCGGTCGCCTACATCCTGGGCCGCGCGCACTTCCGCCAGCTGGAGCTGCTCGTCGACCATCGCGTGCTCGTCCCGCGCCCGGAGACGGAGCTGCTGGTCGACCTGGCCGACAACGGCCAGCGCGTGCTCGACGTGGGGACCGGCAGCGGCGCGATCGCGCTGGCGATCGCGCAGGAGCGCCAGGGCGTGCGCGTGACCGGCATCGACAACTCACCCGACGCGATCGACGTGGCGCGGATGAACGCGGAGCGCAACGGGCTCGACGTCGAGTTCATGATCGCCGACCTGATCGTGGGCGGCCCCTATGACCTGATCGTCTCGAACCCGCCCTACGTGCGCGAGTCGGAGTGGCCGGGCCTGGCGCCCGAGATCACGTTGTACGAACCGCGCGAGGCGCTGCTCGGCGGGCCGGACGGCCTGGACGTGATCCGCGACCTGGTGCCGGCGGCGGCCGAGGCGCTCGTGCGGGGCGGCATGCTGGCCGTAGAGGTCGGCCAGGGCCAGTCCCGGGCGGTGGAGGCGCTGTTCGAGAAGGCGGGCCTGCGCTCGGTCGAGACCACCCGTGACCTGGCGGGCATCCCGCGGGTGGTGCGAGGGCGGCGGTGATCACGGACGCCGACGTGGCGGCGTTCGAGGAGTGCATCTCCGGCGGCGGAGTCGCGGTCTTTCCCACCGACACGCTGTACGGGGTGGGGTGCCGGCCGGACAGCGAGGACGCGGTCGCGCGCGTGTACGCATTGAAGGGGCGTGCGCCCGGCAAACCCGCGGCTGTCATGCGCTTCTCGCTCGACGCCCTGCCGGAGACCGGGCCGCGGACTCGCGCCGCGCTCGAAGCCCTGCTGCCGGGACCGGTCCTGGTGGTGCTTCCCGGTGGGGTGGGGGTCCGGGTGCCTGACCTGCCCGCGATGGCGCGGGTGCGTGTCCCGGTACTGCAGACGAGCGCGAACTTGAGCGGCGGGCCCGATCCACGCCGGCTCGCCGACGTGCCGGCGTCGATCAGGGACGGCGTGGACCTCGTGCTCGACGGCGGCGAGCTGCCGGGCGTGCCGTCGACGGTGGTGGACCTGGGTAGGTACGAGGAGACCGGGGAGTGGGAAGTGCTGCGCGCAGGCGCCGTCCCGGTGGAGCGACTCGCGACGGAACTTAACCGCGATATGCGCGGCTAACTTCCGCCGCGGCGTCGAGCGCCGGCCTGCGCACCGCAGGGATGCGGCGCCGCATCCGCCACGTGGCGCCGACGAAGGCGTGGTTCGCGACCGTGGCAAAGCCCTCCTCGTCCTCGCGCAGGGCGAGCAGCAGGTGGGCGATGCGGTCGGAAGGGGGGAGGTCGCCGTCCGCGACGCGCACGCAGAACGCGTGCACACACCGGCCGCCCGGCCGCACGAGCAGCGCTCCCGCCTCACTCACCAGCCAGACACCCAGCCGCCCGCGCTCCATGGCCAGGCCGGTGTGCCGCTGCAGCTCGCGCTCGTCGTGGCCGAGGAGGTCGCCGAGCAGCCCCTGCGCGACGCGTTCCGGCCCGCCGTCGCGGCGGCGCGATACGCGGACCACCACCGCGCCGCGGTTCGCGAACAGCTCCGGGACCACCCAGGCGAGGAACAGGCCGACGAGCGCGATGGGCGCCAGCAGCGGCTCGATCAGGACGAGCACCGCCGCCACCACCAGCAAAGGCGTGATGTAGAGAGCGGTGTAGGCCGCGGAGATCCGCTCCCGCAGCCGCAGCGAGCGCTCGTCGATGCGCCGCCGCCAGGCGACGGCCTCGAGCTCGGGGAGCGAGCCGGCGCCGGCGGCCAACTACCCGCCGACGATCGGGCGGCGCAGCAGCACGTACTCGACGTCCACCGGCAGCTGCTTGACCTGCTCGAAGGACTGGTCGTGCAGCTTCGCGACGCCCATGTACCCGCCGTCGAGCTGCTCGTCGAAGATCGACGCGGCGCGCTCGTGCGAGGCGGGGTCGCCGGCGCTCCAGGCGGCCAGCTCCGTGTGGCCTGAAGCATCCATTCGCAGAAGTCGGGTCATCGTGCCTCCTCTCGCGTGGCGGGAATCAAGCAGTCTACGCCGACATGCAAAGCTCCCCGTCCGATGCGCCCGCCCGACTCGCCTCCCGTCGAGTACCTGTACGCGAACCGCTGGCGGATCTGGGGCGTCGTGATGATCGGCCTGTTCATGGCGCTGATCGACGTCACGATCGTGAACATCTCGATCCCGCAGCTGCAGCGCGACCTCGACGCGTCGGTCGACACCGTCTCGTGGGTGCTGAACGCCTACAACATCATGTTCGCCGTGCTGCTCGTGTCGATGGGGCGGCTGGCGGACCAGTTCGGCCGCCGGCGCTTCTTCCTGATCGGCATGACGATCTTCACGATCGGGTCGCTGCTGTGCGCCCTCTCGTGGTCGGTCGAAGCGTTGATCGCGTTCCGGGTCGTGCAGGCAGTGGGCGCCGGGATCCTCGCGCCGCTCGCGCTCGCGACCACCGCGATGGTCTTCCCGCCGGCCCAGCGCGGCCTCGGTCTCGCGATGATGGCCGTGGTCGCAAACGGGGCGGCCGTGCTCGGGCCGCCGATCGGAGGCGTCCTCGTGGAGCTCGCCAACTGGCCGTGGGACGCCGGCTGGCACTGGATCTTCCTGATCAACGTGCCGATCGGCGCGCTCGGGATCGCGCTGGCGCTGCGCGTGATGCCGGAGACGCGCGACCCGCACGCCGGCACCGACGTCGACTGGTGGGGCATGACCACGCTCGGCATCGCGATCTTCTGTCTCACCTTCGGGCTCGTGGAGGGCAACCAGCGCGGCTGGGGGTCGCCCCTGATCGTCGGGCTGTTCGCGGGGGTCGTGATCTTCACCGCGTTGTTCGCGCTCAGCCAGCGCTACGGCCGCTACCCGATGCTGACCCGTGCCCTCGTCCGGAACAACCAGTTCATGGGAGCGAGTACCAGCCTGTTGCTGTTCGGGATCGGGATGATGGGCACGCTCTTCCTCACCGTGATCCTGTTCGTGAACCTGTGGGACTACTCGGAGCTGGAGGCCGCGCTCGCGATCACTCCCGTCGCTGTGATGGCGATGCTCGTCTCGCCGCTGATCGGGCGCTTCTCCAACCGGATCCAGCCCCGGGTCTTCGCGATCCCCGCCCTGATCGTGACCGCGGTCGCGCTCTTCTCCCTGGCGGGAATGCCGGCCGAGCCGGACTTCTGGAGCGCCTGCTGGCGCCTGTCGCTGCTGGGGGTGGGCGTCGGCGCGATGTTCCCGGCGGTGACCATCGGCTCGATGGGCTCGATCCGGGGCCAGGAGCTGGGGCTCGGCTCGGGGATCGTGAACATGGGCCGCCAGGTCGGGTTCGCGATCGGCGTGGCGCTGTTCGTGGCCGTGTTCACCGGGGCGGTCGACGACCGCGTCAAGGAGGCGCGGCAGGAGGTGGCCGCCCTCTCGCAGGACGGCCGGCTGACCGGAGCGCAGCAGGACCACCTCCAGGCGACCGCGTTCGCCGATCCAGAGGATCCGTTCGCCGAGCGTCCCGCGCCGCAGACCCCCACCGAGGAAAGGGCGCAGGCGATCGTGAACGAGGAGCTCCGTGACGCCTACGGCGCCGCATACAGAGTCGGGGCGGTGGTCACCCTGCTGGCGTTCCCGTTCGCGCTCACCATGCGGCGCAAGCCCGGGGACATCGATCCGTCGGTGGCTGCCGCCGCTGCCGCGGCGGGCTAAGGCACGAACAGGCCCTGCACGGCGAACAGGCGGTCCTTGTCCACGGTGGTGGCCTGCCCGTGGTCACCGCCGTCGTAGACCTCGGCGGGGCCGAGCTCCCAGACCGCGCGCGTGCGCTCCGGCGCTCTTCCCGGTAGCACCGCATCCGCCGTGGTCACGACCGAGCACGTGGATCCGACTGCGTCGTCTGGAGTCGGGGTGCACGGGACGACGAACTCGAGCGTGCGCTCCTGGGACGTGGCCGGCACGCCGTCGGCCTTGTCGGTGTTGCGCAGTGGGATCCGTGCCCTGAGGTCGCCGTCGTAGTCGACGCGCGTTCCGGCCTGCCACCACACGTTCGTCAGGTGCACACGCAGCGCGACGTCCGTGTCGTCGGGCCCGCCCGGCGCTCCCGCCAGCACGTCGACGCGCACCAGACCGGTGGAGTTGGCGTAGAAGGGGCTGGAGCCCCCAGCACCGATGGTGAGGTATCGGGAATTCGGGACGGGTGGAGCACACGACGGGAATGCCAGCGGCGGGCCGTGGGTCCGGTTGGGAGCGGTGCATTGCTTTGCCGCCTGCACGAGCGGCACCTGCATCGAGAAGGCGGCCTTCGGGCGCGGATAAGGAGTGGGGTCCGGAGACTTGACCGTATAGACGTCGTCGAAGAACTTGAGGGTGTCGCTCGGGAGCAACCGTGCTCCTGTCAAGATCGCCAGCCGGCTGCCGTCGGCGGACACGCGCGTGCGGGGGGAGATGATGTCGGTCGGACCCGGGCTGTCGAACACCGCCTCGTTCACGCCGGGGGTTTCGGTCACCAGCCGGGTCGTGTCGCCTGCGCGCTCGTAGATGTCGCCGAACACGTCGGGGTCGTGCGAAACCATCTTCGCCGCGGTGTAGAAGAAGACACGCGAGCCGTCGTGTGAGGCGCCGACATACAAGGCGTCCTTGGTCTCGGTGTCCGTCGGCCCGGTCGAGATCAGCCTGTTGGTGCCACCGGCCACGTCGAACTCGTAGATGTCGAACGAGCTGTCGGTGTCGGCCGGGTCGAGCTGCTGGCGTGACCCGAAGTACGCCTTGCCGCCGTCGCGCGACACCGCGTAGAAGTACCCGAAATCCTCGTTGACGACCGGTCCGCCGCCGGAGACGAGCCGGACCCCGGTGTCCGGGGAATGCGTGTAGAGGTCGAGGCACCCACCCGTGTCGGACAGGGGGCACGAGTCGGTGTCCTCCGGCACCAGCGCGTCTTGCGAACTCCAGAAGACGTGTCGCGCGTCGGGCGATGCTCCGCCGAAATAAAGGCCCGTCGTGCCCCAGACGCCCATCACCGCGCGCATCTGCGTGACTCCTCCGGAGTTCTGCCACAGGTTCCCGTGGCTGCCGGGTGGATAGTGCTTGAACACGACCGTGCCGCCGTCGTCCGACAGGAACAGGAACTCCTCGAACTCGTTCCTGACGTTGTTCGTCACGAGTGTGAGGACGCCGTCCTTGCGCTTGTAGATGTCGACGCGGCGGCTGGGATGGTTGTCCGTGTCCTCGGGCAGCAGCGCGGTCTGCGACTCGAA
>Ga0075431_100008732_pt1 | contig 10152 bp, 10 predicted proteins | sample RhiMetdeltSRZDD5_FD_75297 | JGI IMG/M metagenome (GOLD analysis project Ga0075431, IMG submission 75297) | Populus rhizosphere microbial communities from Tennessee, USA - Rhizosphere MetaG P. deltoides SRZDD5 | ecosystem: Host-associated > Plants > Roots > Rhizosphere > Soil | place: USA...
GAACTTCGTGTGCAACACCTTCGTGATCGCCGCCGTCAACGTCGTCTTCCCGTGATCGATGTGCCCAATCGTCCCCACGTTCACGTGCGGCTTCGTCCGATCAAACTTCGCCTTGGCCATCCGCTGATCCTCCCTCGCTACCGACCCGAATTGATGGAGCCCATGTCCGGGATTGAACCGGAGACCTCGTCCTTACCAAGGACGCGCTCTGCCGACTGAGCTACATGGGCGCGTGTGCTGTCCCCGATGTGCCTCCGAGCGGCGAGGCTGGAGCGGGAAACGGGATTCGAACCCGCGACCCCCAGCTTGGAAGGCTGGCGCTCTACCGCTGAGCTATTCCCGCCTGTCGTCTCGGCGCGCCCTGCCGTCACCCTGCAAGTGGTGGGGAGAGGAGGATTTGAACCTCCGAAGGCGTTCGCCAGCAGATTTACAGTCTGCCCCCTTTGGCCACTTGGGTATCTCCCCGCTCGTCGACCCAGGACTACAACTCCTTGAAGTTGCGGTTGAAAAGACTGGCGCTGGCGGGAGGATTTGAACCCCCGACCCACTGCTTACAAGGCAGTTGCTCTGCCACCTGAGCTACGCCAGCAGTCGCAAAACTTCACTCTATTTATGAGGTATTGACAAGTCAAGGGGTTTTTGCTCCCGCCGTCCTCTGGCGGACCACCTCGTAGCAGAGCGCGGTGGCCGCCGCGGACACGTTGAGCGACCCGATCTTGCCCCGCATCGGCAGCGTGAGCAAGAGGTCACATGTCCGAGCAACCAGGGGGCGGAGGCCATCCCCCTCCCCCCCCAGGACCAGGCAGAGGGGAATGGTCAGATCGACGCTCCAGGGATCCTGCCCGCCCTTGGCCGCGGTACCCATCACCCAAATCGACTCTTTCTTAAGTGTTTCGATCACTTGTACGATATTGGTCTCGCGCGCGACCGGTACGTGCTCGACCGCGCCCATCGCGGTCTTGGCCGCGGCCGGCGTGATCCCCACCGCCTGATGCTTGGGGAGCACCACTCCGTGCACCCCCGCGGCGTCGGCGCTGCGGAGCACGGCCCCGAGGTTCCGGGGGTCCTGGATGCGGTCCAGCGCCAGGAAGAAGGCCGGTTCGCGCCGCTCGGCGGGCACGGCGAGGATGTCGTCGAGGGTGGCGTAGGTGGTCTCGGCTACGCGGGCCACAACCCCCTGATGATGCGGGGTCCCCGCCATGGCGGTGAGCTGATCGCGCGTGCGGTAGGAGACCTTCACCCCGCGCCCCCGCGCCAGCGTGAGCAGCTCCTGCAGCGCCGGGCCGCGGCCCTCCGCGAGGATGGCGACCTCGTCCACGCTCCGCGCGGCGGCGCGGAGCAGCTCGAGCACGGGGTTGCGCCCGAAGAGCGGTGCCGCGTCCTGGCTCAACGCCGAAGCCTCCACGTCGTCCCCTCGCGGCTGTCCTCCAGCACCACGTTCATCTTGTCGAGCTCCGCCCGCAGGCGATCCGCTTCCGCGAAGTCGCGCTTCTTGCGCGCTTCCTCGCGCAGCCAGATCAGCGAGTCGATGTGCGCCTTCAACTTTCCATCCACCGCGGGCGCGGCCTCGACGCGCGTCTCAAGGAGGCCGACGGCGCGGGCCAGCGTCACCAGCTCGGCCGCGCCCATGAGGAAGGCCCCCGCCCCCGCGCGCCCCTCGTTCACCTGGGCGCGCGCGCCCTGCAGCGTGCGCGCGAGATCGAACAGCACGCCGAGGGCCTGCGGGCTGTTGAAGTCGTCGTCCATGGCCGCCTCGAAGCGCGCCCGCTCGCGCGCCACCTCGTCGAAGAGGCCGTGGTCGGGGCCCGGGGGCGGCGTGCCCCGCGCGGCGAGCTTCTCCGCCTCGGTCACCACCGCGCGCAGGCGCCCCAGCGCGCGCGCCGCTTCCTCGACCCGCTCCTCCGCCCACTCGAGGGCGTTGCGGTAGTGGGTGCCGAGGAGGTAGAGGCGCAGCGCCTCGGGATCGTGCCGCTTCACCAGCTCGCGGATGGACAGCGTGTTGCCGAGCGACTTCGACATCTTCTCGGCCCCGAGGTTCACGAACCCGTTGTGCGCCCAGTAGCGTGAGAAGGGCTTACCGGTGATCCCCTCCGTCTGAGCGATCTCGCACGAGTGGTGCGGGAAGATCAGGTCGATGCCCCCGCCGTGGATGTCGATGGTCTCCCCGAGATGCTGCATGGCCATCGCCGAGCACTCGATGTGCCAGCCCGGCCGCCCCGGCCCCCATGGGCTGTCCCAGGAGGGCTCCCCCGGCTTGGCCGACTTCCACAGGGCGAAGTCGCGGGGATCGCGCTTGCGCTCGTCCACCTCGACGCGCGCGCCGGCGAGGAGCTCGTCCAGATTCTTCCCGGACAGGCGCCCGTAGTCGGGGAAGCAGCGCACCTCGTAGTAGACGTCGCCGTCCACCACGTAGGCCAGGCCCTTGCGGATCAATCCCTCGATGAGCTGGATCATCTGGGGAATGTGCTCGGTCGCCCTCGGCTCGACGTCGGGCGGCAGGAGGCCGAGGGAGGCCATGTCCGCCCGCTCCGCCTCGATGAAACGCTCGGAAATTTCCCGAGGGGTGACGCCCTCGGCGTTCGCGCGCTTGATGATCTTGTCGTCCACGTCGGTATAGTTGCGCACGAAGCGGGTGCCGTAGCCGCGGAAGCGAAGATAGCGCCGGATCATGTCGAAGACGAGGGCGCTGCGGGCGTGCCCGATGTGGGAGAAGTCGTAGACGGTCACGCCGCAGACGTAGATCCGCACCTCGCTCCGGTCGACGGGGACGAAGTCCTCCTTCCGGCGCGTCAGAGTGTTGTAGATCTTGATGGGCACGCTCCGCTCCTAGCTGAGAGAGTTGACCTCGACGGCGACCACCGCCATGGCGGCGATCCCTTCCTCACGGCCGAGCAGCCCGAGATGCTCCGGGCTCTTGGCTTTGACGCTCACCCGGCCCGCCTTCACCTGCAGGGTCTCGGCCAGGCGCGCGGCCATCTCGTCGAGGTACGGCGCCAGCCGCGGGACCTGGCAGATCACGGTGGCGTCCACGTTGACGGGACGGCCGCCGTTGGCCCCCACCAGCTCCGTCACCCCACGCAGGAGCTCCAGGCTCGAGACGCCCCGGTAGCGCGGATCGGTGTCCGGAAAGATGCGGCCCAGATCGCCCAGGGCGAGCGCGCCCAGCAGTGCCTCGCACACCGCGTGGGTGAGGACGTCGGCGTCGGAATGCCCGCCGAGGCCCCGCGCGTGCGGCACCGTCACCCCGCCCAGCACGAGAGGGCGCGCGTCCACGAAGGGGTGCAGGTCGAACCCCAGGCCCGAGCGCACGAGGCTCATCGGCCGCGCCGCCCCGTCCACCGCCGGGCCGCGCGCAGATCGGCGGGCGTCGTGATCTTGAGGTTCTCCGCGAGCCCGGGCACCACCGCCACCCGGCCTCCCAGCCGCTCCACGAGCACCGCGTCGTCGGTGCCGGCGTAGCCGTCGCGGCGCGCCTTGTCGTGCGCCTCCCACAGCAGCTCGCGGCGAAACGCCTGTGGGGTCTGAATGAGCCAGAGGCCGGCGCGGTCGAGGGTGGCTTCCACCATCGGCTCGCCGCCGGGCGGCACGTCCTCGCGCACGCGCTTCACCGTCTCGCGCACCGCAAGGCCGCAGGTGGCGGCGCCGGTGGGGCCCGCGGCGGCGAGCACGCGCGCGATCAGCGCCGAGGTGATGAACGGCCGCACCGCGTCGTGCACGAGCACCCAGTCGGGCTGGCCGGCCGCCTGCAGCCCGAGCCACACCGATTCCTGCCGCTCGGCGCCGCCCGCGACCACGTCGAGCACCTTCGGCACCCGGTGCGTCCGGAGGAGCCGGCGCGTTGCCTCCACCCGCTCGCGCGGCACCGCCACCACGATACCGCTCACCGCCGTCGCGCCCGCGAGCCGCTGCAGCGTCCGCACCAGCACGGGCGTCCGGCCCAGGCGCAAGTACTGCTTCGGCCGCCGCGCGTTCATCCGCCGGCCGATTCCGCCCGCGGGGACGATGGCCACGGCGCGGACGGATCGCACGGACGTCACCGAGGCCGAGGGGCGGCGGCGAGGGGCGTCACCGCAGCGACTCCTCGGGCGCGAGCCGGGCGAAGATCATGCGCCCGGCGGTGGTCTGGAGCACGCTCGTCACCGTCACGTCCACCATCTGCCCGATGAGCTTGCGTCCGTGGTCGACCACCACCATGGTGCCGTCGTCGAGGTAGGCCACGCCCTGGCCGGCTTCCTTGCCTTCCTTCACCACGTGCAGGTGCATGAGCTCGCCGGGCAGCACCACCGGCCTGAGGGAGTTGGCCAGCTCGTTGATGTTGAGCACGGGCACCCCGGACAGCTCGGCGATCTTGTTCAGGTTGTAGTCGTTGGTGACGACCTTGCCGCCGAGGGTCTTGGCGAGCTCGATGAGCTTCCGGTCCACCTCCCGGATCTGGGGGAAGTCCTGGTCGTGGATGTGGACGGTGATCTTGGACATTCGCTGCAGTCGCTGCAGCACCTCGAAGCCGCGCTTGCCACGGTTGCGCTTGAGCGCGTCCGACGAGTCGGCGATCTGCTGGAGCTCGCGCAGCACGAACTGCGGCACGACCAGGGTGCCCTCGAGGAAGCCGGTGTCGCACACGTCCGCGACCCGCCCGTCGATGATGACCGAGGTGTCGAGCACCTTGTACGCCTGCTTGAGGCTGACGGTCTTGGGGAAGAGCTTGGCCGACATCCCCTCGAGCTCCTCGCCCTTGGCGAGCGTCACCGCGCAGCCGAGATAGCCCAGGAGCAGGGCGAAGAGCCCGCGGCCGAGCGCGCCGGCCTCGGGGACCACCGCACCCAGCGCGCTACCCACGCCCAGCCCGAGCGCGACGCCGGCGATGCCGCCGGCCGCACCCCAGAAGAGCCGGTCCACGGGCACGCGCCGGCCCTGCCATTCCAGGACCACTGCGAGTACGCCGCAGAGGAATCCGGCCAGGCCGAGCCAGTGGTTGGCCGCCTTGAGGCCGAGCGCTGGCCCGAGCGCCACCCCGGCGCCCGTCGCCACCGCCAGAACCGCCAGTCGCGCGATGATCAGCGTCATCTCTATCCCCCGAGCAAGGCCTTGACGGCCTCTTCGACCGATCCCACTCCCTGCACCTCCAGCGCATGCGGCTCGCGTGTCGCCAGATTGCTCTGCGGCACCACCGCCGCCGCGAAGCCCAGCACGGCCGCTTCCTTCAGCCGCGCGCCGAGGCCGGCCACCGCGCGCACCTCGCCGGTCAGGCCCACTTCCCCGATCACAACGACGTCGCCCCGCAGGGGGCGGTCGAGGTAGCTCGACGCCGCGGCGATCACCACGCCGAGATCTGCGGCGGGCTCGACCACCCGGGCCCCGCCCGCCACGTTGACGAAGGCGTCCTGAGTCATGAGGGGCAGGCCCACGCGCTTCTCCAGCACCGCCAGCAGCAGGCAGACCCGATTGTAATCCGCGCCGATGACGGTGCGGCGGGGCGATCCGAAGTTGGCCGGCGCCACGAGGGCCTGGAGCTCGAGCAGCAGGGGCCGCGTCCCCTCCAGGCTCGAGACGATCACGGAGCCGGGCGCCCCCCGCGGCCGCTCAGAGAGGAAGAAGCCGGAGGGGTTGGGCACCTCCATCAGGCCGCGCTCGGCCATCTCGAAGACGCCGATCTCGTTGGTGGAGCCGAAACGGTTCTTCACCGCCCGCAGCACCCGGTAGGCGTGATGCCGCTCGCCCTCGAAGTAGAGGACGGTGTCCACGAGGTGCTCCAGCACGCGGGGCCCCGCGAGCGTGCCTTCCTTGGTGACGTGGCCCACGAGAAAGGTCGCCATTCCCCGCGCCTTGGCCTGGACCATGAGGCGCGCTCCGCACTCGCGGACCTGGCTCACGCTGCCCGGGGCCGACTCTACGTCGGGCAGGAACATGGTCTGTATCGAGTCCACGACCAGGATCCGGGGCGCGAGCTGGGCGACATGTCCCTCGATCGCGGTCAAGTCGGTCTCGGCCAGGAAATAGAGCGCGTCGGCCGCGATGCCCAGCCGGTCGGCACGGATCTTCACCTGGGCCGCCGATTCCTCGCCCGACACGTAGAGGATGGGGCCCGCGCGCTCGGCGAGCGCGCGGCACGCCTGGATGAGCAGGGTGGACTTGCCGGCCCCCGGCTCGCCGCCCACGAGCACCAGCGAGCCACGCACCATCCCGCCACCCAGCACGCGGTCCAGCTCGCCGATGCCGGTCTGCACCCGCTCGCCCGACTCGATGCGGATGTCCCCCAGCCGTTGGGGACGCGCCCCCGGCTGGAGCGCCGGCCGCGACGACTTACCGGCCTGCGGACGCTCCTCGACCAGCGCCAGGTACTCGCCCTGCCGGGCGCAGTCCGGGCAGGTGCCGGGCTTGGACGAGGCGAAGCCGCAGGTCTGGCAGCGATAGACCGCGCGCTCGCGCGCCATCACTTCTTCTCCGCGTTGGTCGAGTTCTCGATCGAGTTGCGGATGAGGGTCCGCAGCAGGAAGCTCCGCTGCGCGCCCTCGAGGAAGGCGGCGAGGTTCTCGTACACCGTCGGGTCGCCCAGCAACGCGCCCACCGTGCCTTCTCCTGCCTTGAGACGCTCGGTGATGACGCGAAGATTGCTCATCGCGACCCGGAAGTCCTCGCCGGCTTCCCCCATCGGCCCGTCGCCCGTGTCAGTCAGGAGCCCGCCCAGGAATCCCTGCCCCGCGGCGAGTCGCTCGGAAATCTCCCGCAGGCTCTTGGCCATGGCCTGGAGATCCTGGGCGATGGGCTTGTACTGGGGGTCGAGGAGCAGGCTCAGGAGCGGCCCCACGTCGTCGCCGGGCCCCTTGGTCTTTTCCACCGCCCGGCCGAGCGACTCCATGGCGGCCAGGAACGAGCGCACCGAGCGCGCGCTGTCCGGCGCGAGGAGCGTGGCCACGGCGTTGTCGCCGGTGCGGGCCTGGGCCAGCAGTCCGCGCGCCTCGTCGAGCAGGGCGTTCAAGCGCTTGATCGAGTCCGGCTCCTCGTACACGAGGACGTGCAGCCACCCCTTGCCCTTCTCGACCTCCTCCACGACGCGCCGGGCGCTCTTCATGGTGGCGCCGAGGTCCTCGATGGCGCCGCTCTGGTCGAGCTTCTGCAGCGAAGCGTGGAGCTGGTCGGCGAGACGGTTGATGGTCGTCACCATCCCTGCCCCCGCGGAGAAGATCCGCCCCATCTCCACGGGATCGCGCGTCTTGATCACGTCGCCCGGCTTGAGGGCCGCCGTGGCCGGGGTGCCTTGCGTGATCTCGATCAGCTTGTCGCCCAGCAAGCCCTGGGTGACGATCTGGGCCTCGGAGTCGCCGCGGATGCGCTCGTTGAAGTGCCGCGACACGCTCAGGGTCACCCGCACCTTGCCGCCGACCTGGGGGGAGAGCTCCACGTCGGTCACGCGGCCGATCTGCACGCCGGCCAGCCGCACGGTGGCGCCCTCGATGAGCCCGCTCACCTCGGTGAAGTCCGCATGCAGCTCATACTTCCGCTCGAAGTAGCGGGCGCGCGCGCCGAGCAGATAGATGACCCCGAGAAAGACCGCGAGCGAGACCACCACGAAGAGCCCGATCCGGAGCTGCAACGCGAAGGTGCGCCGGTCGGGCATGCTAGCCCTCTCGCAGCTCGCCCGCGAGGAAGTCGCGGACGACGCGGTTCGCGGAGCGGTGGATCTCGGCGGGCGTGCCCACCTCGGCGAAGCGGCCCTGGTAGAGGATGGCCATGCGATCGGCTACCGCGTCGGCGAGCTCGAGGTCGTGGGTGACGACGATCGACGTGTCGCAGATCCCCTTCTTCAGCTCGTTGATCAGCTCCGCCACGAGCCTGGCGTTGGTGGGGTCGAGCCCGGCGGTGGGCTCGTCGAAGAAGACTACCTCGGGCTCCGTCACGAGGGTCCGCGCGATGCCCACGCGCTTGCGCATGCCGCCCGAGAGCTCGCCGGGAAGCACGTCGTCGATGGAGGGCAGGCCCACCAGCGCGAGGAAGTGGTGAACGCGGTCGGTGATCTCCCCCTCCCCGAGCCGGGTGTGCTCGCGGAGGGGGAAGGCCACATTCTCGAACACCGACAGCGAGTCGAAGAGGGCGGCGCCCTGGAACACATAGCCGGCGCGGCGCCGGAGGGGCAGGAGCTGCTCCTCGCGCAGACCGTCGATTCGGGTCCCGAACAGCCAGACCTCGCCGGCGTCGGGGGCGAGCAGCCCGTCAATCGTCCGCAGCAGCACCGTCTTGCCGGATCCGCTCCCGCCCATCACCGCCAGGGTCGTCCCCTTGTCCAGGGTCAGGCTGATCCCGCGCAGCACGGGCTTCTCGTCGAAGGCCTTCCACACCTCGCGCACCTCCACGATGGGGGCGGCCATCACCAGAAGAGGATCAACAGGAGCTTGGTGAGGAAGAAGTCGGAGATGATCACGGCCATGGCGACCTCGACCACGGTGTCGGTAGTGGCGCGTCCGAGCCCCTCCGTGCCGCCCTCGGTGGCGAGCCCGTTGTAGCAGCCGATCAACGTCACGAGGAGCCCGAACACCAGGCTCTTCACGAGGCCGGTGAGGAAGTCCCGGATCACCACCCAGTAGGCGATGGTGTTCCAGTAGAGGTACGGGTCCACGTCGCGGTCGAACACGGAGACGATCATGCCGCCCACCAGCCCCACGAAGTCGGCGAGGACGGTGACGAGCGGAAAGACCACGAGGGCGGCGAGCATCCGGGGCACGATCAGCCGCTTGATGTAGTTGACGCCGAGCGCCCGCATGGCGTCGATCTGCTCCGTCACCTTCATCGAGCCCAGCTCCGCGGTGATGCCGGACGCGACCTTGCCGCCTACCAGAATTGCGGTGAGCACGGGCCCGAGCTCGCGGAGGATGGACAGTGCCACCACCGGCCCCACGTAGTTCTCCGCACCGAAGCGCGCCATGTTCACCGCGGTCTGGAGCGCCAGCACCATGCCGGTGAAGAGCGCCGCGGTGAGGGCGACCGCCGTCGAGCGCACGCCGATGATGTCGATCTGGCGGGCCACGAGCGCGAAGTAGTGGGGGGGCAGCGCGAAGTTCCGGGTGACCTGGATGGCGAGGAGACCGAGCCCCCCGTACCAGGCGACGGACTCACGCGCGTACCGTCGGGTGGCCTCGACGAGGGCGGTCATCGCGTCGCCGTTTCCGGCAAGGCGAGGCTCTCCACGAACGCCTGGAAGTCGGCGCGCCCGGCCTCGAAGCCCTCCACCGACGCCACGTAGAGGAAGTCGTACACGCACGGCCCGTCCTTGATGGAAATGGCGTCCACCGCCACCTCGGTGCCGTCGAGCTGCCCGCGCAGCGTGGTGCGGGCGCCCGATCGTCCGCGCACCGTCACCGGCTCGGTGCGCACGTCGGAGCGCTGCGTGAGGCCGAAGACGAGATAGCGCACGAGCGTCTCCGGGGAGCGCTTCGCCACCCGCTCGCCGCAGGTCGCGTCCGCGAGCATGCCGCCCGGCGGCGTCGTCCGCTTCAGCTCGAGGTCGGCCCGCGAGGAGGACGCCACCTGCCAGCCGGCGCCCGGAGGCAGCCGCACCTCGTAGCCCTTCTTGGACTGAAAGACCCCGCGCTCGATCCGGTCCGCGGAGCATGCGGACGCGGCGAACAGGGCGAACAGCGAGACCCCCGCGCGGGCGGCCGTGTTCACGCCGCGCCCCCCGTGTTCGCTGGGGGCGTATGACGCTGGGCGAGCTCGGCGAAGACGCGGCGGAGGGGAATGCCGCGGCTCGAGAGGAGCACGAGAGAGTGGAACCAGAGGTCGGCGACCTCCGCCACCACCCGGTCGGACCCCTCGCCGCCCAGCGCGGCGGTGACCACCTCGGTGGCCTCCTCCCCGATCTTCCGGCAGATGAAGGCGTCGCCCTTGTCGAAGAGGCGCGCCACGTACGAGCTCGCGGGGCGGTCGACCTTGCGCGACTCGATGGTGCGCTCGAGCACCTCGAGAAACTCGGGGCCGGCGGCGCTCGTGCGCGCGCGCTCGGCGCCGTCGCCCAGCCGAGTGAAAAAGCAGCTTCGCGCGCCGGTGTGGCAGGCGACGCCCTCCTGATGCACTTGCACCAGCAGCGTGTCACGGTCGCAGTCGGCGTAGAGCCCGTCCACGTGCTGGACGTGGCCGGAGGTCTCGCCCTTGCGCCAGAGG
>Ga0075431_100008735_pt1 | contig 10149 bp, 8 predicted proteins | sample RhiMetdeltSRZDD5_FD_75297 | JGI IMG/M metagenome (GOLD analysis project Ga0075431, IMG submission 75297) | Populus rhizosphere microbial communities from Tennessee, USA - Rhizosphere MetaG P. deltoides SRZDD5 | ecosystem: Host-associated > Plants > Roots > Rhizosphere > Soil | place: USA...
CGGCTGGCGCCCGGCATGCGGACGCTCCTGCCCCCCGGCTGCGGGGAGCCAGTCGCGCTCGTCGCCGAGATTTGCCGGCAATCCGACCGGCTCCACGACCTCACCATCGTCCACGGCATCCACCTGGGCGACTATCCGTTCGCGAAGCCGGAGCACGGGGCGCTGCGCATCGCGACGTGGCACATGTCACCTCGGCTCGCGGAGGCCCGCCGCCGGGGGCGCGTGGAGTTCTTTCCGCTGCGTTACTTCGATCTGATCGCGGCCTTCGCGCCCGGGGGCGCGTGGGCACCCGATGCCGTGCTCGTGCAGGTGGCGCCGCCGGACGCGGGCGGCTATCTGAGCCTCGGCGTCTCGGTCAGCGTCAGCCTCGACGCGGCCCGGCGGGCGCCGCTCGTGATCGCGCAGGTGAATCCGCAGATGCCACGCACGCGTGGCAACGGTGTGCTGCACCGGTCCGAGATCGACGTGTACGTCGAGGTCGACGAGCCGCTGACGCCGTACCCGCCGCCCACCGTGGGCCCGGTGGAGCGCGCCATCGGTGGACACGTGGCGGGGATCGTGCCCGATGGGGCTGTGGTGCAGGTCGGGGTCGGGGCGATCCCGCAGGCCGTGCTCGAGGCTCTCGGCGATCACAAGGACCTCGCGCTGCATTCGTTGATCGTCGACGCCGCCGTGGACCTGATCGAGCGTGGCGTCGTCACGGCCGCGCGCAAGGCGTTTCACCGGGGCCGGTGCGACGTCGCGGAAGCGATGGGGACGCGCCGGCTGTTCGACCTCATCGCGGACAACCCGCTCATCAGCATGGACTCCTCCGCGGTGATTCACGACCCCACGCTCGTCGCGCGGCTCGATCGCTTCGTCTCGATCAACTCCGCGCTCGAGATCGATCTCACGGGTCAGGTCACCGCGGAGAGCCTGGGGGCGCGTCAGGTCGCCGGGATCGGGGGGCAGTTCGACTTCGTCCTCGCGTCGTCACGCTCGGCCGGCGGCGTGTCGATCATCGCGCTGCCCTCGACCGGGGGACGCGACGGCAGTATCTCGCGCATCGTCCCGCGGCTGGCGCCGGGCGCGGCGGTGACCACGCCGCGCTTTCTGGCGGACTGGGTGGTGACCGAGCACGGGGCGGCGAAGCTGCGCGGGCTGGGTGAGACGGCGAGGGCCACAGCGTTGATCGCTGTGGCCCATCCGCGCTTCCGGAGCGAGCTCGAGGCTAGCCTCCGGACCTAAGCTTCCGACGTGTACCTTGACGGCTTCGCCGTCAACTTTTCTTCGCGTCGATCTTCTCGAAGATCTCGTCATCCGTGGGGAAGCGATACGTCGTCTCGTTCGTGTAGACGACTTCGCCGTCGATCGATACCTCGAAGATCCCTCCGACGCCCTCACGGAGCTCGGCGGACATGCCGTACTTGGACTTGATGGCGGCCTGCAAACTGGAGGCCTGGGGCAGGTAGTTTCACTCGCTGCAGTACAGGATCGAGATGTTCACCAGTTGTCCCTCCTTCCTCCAGCGTTTCGGGTATTTTACCTCTGGTTTCGGTCTTGTGATGCGTCGACCACTCCCAGTGATGCTCGCGTGACCCCGGCTGTCATCGATACCGACCCGGGCATCGACGATGCCTTGGCGCTCCTGTTCGCCTGGGGATCTCCCGAGCTCAGCGTGGAGGCCCTGACGACCGTGGCCGGTAACGTGTCCGTGCCGGTCGCCAGCGTGAATGCGTGGCGCATCCGGGAGCTCTGCGGGCCGGCGCGCCGCCCGGTGATCGCCGAAGGGGCTGCCGCGCCGCTCCGCCGCCCGCTGCGGACGGCCGTCGACTACCACGGACAGGACGGTCTCGGGGATATCGGTGGCTGGCCCGAGGCCCCCGCGGAGCCGGCCGCCGGCGACGGTGTAGATGTCCTGCTCGAGCTGGCGCGGCGGCACCGGGCGCGCCTCGTCGTGATCGCGATCGGACCGCTCACCAACCTCGCGCTCGCGATCGCCCGGGACCCGACCGCCATGCGCGCCGTCGGGCGCGTGGTGGTGATGGGAGGGGCGGTGGACGTCCCGGGCAACGTGACGCCCGAGGCCGAGTTCAACATTCACGTCGACCCCGATGCTGCGCGCCAAGTGCTCGAGGCGGGGCTCCCGCTCGACTTCGTGCCGCTGGACGCGACGCGTCAGGCCGTGCTTGGTCGCGAGGAGTTGGCGGCAGCGCTCGCGCGCCGCCCGGGGCGAGTCGCCGACCGGATCGCGGCGTTCACCGCGCGCGGCTTCACCGAACAGCGGGCGGACGGCGCGTACGGCCTGACGCTTCACGATCCGCTGGCGGTCGGCGTCGCCGTCGATCCGACGCTCGTGACCTGGGAGCGTCTTCGCCTCACCGTTGGCGCCGACGGGGAAACCCGCAGCGCGACCGGCGCTCCCAACTGTCGCGTCGCCACGCGGGTGGACCGCGAGCGCTTCGTCGGCATGTTCCTGGAGCGGCTCTGCCCGAAGATCGCCTGACGCCAGGCGCGCGCGTCTTGATCGTGGGCTCGGCGAACGTCGACTTCACGATCGCGGCCGAGCGGCTGCCGACCCCTGGCGAGACCGTGAGCGACGGCACGTTGCTCGTCAACCACGGAGGCAAGGGCGCGAACCAGGCGGTGGCGGCGCGACGGCTCGGCGCGGAGGTGCGGCTCATCGGCTGCGTGGGCCGCGATCCGTCGGGCGCGGCGATTCGGGCGGCACTCGCGGCCGAGGGCATCGGCGTCGAGGGGCTCGCGGAGAGCGGGACCGCCGCCACGGGTACGGCGCTCATCGTGGTCGATCGAGCCGGTCGCAACCAGATCACCGTGGCGCCCGGCGCCAATCGCACGCTGACCGTCGAGCAGATCGCCGCGCGGGAGGGGGACTTCGCGTGGGCCGACGTCGTCGCGTGCCAGCTCGAGATCCCGCTGCCCTGCGTGAGCGCGGCGCTGGCGACCGCGCGCCGTCACGGCGCCGTGACCATTCTCAATCCGGCTCCGGTGCCGAGCGCTCGGCTCGACATGCTGTCGCTCGTCGATTACCTCACGCCGAACGCCGGCGAGGCCGAGCGACTCAGCGGCGTGCCGGTGCAAGGGGCGGACGCGCTCGCCGCGGCGCGCGCGCTGCGAGCCGCCGGCGCCGGAACGATCATTGTCACGCTCGGCGAGGACGGCGCGCTCGCGGTGGGCGACGAGACCATCACCGCCGCCGCCTTCGCGGTGACCGCCGTCGACACCACCGCCGCGGGCGACGCCTTCAACGCGGGCCTGGGCGTCGCGCTCGCGCGTCGCCGCCCGCTCCGCGAGGCGCTACGTTTCGCGAGCGCGGTCGCCGCGCTGACGTGCACGCGCCGCGGCGCTCAATCCTCGCTCCCAACGGCTCGAGAAGTCGCCGAACTTCTCGGTAGAGCCTAAGGCAGAGCCAGCGCGGCGGCGCGGCGCTTGAGCGCCGCCACGCGCGTGAGCGCCTCCATCACGCGCCCGGGCGAGAGCCGGCCCTCGGCGAGCGCGGCGCGGATGGCCGTGCGCGTGACGACGGCAGCGGAGCGGCCGTCGGGCAGGCGATCCTGCGCGATCAGGAGCACGTCGACGCCCGCTTCGAGCGCGAGGATGGCGGCTTCTCCGATGCCCCAGTTCTGCTCGATCGCGCCCATGCGCAGGTCGTCGCTCACGACCGCGCCGTTCCATCCGAGCTCGCGCCGGAGCAGCCCCGTGATCGTCGCCGCCGAGAGCGTGGCCGGATAGCGGCGGTCGAGGTTGGTATTGAAGACGTGGGCCGTCATGACCGCGTCGGCCATCCGCTCGCCCAGCAAGAGGCGGTACGGGAGCAGCTCGATGTCACGATCCGCGGTCGCCGTCACGTCGACGAAGCCTTCGTGGGAGTCGGCGAAGCTGGAGCCGTGCCCGGGGAAATGCTTCAGCGCGGTGAGGATGCCTTCCGCGTGGAGCCCGCGGATGAAGGCGCGCGCGTGCGCGGTCACCGCCATCGGATTGGCGCCGTAGCTCCGGCCGGTGCCCACGATCACCGTGTTCGCGGGGTTGTAGCCGACGTCGACGACGGGGGCGAGGTCCCAGCTCACGCCGGCCTCGCGCAGCATGCGTCCGATTCTCCGTGCCTCGAGCTCGGTGAGCGCGAGGTCGTTGCGCTCGGCGAGCTCGCGCGCCGAGGACGTCGCCACGTAGCCCGCGCTCGGCGCCAGGCGCATCACGCGGCCGCCTTCCGCATCCATCGCGATCATCGGCGGGCCGGCGGCGCACCCCTCCGCCCGCGCACGGATGGCGCCGGTGAGCCGCTGCACCTGCGGCGCGTCGACGATGTTGCGGCCGAAGAGCAAGAGGCCGCCCGCGCCGACCTCGCACACGAGCCGATCGATCTCGGCGTTGTCGGTGGCGTCCGTGCCGTCGAAGCCGACGAGCAGCAATTGGCCGAGGAGCGGCTCGAGACGTGCGAGCGTCGCAGGCTCGGGCGGAGTCAGCGTCGCGCAGCCGGCGATGAGAAGCGCGAGCGCCACGAGACGAGGCATCCTCTTCGGATTGTACCGGCATCGGACGGTAGAATCGGGCCAACGGTAAGAACCGGCACGGGAGGGGCGCCATGGGCTATCAGACGCTGATCGTCGAGAACGAAGGCGGGGTCGTCACCGTCACGCTGAATCGGCCGGAAGCGCGGAACGCGCTCGATCTGGTCATGCGGCGCGAGCTCGTCTCCGTGCTGGACGACATCGAAGCCGATCCCGCCGCGCGTGTCGTCATCCTCACGGGCGCGGCCGGCCATTTCTGCGCGGGCGGCGACGTCAAGAGCATGCAGCCGGGCAGCGCGGCGGCGGACGGGCGGGCTCGGGTCACGGCCCTCAACCGTCTCGTGATGCGCCTCGTCGAGTTTCCGCGGCCGGTCATCGCCATGGTCGACGGCTTCGCGGTCGGCGCCGGGTGCAACCTCGCGCTCTGCTGTGACCTCGTGATCGCGTCCGATCGCGCGAAGTTCGGCGAGGTCTTCGCGAAGATCGGGCTCGTCCCCGATGGTGGCGGGAGCTGGCTGCTGCCGCGGCTCGTCGGCCTCGCGCGCGCCAAGGAGCTGATCTTCACCGCCGACATCATCGACGCCGCCGAGGCCGCGCGGATCGGCCTCGTCAATCGCGTCGTCCCGGCCCCCGAGCTCGCCACGGTGACGCGTGCACTCGCGCAACGGATCGCGCAGGGACCGCCGAAGGTCCTCGCGATGGCCAAGCACATGGTGAACCGTGCCGCCGCCTCGAACCTCGAAAACGCGCTCGACGTGGAGGCGTTCTCCCAGGCGATCGCCACCACCGGCGACGAGCACCGCGAGGGCCTCGCCGCCTTCTTCGCGAAGCGTCCCGCGAAGTTCTGACGCCCGCGCCCTAGGGGGCGGGGGCCGGAGTCTGGGGCGGAGCCGGGGCCGGGACCGGGGTCGGGAAGACCGGGCGCGGGGCCGTCTGGGGCGGACGCGGCGAGTAGCGCATCGTCGCGGCTGCTTCGGGGTTCGCGCGCAGCATCTCCTCGGAGATGCGCGCGGCGTCGAGCGCGGTGCCGATGACCCGCGGCGTGATCACGATCAGCAGCTCGGTCTTCTGCACGGTGCGGACCTTCGCGCCGAAGAGGTAGCCGATCAGCGGGATGTCCTTGAGCAGCGGGATCCCGCGGTCCTCGAGCGCCGTCCGCTCGCGGATGAGGCCGCCCAGGACCAGCGTCTGGTTGTTCACGAGCACGACGGAGGTCTCGGCCTCGCGCTTGATGATGCGCCGCGAGCCCGTCGGCGGCTCCGCGTTGCCGATGTCGTTGACCTCCTGCTTCACGTCGAGGGCGACCGTCCCCTTCTCGCCGATCCGTGGCGTGACCGTGAGGATCACGCCCGCGTCGCGATACTCCACCGACTGCGTGCCGACCACCGACGTGGTGTTGGGCGCCGTCTGCTGCACGGTGCCGCCGATCGGGACCTGCTGGCTGGTGACGATCGGGATCGAGTCCGACACGTTGATCACGGCCTTCTTGTTCTCGGTCGTCATCACGTGGGGACTCGAGAGCACGTTGACGCGGTTATCCGAGGCCAGCGTGTTGAGCATCGCGAAGAACTCGCCCGCCACGAACGCCATCCCAGTGAGTCCCCCGGCCGGGAGCGCGAGTGCGACGGCCGGGGGAAGCGACGTGCTCGGCGCGGTGATGGTCGGCGTATCGGGGTTGATCGACTGCTGCGCGGCGCGGATCGGCTGCCGCAGCGCCCAGTCCACGCCGAACCGGAAGTCGTCGGTCAGCGTGATCTCGGCCACGAGCACCTCGATCAGCACCTGGCGCGGCATCCGGTCCAGCTGCCGGATGGTGGCCTCGATCTCCGCCCAGTTGCGCGGGAACGTGGTGACGATGACGGCGTTGGTCGTCTCGTCCGCGATGAACCGCACCTGCCCCTCGACGAGGCCTTCGCTGCCGCCGCCGAGACCGCCGATCGGTCCGCCGGGGCCGGTTGTGGGAGGGGGCGGGGGAGGCGGGGGCGGCTGACCTGCCGCGCGCGGGGTCGACTGCGGCGACGGCGACGCGGTCGGGACGGTCTCGCGCGCGCCGTAGATCGCGTTGAGCGTGGCGGCGAGGTCCTTGGCCTTGGCGTTCTCCGCGTAATAGATGAACACGCGCCGGCCGCTGTAGATGTTGATGTCGAGCTGCGTGATGAGTCGTCGAATCGTCTCGAGCTCGTTGCGGCGCGCATGGACGATCAGCGAGTTCGAGCGCCGCTCGGCCACGATGAGCGGCGGGCGCTCCCCGCCCCCCGAAGTGTCCGCCGCGCCGGGCGCCGTGGGCGGCCGTAGGGTGCCGGGGGCGGTGGGCGCCGGTGGCACCGGCACGACCGCGCCGGGGACGCCGGGCACCGCACTCCGTACGCGACCCGTCGAGAAGAGCTGGTTCAGGATGGTCGCGAGATCGCCGGCATCCGCGTAGCGGATCGGGATGATCTGGAGCTCCTCGATCGCCACCTCGACGTCGACGAGGCGGACGATGTCGAGGAGACGCCGCACGTTGGACGCGGCGTCGGTGATCACCAGGATATTCGTCTCGCGGTGCGCGATCAGATTCCCGCGCGTCGACACGAGCGGGCGCATGAGCGTGCTGAGGTCGTTCACGTTCGAGAACCGGATCGGCACGATCTGCGTGATGACCTCGTCGGTGGTCCGCGCGGGATCGGCGTTCGGGCCCACGATCGTCGGCACCGCCCGCTCCCGGGCGCCTTCGATCCGGATGATCTTGTAGAGGCTCCCCGACTTCACGGCGGTGAAGCCTTGCACCTCCAGGATGGCGAGGAGCACGCCGAAGACGTCCTCGGTCGCGATCCGTCCCGACGTCTGCACGGTGACCTTCCCGCGCACGTCGGGCGCGAGCACGTAGTTGAAGCCGACGATCTCACTCGCGGCGTGGATGACCGTCTCGATGTCCGCGTTGTCGAAGTTGAGGACGATCATGCGGCCCCGCTGCGCGGGCGGCACGGCCGGCACGGTGGGCGGCGGGGGTGGCGGCGGCGGTGCCTCGGCGGCACGCGCGCGTCCGCGTACTTCCGTGGGATCCAGGGGCGCGGTCGGAGGCGCGGGTGGGGTCACGACTGTCTCGAGAGGCGCCGGCACCGGGGCGGGGAGGGGCTCGGCTGAGCGGCGGGCCGGCGGAGTAGTGGGCGGCCGCGCGCACCCGGCCCCCAGCGCGAGGATGAGAGCGACTGCTACACCGCGGACGACATCACTGCGGCGCTGGCGCATCGGTAGCCGACGGCGGCACACGGCGGAGGAGATTGGGAGGAAGTGGGCGACGCGGAAGCACCTGTGGCGTTTGCGGCGGCGGCGTGACGACCTGACCCGGGACGGGCTGCGCCACACCGGGGGCGCCGGGGGCGCCCGGTACGCTCGGAGGCACGGCAATCGACGGCGCTCCGGGCGCCCCGGGGGCGACGGCGCCCGGCTGCGGCTGTGGCGGCGCCACCGGACGCGGCTTCGCCGGGTCGCGGAGACGCACGTTCACGTCGCCTTCGGGTCGATTCAACACCACGTGGTCGGTTCCAATCAGTTTCACGGTGCCGCCCGCGACAGCGTCGCCCAGTCGATACCCGGCGACGCGTTTCGTGGTCGGATCTTCAAGATACGCAACTGGGGCGCCGTCCCTCAAGATTATCCCGTAGAGGTTCGGCTTCGGGACCGGCGGACCGGCGGCGGACTGGGTCACCGGAGCCTCCGTGCGCGTCGGGCTGAACAGGTTGCGGGAGGCGACGACCGTGTACCCACCGGTGGGGGCATCCGGAGACGGGGCCGCCTGCGCCACTGCCGCCACGGGCGGCGGCGTCTGCCGCGGAGCAGAGACCGCCGGTGCGGGGGTCCGAAGCTCGCGGATGATATAGCCGATCGAAACCAGGGCGACGGCAACGAGCGCGGCGTTCAGGAGAACGATCCGGCGCGGCACGTCAGGCCTTCGTCTTCGCGGGGCGGATGAAGCCCGAGAGCGTCATCGTCGCGAGGAGCTCCTTCGGCTGGGTGATGTTCATCACCCGGACCTTGAGGTCTTGCACGCGAATCAACTTCGGCGCGGATTCGATGCGAGTCAGGAGATCGACGAGCTGACGGACCTCGCCCGACACCGCGATCTCGATCGGAATCTCCACGAGCTCGCCGCGCTCGACCGTCGGCAGGATCCGCTCGCTCCGCGTCTCGGTCTTGGCCGCCGCCGCCATCTCCTTGGCGATGTTCTGGAGCTCCGACGCGGCGACGGCGGGCGCGGCGGCGGTCAGGAAGCGTCCCGAGAGCTTCTCGATGCGCTCCTCGGCGCTGCTTAGCTCCGTGGCGACCGCGCCCTTGCGGGCGACGAGGTCGCGCCGTCGTGAGAGCACCTCTTCGCGCACCGGCACGAGCTCGGCCGTCATCGCGTTGCGCTCGCGGATCGGCTCGATCACGAAGAGCCAGCCCGCGGCGATGACGAGCACGGCCGCGGCGCCGAGGATGATGAACCGCTCGCGGCGGGACAGGTTCGCGATCATCGACCGCTCTCGGCGGGCGTCGGCCGGCGCGGCATCACCGGCAGCGTCCCGGGCGTCCCCGACCGGTCCGCCTGCGGCGGCGGCGTCGTGTGGGGATCGGGCGGCGGCGCCGCTTGCGGAGCCGGCCGTGGCGGCGCCAGCTGAGGGTCCGTCTGCGGGAGCGCGCGCGGCGCGGGCGCGATCACGGGCGGCGCCGTGGATGAGCCGGCGGGCGGTGGCGGCGGAGCGTTCGGCCGGCGCACCTCCGTCGGTGGGACCTTCGGCGGCGTCGCCGCTGCGGTCGCGCGCGCTTCCCAGACCGCCTGGATCCTGAACTGCTCGCGATCCCGGCCGCGGGTCACCGGGGACGCGAACTCCACGCGCTCGAAGCGCGGCGAGTTTTCGAGGAGCGGGATGAGCGCGCTCGCGGTGTTCGCCTGGCCGGTGAGCTCGATGCCCTTGGCGTCGAGCGAGAGCAGGGTCAACCACGCGTCGTTCGGCAGGAGGTCGGTCAGCTCGCGCATCACCGGGAGCGGTCGGAGCGCGCCGTCCTCGAGGCTCTGCACGGTGGTCACGAGGCGGCGCTTGCCTTCGAGGTCTTTCACCATCCGCTCGACCTCGCGCACCTGGCCGTCGAGGCCGGCGATCTCGGCGTTCAACGCGGCGAGGCGGCGGCCGTCCCGGTAGCCGGGCACCATCAGCGCCGCGATCGCGAGCAGCGCCGCCACGCTCCCGAGGCCGGCCGTCATCAGCTGACCACGCGTCAGGCGGAAGGGGCGCATCGTGGCGGGCAGCAGGTCGAGCGGGCGGTCCGCGGGGCCGAGCGCGACGGCGAGCGCCAGCTCGAGCGCGCCGCGCGGTGTGGTGTCGATGGTCGCGAGCGCGCGCCGCGCGGTGGCGGTGTAGGCCGGCTCGCTGACCGGCGCGCCGAGATCGGCGAGGGGCGAATCCATCGGGCCCGTGGGCGGCGTCGCGTCCCCCGAGATCCACACGGCATCGCAGCCGCGCCACTTCACGAGTCCGAAGCTCCGCCGGATCTCGGTCACGAGGCCGGTGTCGTCGACGGCAGGGAACGCCCGGCTCATCACGACGCCGCCGCCCGCGAGGAAGAGGGCCTCCATCGTGTCCTCGACGCGATGGAGCCACACGACGTGCGCGCGCGCGGG
>Ga0075431_100008736_pt1 | contig 10149 bp, 6 predicted proteins | sample RhiMetdeltSRZDD5_FD_75297 | JGI IMG/M metagenome (GOLD analysis project Ga0075431, IMG submission 75297) | Populus rhizosphere microbial communities from Tennessee, USA - Rhizosphere MetaG P. deltoides SRZDD5 | ecosystem: Host-associated > Plants > Roots > Rhizosphere > Soil | place: USA...
GCCGTGCGGGCCACCGCTCTCAATCACCTCGATCTGTTCGTCATCCGGGGGCTGCCCGGCCTGCCCGGGTCGTTTCCTCATGTCCTGGGGTCGGACGGCGCCGGGGTCGTGGACGCGGTGGGTGCGGACGTTTCCTGGCGTCCCGGCGACGCGGTGCTGGTGAATCCCGGGATCTCAGACTACTCCTGCGAATTCTGCCAGGCGGGCGAGCACTCCCTGTGCGTGAACTACGGGATCCTGGGCGAACATTTGCCCGGATTGATGGCGCAGTTCGTCGTGGTCCCGGCCCACAATCTGGCCCGCGTTCCCACACTGACCCCGGCGCTCACGTGGCCCGAGGCGGCGGCGTTCTCGCTCGTGACCCTCACCGCCTGGCGCATGGTGGTCACGCGGGCCGCGGTGAAAGCCGGTGAGTGGGTGCTGGTATGGGGCATCGGCGGCGGCGTATCGCTGACGGCAATGCGCATCGCCAAACAGCTCGGTGCGCGCGTGATCGCGACTTCGTCGTCGGATGAGAAGCTCGCGCGCGCCCGGGCCCTCGGTGCCGACGTGACGCTCAACCACCGGACCCAGTCGGTCTCCAAAGAAGTGCGGGCGCTCACCGCCAAGCGTGGTGTGGATGTCGTGGTCGAGAACGTGGGCGAGGCGACGTGGACGGATTCGCTGCGCTCGCTCGCCAAGGGCGGGCGCATCGTCACCTGTGGCGGCACCACAGGCCCGAAGCTCGTCACCGACGTCCGCCCGCTGTTCTGGCACCAATACACGATTCTCGGCTCGACCATGGGGAACGCGGCGGAGTACGGGGCGGTGGTCGAGCAGCTGGCTCAGGGCCATCTGCGGCCGATCGTGGATGCGGTGTATCCATTAGAGCAGGCGCGCGAGGCGTTCGGGCGATTGGAGCGGGCCGAGCAGATCGGGAAGATCGCGGTGACGATCGGGGACTAGAGGGGGAACTCGGCGCCGAACCGATCCGCTTCGCTAGGGGAATCTCAGGCGCGGGCGCCGAGCCCGGTCATCGCACGTACAGGGTACGGTGGCACTCTCAACCGTCTATCAAATCGATACTTCTCATGCTAAAAATCCGTTTGCGTTTCGCCACCTAAGTAGTTAGCTTGCCGCAACTTAGATGGTCTCTGGCACTCCAATTCCGAAGCCGTCGAAGCTGATAGCTGACGGCTGAAAGCCGATAGCGCAGAATGACCACACCGACCCGCGAACGCATCCTGCCGCGCCTGATTGAGGACGAGCTGAAGGAGTCGTTCCTCGATTACTCGATGAGCGTCATCGTGCAGCGCGCGTTGCCCGATGTGCGAGACGGCTTGAAGCCGGTCCACCGGCGCATTCTCTACGCCATGCACGAGCTCGGGCTGCTGCCTGGGCGGCCCTACAAGAAGAGCGCGACCGTCGTCGGCGATGTGCTGGGCAAGTATCACCCGCACGGCGACATGGCCGTGTACGACTCGCTGGTGCGCATGGTGCAGGACTTCTCGCTGCGCTACCCGCTGATCGACGGGCAGGGGAACTTCGGCTCAGTCGATGGCGATGCCGCGGCGGCGTATCGCTACACCGAAGCCCGCCTCACCCGCATCGCGATGACGATGCTGGAGGACATCGACAAGAACACCGTCGATTTCGTTCCCAACTTCGACGACCGGTTGCGTGAGCCCACGGTCCTGCCCGCCCGGCTCCCGAACCTCATCGTCAACGGCTCGGCGGGGATCGCCGTGGGGATGGCCACCAACGTTCCGCCGCACAATCTGGGTGAGGTGGTCCAGGCGATCACCCACCTGGTGGATCACCCCGATGCCACGGTGAAGGACCTGCGCAAGTTCGTCAAAGGTCCCGATTTCCCCACCGGCGGCATCATCTACGGCCGCGACGGCATCAAGGAATGCTACGAAAAGGGTCGCGGGCGCATGGTGGTGCGCGCGCGCGCCGTCATCGAGGAGAGGGAATCGACCGGCAAACAGCAAATCGTGATCGCGGAGCTGCCCTACCAGGTCAACAAGGCGAATCTGATCGCGAATATCGCGGCGCTCGTCAACGACAAGAAGCTCGAGGGGATTTCGGACATCCGCGACGAATCCGACCGCGAAGGCATGCGCGTCGTGATCGAGCTGAAGCGCGAGGCGATTCCCGGGGTGGTGCTGAATCAGCTGTACAAGCACACGGCGATGCAGACCACCTTCGGCGCCATCATGCTGGCGCTGGTGGACGGCGTCCCGATGGAGCTGACACTCAAACAGATCCTCGAGAACTTCATCTCGCACCGGCATACGGTCATCGTCCGCCGCACCGAGTTCGATTTGAAGCGCGCGCAGGAGCGCGAGCACATCCTCGAAGGGTTGAAAATCGCCGTCGATCACATCGACGAGGTGGTGCGCATCATCCGCAAGGCGAAGGACGTCCCCACCGCGGACGCCAACCTGCGCAAGCGGTTCAAGCTGTCCGAGAGGCAGTCGGCCGAAATCCTCAACATGCGGCTGGCCCGCCTCACCGCCCTCGAGATCACCAAGCTCGAAGAGGAGCTGAAGGAAGTCCGCAAATTCATCAAGGAATGCAAGGACATCCTGGGCTCGAAGCCGCGCCGCATGAAGATCCTCAAGGAGGAGCTGACCGAGCTGTCGCACGGGTTCGGGGACGAGCGGCGCACGGAGATCGTGGCGGATCAGGGGGAGTTCTCGATCGAGGATCTGATCGCCGAAGAGGACATGGTCATCACGGTGTCGCACGCCGGGTACATCAAGCGGCTTCCGACCTCGTCCTACCGCCGCCAGCGCCGCGGCGGCAGAGGCGTCACGGCCGCCCATACGAAGGAAGACGACTGGCTGGAGCACCTGTTCATCGCGTCGACGCACGACTACATGATGTTCTTCACGCAGGACGGCCAGTGCTACTGGCTCAAGGTGCACGAAATCCCGCAAGCGGCCCGCGCCGCGCGCGGCAAGCCGGTGGTCAACTGTATCTCCATCAAGCCGACCGAGCGGATCGCGGCCCTGGTCCCGGTGCGCGAATTCTCCGAGGAACAGTTCCTCTTTTTCACGACCCGGGAAGGCGTCGTGAAGAAGACCCGGCTCTCGGAATTCGGCAATCCGCGCTCCGTCGGGATCCGGGCCATCAATATCGAGAAGGGCGATGAGCTGATCGACGTGCAGATCACCGACGGGAAGAACGACGTGGTCATGGCGACGCGCCACGGCATGAGCATCCGGTTCCACGAGCAGGACGTGCGGGACATGGGGCGCACCGCCACCGGTGTCTGGGGCATCGCGCTCGACAAGAAGGACAAGGTCATCGATCTCGTCATCATCAAGCGCGCGTCCACCCTGTTGTGCGTGACCGAGAAAGGCATGGGCAAGCGCTCGGAGCTGGACGAATACCGCGTCCAGCACCGCGGCGGCCGCGGCATCATCACCCTGAAGCGCAGTGAGAAAACCGGCGACATCATCGCGCTGAAGGAAGTCCTGCCCGACGACGAGCTGATGATGATCACCAAGAAAGGCATCGTGATTCGGGTGCCGGTCGAAGGCATCCGGATCTCGGGTCGCAATACCCAGGGGGTCAAGGTCATGAACCTCACTGCCGGCGACCTGGTGGTGGACGTCGCGCGCATCGTCCGCGAGGACGACGACGAGGCGGGGGACGACGACAAGGACGAAGCCGTAAAGCCGCGGGACGTCAAGCCCAAGAAGGGGCGCGCCGTGCCCACCGGCAAGAAGAAGTGACGCCGGGCGACCTCGACGTGAAGGACGCGGCGGCCGCCCTGCAGGGGGTGGCCGTCCGTACTCCTCTCGTCTGGATCGAGCCGCTCGCCGCCTGGCTCAAGCTCGAGAGCCGGCAACCCGTCGGCGCGTTCAAGGTGCGCGGGGCCTACAACGCGATCCGGAAACTCCCCGACGCCGAGCGCCGGCGCGGGGTTATCACCTTCTCCTCCGGCAACCATGGGCAGGCCGTGGCCTTCGCGGCCCAGCGCTTCGGCGTCCGCGCCGTGGTCGTGATGCCGGAGACGACGCCGGCGATCAAGATCGACGGCGTGAAGCGCTGGGGTGGGGAAGTCGTGTTCGCCGGCCGGACCTCGGAAGACCGGCGTACCGCCGCGATGGAGATCGCCGCCCGCGATGGGCTCGCCGTCATTCCCCCGTTCGACCATCCCGACGTCGTGGCCGGTCAGGCGACCGTGGCGCTCGAGATCGTCGAAGCGCTGCCCGACGTCGCCACGGTGGTTGTGCCCGTGGGCGGCGGCGGCCTGATCTCCGGCGTGGTGCGGGGGTTGGCGGTGGCGGGCAGTCGCGCGCGCGTGGTCGGCGTCGAGCCGGCGGGTGCGCCCAAGCTCACCCAGTCGCTCGCGGCCGGGCACCCCGTGATGCTGGAGCGGACCGCGAGCATCGCCGACGGCCTCATCACGCTCACGGTGGGCGGTATTCCGTTCACGGTGCTGCGCGAAGACGCCGGCCGGCTCGCCGGCGTCGTCACCGTGGATGACGACGCCATCCGTGAAGCCGTGCGGTTCCTGCATCGCGAGTGCGGGCTCGCCGTCGAGCCGTCCGGGGCGGCGACGACGGCTGCGCTGCGCTCGGGCGCGCTCGCCCCATATCTCCAGCTGCCAGTCGTCCTCATCGTCAGCGGAGGGAACGTGGACCCGACGTTGCTCGAAAGCCTGGTCTCGTGAGCGACGGATCTCCGGGCGGCGGCGCGAAAATCCTCCTGGCCGACGACGACGCGTCGCTGGTCAAGACCCTGAGCTACATCCTCAAGGAGCGTGGCTATCAGGTGATCGTCAGCCCCGGGGGCCAGGATCTGCTGTCGCTGGTCGCGACGGAGCAACCGGAGCTGCTGCTGCTCGACATCATGATGCCGAGAGTCGACGGCCTGGCGCTGCTCGCCCAGCTGAAGGAGGACGACCGGTACAAGGATCTCCCGGTGCTCATGCTGTCGTCGATGCCGCCCGAAGAGGCCACGGTGAAATCCCTCGGACTCGGCGCCGCGGATTTCATCCCGAAGCCGGTGCGGGCGCGGGAGCTGTTCGCGCGCGTGGAAGCCCACCTGCGGGTGGGGAAGGCCCTGTCCCGGGCGCGCGAAGAGGCGCGCAGCCGCGCCGTGATGGTGGACATCCTCCACGAGGTCACGGACTCCCTCAAGCCGGACGAGATCTACAACATCCTCGCGCGCCGGGTGGCGCGCGTGCTGAACATCTCGAAGTGCTCGATGGTGCTCGCCAAGTCCGGCGACCGGACCGGCCTCGTGGTCGCGGCGTTCGAAAACCCGATGCTGCGCAACCTCGAGATCGAGCTGGCCCGCTATCCCGAGATCGAGCGCGCTCTCTCCACCCGCGCCGTGGTACTGGTGTCCGACGTGGCCACCGATCCACTGTACGAAGCGGAGCGGCAGCGCTGGGCGAGCGAAGGCCTCCAGGTCACGACGCGCTCCGCCGTGGCCGTGCCGTTTTCGATGAAGAACCGCGATGTCGGCGTGTTCTTCCTGCGCACCTCGGGGCACGATGCGGCGCTGACCGCGGCCGACGGGCAGTTCGCCGAGGCGGTGATCCGGACCGCGGTGGCGGCGATCGAGAAGGCCTACGATTTCGAGACCGCCGTGATGGACCGGCGCCGGTTCGAGCAAATGGCCCTGACCGACGTCCTGACCGGCACCCTGAACCGGCGGGCGATGAGCGAGGCGCTGGAAACGGAGCTCGAGCGCGCGCGGCGCTACAACCTGTATTTGAGCATCCTGATCGCCGATCTCGACCGGTTCAAGCAAGTCAACGATCAACGCGGCCATCTGGCGGGAGACGCCGTGTTGCGGCAAGTTGGTGACCTGCTGCGCCGCGAAGCCCGGTCGGTGGACATCGTCGCGCGTTACGGCGGCGAGGAGTTTGTCGTCGTGATGCCCGAGACCACGCTCGCCGGCGCCGGCATCTTCGCCGAGCGCGTGCGAAAGAAAGTGGAGACCCGGGACTTCGGCGAAGCGGGTGGCGAGCCGCTCCACCTGACCGTCAGTATCGGACTCGCGAGCTTTCCCAACGAGCGCGTCACGACGGCCGACAGTTTCGTCGCGCTCGCAGACCAGGCCCTGTACCGCGCCAAGGACGGTGGCCGCAACCTCGTACGGGAATGAGCCAGCGCCGCTGCCCGAAGTGCAAGACCGTCTACTCCGACACCGCCCGGTTCTGTCCCAAGGACGGGTCGATGCTGGTCGACGTTCAGGGCGCGCCTCCCCCCGCGATTCCCAAGACACCGGCCGGCGGGAGCGCCACCGCGGTGCGCGCGCCCCCGCTGAAGCCGGCCCCCAGCCTGGACCGGGCCTCGACCCTCTCGAACCAGCTGCTCGACGCCCGCTATCAGGTCTTGAAGAAGCTCGGCGAAGGCGGCATGTCCTACGTGTACCTGGCCAAGGAGATCTCCACCGGCCAGGAAGTGGCGATCAAGGTGCTGTCGCCCAAGCTGGCCAGCGACCGGAGCTCGGTCGAACGGCTGCGGCGCGAGGCCGGCCTCGCCATGCGCCTCGATCATCCCAACGTGTGCCGGATTCTGCGGCTCGGCGAATCGGAGGACGGCCTCATCTATCTGGTGATGCCGTTCCTGCACGGCGAGCTGCTGTCCGACCGCGAGGTGAAGGGCGGCCCGATGGATCTGGCCGTCGGGCTGTCGATCCTGCGCCAGGTGTGCGCCGGCCTGCACCACGCGCATGAGCTGCAGATCGTCCACCGCGATCTGAAACCCGAGAACATCATGCTGGTCCCGAACGCCGACGGCTCGGATCGCGCGGTAGTGATGGATTTCGGCCTCGCCAAGGAGCGGCGCGCCGATCCCTCGATCGCCAAGCTCACCGCCACCGGCATCATCCTCGGCACTCCGGAGTTCATGAGTCCCGAGCAGATCCGGGGCAAGGCGCTGGACGCGAGGTCCGACGTCTACGCGCTCGGCATCGTGGCGTTCGAGATGTTCACGGGCAAGCTCCCCTTCCAGGGGCGCAACGCCCAGGAAATGATGATCGCCCGCCTGCGCGGCAGTCCGACGCCGATCCGCGCCGTGCGGCCGGACCTCCCGGCCGGTCTGGAAAAAGCGATCGCGCGGGCGCTCGAGACGAGCCCCGAAAGCCGGTTTGCCACCACGCTGGAGTTCTCCAACGCGCTGACCGAAGGCGATGGGGGTGGGACCGGTGGCGGTGGCCTGTTCGGCAAGCTGAAGGAAAGGCTCAAATGAGCAGGCTGTTCCCCGCGCTGCTCATGATGCTCGGGGCGGCTGCGCTGTCGGCCCAGCAACCAGGCCCTCCTCCCGTGACGGCGATCCGCGCCGGGACCCTGATCGACGGCACCGGGACCGCCCCGGTCAAAAACGCCGTGATCCTGATTCAGGGCGAGCGCATCACCGCCGTCGGAGCCGACGTGCGGATTCCGGGCGGCGCCACCGTCATCGATCTGTCGGCGTACACGGTCCTGCCCGGCTTCATCGACGCCCACGTGCACCTGGCGTTTCACACCATCGGCGACGGCGACTGGCAGCACAGCGGGCTCACGGATCTCCCCGGCCAGCTCGCGCTGCTCGGTGCCGCGCACGCCCAGCAGACGCTCGAGGGCGGGTTCACGACGGTCCGCGTCGTGGGCAGCGCGTATTTCAACGATCTCGCCTTGCGCAACGCCATCAACGCCGGTTGGCTGCCGGGGCCCCGCATCCTGGGCGCGGGGACGTCGTTCGGCATCATGGGCGGCCACTGCGACGCACAGGACGGCCTGCGTCCCGACGCCACCGGACACGAATCGGGCATCGCCGACGGCGTGGCGGACGGCGTGGACCAGGTCCGTGAAGCGGTGCGGTACAACGTCAAGTACGGCGCCGACGTGATCAAGATCTGTGCGACCGGCGGCGTGCTCTCGCCCACCGATTCGGCGGGCGCGCAGCAATACACCGAGGAAGAGATGCGTGCGATCGTCGAGACCGCACGCATGCTGTCGCGCCGCGTCGCCGCGCACGCCCACGGAACCGAAGGCATCAAGGCGGCCGTGCGCGCCGGCGTCACCTCCATCGAGCACGGGTCGATCCTGGACAGCGAAGCGGTCCGGCTGATGGTGCAGCACGGCACCTGGCTCGTACCGACGCTCATGGCGGGAGAACAGGTGTCGCAGCTCGCCCAGGCGGGCCGTCTGCCGCCCGCGATCGCGGCCAAGGCCCTGGCCATCGCGCCCCGGATGCAGGCGTCCTTCCGCCTCGCGCTGGGCGCCGGCGTGAAGATCGCCCTCGGCACCGACGCCGGCGTGTTCCAGCATGGCCGCAACGGCCACGAGTTCACCCTGATGGTGCGCTACGGCATGACGCCGATGCAGGCGATCCAGGCCGGCACATTGTCGGGCGCGACCCTGCTCGGGCGCGAAACCGAGGTCGGCAGCGTGGCGACGGGCAAGTTCGCCGACCTCGTCGCCGTCAAAGGGGACCCGCTCCAGGACATTACCGTGCTCGAGCACGTCGACTTCGTGATGAAAGGCGGCAGCGTCTTCAAGCGCGACGGGCAGATCGTTGGACGGAGCGTCGCCGGCATCCCCTAAGTGTTCCGTTGAAACGCTACCCCGCCTTCGACCCGCCCGAATACGTCGCCTGGCAGCCGGACGCGACGTTATCGCTCGCCTACCGCCGCACGCTCGAAGACCATCCCGAGCGTGCCGCCCTCGTCGCCGAGCTGACGCGGGACCAGCTCGCCGACCTCTACGCCGGTCTGTTACGCACCCGGCTGCACGACATCACACTCAAGCGCTGGGTTCGCACCGGCGTCATTTCCAAAGCCTGGCTCGGTACCGGCGAGGAAGCGGCGACCGTCGGGCCGGTCCACGCGTTGCGGCGCGACAGCGACATCGTCGCTCCCATGATCCGCAACGCGGGCGCGGTGGTGGAGATGGGGGTGCCCATCGCCGCTGCGCTGCGGGCCTACCTTGCCACGGCCGATTCTCCGTCGCGCGGGCGGGACCTGCACGTGGGCGATCTCGCCGCCGGAGTGCTGCAGCCGATCTCGCACGTCGGCGACGTGGTGCCCGTCGTGGCCGGCGTGGCGCTCGCCTTCAAGCAGCGGCACGAGCCACGGATCGCCCTCACCTGGGTGGGGGATGGCTCCACCAAGACCGCCGCCGCGCACGAAGGGACGAACTTCGCGGCGGTGCAGCGGCTGCCGGTGATCTTCATCGTGCAGAACAACCAGGTCGCCCTCGGAACCCGGTTGGAGCAACACCATCTGCCGGGAACGTTTCGGGATTGGGCGGCATCCTACGGCGTGTGGGGGCTGGAGTGCGACGGCAACAACGTCCTCGACGCCTGGGCGGCCACGCGGCTCGCGGCCGAGCGGTGCCGGGCGGGGGAAGGGCCGGTCATGATCGTCGCCGAGACGTTTCGTCTGGGTGGTCACGCGACGCACGACGAGCGGGAAGCGCGGGAAACCTTTCCCGGGCGGCTGTTCACCGAATGGGGGAAGCGGGACCCCATCGGGTTGTACGAGGAGTACCTGAAATCTGCGGGATGGAGCGTGGCTCAGCTGGACGAGATCGAAGGCCGCGTGACATCCCAGGTCGAGCAAGCGGAGCAGGAAGCCCTGGCGAGCCGGGAGCGGATGCCTGCCGGGGACCTGGCTCTCGGTTCGGTGTATGCGGACGGAACTTTGGGAGGAGGATCGGGATGATCGGGAGATTCGTGCCAGTGGCGCTGATGGCGTTGGCGTGCACCAACGGTGAGATCGCGTCGGGCCAGGCGCCCAGCGGTCTCGTCCCCCAGGACATCGCCGGCCACACGCTGTTCCTGCGGCCGGGTTTTCACATCTCGCTGTACGCGGAGAACCTGAGCGGCGTGCGCAACCTGGTGCTCGGGCCCGGCGGCACGGTGTACGCCGCGCTGCAGGGCTCAGGCAAGATCGTGAAGCTCGTCGATGCGAACGGCGACGGCGTGGCCGAGTCGGCGGTAGAGGTCGCCACCGGTCTGGACGGGCCGTTCGGCATCGCCTTCCGCGGGGATACGATGTACGTCGGAGAAGAAAGCCGGATCCGGCGCTGGATCCCGGGAAACGCCACCCCGCAGATGGTGGTCTCGAATCTGCCGTCCGGCGGCCACTCGACCCGTACCGTCGTGTTCGGTCCGGATGGCTACCTGTACCTGGCCGTCGGCTCGTCGTGCAACA
>Ga0075431_100008738_pt1 | contig 10149 bp, 7 predicted proteins | sample RhiMetdeltSRZDD5_FD_75297 | JGI IMG/M metagenome (GOLD analysis project Ga0075431, IMG submission 75297) | Populus rhizosphere microbial communities from Tennessee, USA - Rhizosphere MetaG P. deltoides SRZDD5 | ecosystem: Host-associated > Plants > Roots > Rhizosphere > Soil | place: USA...
CCCGCACGCCGATTCGGATGCGATCGAGGCAGAAGTCACGTGCGCAAGTCCACCCGTCCGCTCTGTCGGGCGGCAATAAGCCATTGCGTGGCGAGCGATCGGGCCGCATCGAGGTGCTGGGCAACTGCGACGCGAACGATCTGTTCGGGCTTGTACACGATGCGTAACTGGAGGTCCCCGTTGACCCGCTGGTACACGGCACAAGTGGCGATGTGCCCGTCGGGCGCAACGATCACGCGCCAATATTGTTCGATCAGCCTCTCACGTGTGCGTGCGCTAGGCAGCGTGGATCCGAGGTGAGGGAGCGCCGTCTGTTGCATGTCGGACTCCAATTGGCAATCGGGGCAGAGGCATGAAAGGCGATGCGTTCTGCGGAACGATACCCCGGAGTGAAACGGCGCAGATTAAAGGAAATTTAGAATTGGAGAGCTGCCAAATAGGAGGCAAGAAATCGCGGGGATGTGGCGTATTCCGTTTGCCGGTGAAGTGATCATCGCGCACACCGCGTGAGCGTGGCGTGCGTACGGCTAGCGGAGGTCGTGTAGGCAACGAGTGCCAATCGTCGGGTTCTTGTCCGTCAGCGGTTGACCACCGATAAGTAACGAACAGTCGCCCAGTGTATTTCTATCGGCTCCGCCAAAAATGGAAAGCCATTGCAGCGTTTATCGCGAAGAACGGCAAGCTTCGGTTGCGGCGGCTCCTGCGGGTTAACGAGGGTCGAGTCGCCGTTGAACTACCGGCCCGAGCGAGTGAACGTGAACCGGTGGGATCCGGAACAACGGATTACGGAACCGCTTCCGCGGATGGAGGCGGCTCCCACCAGAGCGCCCGAGATGCTCGACTCGGCGATCGCCATTTCACCGCTGCCGCTTATATGCAGGTGGCGGGAGTCGGCCAGCATTTCTTCATAGGCGTCCCCCTCCCCCTCGTTCCACCTGAGGCGCGTCGGCCAGCGGAACCCGCGCGACTCATCGCGGACCCAGAGTTCACCGATGACGGGTGACATAGTGAATCCGCCGCCGATCACTCTCACGAGCAGGAAGTGCCATCCGGGATCCTCGATCACTACATCGTAATTGCGTTGTCTCAACGACGTCGGGAACCCGGCACAGCTCTCGTCGAATTCGACCTGGAGTGCGTAATAGCCTCTGGGAAGAGAGGCAAACGGGGAAGGTTGCGACGGCGCTGGAGAAGGAGCCGTCGGTGAAGAGCTGCACGCAAGCAATGTCGGCAAGAGAGCAGCGCCGATGGCGGTCACGCCACGTCGTCGGCACATGCGGCACCTCCCGCGGAAGTCGGTTCTCGGTGCACGATCTTCTTACGAGAACTCCCGTGAACACAACGGCATGCCGGGTTCCTTGGAAAAAGAGCCGCGACAAGCCGTCGACGACCTCAGCCGGGCCCATCTCGCTGATGGCTGCGGCCAGTTCGTCGACGTCCTGAAGCGTCATGAACGCGATGACCAGGTCGCAGCTCGCGCTTTCGAGCGGCAGCTTGGTGGCATTCGCGCGGTGATGGTCGCCGCCCGGGTCTGCTCTGCGGGCTGCCTCGATCAGCGTGGAGGAGGAGTCCACGCCGATGACGCGGTGTCCGAGGCGTTTCAAGTCGCGCCTTTTCGAGTGGCGATGTGCCGTCGGCAGATGAGAATCGCCGCCGCGTTACTGGTGACCTATCTGTTCTCGCTACGGCGTCCCCTTATAATTGCAGCTGTTTGCCGTGGCTCTAACGGCTGGCACTCGGTTCGGCCCTTACGAGATTGCGGCCCAAATCGGCGTGGGCGGCATGGGCGAGGTCTATCGCGCCCGCGATCAGCGCCTCGCCCGCGAGGTCGCGGTCAAAGTCCTGCCATCGACATTCGCCACGGACGTAGAGCGCGTGCAACGTTTCGAACAAGAGGCACGCGCGGCTGCGGCCCTGAATCATCCCAACATCCTCGCCGTGCACGACATCGGAACGGTCTCGCTGACCGACGGCTCCATGCCCTATATCGTGTCGGAGCTGCTCGAGGGCGAGACGCTCGCGGAGCGCTTCCGCGGCGGACAGCCATTGCCCATTCGCAAAGCGGTCGACTACGCCGTCCAGATCGCGCGCGGGCTGACCGCGGCACACGAGAAAGGAATCGTCCATCGCGATCTGAAACCGGCGAACGTGTTCATCACGCACGACGGTCGCGTCAAGATTCTCGATTTCGGACTCGCCAAGCTGATAGAGCCAGACGTGGCGCTCGCGTCGGCGAGCGTTCTGCCGACCGCGCCCCCTGCCACCTCGCCGGGTGTCGTCCTAGGCACCATCGGTTACATGTCGCCCGAGCAGGTGCGCGGCAAACCGGCCGACCATCGCACCGACATCTTCGCGTTCGGCACGATCCTCTACGAGATGCTCGCCGGCCGGCGGGCCTTCGAGGGAGAGACGACGGCCGACACGCTGACCGCGATCCTCAAGGAGGATCCGGCCGATCTGCCATTGGCCGAACGCCACATTCCGCCCGCGCTTGGCCGCATCGTCGATCGCTGTCTTGAAAAGCATCCATCGGCGCGCTTCCAGTCGGCGAGCGATCTTGGATTTGCCCTGGACGCACTGTCCACGCAATCCGGTTCGACGGAGGCGCTCGCTGGCACGACTCTTTCTCCATCGCGACGCGATCGCCTCGCCTGGGCAGTGACGGGCGTGACGAGCGTCGCGCTCGTCGGCGCGCTTTCGCTTGCGGCGTTTCTCTATACGACGCGACAACCGATCGAAGACGCGAGAACGATGCAGCTCTCGATCGCGCTGCCCGAGGGATGGCAGTTGGCAACGGGCGATATCGCGGGGACTGCGCGGACTCCCCTCGTCATCTCGCCTGACGGGCGGCGGCTGGCGATGATCGCCAGGCGCGCCGGCGGTCCAGAGAGCATCCTGATCCGATCGCTCGACTCGCAGACGGTGCAGCCCCTGGCCGCCACGGAGGGAGCGTTCAACATCTTCTGGTCTCCCGACAGCCGCTTCCTCGGGTTCGTCGCTGACCGAAAACTGAAAAAGATCGACACGTCAGGGGGCCCGCCCACCACGTTGTCAGACCTCGAAAGCGGCATTGGCGGCGGGACGTGGAATCGCAATGGCGTGATTGTGCTCGCCGTGTTCGTCGGACAGAGCCCGAAGATACAGGCGGTATCGGCCAATGGCGGCGCACCGGCCACTGTGGCCTCGACCGCACCCAACGAGGGAGTCAGACCGTGGTTCTTACCTGACGGCAGACGTTTTCTCTACGGGGGCGGAAATGACGCCGTGGGTCGCGACGGCCGTCGTCCGCTTTACGCCGCGTCGCTGGATTCTCCCGAACGCGTGAAGATCGCCGAATTGCGGGCCTCCAATGTCCAGTACGCGCACGGCCACCTTCTCTTCGCGCAAGACGGCACATTGATGGCCCAGCCATTCGACCACCGGCGGCTGGCGACGACGGGCGACGCGTTTCCGATCGCGGAAAACATTGCGGGAGGGGGAGGAGGGAGCGGACGGCCACCCGTCGGATTTTTCTCCGTATCCGACACCGGCATCCTCGTGTACCAGCCCGGAGCGCCCGGCGCTGGCGTCTGGCTCGCCTGGGTCGATCGGGCTGGCAAAGTCATTGGTTCGGTCGGTGATCGGGCCGACTATCGCACTCTCGCTTTGTCGCCCGACGCGAGCAAGGTCGCGGCGGCCATTGGCAACGACCTCTGGATTGTCGATGCCTCACGCGGCGTTCGGACGCGGTTCACGTTCGATGGCACCGCGCAGGAATCCTCGCCCGTCTGGTCTGCTGACGGTGGCCGTATCGCGTTCGTTTCCAGTCAGCAAGACAAATCGGGTGGAGGCGATTCGCCGCAGTCGCGGATCTACCAGAAGTCCTCGAACGGCACGGAAACAGAGGAATTGCTCGTCGGCGACGAGGTCGCGAAAGTGCCGTGGGATTGGTCGCGTGACGGACGCCTTCTCCTGTACGGAAGTTCGGCGTCCCCTATCGGCGTCGGCGCGGATTTTGTGCTCTTGCCGCTTCTTGGCGACAGGAAGCCGCGCCCGCTGCTGACGACGCCGTTTGGTGAAACCCGAGGGAAGTTCTCGCCCGATGGCCGGTGGATCGCTTACGAGTCAGACGAATCCGGGAACAACGAGATATATGTGATTCCGTTTTCGGGCGATGCCAATGCAGGTCGGCCGCGAGCCGCTGCCGGCAAATTGCGCGTGTCCACGAACGGCGGCACGATGCCGAGGTGGCGTCGTGACGGGAAGGAGCTCTTCTTTCTCGATTCCAACGACACGCTGATGGCGGTAACCGTGGACGCACGAAGTGATGCCCTGCAGCTCGGCGAGGTCACGCCACTTTTTGCCGTTCGCGGATCGCCAATCCGCTCTCAGTACACCTATGACGTCTCACCCGATGGCCAACGCTTTCTGGTAACAAGCGAGCAGGATCCTCGTTCCGGTGCGCCGTCACCGCCCATCACCATCGTCGTGAACTGGCTGGAGGGACTGCGGAAGTAGAGTCGACAATCGCAGTCGGTGGCGGAAGCGGAAAGTACAACGCTCCCATGATCACGCGGACTTGACGGCTATAACGTCGTCGCTGGCGCCAGACTGCGCGCCGGGCCGACGGCGATCATCCTGAGCAACGCTGCGGCGTTACTCATAACCGATCCGCGCCATTCTCCGCGTACCTCTATAATCGCGGTGGCTGCACCTACGCGCTGTGTCACTCACACCAGGCACTCGGCTCGGCCCGTACGAAATCCACGCCCAGATCGGTGTGGGCGGGATGGGTGAAGTCTATCGGGCCACCGACACAAATCTGAACCGGCCCGTCGCGATAAAAGTCCTGCCGGAGTCAGTTGGCGCCGACGGAGAGCGTCTCGCCAGGTTCCAGCGCGAGGCACAACTACTCGCGTCGTTGAGCCATCTCAACATCGCGTCCATTTATGGCTTGGAACGCGCCGAGGGTACGACGGCGCTCGTGATGGAGCTGGTCGAAGGGTCGACGCTTGCTGACCGCATCGCGCAGGGCGCGATCCCCATGAACGAAGCGATGCCGATTGCGATGCAAATCGCGGATGCCTTCGAAGCCGCACACGAGCAACGGATCATTCATCGTGATCTGAAGCCGTCGAACGTGAAGATTCGGCCCGACGGTACGGTGAAGGTGCTCGATTTCGGATTGGCGAAGGCAATGGATCCGTCGCCTGCTGGCACCTCCAATTTCTCGATGTCGCCAACGATTACGACACCGGCAATGACGCAGGTCGGACTCATTCTTGGCACTGCAGCCTATATGAGTCCCGAGCAGGCGCGCGGCAAATCCGTCGATCGACGCGCGGACATCTGGGCGTTCGGATGCGTGCTCTTTGAAATGCTGTCGGGTCGGCGCGCGTTCGAGGCTGAAGATGTGTCGCTCACGCTCGCCAGAGTCCTCGAGCGGCAAATCGACTTGAGCCCGCTACCGTCCGACGTTCCGGCGCGGGTACGACAGATTCTAGCCCTGTGTCTGCGCAAAGATCCCAGGCAGCGGATCGGCGACATTCACGATGTACGCCTCGCTTTGGAAGGCTCATTCGAGACGCCCTCGCGATCTGATTCGGCCGTAACAGCGCCGGCTTCAACACGACTGCGGATCGCCGCGTTGGCAATCGTCGCTGCGCTTGCGGTTGTCGTTGCGGCAACGCTCGCGTTTGTTCACTTTCGCGAAAGACCGGCTGCACAGGGCAGCGTACGTTTCCAGGTGCCGCCGCCCGACAAGTCCGCCATCCTTACCTTCGCCCTGTCTCCAGACGGGCGGCACCTCGCCTTTGTCGCTACGGGAGAACGATCGAAGCTCTGGGTCCGCCCGATCGATTCGGTGGACGCACGAGAGCTACCGGGCACTGAAGGAGTGCGGTCCGCTACAGGCCAGTTGTTCTGGTCACCAGACAGCAACTCCATCGGGTTCGTTGCAGAGGGCAAGCTCAAGAAGGTTTCGATCAACGGCGGTCCACCTCAAACATTGACCGATGTGCTCAATTCGACTCGCGCGTCATGGGGTCGTGAGAGAGTCATCGTGATGGCCCCTGGTCCAGGGGCGCCACTCAGCCGCTTGCCGGAGGCCGGTGGTATATCGGCGGCAGTCACGAAACCTCGTGTTGGGGAAAACCACTTCACGCCAGAGTTCCTGCCAGACGGTCGACACGTTCTCTATTTCGTCGGCGGCAGTACCCCTGAAACCAACGGGGTGTACCTCACCTCACTGGACGAGGGTGCTCAGCCTGTCCGACTCCTAGCGGACGCCACCACGGCGCGGTTCACGCGGTCGGACGCCGCTGGCGCGAGTGGACATCTGCTCTTCATCAGGGAAGAGACCTTGATGGCGCAGCTTTTCGATCCCGAGACTTTCCGTTTGACTGGCGACATCTTCCCTGTAGCCGAACCGGTTTCCCAATTCTCGGTGTCTGCGAACGGCGCATTGGCCTACACGTCGGGCACGACAGCCGCGCGTCAGGAGCTGCTATGGATGGATCGCACAGGCAAGCAACTCGGTTCCGCTGGTCCGCCGGGAGACTACGCCAACTTCCGACTGTCGCCAGATGAGAAGTCCGTCGCTTTTAACCGCCTGGGCGCCGGCCAAGACATCTGGGTGCTCGACATCGCTCGAGGCGTGCCTTCGAGGATCACATTCGATGCACAGACGGACAATCTCCCGATCTGGTCTCACGACGGGCTTCGCATCCTCTGGCCCTCGAGCCGCACCGGCAGCTTTGACCTCTACGTAAAGCCTGCGAGCGGTACCGGCGAGGACCAGCTTTTGATCAAGATGGGCACGGCCAATGGGTGGGGAACTGACTGGTCGCGCGACGGCAAGTGGGTTCTTTATCAAAGACCGGGCAACACGACCGGCCAGGATCTGTGGGTCGCGCCACAATCACCGAACGACTCAAGCGAACAGAAGCCGGTTCCGTATCTACAGTCGATGTTCAATGAACAGAATGGCGTATTTTCACCGGATGGGCACTGGGTCGCGTATGTGTCGAACGAGTCAGGGCGCGACGAAGTGTACGTCCAGGCCTTTCCACTGACTAACGAAAAGCACCGAGTATCAGCCGCCGGCGGCACCGACCCCGCGTGGCGCAAAGACGGCGGGGAGTTGTTTTATCTGGCGGCGGATCGCAACCTGATGGCCGTGCCGGTGCGAGTCTCGGCGAAAACGTTCGAACCAGGTATTCCAAAAGCCTTGTTTCCAGTTCCCGGAACCAACGTTCGTCGAGCCTACGTACCCTCCACAAACGGCCGATTCCTGATCGCGAAGCCTGTGGAGGAAAACGCGACGGTGCCGATTACTGTGGTACTCAACTGGCGCGCACGAGTCGAGCAGTGAACTTAGAGAATCGGCCACACCAGACCTAAACTCTGTTCTCGGCGGGAGGATCGACGTCCGCTTGATAGAGATCTTTCCAGACCCTCACTAGTCCGCCCTACTTTGGCCGACCCGACCTTCAAATCTCCGGATTAATCCGGTGTAGTCGCCAAGGGTATTTCGATCGAACCCGCGACAGATCGGAAGTCCCTTCGCCGTTGATGAGGACCTATCCAGTCCGACCGATCCGTCGCTGGCGCGGGTGTCCATTCCTCGGATCAAGCCCGGCATGTCAGCCTCGGGCTGGCCCCCGGAACCGTCGCCGAGTCCGGACTCGAGGAAACCTACGGTCCGGTGTACTCGAATTCCCCGATAAGGGACGATCTCCCTGAGTATTCAAAGCTCAATTCCGGGTCCGTCAGCCTCAGAATGCGGGAGCGTCGAACCGCGGCCGTGCCTGCGTAGAACGGCACCGCCAGACCCGTCACACCCGGGTCCAGAGGCGGCTGTCCCGGCATGGGATTGGGAACCCGTTCCGTGCCGATTTCTAACAGGCCTGGCACTGTGATGTCGCAGTCACCGTTCCGGATTTCATACGTAATCGGCGCCTGTTTGGGCGGTAGTTGCTTTGCAATGAGCCCGCTCAGCGCTGCGGGCCAGCCACCCGCCTGGCCAGAGAAGATGGCTCCTAATCCCTCCATCTGCTCTCGACTCGCTCGCGCATCAAAATAGACGCCGACAGTCCATCCACCGTCAAAGATGTAGCCCGGAATGCGCGCGTAAAGAACGACGTTCAATCCGTCGAACCGGATATTGCCGTAATTCCCCGCTTCAATGCGCCATGCGACGACTGCGCCACATGGGAGCTCAGTCGGCACACTCCCGAAATTGCACGGGCATATGGTGGTACAGCTGCATGCCTCCATTACATCGCCGCGCATGCGCCACTGTTGCTGCGTCGCCATGATTCACGCTCCTGTTCGAGGTTCGCACCAGCGTCGCCAGATTACTCTACCCTTGTCGGCAAGCGAGCAATACGCGACGTCGTCGTCCCTTCGCCAGATCGTTACTCAGGACCGATCGGTACGGCTGTAGGATGGCGTGTTGCTGGCGGCGCTGCTTGAGGTCGGTGGCGCTCAAGGGCATTCGCGGTCCGAAAAGAGCCGTCCTGTAAGACGCGACAAATGACGGGAAGGCGATGAGCACTCTGTCGAAGGAGATTCCGGTGGCACGAACACGAAGACTTGTTGTGGCGTCGGCTGCGATTCTCCTAGGAACTTTGAATGGCGTAACGATCCAGGATCATATTTCAGCCGCGCAGGCCAGCGCGCATGTGCCAACCTACGAGGTCGATCCCGCGTGGCCGAAGTCGTTGCCAAACCGCTGGCTCGTCGGCGCGTTGGCCGGGGTCGCCGTGGACAAGAAGGACCATGTCTGGATCGTCCACCGTCCGGCGACGCTTCAGCCGAACGAGACGCGCTCGATCTGGCGCAGCGCGCCGCCGGTCCTCGAATTCGATACGGAGGGCAACCTGGTGCAGTCCTGGGGAGGGCCGGGCGACGGCTATGAGTGGCCGGATCTCGAGCACGGCATCTACGTGGACGAGGACGAGAACGTGTGGCTCGGCGGCGGCGGCGAGAAGGACGCGCAGATCCTGAAGTTCACGCGCACCGGCGGGTTCCTGATGCAGGTCGGCCGCAAGGGGAAAAACACGGGCAGTAATGACACGCAGAATCTGGGCGGGCCGGCGAACGTGACCATCGATCGCGCGGCGAACGAGCTGTACGTCGCCGACGGTTACGTGAATCACCGTGTCATCGTCTTCGACGCGACGACGGGTGCCTACAAGCGGCATTGGGGCGCCTACGGCAAGCCCCCCGACGACGGCTACTTCACGCGCGCCGGAGAGCGGCTGCCAGGTCCGTTCAGCGGCGTGGTGCAGCACGAAAACAGCCCGAGCCAATACAACCCCGACGGCCCGCCGCCGCCGCAGTTCCGGATCGTGCACGTGGTGCGCATCTCTAACGACGGTCTCGTGTACGTGTGCGATCGCACGAACGATCGCATCCAGGTGTTTCGGAAGGACGGCACGTTCGTGAAAGAGCAGTTCATCGCGAAGCGGACGCTCGGTAGCGGGTCAGTCTGGGACATCGCCTTCTCAACCGATGCGGCCCAAACTTACATGACAGTCATCGATGGTACGAACCAACAGGTCTGGATGCTGCGGCGCGATACGCTCGAGATTCTCGGAGCCTGGGGCCAGGCGGGGCGCTGGGCAGGACAGTTCTACGGCGCGCACAACCTCGCCGCGGACTCGAAGGGCAACCTCTTCATCACCGAAACCTACGAAGGCAAGCGCGTGCAAAAGTTCACCTACAAGGGGCTGGGTTCGGCCACGAAGCCGTTGATCTCGGAGCCGTGAAATCCCGGATCCGCGTGCGCTTGATCCCGCGTAAACGCTGGGCCGTTGATGTTACTAACGCGCCAAGATGAGCCGTACGGCGCGGCCACATGATTCACATGGACTGTCAGCCGTGTCGGCTCCATTTGGATATTGGCTGCGTTTAACGAAGCGCAACCAAATTAGAGCGGCTTCAATTGTTCACGTGTGGCCCAAAGTCGCTCGCCATTCGGTTTTCGAACCCAGTACTGCGTAAGCTGATTGGCAGGTGAGCACCGCGCACCCACGACAGTGCCTTCGCCATTGTCGCCGCGCACCTGGGCGCCAATCCTCAAAGCGAAGCAATCCTGTGGACTCGAAGAGGTGGGACGACCGGGCTGAAGCAACGATGTCAGCAGCAGCGCGGCCCTGTCGGTAA
>Ga0075431_100008740_pt1 | contig 10148 bp, 5 predicted proteins | sample RhiMetdeltSRZDD5_FD_75297 | JGI IMG/M metagenome (GOLD analysis project Ga0075431, IMG submission 75297) | Populus rhizosphere microbial communities from Tennessee, USA - Rhizosphere MetaG P. deltoides SRZDD5 | ecosystem: Host-associated > Plants > Roots > Rhizosphere > Soil | place: USA...
GGATCGTTGAGGCCCGTCGTGACCAGCATCGCCGGATACATCTTCCCGACGTTGTCGTAGGGGGAGTACGACTTCATGTACGTGTAGTGCTCCTTGACGTGCGGATCACCCCACTGCTGCCACTCGCCGGCCGTGAGCGGGATCGACGCGTCCATCATCGTGTTGATGACGTCGACGAAGGGAACGTCGGCGACGACGACCTTGAACAGATCGGGCCGCATCGTGACCACGGCGCCCATCAGCAGTCCCCCGGCGCTGCCGCCGCGAATCGCGAGCTTCTCCTTCGACGTGTACTTCTGGTTGATCAGATGCTCGGCCGACGCGATGAAGTCGGTGAACGTGTTCTTCTTGTTGAGCATCTTGCCCTGGTCGTACCACCAGCGTCCCATCTCCTGGCCGCCGCGAATGTGCGCGATCGCGTAGATGAAGCCGCGATCGAGCAGCGACAGGTTGTTCGACGAGAACGTCGGATCGGTGCTCGAGCCATACGAGCCGTACGAGTAGAGCAGCATCGGGCGCGAGCCGTCCTTCACGAGCGGCTTGCGATAGACCAGCGAGACGGGAACCATGACGCCATCGGGCGCCTTGGCCCATGTCCGCTCGGTAGCGTACTGCGACGGATCGTACCCGCCGAGCACATCCTGACGCTTCTTCAGCTCGCGCTTTTTCGTCGACATTTCGTAGTCGTACACGGTCGACGGGGTGACGAGCGACGTGTAGACGTAGCGCAGCGTGCGGGTGTCGAACTCCGGGTTCCCGCCCCACCGCACGGTGTACACCGGCTCGTCCATCGCGATGTGGTGCTCGGTGCCGCTGGCGAAGTCGCGGACACGGAAGCGGGTGAGCGCCTTCTCCCGCTCCATCAGGACGAGGTGGTTCCGGAAGACGTCGAAGTCGGCGAGGAGCACCGAGTCCCGGTGCGGAATGACGGTCGTCCAGTTCTCCGGCTTGGGATCGCGATCCGGCGCGCGCACGAGCTTGAAGTTCGTCGCGTTGTCATTCGTGCGGATGTAGAAGTGCGTGCCGTGATGCTCCACCGAGTACTCGACGTTCGGCCGTCCCGCCGAGATCACCTTCGGCGCCTCGCCCGGGCGATATGCGTCGATGTAGTACCAGGTGGATTGCGTGAAGCTCTCGTCGCCGATGAGCAGGAAGCGATCGTCCTTCGTCTTGGAGATGCCGAGCCCGAAGAGGACGTCGGGCTGGTGGTGCACCATGGCATCGCTCGAGGTGGGCATGCCGAGCGTGTGCCGGAAGATGCGATCGGGCCGCTGGGCGGAATCCGTGCGTGTGTAGAACAGCGTGCGGTTGTCGTTCGCCCACTGGATGCCGAAGTGCACGTCGTCGATCCGATCGGGAAGCATCGTGTTTCGCGCAATGTTCTTCACGACGAGCGTGAAGTGCTCGGACCCCGCGGTATCGACCAGGAACGCGAACAGCCGATGGTCGGGGCTCACCTGCGTGCCCCCGAGTCGGAAGTAGCCCTTTCCGGCGGCCATCACGTTCTCGTCGAGGAGCACCTCCTCGGGCGCTTCGAGCGAGCCCTTCTTCCGCGCGTAGATCTGATACTGCTTCCCCTCCTCGGTGCGCGTGTAGTAGTAGAACGAATCGCGGCGCACCGGGACGGAGAGGTCGGTCTGCTTGATGCGACCGAGCATCTCCTTGTACAGCTGCTCCTGGACCGGCTGGAGATGCTTCGTCATCTGGTCGGTGTAGGCGTTCTCCGCCTCCAGATACTTGATGACGTCGGGATTCTTGCGATCGCGCAGCCAGAAATAGTTGTCCACCATGATGTCGCCGTGGATCGTGTCGACCTTGGCCACGGGCGTCGCGATCGGCGGGGGGACCGGCGTCTGTGCGACGGTCGTCGCGAGGGGGACGGCAAGCGCGAGCGCCCAGCCAATGGCGCGAGCACGCACCGATAACGAGCGGTGACTCATGAAGCCTCCTGAAGGACGTAAGAACAACTGCGAGCTGCGAACTGCGAGCTGCGAACTGCGAGCTGCGAGCTGCGAGCTGCGAACTGCGAACTGCGAACTGCGAATGGCGAACTGCGGCTACAGACAACGGACTGCGGACGCGGCAGTCGTCGCTCGCAGCTCGCAGCTCGCAGTTCGCTTTGCTTATCCCGCCGCTCGCAGCTCCAACGCGCGAGTGGAAATCTCCTCGCGAACACGCGCAATGAACTCATCCACCGGCACGGGAACCGGATGCTGTTTCTCGCCCGCACCGCGGACGCTCACCGCGATCGTTCCCTGCTCGGCCTCCCGCTTTCCGACAACCGCGAGATACGGAACCTTCAGTCGCATGCCTTCCGCGATCTTGTACTTCAACGTCTCCGAGCGGTCATCGAGCTGAACGCGAATTCCCGCCTCAGTCATGCGCCGCGCCGCGTCGGCCGCGGCCTCGCGCTGCGCATCGGTGATGGAGATGACGCGAACCTGCTCCGGCGCCAACCAGGTGGGGAACGCGCCGGCGAGATGCTCGATCAGCGCGCCGATGAACCGCTCCAGCGTTCCATAGATCGCCCGGTGAATCATCACCGGTTGATGCGGCTTGTTGTCTGCGCCCGTGTACTCCAGCTCGAAGCGCTCCGGCAGCTGGAAATCGAGCTGGATGGTGGGGCCCTGCCAGAGACGTCCAATCGCGTCCCTGAATTTCACGTCAATTTTCGGCCCGTAGAAGGCGCCCCCGCCAGCATCGATACGGTAAGGAATCTGTTTGCGCTCGAGCGCGCGCTTGAGCGTGTCCTCCGCCTGATCCCAGGCTGCGTCATCGCCCAGCTTTTCCGCTGGTCGCGTCGAGACTTCGAAGTCCAGGTCGAAGCCGAAGGTCTGCCGGATGAGCCGGTCGACCTGATCGAGACACAGAAAAATCTCATCCTCCGCCTGATCCAGCGTGCAGAAGATGTGGGCGTCGTCCATCGACAGCATGCGGACGCGGAGCAAGCCATGGAGCACGCCGGACTTCTCGTTCCGATAGACGTTCGCCACTTCCGAGAGCCGCAGCGGCAAGTCGCGGTAGCTGCGCGGCTGTGACTTGTAGATCAGTGCGTGCATCGGGCAGTTCATCGGCTTCACGCGATACCGCACGTCGTCCGACTCGCCGGCGCCGGCGGCCATCGGCGGGTACTGGTTCGACTCGTACAGCGGAAGATGGCCCGACACGCGAAACAGCTCCTCGCGGGTGATGTTCGGCGTGTAGACGAGCTCGTATCCGTGAGCGACGTTGTCGTCCTCCACCGCCCGCGTGAGCAGCCATTTGATCTTCGCCCCTCGCGGATGCCAGAACACCAGTCCCGGACCCACCATGTCCTGGATCGAGAACAGATCGAGCTGCTTGCCGATCACGCGGTGATCGCGACGCTTCGCCTCCTCGAGGCGATGCAGGTGCGTCTCGAGCTCTTCCTTCTTGAAGAAGGCGGTGCCGTAGATTCGCTGGAGCGTTTGGCGCTTCTCATCCCCGCGCCAGTACGCCGCCGCCGTCGAGAGAAGCCTGAAGTGCTTGACGTACGACGTATCGGGCACGTGCGGTCCACGGCAGAGATCCACGAACGGACCGTCCGTATACACCGAGATGACTTCGTCCGCCCCGAGCTCCTCGAGCCGCTCGAGCTTGAGTGGATCGTCGGCGAAGCGGCGCCGCGCGGCCGACTTGTCCACCTCCTCCCGCACGAAGGGCAGCTTCTCGGCGACAACCTTGCGCATCTCGTCCTCGAAGACCGCGACATCATCAGGGGTGAACGGTCGCGTGACCTCGAAGTCGTAGTAGAACCCATCCTCGATGGCGGGGCCGAAGCCGATCTTCGCGTCGGGGCGCAGGCGTCTCACCGCGGTCGCCAGGATGTGGGCGGCCGAGTGGCGAAGCACGTCGAGCGACGTCGGGTCCCGGTCGGTGAGCACCTTGAACGCACCGCTCTCGCGGATGGGCGTGACCAGATCCTGGACGCGTCCATTCACCTCCACGGCTATCGCCGCGCGCAGCAGGCCAGCGCCGATCGATGCCACGACGTCCCGCGCGAGCACCCCGTGCTCGACCTCGCGCGTGGATCCGTCCGGAAGCTTCAGCGTCAACATGTCAGTGGCGCTTTGAATCACGAATGGATCCCGTGGATGACCGACGGCGTTTCGCGCGCGAACCGGAAGTACAGGTATAGTCCGATGAGCAGCAGCACCGCGGCGATGAGCCAGATCACCGCGCGGCCGGCGTATCCTCGCTCCGGACGAGAGGGCTCGGGTGAGGTCATTGCGTGATTTCGGCTGGGGCGAATGGGGAGGCGGTAGGTGGCCTTCTTCTTGCCTCTACTCGCGCGTACTCACCCAGAAAGCTACCCTTACGATTCAACCTCCGCCACAGGCAACGCATGGCTCCATTTCGGTATCGTGACGAAGGCGAGTCTCTCGGCGGCGCGCTCGCGAAGATCGGTGTCGGGGCGGCCGCCGGTTTCGTCGTCGGCGTCATCATGGCGCAGAAGCTCGGCGGGATCTCGGGCCTCTCCTCCCGGTTGCGCAGCAAGATCGCCGGATTGCGCGGCGACGACGTCGACAACTATCGCTCGTCGCGCGGGATCATCGCCGACGATACGATCGAGTACGCCCTCGAGGAGCGTGTGCTCGAGGCCTTCCGCAACGATCCCGTTCTGAGTGAGCGAGGCATCGATATCGGCTCGGTCGGCGAAGCGACGATCGAGCTGACCGGGTGGGTCGAGACCCCGGAGGAGTCGGAGCGAGCGACGACCATCACGCGCGGCGTGCCGGGCGTCGAGACCGTGGTCAACCGGATCATCGTTGGGGAGGAGGAGGACATGCTCGACGAGAATGCGCGCCGTCACGCCGACGGAGACCCCGCGTTGAACGAGGCGCGCTGGGAAGGGCAGCGGGTCGGCACAGGCCGCCGGCGCCAGGGGAATTCCGACGAGCTCGATCGCCATGCCGACCCCAAGCCGGAGCTCGAGAACCGCTGGCTGGCCGAGCAGCATGCGCTCGACCAGGCCGCGGACGATACGCCCGATCGGGGCGTCCGTCGCAATACCACTCGCAAGGCACGCCGCGGTGGCCGCGCCGACGGCAGCCCGATCGCCCCGACGGGCGTTCCCAAGGCCGACCATGTGACGGATCCGCTGGGCGTGAACGAACCGCCGCGGGCGGATTAGGAGCTGGGAGTCAGGGGTCAGGAGTCAGGAGTCAGGAGTCAGGGGTGGAACGGGGCCGCCGCGCTTGGCGCGCGCGGCCCTCATCAGATGAGCAAACGGCCGCGCAAGCGCGGCCGTTTGCCTTTCCACCCCTGACTCCTGACTCCTGACTCCCAGCTCCTCATCCAACTAGCGCCCCGCCCGCGCGCTGAGTTTTCTTACGTCATGAGCACCTCCTCCCTCGATTCCCTTCCCACGCAGTTCGATCCCCTCGCGGTCGAGCGCGCCATCTACGAGCGCTGGCTAGCCGCGGGCGTGTTCACCGCCTCCGCCGAGCGATCCAACCGCATCGGGGGCGACCGGGAGCCATTCACGATCGTGATCCCACCGCCAAACGTCACGGCGGTGCTGCACATGGGGCACGCGCTCGACAACGTCGCGCAGGACGTCCTCATCCGGTGGCGGCGCATGGCGGGGGACGACGCGCTGTGGGTGCCGGGGACCGACCACGCCGGAATCGCGACGCAGAACGTCGTCGAGAAGCTCATCTGGAGCACCGAAGGCAAGACCCGCTTCGACGTCGGTCGGGCCGAGTTCGTCAAACGCACCGAGGCGTTCGTCACCGAGACCGGCGATGCGATCCAGAAACAGCTCGAGGCGATCGGCAGCTCGTGCGACTGGACGCGCATGGCGTACACGCTCTCCCCCGAGCTGTCTCTCGCCGTGCGCGAAGCGTTCGTCAGGCTGTACGAGAAGGGCCTCGTCTATCGCGGTCACCGCGTGATTCATTGGTGCCCGCGATGCATGACCTCGCTCTCGGATGAGGAGGCCGAGCCCCACGAGACGACCGGCAAGCTCTATCACATCGCGTATCCCCTTGCCGGCCAGTCCGGTCGCTCCCTCGTCGTCGCCACGACGCGGCCCGAGACGATGCTTGGCGACGTCGCGGTGGCGGTCAATCCGAATGACGAGCGCTACCGCGACCTCATTGGACAGCGCGTCGTCCTTCCGATTGCGAATCTCGAGATCCCGATCATCGCCGACGACTATGCCGACCCCGCGTTCGGAACTGGCGTGGTGAAGATCACGCCTGCGCACGACGCGAACGACTTCGACGTCGGAATGCGGCACACGCTCCCGATGCCCGTCATCATCGACGAGCGGGCGGTCGTGCGCGAGGTGAGCGACGCCCGGGGCCGCGTGCCTGACGAGCTGAGTGGCCTGGACCGGTTCGAGGCGAGAGAGCGCATCGTCGAGCGACTGGGAGCCACGGGACAGCTCGTGAAGATCGAGCCCCATCAGCACTCGGTGCGCCGGTGCTATCGGTGCGACACGATCGTCGAGCCGCGGCTGAGCGATCAGTGGTTCGTCCGCATGAAGCCGTTGGCCGAGCCCGCGCTCCAGGCGGTGCGCGACGGCACGATTCGCATCCTCCCCGACCGATGGGAGGGAGTGTACGTCCACTGGATGGAGAACATCCGCGACTGGAACATCTCGCGGCAGCTGTGGTGGGGACACCGGATTCCCGTGTGGTACTGCGACGCGTGCGGCTCGCAGACCGCCAGTCGCACCGACATCGATCGCTGTCCCAACTGCCAGGGCCGCGTTCGCCAGGATGAGGACGTCCTCGACACCTGGTTCTCGTCGTGGCTCTGGCCGCTCTCGACGCTTGGCTGGCCGAACACCGCTCGCGAGGATTATCGCGCGTTCTACCCGACCGACGTCCTCGTCACCGGGCCGGACATCCTGTTCTTCTGGGTCGCGCGCATGATCATGGCCGGCTGCTTCTTCGACGGACGGCACCCATTCCACACCGTGTTCCTGCACGGCATCGTGCGCGATACGCAGCACCGGAAGATGTCGAAGTCGCTCGCGAACGGCATCGATCCGCTGGACGTCGTCAATCTGTACGGCGCCGACGCACTGCGCTGGACCGTCGTGTCCGGGATGGGGCTCGGGGTCGACCAGATTCTCGATCCCGACAACCTCGAGCAGTCGTTCTCGCCGGGGCGCAACTTCGCCACCAAGCTCTGGAACATCGGCCGCTTCCTGTTAGGCAATCTCGGCGGCGGCGACGTCACGCCACTGACGGAGATCGAGACGAGTCGCCTGACGCGGGCCGACCGGTGGATTCTGTCCCGGCTCAACGAGGCGATCTCGGGCGTCGAGGGGGCGCTCGGCGCGCCGCGTCCGCCCGGCGCCGTCGGCGGCCGGTGGCCGCAAGGTCCCGCGCGCCTCGGCATGCGGCTCGACGCGTATGCCGAAGTCGCCCGTCGCTACGTCTGGGATGAGGTCGCCGACTGGTACGTCGAAGTCTCGAAGGGACGATTGGGTGAGAAGAGTGCGGATCGCGACGTCGCTCGAGCCGTGCTCGTGCACGTGTTCGACAGCGCCCTTCGCCTGCTGCACCCCGTCGTCCCTTTCATTACCGAGGCGCTGTGGCAGCGTCTTCCCGGTCGCCGCGACGACGAGCTGCTTGCCGCGGCGGCGTGGCCGCGCATCGACGCACGACTTGGCGGTAGCGAGCGCGAATTCGAAGAGGTTCGCGCCGCCGTGACCGCGATTCGCCGTTTGCGCGCGGAGTATGCGGTCCCCCCGGGAACGGTCGTCGAGGTGTTGCTCTCACCGCCGGCGCAGGCCGCAGAGCGCGCCGCCGCCGATGGGCGGTGGGTGGAATCCGTGCTTCGCGAGGAGGCCCCGCTCATCGGCCGCCTGACGAGAAGCCAGGTCACGATCTCGCCAAAGGCGCCGTCGGGCGCTGCGGCGCACGCCGTGCTCCCGAGTCATTGGTCGGTGATCGTCCCGCTCGAGGGGTTGATCGATGTGCGGCGGGAATGCGAGCGCCAGCGAGGCGAGCTCGCCAACCTCGAGAAGCAACTGACCTCACTCGGCGCCCGACTGGAAAATCCGAGCTTCCTCACTCGCGCGAAGCCGGAAGTGGTCGAGGCGGAGCGCGCCAAGCATCGGGAGTGGTCAGCGCGCAGACTGGTCCTGGCTGAGAAAGTGAAAGCGCTGTGCGGCGACTGATCGTCGCCCTCGCGCTGATGGCATGCGCGTCGCAGGGCGATCCGCCCGGCGGTCCGCCCGATGCGGCTCCCCCGGTGCTCGTCGGGATCGTCCCGGAGAGCGGCGCCGTGAACACCAGGCCAGACCGGGTCGAGTTTCGCTTTGACGAGGTCGTGAGCGAGCGCCCCACCGGGGCGTCATCGCTCGAGCAGTTGATTCTGATTTCGCCGACGGACGGCCTCCCGCGCGTGGACTGGCGGCGCCGCTCGATCGCGGTGCGCCCACGCCGCGACTGGAAAGCGAATGCGGTGTACACGGTCACCTTGTTGCCCGGCATCGCCGATCTGCGAGGGAACGCGATGAAAACCGGCGCGTCCGTGATCTTCTCGACCGGACCGACGATTCCGGACACCAGGATTGCCGGCACACTGTACGACTGGGTGGCAGGAGCGGCGGCTCGCGGGGGAGCGATCGAGGCCATCGCGCTCCCCGACAGCATCGTCTACGTCGCCCGCACCGATTCCGCTGGCCGCTTCACCCTCGCTCACCTGCCGCCCGGATCCTACGCCGTGCGCGCCTGGCTGGACGCCAACGGCAACCGCGAGCTCGACCCGCGAGAGGCGTTCGACAGTGCATCGGTCGCCCTGCGCGATACGGCGACGGTGACGCTACTCGCCTTCGTACACGATACCCTTCCGCCGCGCATCAACACGGTGACGGTCGTCGACTCGATGACGCTGCGCGTCGAGTTCAACCAGCCGCTCGATCCCGAGCAAACGGTCGACACGTCACGCTTCCGTCTCACGGCGCCTGACTCGAGCGCGATTGCGCTCAGGACGGTACTCGCCGCGAATGCGTGGGACCGGGCGCGATCCGATTCGATCGCGCGTGCCGACACGACGCGCCGGCCCCCGGCGCGCCAGACGCCTGCGCCCCCGCGAGACTCGGTGGTGCTTCCGCGCCCGGTGCCCATCTCGCGATTCGTGGTCGTCACCGCTGTGCCGTTGCAGCCGGACGTCTCGTACCGGCTGATCGCCATCGAAGCGCGAAACCTGCTCGGGCGCGCAGGCACCAGCGCTCGCGTCTTCACGACCCCCCGTCGCGCGCCCGCGGACTCTGTGCGACAGGCACCGCCACCATGAGTGATCCACGGCGAGCGTTGCCAAGCGTGAACGCGCTGCTCGAGAGCGAGACCGTGCGCCCGTTGCTCGCCTCGGCGCCGCGAGAGCTCGTCGTGAACGCCGTGCGCGATGCCGTCGCTGCCGCTCGCGACGCGAACGACGTTCCACGCAGCGACGGCGAATGGGGGACGGCCATCCGTGATGCGCTCGCGATGCGCCAGCGTCGATCGCTCCGTCCGGTCATCAACGCCACCGGCGTCATCCTTCACACCAATCTCGGCCGCGCCCCGCTGCCAGCCGCGGCGTTGGAGGCGATTCGAGACGTCGCCAAGGGATACTCGAACCTCGAGTACGATCTCGAGCACGGGACGCGCGGATCGCGCTACGCGCACTGCGTGGGTCTGCTGCGCGAGCTGACGGGCGCCGAGGATGCGCTCGTCGTGAACAACGGCGCTGCGGCACTCGTGCTGGCGTTGAACACCCTTGCCGACGGACAGCCGGCGATCGTGTCGCGCGGCGAGCTGGTCGAGATCGGGGGGAGCTTCCGCATTCCCGATATCATGGCGAAAAGCGGCGCTCGACTCGTCGAGGTCGGGACGACGAATCGGACTCACCTGGCCGACTACGAACGCGCGCTCGACGGCGCCGGAGCCATCGTCAAGGTCCATCGCAGCAATTTTGCGATCGAGGGATTCGTCGCCGACGTGTCGCTCGCGGACCTGGTGCGGCTGGCCGCGCCGCGCGACGTGCCGGTCCTGTATGACCTGGGCAGCGGTCTCCTGCTGTCGCTCGACCGCTTCGGCCTAACGGGCGAGCCGCTGGCATCCGATGTCGTCCGCGATGGGGCAACCGTCGTGACGATGAGCGGTGACAAGCTCCTTGGCGGCCCG
>Ga0075431_100008742_pt1 | contig 10146 bp, 6 predicted proteins | sample RhiMetdeltSRZDD5_FD_75297 | JGI IMG/M metagenome (GOLD analysis project Ga0075431, IMG submission 75297) | Populus rhizosphere microbial communities from Tennessee, USA - Rhizosphere MetaG P. deltoides SRZDD5 | ecosystem: Host-associated > Plants > Roots > Rhizosphere > Soil | place: USA...
GCGATCGACAGGGCGATCGTCTGCAGGTGTTCACGAAGGACGGAAAGTTCGTGAAAGAAAAACTCATCCTGCCCAACACGATGAATGCCGGCTCCGTGTGGGACATGGCTTTTTCGAGCGATCCCCAGCAGACGTTCCTCTACGTCGCTGACGGCGAAAACTCGCTCATTCACATCTTGCGGCGGGACACGCTCGAGGTGTTGACAGCGTTCGGCGAGGGTGGCCGTCAGCCAGGCCAGTGGCATGGCGTGCACAACATCGCCACTGATTCGCAAGGCAACATCTATACGACCGAGACTTACGACGGAAAGCGCATCCAGAAGTTCACGTATAAAGGTCTGGGACCGGTGACTACGCAGTACCAGGGCACGCCCTGGCCTGCATCCGCGAGGTAAACTTCGACACCACGTATGCCGCTGACCATCGTTCGACGGATCGGCGCGCTATCGCTGGCGCTCTCGAGCTGCACCCTGCCGGCTGTCGTCAGTGCCGGCGCCGACACCGCACCCACGATACGTTACGCGCTTGCCGCGTGGTCCAACGAACAGTCCGGCGACGTGCTCGCAATCGCGCAGGACCTCGAGGGCTATCTCTGGCTCGGCACGCCAGACGGTCTCGTCCGATTCGACGGCACTCGCTTTCAACGGTGGACGCCAGGCGGCAGCAGCGGTCTGCCAGCCCGCTCGGTTGCCGCTCTCGCTGGTTCCTCGCAGGGTGGCGTGTGGGTCGCCTTCAACGGCGACGGAGGCGTGGCTCGGATCGATCGTGGGGGCATCACGAGTTATTCCCCCACCAACGGTGCACCGTCCGGCGTCAACGCGCTCCTCGAGGATCGACGCGGCACGCTGTGGGCGGCAACCAATGACGGGCTCTTCCACTACGCAGGCGACCACTGGTCGCCCGTGACCAATGCCGACGGCTACGATGGCGAGCAGGCGTTCAGTGTCTACGAGGATCGCGCCGGCCGCGTGTGGGTCGGGGCCGCGCGCGGCCTTTATCGCCACGACGGCAAACAGCTGCACCTCGTTGACAGCACGGCCACCTACGTCGACAGTCTGGTAGAAGACGACGCGGGCAACCTGTGGGTCACGAACCGCACGAGGATCATCACGAGGCTCGACACGTCGAGCCCCCTCCGCCTCGACCCACGAATTCGCCTCCCGCTACCAGGCTGGCGCGTCATTCCGGACGGCCGCGGCGGGTTGCTGGTCGCTTCGTTCAGCGGCGGCCTGTTCCGTCTCGCGAATCCGACCGGCACGCACCCGCTGCTCGAGCCTGTCGATTACGAGCATCGCATGCGCGGCTCGCCCCGGGCGCTCTATCGCGACCGCGACGGCAATATCTGGGTCGGTATGCGCGGCGGTCTGCTGCGCCTGTCTGAGAACACGTTCCAATCCGCGGGCCCGCTCGACGGTCTCAACAAGGATGGCGTGCGGACCGCGGCAGTCGCCGCCGACGGCAGCATCTGGATCGCCACCACGCAAGCCCTGAACCGTCTCACCGGCAGCGGCCGACAGTCATTCGCCGTCTCTCAAACGCGGGCCCTCCACGCCGATCGATCGGGAGCGATGTGGGTGGCGACCGACGACGCCGTCGGCCGACACGCGATGGGCCGTCTCATCAAGGAGCCCATACCGGACGTCCAGGCGAGCCGCGTGAACGGGCTCACCACAACGGCGGATGCGCTCTGGCTCTGTACTGCCTCTCGCGGCGTGCTCTCGTGGAACGGCAACACGCTCATCCCCTATCGGCAGCCCGGAGAATCCGGCGGGCAGTGCAGCAGTATTCTCGCGGATCGGCACGACCGCGTGTGGGCGGGCTTCAGCGGTGGCGGCGTCGCCCTGCACGAGCACGGCCGTGTACGCACGCTGACCGAGCGGGACGGCCTCGCACCCGGCCTGGTGTGGCAAATCGTTCAGGGCAACGACGACGCCGTATGGTTCGCCACGGCGGGCGGCGTGAGCCGCTACCTGCACGATCGCTTTACGTCAGTCACCACGGCGCATGCGCCCATCACGGGCGTCGTCCCGATGCTGGTCGAGGATGCCCAAGATTACGTGTGGGTGGGGGTGCACTCGGGAGCCGCGCTGATGCGCTTCCATGCTGGCGAGATGGACAAGATCGAGAAAGAGCCCAACCACCGTCTTGCCTACACCCTCTTCGACGAAGGCGATGGACTGCAGCCCGGCACGCAGATGTGGCAGAACGGCGCCGCTGCCGTGCGCGACCTGGCGGGGCGGATCTGGGTTGCCAACGGTCCCAGTATGACGATCATCGACCCGCGGCAACTGCGCGAAACGAACCGTGCATCGCCGCCGAGCCTCGAAGCCGTCACGGTCAACGGCGAGCCCGTCGACCCGGCGGCAGACCGGCGGTTCGCGAATGGCAGCACGATGCAGATCGATTACACCGCCCTCGGCCTCTCGTCGAAGCTGCGCTTCCGCCACATGCTCGAAGGCGCTGACGCCGACTGGGTGTACGAAGCGGACGAGCGGCGCGCCACGTACGTCCTGCGCACTGGCGACTATCGATTTCGCCTCAGCACTACCGAGGACGGACAGTGGACCGAGCCGTTCGTGTGGCCGTTTACCGTGGATCCGCCTTTCTATCTGAGCGGCTGGTTTCTTATCGCCTTCGGCACGGTGCTCGTCGGCGGGACCGCCGCGGCCGCGAGGCTGCGCGTCCGGGCCGTGCGGGCACGCTACGCGCTCGTGATTGCCGAGCGCACGCGCTTGAGCCGCGAGATTCACGACACGCTGCTTCAGAGCCTGGCCGCGCTCGGTCCCGAGCTCGAGGCGCTGGCAACGCGCGTTCCGTCACGCGAAGACGGCATCACATCCGAACTGCGCCGCATTCGCCGGCAGGTCGATCGGTCGGTGCGCGATGCGCGCGAGTCGATCCTCGAGCTGCGGCGCACCCTTATGGGCACGCCGCGTCTCGCCGAATCGCTGGCGCAGCTCGCCGACGACACCGAGACTCGGCACGGTGTCCGCCCAACGGTGGCCGTCGTCGGACGCCGCCCGGGCGACGCGTCGCCAGATGTCGACCTGCAACTGTTCCGCATCGCGCAGGAGGCCGTAACCAACGCCATCCGCCACGGTCGCCCGACGCACATCGACCTCAGCGTCTTGTACGATGACCGCAAGGTCGCGCTCACGATCGTCGACGACGGCTGCGGCTTCGACGCACACGCGCAGGCGAACGCACCCAACGGGAACGAGCACTTCGGTTTGATCACTATGCGTGAGCGCGCCGAGCGCGTGGGCGGCGAGCTGCGCATCGAGAGCGTGCCGGGCACAGGGACGACGGTGCGCGCCGTCGCGAAACTGACGAACGAATGGCTGTAGCAAGCCGGCCCATTCGCGTGCTGTGCGTTGACGACCACCGCCTGATGCGCGAGGGCGTCGCGCGGATCGTCGGCGTACAACCGGACATGAAGGTAGTCGCCGAAGCCAGCAACGGCGAACAGGCCGTCGCCCAGTTTCTGGCCAGCCGGCCCGATGTCACGCTGATGGACCTGCAGCTTCCTGGCACGAGCGGTCCCGAAGCGACACGACGCATCCGGCAGATCGATCACTCCGCACGAATCATCGTGTTGACGATGTATCACGGCGACGAGGACATTCATCGGGCGTTCGAAGCCGGGGCGATGGGTTACGTACTCAAGGACACGATCTCCGACGATCTCATCCACGTAATCCGCGAGGTGCACGCCGGCCGGCGGGTGGTGACACCCGAGATCCAGCAGGCGCTCGACGAGCGCGCGCGCCAGCCGACGTTGAGCGTTCGCGAGCGGCAGGTACTGGAACTCGTGGCCGAGGGCATGCGCAACAAGGAGATCGCCGCAGCGCTCGGGATCAGCACCGATACGACCGGCATGCACGTGAAGAACATCTACACCAAGCTGGACGTGCACGATCGCACCGCCGCCGTGGCCAAGGCGATCCGGCGCGGCATCATCCGCATCGAGTAACGCAACCTGCGGCACGACGCGCGCGACCTCCCGCGGTGCCTCAGGTCAGGGCGTCACTATTCCCTGGGAAAACCAGGAGTGCAACATTCGAAATTGACAGGCGCCTCGTGTCGGCGTTTGATTGGCGACGTCCGGCTGAAGCCGGACACCCGCATATCCACGCTGAATCCGGAGATGTTGCGATGATACATTCGACGCTCCGCACGGTCCCCACCCGCTGGCTTGCGCTCGCCTGCTGGCTCGTCACCTCGCCCCTTGCCGCGCAGAGCGTCCAGCATCCTCTTGATCCCCTCACCTTCAGTGAATACTGGGCGGTCCTGGAGGTCTTGCAACAAGCCGGTCACATCACCGCAGACACGCGTTTCTCGATCGTCAACCTGAGCGAGCCGGCGAAAGAGTTCGTCTGGAACTGGTCGAAGGGAACGACCATTCCACGACAGGCCACCGCGCTCGTGCGCCAGGGGCCGCAGACGTACGAAGCCATCGTCGATGTCGCCGCTCGACGCCTTGTCTCATGGACGCAGCTCCGTGACATGCAGCCGAACTGGCTCGCGGAGGAGTACGGGTCGATGACGGCCGAGGTCAAGAAGCACCCTGCGTTCATCGAGGCTCTGAAAAAGCGAGGCATCACCGACCTGACGTTCCTGAGCTGCTCGGCTCTCCCGCCAGGCTATTTCGGAACCGACGAACAGCGTGGAAAACGCATCGCCAACGTTACCTGCTCCGATCCGCGCGGCGTTCGGAACACCTGGCCGCGCGGCATATCCGGCTTGACGGCTGTCGTCGATCTCACAGCAAAGCAAGTGGTGCGCGTGGTGGACGAGGGGAATATTCCAATCGCTCCGACGACGGCCGACTACGATGCGGCGTCGATCGGCACGCCTCGCCAGGTTCCGAGTCCGCTTCGTGTCGATCAGCCCCTCGGCCCCGGCTTTCGTCTCGAGGGTCACGTGGTCGAGTGGCAGAAGTGGCGCTTCCACGTCCGATCCGATCAGCGAACCGGCACCGTCATCTCGACGGTCACGTACGGCGATGGCGACCAGCGTCGTCCAGTTCTCTATCAAGGCAGCCTCTCCGAGATCTTCGTGCCGTACATGGATCCCAGCTTCACCTGGTATCAGCGGAATTTCCTCGACGCGGGAGAGTTCAACGCTGGCGGGTTGACCAAGCCGCTGATGCCGGGACTCGACTGCCCGGATCATGCGGTCTACATCGACGGACTCGTCGCCGGAGATCAAGGACGCCCCAGGGCAGTAAACAACGTGTTGTGCCTGTTCGAGCGCGAGGCGGGCGACATGGCCTGGAGGCATTTCGGAGAAGAGCCTGAGAGCCGGCGAAAGCGGGATCTGGTCGTGCGGAGCGCCGCGGTCCTCGGCAACTACGACTACGTGTTCGACTGGACCTTCCAGCAGGACGGGGCGATCAAGGTCGCCGTGGGCGCGACCGGCATCACAGAGGTGAAGACAACAGTAGCCGCGACGGCCAACGACCAGCCTTCAGCAAGTGGAGAAAGTCGCGCGGCCGGAGAAGCGCCGGATGCCTTCGGGCGTTTCGTCGACAAGCACGTGGTCGCGGTTAATCACGATCACTACTTCAACTTCCGGCTCGACGTCGATGTGGATGGCGCTTCCAACAGCTTCGTTGCCGACCGGCTCGTGGCCAAGACGCTGCCTGCCGATCATCCGCGCCGGAGCGTCTGGGTCCGGCAAGCGACGACGGCTCGGACCGAGAGCGAGGGAATGCTGCACGTCGACATGGAGAGACCTGCGCTCTGGCGCGTCGTGAGCACGACGCGAACGAATCATGTCGGGTACCCGACGAGCTACCAGCTCGTACCGGGTATGACCGCGTCAACACTCCTGGCGGCCGATGATTACCCGCGGCGACGAGCCGGTTTCATCGATCACAGCCTGTGGGTGACACCGTACCAGCCCCAGGAAAAATATGCCGCCGGCGACTTCCCCACCCTGAGCACGCCGGGTCAGGGTCTGCCCGCATGGACGCGAGCGAATCGTCGCATCGAGCAGACCGACGTCGTGCTGTGGCACACCATCGGGATGCATCACCTAGTGCGCGCGGAGGATTGGCCCGTGATGCCAGTCATGTGGCACAGCTTCGAGCTGCGGCCGTTTGACTTCTTCGACCGGAACCCGGCTCTCGATCTCCCGAAGCGATGATGAGTGCAGGGTAGCTGTATGAGAACAAGAGTGAACGTGCTCGCCGCCGGATTCGCCGCGTGCCTGCTGGTCACGACGGTTTCCGCGCCACTGCACGCGCAGGACACTGTCCTGCGAGTGGGAACACTCCTTGACGGTCGTGGCGGTGTGTCGCGATCGGTGAACGTGATGGTCGAGGGCGCGAGAATCAAGAGCGTTGGACCGCCCTCCGGTGCACGCGTCTCGTATGACTTGTCCCGGCTCACCGTGCTGCCGGGGCTCATCGATACTCACGTTCATATTGCCACTCACTTCGGCAAGAACGGCCGGGCGTCGAGCGACGGCGAGACCGCCGAAGAGTCCATGCTGTACGAGGCGGAAAATGCGTACGCGATGCTCGTCAACGGGTTCACCACCACGCAAAGCATCGGTGCGCGCCTGGACGTGCCGCTGCGTGCCGCCATTTCGAGAGGGATGTTGCCCGGACCGCGACTGCTGACGTCGATCGCGCCGGTCGACGACACCACCGGCACACCAGATCAGATCCGGCAATTCGTCCGGCAAGTCGTCGCCGAGGGTGCGGACGTCGTGAAGATCTTCGCCTCGAAGAGCATCCGCGACGGTGGCGGGCAGTCGTTGACGCAGGCACAGGTCGACGCGGCGTGTGACGAAGCGAAGAAACTCGGGAAGCGCACGTGGGTCCATGCCCATGCCGACTCCGCCGTGAGGGCGGCAGTGATGGCAGGCTGCTGGGCCGTCACACACGGCACGCAGGTCACTGACGCCACGTTGGAACTCATGGCTGCGCGGGGAGTCTTCTTCGAGCCCAACGTTGGACTTCTGTTGCAGAATTACCTCGAGCACAAGGATCGCTACCTGGGTATTGGCAACTTCACCGAGTCCGGCTTCGCACTCATGGAGAAGGGCGTGCCGCAAAGCCTTGCCATGTTCAAGCGCGCGCTGGCAGTGAAGGGCCTCAAACTAGTCATGGGCACCGACGCCGGCGCCGGCGCGCACGGGCAGAACGCCAGGGAGATTGTTTACCGTGTTCAGACCGGCGGTCAGCCTGCAATGGATGCCGTCGTCGGCGCAACGTCGCTCGCTGCCGAAGCACTCGGAATGAAGGACACCATCGGTGTGATTGCACCGGGATTCGAGGCCGATCTGATTGCCATCGACGGTGATCCACTCACGGACATCACAGCCCTGCGCCGCGTGGTGTTCGTCATGAAAGGCGGCCGAGTTCTGAAGAATGTCGCGCCCTAGCGCCTCTCTTTCTACGAGGGCGGCAAGGCGAACGCCGTGACGTTTGTACCCGAGCCAATGACGACGTACTGTCGGCCGTCGAGCATAAAGCTCATGGCTGCCGCGCCCCAGATGGGAGCGCCGGTCGGGTAGAACCAGAGATTCTTCCCGGTGGCGGCGTCGAACGCCATGAAGTTGCCTTCGTTGTCGCCCGCAAACACCACACCCGACGCCGTCGACATCGTCCCCGCCATCGTCGGTGTCGGGTACTTGAATTCCCATTTCCGTTCGACGTTGGTCGGATCGATCGCTCGCAGCACGCCGTAGCTGCGATCGGCATCACGCCGCACCGTTCCGCTGTTCGAAATGCGGCCAGGGACGATTTCCTCTTTCACGGGTAAATACGCGGCGCACGTCTCCCGCACGGTGACGAAGAAGAGCCGTCGCGCCGGGTCGTAGGAGGCTGGCATATGGTTCGTGCTGCCCCATTGATCCGGCAGGCAGCCTTTGCTTCCGTCATTGAGCACGATCGGGTGGCCGTTGGCGTCGAGCTCACGCGCCCACGTGGTATCGCTGAACGGCTTGCCGACCAGCAGCTTGCCGTTCGCGCGGTCGAACACGTAGAAGAATCCATTCCGGTTGGCCACCATCACGACCTTGCGCTGCTGCCCAGCGATCGGCAGTTCGGCGAGCACGGGGACATGATTCGAGTCCCAGTCATGCGTGTCGTGTGGCGTGAACTGGTGGTACCACTTGAGTGTTCCTGTGTCCGCGTCGATCGCAACGATCGATGCCGTGTACAGGTTGGTGCCCTTGCGATCCTCGCCGTAATACAACGGGTTCGGATTTCCAGTACCCCAATACAGAAGATTCAGCTCGGGGTCGTAGACTCCGGTCACCCACGTCGCACCGCCGCCACGAGCCATCACATCCGCGCCTGGCCAGGTGTCGCTTCCTGGCTCGCCAGGCCCGGGAACGGTGTAGAACCGCCAGAGTCGCTTGCCGGTCTGCGGATCGTAGGCGTCGAGAAATCCTCGCGTCGGAAAATCACCGCCCGAGATGCCGACAATGACCTTGTCTTTGACGACCAGGGGCGCCGCCGTTGCCGCGTAGCCGATCTTGTAGTCAGCGAGCACCGTGTCCCAGACGACGTTCCCGCTTGCCGTGTCGAGCGCAACGAGATGCGCGTCGGCGGTCGGGAGGAACAACCGGTTACCCAGGAGACCCATTCCGCGATTGACCGGTGAGACGGCACCGTAAGTCAGGTCGTTTGGCAGATCGCGGCGATAACGCCAGAACTGCCTTCCAGTGCGCGCGTCGACGGCCCACGCGGTATTGAACGGACCCGTGAGATACATGACCCCATCCACGACGAGCGGAGTTCCCTCGTAACCCCGGCGCGGAATGATTCCGGTTTGAAACGTCCACTGCGCGCTGAGGCGATGAGCGTTGGCCGGAGTGATCTGGGTGAGCGGCGTGTGCCGCTGCCCGGTGTAGTCACCGGAGTACGTTGGCCAACGCGTCGGCGTCTTGTAGCCCTGGGCGATCTCCTGCGACGTCAAGCCTGATGGCGCCCTGTCTTGCGCCATGACGAGACCTGATCCCAGAACCACCGCGAGCAACGCGGTTCGCGCTTTCGTGTCGATACGCCGTGCGATCATGGCTCCCCTCGTGGACGTCCGGCTGGAGGACGAAACGTGCTGAGATAACGAATGAGATCGTCGAGATCGCTCTCGCTCACGCGACTGGGACCGTAGTCCGGCATGAGCGATCCCGGATCACGAACAAAGCTCTTGAGGCTCGACTTCAAATACGCGCGAAGGCGTTGAGTCGTGTCCATGAGCTGAACCGAAAATGCATCCTCGCCTTTGAGGGCCCCCTTTACGGTTTCGCCGTCACGAGTGATCACGGTGACGGGTTGGTAACCGGCCGCGATCGAGCTGGCCGGCGACCTGATGGCTTCAGTCAGCTGGGCGCGCGACTGCGAGATTCGAGAGAGGTCCGGCCCGAGGCGGCCGCCGCGGCCGTTGATGGCATGGCACGACGAGCAGCTGGTCGCAAAAACGCGCTCACCGTTTTCGGCGTTGCCGCGGAGCGGCTCGGGAGCGGCGGGTCCGTTGAGGCTGCGCAGATAAGCAATCAGCGCTCGCAGCTCACCGTCGGGTGCCGTGCTCGACGGCATGATGGTGTTCGGCACCCCATTGCGAATCGTTTGAAACACGCGCTCGTCGGTCGCACCCAACGTCCACAGCCGCGTCAAGTCATGTCCGGCGACCCCTTTTCCATCCGCACCATGACATTCGGCACAGCGGGCCTGATAGAGCGTCCCACCGGACGCAATCGCACCACGGTTTTGCTGACCAGGAAATGGGCCGTCCTGGGCATTCGCGCCGACTGCGAACGAGCTGACCAATAGAAGTGCAGAGAGGACAACCTTGGCATTCATTGGCACATTATGTACTCCACCCCGTATCCTTCACGCGGCCTCCCGGTAATTCTCAGCGAACCACGTGACCGACTCTGAGTTCCAGGCAGCCTTCGACAACCACAAGGATGCGATCTACCGGTTCGCCTGGCGCATGTCCGGCCCGGCGGCAGCGGCGGACATCACCCAGGACGTGTTCGTGTCGCTTCTACGCTATCCGAACCGGTTCGATCCAGTCCGCGGGACGTTGCGCGCTTTCCTGCTGGGGATAGCCAGGAACCTCGCGCTCAAGCACTGGCGGGCAGAACATCGATTCGAGCCGCTCGACGACGCCCCGCAGACGCGGG
>Ga0075431_100008743_pt1 | contig 10145 bp, 8 predicted proteins | sample RhiMetdeltSRZDD5_FD_75297 | JGI IMG/M metagenome (GOLD analysis project Ga0075431, IMG submission 75297) | Populus rhizosphere microbial communities from Tennessee, USA - Rhizosphere MetaG P. deltoides SRZDD5 | ecosystem: Host-associated > Plants > Roots > Rhizosphere > Soil | place: USA...
GGACCGTGAGAATCCCCACCTAGTGCGCGAATTCGTGCGGTGCGGCAAACCTTCGTGCCGCTGCGCCCATGAGCAGAAACACCGCCATGGTCCCTACGTATATCTGAGGTATGAAGAGCACGATCCCCAAACTGGGGCGATTCGTTATCGGCGCGAATACGTTCCCGCCGAGGAGCTCGCGCGTGTGCGCGCGTTGGTCAGGCGCTCCAGAGCTGCTTGCGCTCGAGGGCGTGCCTTCCTGGGATTTCTACGCGGCTACGTCTCAGCGATCGAGTACCGCGCGCGTCGCCGGGTGCGGATCTAGCGTCTCAGCACTAGCACGCGTTGTCTCACGTTCTCGGTTCTCGGCCGGTTTGTTCGCGACCGCACAACAACCTCCGGGCGGAAATATCCAATATGCATGCATAGTTCTGCTCGCTGTCTTAGGAGTAAGCTCATGCGCAGGTGGTGTCCGCCCGACGGCTTCCCATTTCCGTAATAAGCGGACCGGCGGCCATTCGCCGACGTCGAGCGGTCAGCTCATCAGAGATGATCCAGCGATAGCCATGCCCTCCCCTCCGTGCTCGGCTGAGCGGTACGCGGCATCGGCGATCGCGACCGCTCGTAGCCCGTCCTCGATGGATATGGGAAAGTCGGCGCCCTCACGAAGTGCTCTGACGAAGGCGCGAAGGGTCTCTCGCACGGTTGGCACGTGAGGTGGTGCGGGCAGCGTGAGGCGCTCGGAGCCCCGAACCAGATGGGCGAACCCGTGGACGTGATCCGCCAATAGTTGTTCTCGAGCGCCGGCCAACTCGACCACACCCGCCCGGCCGCCCATCGCGCGCGAGCCCGTTACGACAGCGACGATTGAAGGGTCGCTGAGCTGACAGGTCATGGCAAAGCTGTCCTCCGTCTCGCGCGTGAGGAGTTGAGCTGTCCGGCACCAGACCCGAGTGACCTCGCATCCCGTGAACCACCCCGTGAATACGCCGCTTGTAAGGCTTCAATTCCCTTCGTTCGCCGCCGAGGCGCGAGCCGCCAGAGCGCAAGTCGAAGCGGCAATCGACGCGGGAGATGGTCGGTATTCGCGGCAGCTCAGCGAGCACTTGCATCACGACGGGCAGTACCAAGTTGAGTCGGTCGCGTACTGCGATCACGCCCGCGGGCCGTGGAAGGGGCTCGCGGACGTCTAGTTCGCGACGCTCGAGTGGGTGGCGTGGTACAGCGGTAGCCGCCCGCTCGGCTATGTTCCGCCGGCCGAGTTCGAGAAGGCTTACCATGACCGTCAGGCTGCTCCAGTCGGCATGGCGGTTCTCACGCAACCAGCCTTGCGGGACGGGAACACCGGAGAGAATGCTCTTCTGAACTGATGCCTCGTCCAAAGCTGCCGGTAATTGTGCGGATACAGCTGGCCGGGAAGCGATGGAAGATTTGACACGCCATGCGCGGAATTACTCGAGAACTCTTACATGATGCCGTCGCTCGCTACGTCACTCCTTATTCGCATTGGGCTTCTCAACCGGCTGCTTCAACGTTGTAGTCGGTGGTAAGTCTCTGGCACCTGCGTTGCACTTTGTCGAAAGCCATGGCGCGGCGCCCTGTTTGGAAGGGTTCTATGAGCTTTGGTCTGGTGATAGTGCCGATCAGTCGGCGATTGACAATCACCCGCGACAGCATCAAGGATGTGTGGGGCCACCGGACGGGATTTGAGGGCGCGGGCGGATGGCCGGAACGACCCGACCAGCGGACGATCGAGGAGCCCGAACGGTGGGTGAAATCGGTGTGCGTCCTCTGCTCGACGGGATGCGCGCTCGAGATCGGCGTCAAACACGGCCAATCGTGGGTGTCCGCGGCGACGCACGCGACCGGGTCAACCGCGGACGATTAGGACCCAAAGGTTTGCACCGCTGGGAGGCGAAACTCCGACCGGTTGATTGCGGGCCGCCGCCGCGATCCTGGGCGGCGCTCCGAGCCTGGTCTCGACTGTCCTCTAGGGCGTCTACCAATCCAATTAGGGGACAACGTCGGCGGTGCAGGTCAACAATTGCATATTATGCGAATTATGCGTGGACTGATCGGCAAACTGGGCGCGACGGTCTTCCAGATCAACGGGCAGCCGACCGCGCAGAACACCGCGAGTGTGGCGCTAACGGCGAGCTCATGGCCTTCCGTAACTGGCGGAACCCCGGTCACGTTTCGCAAGGAGACCAGGCATGGCCACACTTCACGGACTGTCGTCGATTGACGCGGTCAGACAGTTCCGCAAGAACTACATCAACTTTCACGCATTGTGGCGGCTCAGTGGTGTCCCCGAGGGCTCGGAGCTTAAAATCCCAGCCGACCACCCAATCGGGGCGCTCGAGATGCAGCCCGCACTCAAGGACTCGGTGGCAGCATACCAGCAGGCCCATCCGCATTCCCGGTTAACTCTCGAAAAGTTCCTGCGCTACCACAACGGACGACTCGTCCTAGTAGTGGAAGACGAGACCCCGCTTCCCGATGAACGGCAACTCGTGACGTTCAGTCACACCAGCACGATCCTGAGTCTTGAGGGCGCGGAGGTTCTCACCGAGCTCGTTGTTGCCCGTCGTCACGATGCGCCTGCCTCACGGAATAACGCCTGATGGAACCCAAGGAAATCACTTTCCATTGGAGCGACGGGCTCAAGACGACCTACGAGACCGCCTACGTGCTCCCAGGCGATGCCGCTAAGCCCATTATCGTCTTGCTGCATGGCAACAACGGCACAATCGACGACATGCGGGATCCTGCCGTTCACCCTAAGTGCAACTATGACTATGGGGCGATCGTAAGTGGCCCCGTCGACCGCGGCTGGCACTTCTACCCAGGCATCTGGTACTGGAGCGTTGAACCAGATCCCTATAAGCCAGTTACGGGCTGGCAGCCGTTCTTGGGCGCTCGAGGCTATCGAACCGTTAACTACGCTCAGGTCGACCCTGCGGGATCCCTAATCCGCCCGGTTTATCAACTCACAGGTCTTTTGTATCAGCTGCGGGACGATTTTCCCTGGACACGGATCGTTCTCCTCGCCCACAGTCGGGGTGGTCTATTGGCTCGCGCGACGCTGTGGTTCAACCCCGACCTCGCGAACCGCGTTACTCATCTAGTGACCTTGCATTCACCGCATGCCGGTAGCAGTCTGGCGAATACTGCTGTCGTAGCAAGCGCCGTCCTCCCGACCCTGGCACAGCTGACGGCCGCCGCTCCGGGCGTTGTGCCTCTCGTCGACATGCTCCAAGCTGAAGTCAGTAGTCCTTCATACGTCGAGATGTCCATCGGCAGCCAAACACTAACCGACATTGGGGCAAGTGAGCCAATTCCCGGGATCACCTACATCACTTTCGGTGGCACAAGTGTCTTGTACACCCGCATGTATCAGCATGCATTTCACTGGAGCAGCGCGCTGCCTCAATTTCACATCCCGCCTTTCCATTGGATCACGGTTCCGCAACCACTACCCCTTGCGGGCGTTCTCCTCGACGCGCTACCAAACGTCGCTCCAGAAATCACAGAGGGAGTCGGCGACGGACTGGTGACCGACGCCAATTCGCGTCTACCACCATTTGCCCTCCACATTACGGTCGGCTTGAATCACGCTGAAGCGCTTTGGGATCCGTCTCTTAAAAATCTCGTGACCGGTATCCTAGATGTCATTCCGCCTCTTCCCGCTGAAGATGCGGCTTATGTCACATCTACCGTGCCAAAGCAGATGGTTGCTGGACAGCTATCCACGGTGTCGATCACGATGAAGAATACAGGGGCCACGCTGTGGACTCCCGCGCCACCATTGCGAGTCAGGCTCGTGTCGCGAGTGCCGGCGAATCAACTCGGTTGGGGCGGCCGCGAAGTGCCGCTCCCGGCCGGGATGTCTGTTGTTCCAGGAGATCAGGCGACCTTCACGTTCGACGTTCGTGCGCCATTTACACCGGGCTCGTACCCGTTTCAGTGGCAGATGATGCAAGAGACGTCGTATCTCTTCGGGGAGTCGACACCGCCCATGTCGATCGATGTCGTGGTGAATCGCGAAGAGCAGTGCACGACGTATCAGCAGCGCATCGATGCCTTGCGAGCTAAACTGACGGACCTGCGGACAGAGAGAGACCAGTTTGACCGCGAGGAGGACCATCAGCTTCGGCAGTACTTGAGCATGCAAATCATGGACGCCGAGCGTGAGCTGGCGCGCTTCCGTCAGCTGGCGTTCCTGGCTGGGTGCGCCGAGGGTGGGGGCTGACTACGCCCCCGCTGACTGGTCTTGATTGCTCATCATGCGCCAACGCGTGTCCTGAGCGAGCTGTCGCATGAACTCGCAAGGCACGGTTAGCGACAGCCTCGTTGCCATCGATCCCACCAAAGAGAATAACCGCAATGCCGCAAGCTGAACTGCCCGGGATATTCGAAGCTCTGAGCCGCGCCGATGCGATCTGGAGAGATGGTTTCTCCCAGTGGAATAGCAGCCGAGGCGGCACGGCCGCGTCGAGGCACCTTCGTGACCTGGGCGACGTACTCCGCGATAGCACGAGAGGCCTTGCCGTGGCAGCGATGGCGGACGTTGTCCTGGAAGGGGCTAGCGCAGCGATGGACGTGCTTCTCCGCCATCCGGTGCTTGTGCAGCCACGTAGAGCACTCATGGTCGCGGACGTGTTCTCTCGCCACCCCAGCGCTGAAGCCGAACGGTGGCGAGCGAATGCTCTAGATGTACTCGCCCGAGGTGCCATAGGGCTGCTCCTGGGACATCCAGACGGCGACCAACCGCTAGAGGACATGGGAATTGTCGATGCCTTAATGTTGACCGCTTTTGGGATGGACCCCGCGTCGATGACGTTGCGGGAGATCATGCTAGGGAAAGTGCGCCTTGATGCCTCGGTACCGCCTGCTGCCCCTCATCGCTCGCTCGACCCCAGACTTCAAGAACTCGTTGTCTGGGGCACAATCAGAGATCTTCTGCAAGCGATGCGGCTGGCCGGACACAGCGCGCGAGCGTATAGCAATTGGGCAGCACGGGCTACCGCGCATGCGGAAGGCATCACGGGCCTCGACCCCGCTCGTGGATGTGCCGGAACGATCGTAACGATCCAGGGCCAGGGCTTCGGCGATCAGCGCGCCGCCAACATAGCAGTCATGTTTCCGACAGCGCATCTAGGCTGTCGTGAAGCAACGGTCCAAAAGAAAGCCGATGGAAGCCTCGACTGGACAGATACGGCCATCAAGGTATCCGCCCCCGAGGACGTGAACGTCGGATGCGTTGGGTTCCTGATTACTGACGGGCCAGCTCCGATGGACAGCGTCAGCATTCAAGCTCAGCTCGCTGCTGCTGCTGGAATGCTCCAGACTGTCCTCGGCGCGGCATTCGGGGCCGCGGGCGTCATGTTCGGCCAAGGCGTCGTGGACAGCGTGGCGGCAGCCGGCACTGTAGGCCGCCTTCCATGCCCTCCCTGTCTTCCCCCTGACGACGCTGGGGTTGTGCCCAACCGCTTCCTCGGCGGGCCACCCGTAATTCGGAGTTTCACCGTCAACAGTGTCTCGGCGGTCCAGCTGCATCCAGGCGCCTCGATTACCATCACATGGGACGTTGAAAATGCGGACACAATCACTCTGCTTGCACGAGCGGCATCATGGAGCCGTTGGCCAGCCGAGCTGCCGCAGCTTCCCGTCGCCGAACCCATTCCCGATAAAGGCACGGTCGGCCCGCTTGCCGTTGACTACGACGGCGTCGATGACTGGGACGGCGAGTATGTGATCACCGCCACAAATGCATGCGCCGACGCGCCCGTAACCGAATCCGTCCGAATTGGGATGCGCGAGCGTCCGCCCCTCCTCGGCATCGCGGACACGCACGCACATTTGGTGCCTCACCTTGGTTTTGCCGGGTACGGGATCTGGGGGCGCCCGCATGCGTCCGACCCCGCATTCATGGGTGCCGCCGGGCTCGCCGATGCCGTTTCCGACTGTACGCCTCAGCATGGTCCTGGCGGCGCTCTGCCATCGCTAGAGGGTGTCGGCGGTCATCTCGTTGGCGGGTACCCAGAGTTCGATGGATGGCCGCGTCACTCCACGCTGGCCCATCAGCAGGCGTATGTCGACTGGATCAAACGGGCCGTGGATGGTGGCCTGCGCCTCGTCGTCTCACACGCCGTCAACAATGAACTCGTGGGCAAGAGAATGGTAGAACTGTTCGGGCCCAAGCTCGCGGTTGATGATACCAGCGCGATTGCTCGTCAACTCAGTGCCATGCGAGCAATGGTAGCCTTCGTTGATGCACAGGGCACCGGGCCGGGCTCAGGGTGGATGGAAATCGCCTTGACGCCGGCCGACGCGCGCCGGATTGTCAGCGGCGGCAGACTAGCAATTGTCCTCGGCGTGGAGGTTGATTCGCTCGGCGGCTGGGCGACACCAGAGGCGCTCCAAGCGGACGCCGAAGCCAAGAACACTACACCGTCACAACTGATTGCGAACATGGTACAGGACCTCTACGCACAGGGCGTACGGCATATCTTTCCAGTCCATGGTACGAACAACGCGTTCGGCGGACCCGCACTCTTCTTCCGCAACTATGACGCGACGAATTTCGTCGTCACCGGCTCAAGCTATACAGTTGAAGAAGCCCCTCAGTCGCTTGGGATATCCTACCGAATTGATCAGGACAAGTTCGAAGGCGGCGACATCGCTGCAATACTTGCCTATCATGGTGTCGCGGCAGCCAAGAGTATTGCCGGAAGCGCTCTTGCAGGCTTGGCCTTGGGTGGACTGATTGGGGGCGTGCCCTTCGCCATTGGCGGAGCAGTAGCAGGTGCGTCGGTCGCCTCTGCCCAATACCCGTGCCCGCCCGATCCAGCAACGCTTCAGCAGTGGGCGGATACGGGTGGAGGTCACATCAATGCGAGGGGGCTCACGCCGCATGGCGAGGTCTTGATTTCCGAACTCACGAAGCGCGGCATGCTTATCGACATTGATCACATGGGTCACAAGACGACCGAGCGAGTTCTTGAGCTCTGTGAGCGGATAGGCTACCCCGTCGTCTCTGGTCATACTGGATTCAGGGAGCTGAAGTATGGTTGGAGACCGTCGCTACCGTCTGACATCGCAGCGGCGCAATACTCGCCAGACACGAACGGCCATGACTTTGGGACGTTTAACGCCAGGATGCTCTCCCGTGAAGTGGACAAAACCAGAACGCAGCTCGAACGGATCCGCCGGCTCGGCGGACTCGTCGCTCCGATTACCTATCATTCTGATATACGCGATTGCGGCTGCGGCTTTGTTGCCAACGATAGCGCTGGATCTTCCAAATCGTTCGCCCAGGCATTGATTTGGGCGCACGTTCACATGCACGGCCGCCGCGTGGCGCTCGGTACTGACATTAATGGCGCGGCTCGCCTTCCTGGGCCGCGCTTTGGGCCCGATGCGTCGGTTGGGCTCCGCGGGGAGGACGACTCAAAGGCGCACCCCCAGACCCGTGCTGAGCAGGTCTTTTCACAGCGAGACGGGGTGCGGTACTCCACGCCCATACTTGACTATCGACACCACCGGTTCATGGACTATGCCGACCATCCCAAAGAATCTCCATTCGATGCCGAGCAACGCGATTTCTGGGAGGCGATCGCGATCTGGCGCTCCGGCACAGCGCCGGAGCACGCGGACCACCCCCCGATACTCCAACGCACGATCGCCACTCAAAACTTAATCATTAACCTTGCGACGGGCCTGCGAGCGACGTCGCGGTCCGACCTCCCGTTCAGCATCACGTTTCCGGGGTCCAAGCCATGGCCGTTCTATAACGTCAACGAAGACGAACAACTCGCCGCGTACATTGCATCGCACTTCGAGTCGGAGTCCCTAAGCCCGACAGATTCAGAGCGGACTCGTCACCTGGTCGCCAAGTTCGTGCCCGTCTGGGCGCATTGGCAGGCGATGGAACGCGGATCCCTTACTCAAGCCACCGATGCGTGGACCCAACGGAATTTTGGACCGGCCGGTTCGGGGCTTTACGATGCAATAGGAAATCTGACTCGCAGTACTGCTGGTCGACGGGACTTCGATATTAACCTCGATGGCATGGCGCATTACGGCATGATGCCGGATCTCTTGCAAGATCTGCGGAACGTTGGCGTGCCCGAAGAGGTGATCGCAACGCTGTACCGATCAGCGGAGGACTATATTCGGGTGTGGGAACGCTGCGAGGCTAAGCGCCCTTAGGGAGGTTCTGCGACCGACTTCCCATTGAGGGTGGTAGCGCTGCCCGGAACACTGGACCGACGGGTGGACCGCCATGAGCCACCGACCGACGACGTTCACTTGAGCCGGGCTCAGAGACATAGCAAACCCTGGAACAATCTCTGGCTTCGAGGCGGCGCTGGCGCGGTGCGCGCTGCGACATGCGGGAGTGAGGCCCGCCGAATGCGGCTTACTCGGCAGCTGACGCGGTAACTCAGATTCCCTTGCAACAGCACGAGGGTTAGTAAAACGCACTGAATATCCAAAGACCTGGGTTAGCGCAAAGGTGGGCTTTGAGGACGTCTTCTGATTCGTGGATTCGAATTCACGCGGGGGGGCCATGGACGAGAGTTGGCACGACCGGATTACCACAAGGGCCCGGCAACGTTGGGAACGAGAGGGCCGGCCGGACGGGCGCGATCGCGAGATTTGGCTGAACGCGGAGAGAGAGCTTTGGCAGGAGGCGCTGGGGAGTGCGACCGCACTCGCTGAAAGGCTCAACCGCATGCGTCGCAGCCTTGACGAGGGTGCGGAGGAAGGCCTTCAAGCGGCCGCCGAAATCGGGTGCGAGGCGATGAGTTACCTTATTGAGGAAACCTCCTTCGCCTCCGAACTCCAAGCGCGCCAGGGGCGCAGCCCGCTGCTGATTTGGTCACCTGAGGCCGACAAATACCTCGACGACTTGGAGTTGTTTGAGGATTTTCTCACCGTCGAGAGGCAGCTTCTCCTCCGGTCGGGGCTCGATCCTGTGCTTGCGGACCAGATCACTTCTCTCCTCAAAGGGCAGAGCCAGCAGTTGCGAGGCGGCAACGCAGGGTCGGCGGCCGTGTTGCTCCTCAAGATAGCGGCTTTCCGGGCATGCCAGGCTCGGGATGCGATCCGAGATCGGCTCCAACCACCGCCATCCTACGCGGCACGGCCGGTCGGGTGGTACCGCCGGTCAGAGCGCGGCATATGGTGGGCCATAGGCGGAGGACTGGTGTTCGTTGCAAATCTCGCGGTTTCGGCGGCCGTCCCGGAGGTCTTCAGTGAAGTCTCGAAGGAGGCAGGCTCCTTCATCTTTGGCCACGGCATGAGCCGTCTGGCGACCTGATCCCCAGCTATTCTCGGTGATTGCGGCGGACTGCCTACTACGTGGCCCGGCCGCGCCTCGCCGGCCGCTATCACCGCGCGGACGACGGGACCGTCCTGCGACAGATCCGCGCCGTGACGAACAGCCGCGCGACGTATGGCTATCGCCGCGTCTGGGCGATGGTGAATCGCACCTTCCGGACCGGCTACAACCGGAAGCGGATTCGGCGCATCATGCAGCTGCACGGTTTGATGCTGGCGCCCCGGGTCCACCGCCGCCACGGCCGCCCGCATCTCGGCCAGATCCGGCAGCCGGCCTCGAATCAACGCTGCTGCTCGGATGTCTTCTTGATTCCGTGCTGGAGGCCACGGCGCTGTACGCGCACGAGCTCGGCTTGGTCCCGATCACGACGCCCCCGCGTACAGCCCCGAGAGCAACGGTCTGGCCGAGGCCTTCGTGGGGACGTTCAAGCGCGATTATCTCGGTGACGCCGATCTTCGCGACGCCGAGACGGTGCTGGCGCAGCTCGGACGCCAGTTCGACGACTACAACAGCCAGGCGCCACACTCGGCGCTTGGGATGCGGAGCCCACGCGAGTATCGCGCGCTGACGCTCACGGCGGCGTTCGGCACTGCGACGGCCTCAACCGCGACGCCGCATTTGCCTCAGGACGCGCGATCGAGCAGGGGGCCGCTATCTGGTACCCCCCGAAAATCGGAGTGGAGGCGGCGCGTGCGAGCAGCTAACTGACGTTGGCCCCGTAACGAGACAGTGCTCAACTAGAAAAAGCGACTTCTTCGGCGACCCGGATCGCCTGACGTTGCTCGACGAACTCGGTCGGCGTCAGGTGGCCGAGCGAGCC
>Ga0075431_100008744_pt1 | contig 10144 bp, 11 predicted proteins | sample RhiMetdeltSRZDD5_FD_75297 | JGI IMG/M metagenome (GOLD analysis project Ga0075431, IMG submission 75297) | Populus rhizosphere microbial communities from Tennessee, USA - Rhizosphere MetaG P. deltoides SRZDD5 | ecosystem: Host-associated > Plants > Roots > Rhizosphere > Soil | place: USA...
TGATGAGCGACGCCGGCCTCCTCGGGAAGTGGTCCTCGTGGGCCCCCCAGCTCCAGAGCATCTTGCGCATCGTCGCCGGGTTCATGTTCTTGACGGCAGGCACGACGATCGTCCTCGGCTTCCCCGGCCCCATGCCCGGCGGCGCCACCTTCGAGCTCATGTCCCAGACCGGCATCGGCGGCCTCCTCGAGCTCGTCGGCGGCGCCTTGATACTCGTCGGCCTCTTCACCCGGCCCGTCGCCTTCATCCTCTCCGGCGAGATGGCTGTCGCCTACTTCCAGTTCCACGCCCCGCAGAGCTTCTGGCCAACCATCAACATGGGCATGCCGGCCGTCCTCTTCTGCTTCCTCTTCCTCTGGTTCTCGGCCGCGGGGGCGGGCCCGTGGAGCCTCGACGCGCTGCGCGAGCACCGCTCGTAGTGTCCCGTCCCGGTAGCTCTCGGCGATGACCGACGGCGCGGTGCGGAAACCGGCGCAGAAGTTCGACCGTTCGATCGTCGAGGGGCCGATCGGGCCCGCGGTGTGGAAGATCGCCTGGCCGACGATGCTGCAGAACGCCATCGCCGGGCTGCAGGGGATCATCGACCACGCGATGGTCGGCCACTACGTCGGCTACACGGCCAACGCCGCCATCGGCGTCTCGTGGCAGGTGATCATCGTCGTCATCGTCTTCATCAGCTCGCTCTTCACGGGCATGGGCGTGCTCGTCGCCCGCTTCGCCGGCGCCAACGAGCCCGAGAAGGTCAACCGCGTCGTCTACCAGGCCTTCCTCACCGCGGTCTTCCTGTCGGCGGCTATGGCCACCATCGGCTACTTCGCCTCCCCTGCGCTGCTCGACCTCGTCAATGCGGCACCCGAGGTGCAGCGTCTGGCGCTGCCGTTCCTGCGTGCGATGTTCGTCGGCATCTTCGGCCTGATGCTCTTCTTCATGCTCGGCGGCGCCTTCCGCGCCGCCGGCGACCCGCAAACGCCGCTGCGCCTCGGCCTCTCGATGACGGTGCTCACGATCCTCTTCAACGTCCTCCTCATCCCGCGGCTCGGCACGGTCGGCGCCGCGTTCGGCACCATCGCCAGCAGCACCCTCGTCGCCGCCTGGGGCGTCCGCAAGCTGTTCGCGCCGGGCTCGGTGATCCGCTTCCACCGCGGCATGGACCTCTCCCCGGACTGGGGGATCATCCGTTCCCTCTTCCGCTTCGGCCTTCCCACCGGGGTGCAGGGGATCGCCATGAACATCGCCGGCGTGCTGCTGCTGCGCTTCATCGGCTCGCTCGAGCACAGCGCCGCCGCACAGGCCGCGTTTGCGGTCGGCTACACCGAGCTCTTCTCGCTCATCACCTGGACGTCGGTGGGGCTCATGGGCGCCGCCGCCACCATCGCCGGCCAGAACCTCGGCGCCGGCAAGCCGGAACGGGCGGCGCAGGGGGTGGGGGTCGCCGCGCGCTACGGCGTCGCGGTGGCTGCCGTCGTCGGCGGCCTCTTCCTGGTCATTCCCGGGCTGCTCCTCGGCATCTTCGGCATGACCGAGCCGCTTGTCACCGTCATCGGCACCCAGCTCCTGCGCTTCCTCGCCGTCTCCGGCTTCTTCATCACGGTGGCGCTCAGCTACACGGGAGGCCTGCAGGGCACCGGCGACACCAAGAGCCCGCTCTACATCTCGATCGTCTCGCAGGTCGTCGTTCCCATCGGGCTCTGCGCCATTCTCCAGGCCGCCCGCGGGCTGCGCCCGGCGGACATCTGGCTGGCGATCGTCCTCGGCCATCTGACGCGGGCGGTGCTGAGCGTGCTGCGCTTCCGCCAGGGCGCATGGCGGCACATCGCCGTCGACATCGAGCCGGCCGCCTCCTGAGCGTCGAGATCCCCTGAGCGTTGCCATCGAGGTGCCGATGGGCAAATCACCCCAGACCGTCCTCACCGCCGCCGGCCGCGAGGTGGTGATCACCAACCCGGACAAGGTCTACTTCCCGCGCGCCGGGCACTCGAAGCTCGACGTCGCGAAGTACTACGCCGCGGTCGCCGAAGGCGCGCTGCGTGGCATCGCCGGGCGGCCGATCGTGCTCAAGCGCTACGTCGACGGCGCCGAGGGCGAGGCGTTCTTCCAGAAGCGGGCACCGGAGTCGCGCCCCGACTGGGTGGAGACGGTCGAGCTGCGCTTTCCCTCCGGCCGGACGGCAAGCGAGGTGGTGGTGCGCGACGCCGCCCAGCTGCTCTGGCTGGTGAACCTCGGCTGCATCGACTTGAACCCGCACCCGGTGCGCGCCGACGACCTCGACCACCCCGACGAGATGCGGGTGGACCTCGACCCCGGCCCGGGCATCGAGTGGGACGACGTGCGCCAGGTTGCCCTCGTCGTGCGCGACGTGCTCGCCGAGCACGGGCTCAGGGGCTGGCCGAAGACGTCCGGGTCGCGTGGCATCCACGTCAACGTGCGCATCGAACGGCGCTGGAGCTTCGACCAGGTGCGTCGCTCCGCCCTGGCGCTGGCGCGCGAGGTCGAGCGCCGGGCGCCCGGGCGCGCGACGAGCAAGTGGTGGAAAGAAGAGCGCCACGGCGTCTTCCTCGACTACAACCAGAACGCCAAGGACCGCACGGTGGCGTCGGCCTGGTCGGTGCGGCCGACCTCGGATGCACGGGTGTCGATGCCGCTCGAGTGGGACGAGGTCGCCGACTGCGACCCGGCCGCGTTCACGCTGGTGACGGCCCCCGCGCGCTTCGCGGCGCATGGCGACGCCGCGGCGGGCATCGACGACGCGCCCGGCTCGCTCGATCGTCTGCTCGAGCTCTCCGCGACGCAGGAAGCGACCGGGCTCGGCGACGCGCCGTGGCCGCCTCACTACCGCAAGGCGAGCGACGAGCCGCCCCGGGTCGCGCCGTCGCGGGCGAAACGCTCGACGGAGGCCGAGGGCGGGGCTCCGACGAAGAAGCGCGCCGCGGCGAAGACCACGAAGGTGAAGGGCACGGGCCGACGGCAGTCGACGCAACCGTTGATCACGGTGTCCAAGGCGCAGCACAAGGAGGACGCCCTCGCCGGCCTCGAGCGCTGGAAGGCGAGGCACCCGGCGGCGGCTGCCGCGCTCGCTGCCGACGACGTGCTCGTCGACGCCATGCGCGGCCGCTCGAGCACGTGGACGCGCATCCGCCTCAACCTCCGCCACGTCCCCGAGGCGGAGCGGCCGGCCGAGGAGCCGCCCGACCCCGACTACGATCCGTGGCTAGGCTACCGGCCGCCGCCGCGGGCGCCGAAGACGCGCTCGAGCTCGTAGGCGGGCGTGACCTCGAGCTGGTCGTAGCGGCAGTCGCGCGGCGACTTGTCGGTGCGCCAGCGCACGAACTGCGCGCCGTGGCGGAAGCGGTCGCCCTGCATGTGGTCGTACGCCACCTCGCAGACGCGCTCGGGGCGCAGCGGCTCCCACGAGAGGTCCTTGCCGCGGTTCCAGCGGCTGCCCGCGCCGGGCATCCGCTGCCCGCGCGCCATCGCCTCCTCCTGAGCCACCGCCCAGCCGCGCCACGGGTGCGACTCGAGCGCGTTCTCGCGCAGCGGCGCGAGATCGTCGACGAGCTGCCTGCGGACGGCGTTGGTGAAGGCGGCCGTGACGCCGACGTGATGGAGCGTGCCGGCGTCGTCGTAGAGGCCGAGCAGCAGCGACCCGACCATCGTCCCCTTCCCGTTTTTGTGCCAGCGGAAACCGGCGACGACGCAGTCCGCCGTGCGCGAGTGCTTGACCTTGATCATCGTCCGCGCGCCGGGCCGGTAGGGCTCGTCGAGCCGCTTCGCCATCACGCCGTCGAGGCCGGCGCCCTCGAAGCGGCGGAACCAATCCTCGGCAAGGGCGCGGTCGCGCGTCGCCGGCGAGAGGTGCACGGGCGGCGTGGCGCCCGCCAGCGCCTCCTCGAGACGCTCCCGCCGTTCCCCGAGTGGCACCTCGCGCAGGTCCTCGTCCCCCAGCGCCAGGAGGTCCCAGGCGACGAACGAGGCCGGCATCTGCTCGGCGAGGAGCGCCACCCGCGACGCCGCGGGGTGGATGCGGAGGAGCAGCGCCTCGAAGTCGAGCCCACGCTTGCCGACGATCACCACCTCGCCGTCGACGACGCAGCGCGGGGGCAGCGCCGCCGCCAGCGGGGCCACGAGCTCCGGGAAGTAGCGGTTCATCGGCTTGGTGTCGCGGCTCTGCAGCACGATCTCGTCGCCGTCGCGGAAGACGAGGGTGCGGAAGCCGTCCCACTTGGGCTCGAAGAGCCACCCCTCGCCGTGCGGCAGGGCGTCGGCGGCGCTCGACAGCATCGGCTCGAGGGGCGGGGCAAAGGGGAGTCGCATGGCGCAAGCCTATGTGAACCAAGCGTGTGGATTTCCGCGACTTGGCGGAAGCCGCCGGCGGTTTTCACCGATCTCCGCAACCGGGTGTCGATTTCGCAGGGGCTCGTTCGTCGCATGGATGGAGTCGGGACGGACCGGCTTCCGAGAACAAGGAGAACGACGATGCGATTCATGATCCTGGTCAAGGCGAACGAAGACAGCGAAGCCGGCGTGATGCCCGACGAGAAGCTCCTCACCGAGATGGGCAAATACAACGAGAGCCTGGTCAACGCCGGCATCCTGCTGGCCGGGGAGGGCCTCCACCCGAGCTCGAACGGCGTCCGCGTGCGGTTCTCGGGCGACCAGCGCACCGTCATCGACGGCCCCTTCGCCGAGACCAAGGAGCTGCTCGCCGGCTTCTGGCTCATCGAGGTCAAGTCGAAGGAGGAGGCGATCGAGTGGGTCAAGCGCGCGCCGATGGGCGGCGACACCGAGCTCGAGATCCGCCAGGTGTTCGAGGCCGCCGACTTCGGCGACGCCCTCACCCCGGAGCTGCGCGAGGCCGAGGAGCGGCTGCGCGCCCAGACCACGAAGAAGCGCTGACCGCGCGAGCCAACGGGTGACGGCCGCCGGGCCACGCCGGGCGGCCCCCCACCTTCTCCACAGACCCGCAACTTCCGTTCGCAACCCGGTGCGCAGGTCGCACCCCCAGGAGACCTCCATGTCGACGCTCGCCGCCGCCGCTCCGCTCTCGAGCCCTTCGCCGTCCGCCGCCCGGATCTGGACCGGGCGCATCCTCTCCACCCTTCCCGTGCTCTTCCTGCTCTTCGACACGGTGATCAAGCTCGTCAACATCGGTCCGGTGACCGACTCGTTCCGCCAGCTCGGCTACCCGACGACCCTCGGGCCGGCGCTCGGTACGCTCGAGCTGATCCTCCTCGTCCTCTACCTGGTGCCCCGCACCGCCGTGCTGGGAGCGATCCTCTGGACCGGCTACCTCGGCGGCGCCATCGCCACGCACGTGCGCGTCGAGAACCCGCTCTTCAGCCACGTGCTCTTCCCGGTCTACGTCGCGCTCCTCCTCTGGGGCGGCCTCTACCTGCGCGAGGATCGGCTGCGCGCCCTCCTCCCGCTGCGCAACCCAGCCCGCTCCTGACAGCAGCGGCGGTGCTTCGCCGGCGCGCCTTGCGCGCCCCGACCGCGGATGGTGTGATCGGTGGCCGTGGCGGCCACCGATACACACCGCGCCGTCGAGGCGGTCTGGCGGATCGAGTCGGCGAGGCTCATCGCCGGCATCGCCCGCATCGTGCGCGACGTCGGTCTCGCCGAGGAGCTCGCGCAGGACGCCCTCGTCGTCGCCCTCGAGAAGTGGCCCGAGAGCGGCGTCCCCGACAATCCGGGCGCGTGGCTGATGGCGACCGCCAAACATCGGGCCATCGACCACTTCCGCCGCGGCAAGCTCCTCGAGCGCAAGCACGAGGAGCTCGGCCGCGAGCTGGAGGCGAGCCGCCAGGGGCCGGACCTCGACGCCATGCTCGACGACGACATCGGCGACGACCTTCTCCGCCTGGTCTTCACCGCCTGCCATCCGGTGCTGTCGACCGAAGCGCGCGTGGCGCTGACGCTGCGCATGCTCGGCGGGCTGACGACGCCGGAGATCGCCCGCGCCTTCCTCGTCCCGGAGGCCACCATCGCGCAGCGCATCGTGCGCGCCAAGCGCAACCTCGCCGAGGCCGCGGTCCCCTTCGAGGTGCCGCGCGGCGCCGAGCTCGCCGAACGTCTCGCCTCCGTGCTCGAGGTCGTCTACCTGATCTTCAACGAGGGCTACTCCGCCACCGCCGGCGACGACTGGATGCGGCCGGCGCTCTGCGAGGACGCGCTGCGCCTCGGCCGCATCCTGGCCGGGCTCATGCCGCGCGAGCCCGAGGTGCACGGCCTCGTCGCGCTGATGGAGATCCAGGCCTCGCGCGCCAAGGCGCGCCTCGGCCCGGCGGGCGAGCCGGTGCTGCTGCTCGACCAGGACCGCGCGCGCTGGGACCAGCTCCTCATCCGCCGCGGTCTCGCCGCGCTCGCCCGCGCCGAGGAGCTCGGCGGCGGCGCGCTGGGGCCCTACGGGCTGCAGGCGGCGATCGCCGCCTGCCATGCTCGCGCGCGAACGGCCGGGGAGACGGACTGGGAGCGCATCGTGGAGATCTACACGACGCTGGCGCGGGCGACACCCTCCCCCGTCGTCGAGCTCAACCGCGCGGTCGCCGTCGCGATGGCTCGCGGGCCGGCGGCCGGCCTCGAGCTCGTCGACGCGATCGCCGCGGCGCCGTCGCTGCGCTCCTACCACCTGCTGCCGGCCGTGCGCGCGGACCTGCTGGCGAAGCTGGGCCGCAACGACGAGGCGCTCGTGGAACTCGAGCGCGCCACCGAGCTCACCCGCAACGCCCGCGAGCGCGAGCTGCTCCTCGGGCGCGCCGCCGCGCTGGCGCGCGTGGCCGCCACCGCGCCGAGGCCGAGCGGCGATTCGTAGGGTGCGCATCGCGCACCGCGGTCGGCGCCTTGACTCGGACTCACGATCTGGCGGATCGGCCCCGAGGGGGTTGACGCGCGACCACCTTCGACCGTATAGTACCGCTTGGTTATGAAACCTCAAGGTCATGTATCGATCCCGTCGGACCGCCTCGACGCCACCTTCGCGGCGCTCGCCGACCCGACGCGGCGCGCGATCCTCGCCCGGCTCGCATCCGGCGAGGCGTCGGTGGCCGAGCTGGCCGAGCCCTTCGAGATGACGCAGCCGGCGATCTCGAAGCACCTCAAGGTGCTCGAACGCGCCGGGCTGGTCTCGCAGGGCCGCGACGCGCAACGCCGGCCGCGCCGGCTCGAGGCGCAGCCGCTCGCCGAGGCCAGCGAGTGGCTCGAGGAGTACCGCCGCTTCTGGGAGGCGAGCTTCGAGCACCTCGACGCGCTGCTCGTCGAGCTGCAGGCCCTCCAGCCGAAGCGCCCTGGTTCACAGAAACCCGGAAGTCCCCAGAAACCCGGAAGCCCACAGAAACCCGGAAAACGAACGCCACGCCCACGAGGTGACCGTCGATGAGCCAGGCCGCAGCCCTGCAGATCACCCTCCCCAGCGACGTCGAGATCGCGTTGACCCGCGTCTTCGCGGCCCCCCGCCAGCTGGTCTTCGACGCCTGGACGAAGCCCGAGCTGTTGCGGCGCTGGCTCCTCGGCCCGCCCGGCTGGACGATGCCGGTCTGCGAGGTCGACTTCCGGGTGGGCGGCCGCTACCGCTACGTCTGGCGCCGGGCCGATGGCGGCGAGATGGCGATGGGCGGCGTGCACGTCGAGATCGAGCCGCCCGAGCGCATCGTCACCACGCAGCTCTTCGACGAGGACTGGACCGGCGGCGAAACCGTCGGCACGCTGGTGCTCACCGAGAAGGATGGCCAGACGACCGTCGTCAACACCGTGCTCTACGCATCGCGCGCGGCCCGCGACGCCGCGCTCAACACCGGGATGGCCGAGGGCATGGCTGCCGGCTACGAGAAGCTCGACGCGCTGCTCGTCACGCTCGCGGCCTAGGGGCGGAGGACTTGCGCGGAATGGTCGTAGCCAAGAAAAAGTCTGCCAAGGCCGTGAAGCTTGCGAAGGCCACGAAGCCGGCGAAAGCCGCGAAGCGTGGGAAGCCCGCGAAGCCCGCGAAGGCCACAGCGCGGCCTCCCGTCGAACAGGAGGTCCGCGAAGCGCTCGCGTGGCTCGAGCGGACAGGCACCCAGCACGACCGCGACAACCTCCCGCGCTTCGGTATCGTCGCCCCCAAGGCCTTCGGCGTCTCGGTCGGCAACATCAGGGCGCTGGCAAAGCGGCTGGGGCGAAGCCACGAGCTCGCCGCGGCGCTCTGGGACACCGGCTGGTACGAGGCGCGGATGCTGACCTCGTTCGTCGACGAGCCGGACCGGGTCACCTCGGCGCAGATGGATCGCTGGTGTCGCGACTTCGACAACTGGGCGATCTGCGACACGCTCTGCTTCCACCTCTTCGATCGCACGCCCCACGCGTGGGCGAAGGTCGCGAAGTGGAGCGCGAGCGAGGAGGAGTTCGTCAAGCGGGCGGCGTTCGCCCTGGTGGCCAGCCTGGCGGGTCACGACAAGACCGCCGGCGACGAGCTCTTCCTCGACGCCCTGCCGCGCATCGAACGTGCCGCCAAGGACGAGCGGAACTTCGTCAAGAAGGGAGTGAGCTGGGCCCTGCGCGGGCTCGGCAGACGGAACGCGAGGCTCCACGGCCCGGCTCTCCAGGTCGCGCGGCGCCTCACGGAAGCGCCGGAAGCCGCGGCCCGCTGGGTCGGCCGCGACGCGGTCAAGGAGCTCACCAGCCCGGCGGTCGTCGCCCGGCTGAAGAAGTAGTCGCACGTCCCGGATCGCGCGGCGGTTTCGAGGGCGTTTCATCACGACGCCGGGACGCGTTCGCCCCGGCCCAGGAGGAGAACCATGAACCAGATCGATTCGCTACGGCGGGATTTCGAGAGCGAGATGCGCACGACGCGGCGCCACCTGGAACGGGTCCCGGATGCGAAGTGGGACTGGCGGCCGCACGCGAAGTCCTACACCGCGGGTGCGCTGGCGTCCCATCTCGTCGACTGCGCGGGCTGGACGAGCCACATCTTCACGGGCGACGAGACCGACGTCGACCCGGCGACCTGGGAGGTCTGTCGGGCCGGCTCGACGGCCGAGCTGCTCGCCGCGTTCGACGCCGTCGTCGAGCGCTGCAAGGGCATCCTCGCCAAGGTCGACGAGAGCGACCTCGACCGACCGTGGCGTCTCAAGGTGAAGGGCCGGCAGCTCTTCGAGCGGCCGAAGGGAGCCACGTTCCGGGACATGACGCTGAACCACCTGATCCACCATCGCGGGCAGCTCACCGTCTACCTGCGGCTGCTCGACGTGCCGGTGGCGGGCACCTACGGGCCGACGGCCGACGAGCCCTTCTAGGGCGATTGGCCGGGCGGGCGGGGACAGGCCCCGCCCCTACATCCAGAAGCCCATCGACGAGCACCGCGCAACCCTCGGGTGTAGGGGCGGGGCCTGTCCCCGCCCGTCCGGTTCCGACGCCAATACCAATCTCCAGGCGACACCTCCGTGCGTCCGGGAGATCCCGACTCAGATCACCGGCTTGACGTCGACGACCGGTGTGCCGTCGATGGCCTCGATCGGCCCGACTCGCAGTCGGTTGCCGTCGATCGCGCGCACCGTGACGGGGTGAAGCCCCAACGGGTTCGGTCGGTCCGGCGAGCGCGTGGCGAAGACGCCGGTCAGCGGGTTGCGGGGATCGGAGCGGGGGTGGACCTTCATCACGTTCCGATCCGCCCTGTGCAGCCAGGTGATGACGAGGATTTCGTCGCCGGCGGCGAGGCCCTCGACCGCCTCGGCCGCCCAGTCGTGCACCTCGAGCCAGGCATCGGGCGCACCCTCCGATCCCTGCATGGGCGCTTCGCGGAGCGCCGTGAGCTCGGATCGGATGACGCCGATCGGCCGCAGCCGATCCGCGATCCAGTCGGCATGGGTTGCTTCGGCGCTCATCGGTCAATTCACTCCTTGTCGTCAGAAGGACGCCTCACCGCGTCACGCCGGCGCGCCTGCTACCTCGGGAAGCTCTCGAGCCTCGCGAGCCTTGCGAGTCTCGGCAGGCGCGATTCTCGCCGAGATCGCCTCCCCCACCTCGGCGCCGAGCCGGCGACTCGCCGGTCGGAGCGCCCAGGACGCCGCGGCAATCGCCAGCACCACCAGGGGCGCGATCAACTTGCCGGCCCCATGGCCCACCGCGGCGTGCGAGAAGGCGGCCCCGGTGAGATCGAACGCGATGTCCGCATAGG
>Ga0075431_100008745_pt1 | contig 10144 bp, 8 predicted proteins | sample RhiMetdeltSRZDD5_FD_75297 | JGI IMG/M metagenome (GOLD analysis project Ga0075431, IMG submission 75297) | Populus rhizosphere microbial communities from Tennessee, USA - Rhizosphere MetaG P. deltoides SRZDD5 | ecosystem: Host-associated > Plants > Roots > Rhizosphere > Soil | place: USA...
GAACCCACAGTTAAACGAGGGCGGGACCGGGTTCCCACGCGGTCATCCGGTTCACGCCGCACAGGGCCGCCACCTTGTAGCACTCGGCCAGCGTCGGGTAGTTGAAGACGTTCTCGATGAAGTACTCGATAGTTCCGCCGAAGTTCATGACCGTCTGGCCGATGTGCACCAGCTCCGAGGCGCCTTCCCCGATGACGTGCACCCCCAGCACCCCTCCGTGCTCGCGGTGGAACAGGAGCTTGAGGCGGCCGGCCTGGTCGCCGCGGATCTGGCCGCGGGCGATCTCCCGGTAGTAGGCGATGCCGACCTCGTACGGGACCCCGGCTTCGGTCAGCTCCTGCTCGGTGCGGCCCACGAACGAGATCTCGGGAATCGTGTAGATGCCGTACGGGAGGGCGTGCCGGGCGGTGCCGACGGCCCGGGCGAAGGCGTGGCAGACCGCGCGCCGCCCCTGCTCCATGGCCACGGAGGCCAGGCCGGGGAAGCCGGCGACGTCGCCGACCGCGTAGATGCCGGGCACCCGGGTCTCGTTGTCTTCGTTGACGGGGATGCGCCCGCGCGCGTCGACCTCGAGGCCGGCGGCTTCCAGGTTCAGTGACGCCGAGTTTCCGCTGCGTCCGACGGCATAGAGGATCACGTGGGCCCGCAGCTCCTTGCGGCTGCGCAGCACGGCGGTCGCGGTCCCGGAGGCCTCGTCGTCGAGGTGCACGCTCTCGACGTCCTCCCCGAGACGCAGCGTGATCCCCGCCTCGCGCATCTGGTAGCCGAGCGCCTCGGCGATCTCGTGGTCCACGAACGGGAGGAGCCGCTCACGGCCGTCCACGAGCGTCACACGTGCGCCGAGGGCCGCGAACGTGCACGCGTACTCGACGCCCACGATGCCCGCACCGACGATCACGAGCGTGCGCGGCGCGCCCGGCAGGTCGAGGACCCCGTCCGTGTCGACGATGCGCTGGCCGTCGATCGGCACCTGCGCGCTGCGCGCGGGAGTCGTGCCGGTAGCCACGACCACGACGCCCGCCTGCACCACCCGACCGCCGCCGGGGGCGGAGATCTGGATCGTGCGCGGCGCGACGAACGTCGCGAGCCCGTGCTCGACCTGCACGCCGTTGCGCGCGAACTGCGCCTCGTAGACCTCGACCTCGCGCGTCACGATATCGCGGCAGCGCGCCATCACGCCCTGGGCGGCGGCCGCCCAGTCGCTGATGGGCTGGCCCTTCGCACGAATGGCCAGCTCGCGCAGCGCCTTGCTCGGGACGGTCCCGGTCGTGAGGCCCGCACCACCGACGCGCGGGCGCGCCTCGATGATGAGGACCGACTTGCCGAGCTTCGCCCCCTGGATCGCGGCGTGATGGCCGCCCGGCCCGGAGCCGATGACGACCAGATCGTAGGTTTTCGTCACGCGCGGAGGCCCCCGTGATGTGTTCCATCCAGGGCGGAGCGCACCTGTCGAGCGAGAGCTTCCGTGGTGAACGGCTTCTCCAGCAGCGGGATCTCGCCCTCGGCGATGCGCCGCAAGGCGTCCGTGTCGTTGGTGTAGCCCGACATGAACAGCACCTTGATCGCCGGCCGCAGCACGCTGAGCTGCTGGGCGAGCTCCGTCCCCGACATCACCGGCATCACGACGTCGGTCAGGAGCAAGTGGATCGGGCCCTGATGCTCGCGCGCGAGGACGAGGCCCTCACGCCCGTTGGCCGCCTCGAGGACCGTGTAGCCGCACAGCGAGAGCAGCTCGCGCGCCACGCCGCGCACGGCTTCTTCGTCCTCCGCGAGGAGCACGGTTTCCGAGCCCCGCGGCAGATTGACGCGCACGCCCGGGACGTCGGCCTCCGCATCCGCATCGATGCGGGGCAGGAAGATCTTGAAGGTCGCGCCCGCGCCGCGCTCGCTCTCGATGACGATGTCGCCCTCGCTCTGCTTCACGATGCCGTAGACCGTCGAGAGCCCGAGGCCGGTGCCCTTGTCGACAGCCTTCGTGGTGAAGAACGGCTCGAAGACGTGCGCCTGGGTCTCGGCATCCATGCCGCAGCCGTTGTCGCTCACGGCGAGCATGACGTAATCGCCGGGCGGCAGATCGACGCGCAGGCGGGCGAAGTCGTCCGCGAGCCGGACGTTGGCGGTGGTGACCGTGATCCGGCCGCCGGCCTCGGGCATCGCGTCCCGGGCGTTGACGACCAGGTTCATCACCACCTGCTCGATCTGTCCCGGATCGGCCTTCACGCAGCCGAGGCCTGCGCCGGGTGCGATGACGAGCTCGAGATCCTCGCCGATGAGCCGGACGAGCATCTTCTTCATGTGCGTGACGATGGTGTTCAGGTCGAGCACGCGCGGCACGATGGCCTGCTTGCGGCTGAACGCGAGCAGCTGGCGCGTGAGCGCCGCCGCGTGGCTCGCGGTCTCACGAATGAGCTCGATGTCGCGGCGCTGCGCCGGCGTCACCCCGTCGGTGCGGAGGAGGAGCTGGGCGCGCCCGGTGATGACCGTGATCAAGTTGTTGAAGTCGTGCGCGACCCCGCCTGCGAGCCGTCCCGCGATCTCCATCTTCTGGGCCTGCCGCAGCTGGTCCTCGATCTGCTGCTCGTGGGTGACGTCGTGCATGCCGGCGACGTAATTGACGACGTCGCCGTCCGCGCCGCGCACCGGGAACACCACGGCCGCCGCGTGGAAGATCGTGCCATCCTTGCGCGCGGCGGTGATCGGGCCGGACCACGCCTCGCCCGCCTGCACGCTGGCCCAGACGGCCTCGTAGAAGGCGGCGCCGTGCTTCTCGCTCTTCAGCACGCTGGGCTTGTCGCCGACCAGCTCCTCCCGCGTGTACCCGCTGAGCTGCTCCATCGCCGGGTTGACGTACTCGATCGTGCCGTCGAGCCCGGTGATCACGATGGACTCGGCGGACTGCTCCACCACCGCCGCCAGCCGCACGCGCGCCTCTTCGGCCTGGCGATACTCGGTGACGTCGACCCACGAGCCGACGATCTCGACGGGGTTGTCGTCCTCGTCGCGCACGAGCCGCCGCTCGTCATGGATCCAGCGGTACTGGCCGTCCCGGTGACGGATGCGGTACTGCTCGCTGCGGCGGCCGTCGGTCGCGGTGGCCGCCCACGCCGTGCGGGCGCGCGCCGCGTCGCTCGGGTGCAGCCGGCTCGTCCAGAACTCCGGATCGTCGACGACCTCGTGCATCTGGTAGCCGAGCTGGCGGTGGACGTTCTCACTGATCGACGCGATGGCGTAGTTGCCCGAGAACGGCACGCTGTAGAGGACGGCGGGGCTGGAGACGAGCAGGTGCTCGAGCCGCGCGCGCGTGGCCGCGAGCTCTTCGTCCGCTCGCTTGCGCTCCGTGATGTCCGTGAGCGTGCCGAAGATGCCGAGGACCCGGCCGTCGGCCTCGGTGGTGAGCTGCGCGAAGACCTCGATCCAGCGGAAGCCGCCCGCCTTGGTGAGGTAGCGCGCCTCGTGGCCGAAGTAGTCGCTGGTGCTCTCGAGGAGGGGCTGGAACACCTCCGCGTGACGCATGCGGTCTTCGGGATGGACGAAGCTCAGGAAGCTCTTGCCGAGCGTCTCCGCCGTCGTGAAGCCGGTGATCTCCGTCCAGGCCGCGTTCAGGAACTTCCACACGCCGCGCGCGTCGGTCTGGAAGATGACCTGCTTGATGTTGTCGACGACCGAGCGGTACTGCTGCTCGCTGCGCCGCAGCGCCTCTTCGGCGTCGGCCGGCGTGCCGTCGCGGACGCCGATGTCCGGCGTCACGCGAGCCTCGCCCGCGCGCCCGCGAGCGCCGCGCCCGCCAGACGAGACAGCGGGAGCACTTCGTCGACGGCCCCGAGATCGACGGCGACCTTCGGCATGCCGAACACGACGCAGCTCTCCTGGTCTTGCGCGAGCGTGCGCGCGCCGGCCTTGCGCATGGCGAGCAAGCCGCGCGCGCCGTCGTCGCCCATCCCGGTCATGAGCACGCCGACTGCGTGGCTCTGGACGTGCTCGGCGCACGAGTGGAACAGCACGTCGACCGCGGGCCGGTGCCGGTTGACGGGCGGATCGATGGAGATGCGCACGCGATAGGTCGCGCCGTCCCGCTCCACGCGCATGTGCCGGTTGCCCGGCGCGATCAGCACGTGGCCGGCGAGGACCTGATCCCCGTCCGCCGCCTCCTTCACGCGCATCGTGCAGAGCTGATCGAGGCGCTCGGCGAACGCGGTCGTGAAGTGCTCCGGCATGTGCTGGACCACGACCACCCCGGGCGCGTCGGCGGGCAGCGCCGTCAGGAACTGGCGCAGCGCCTCCGTGCCGCCCGTGGAGGCGCCCACCGCGATCAGGTGCCCGGCGATCCGCGCCGGCGTCGTCGAGCGCGCGTAGGGCAGCGAGGGCGCCGCCGACACGCGTCGTCGCACCTGCGCGGACGCGGCGATCTTGATCTTGTCGATGACCTCCTGCGCCATCTCGCTCATGTGCTCACGCAGGTCGGTGTGCGGTTTGGACACGAAGTCGACGGCGCCGAGCTCGAGCGCCCGCAGCGTGGTGGCGCAGCCGGCCGCGGTGACGGAGGACACCATCACGACGGGCATCGGTCGCACGCGCATCAGCTTTTCGAGAAACGACAGACCGTCCATGCGGGGCATCTCGACGTCCAGGGTCAGCACGTCGGGCTGGAGCTCACGGATCTTGTCGCGGGCCACGTAGGGGTCGCCCGCGGTGCCGACGATTTCGATCGCGGGATCGCGGGCAAGCAACGATCCCATCACCTGACGCATGAGCGCCGAGTCGTCGACCACGAGCACGCGGATCCGCTTCCCCATCGACCCGATAATCAATAGAGCGCGACGGCTCCGCCGTGCGAGGCTCGCTCCTGGGACGGACGCTTGATGAAGACGCGCCCGCTATCGGTATGGAAGTGGACGGTGCGCGCGGTGACGCCGCCGACGTCTTCACCCACGATGGGGATCGCGCCCGCCGCGAGGAAGGCCTTGGCGAAGGCGACGTTCTGCTGCGGCAGGCCGCCGAGCGGCTCCTCGAGGTCGAGCACGCGCGCGCCGCCGAACACCTTGGCGACGAAGCGCCGCGGGGAGCCGCCGAGGTCGATCAGCGCGCCAAGGAGATTCTCCATGGCGGGAACGCCGAAGCGCGCCGAGGCGCCGTCCTCACCGTGTCCCTGCGGGAGCATGAAGTGGTTCATGCCGCCGATCTTTCGCAGCGGGTCGTAGAGGCACACGCTCACGCAGGAGCCGAGCAGCGTCTTCACCAGCGTCGGCTCGTAGGCGGCGTGCACGTCGCCGAGATAGAGGGTCACTTCCTTGACGGCTGCGCCCTCTTCCAGCATCGGGTCCCTCGACATGGCAATCCCCTTCCATTAGTCATCGGCGCGCCGGGGTCGAAGATGAGCCCGGCGTCGTCCGTCGGTACACGGTCGCCCCCACGGGGGCCAGCCCCTCGATGCCGTGAAGGCTCTCCGAATGACCGACGAACAGCAGTCCGTCGTCCTTCAGCTGGAGCACGAGCCGGCCCAGGATGCGGTGCTGCGTCGCGCGGTCGAAGTAGATGAGAACGTTCCGGCAGAAGATGACGTCGAACCGCGCCCGGATCGGCCACACCTCGTCGATGAAGTTGATGCGCCGGAAGGTGACGAGCGAGCGGACGTTGGGCTTCACGCGCACGTACCCTTCGCGCGCGTCGGTGCCGCGCAAGAAGTAGCGCGGCAGCATCGGCCGCGGAACGGGCGCCACCTGCTCGACGGGATAGATGCCTTCGGCCGCGAGCGCGAGGACCTCGGTGTCGATGTCGGAGGCGAGGATCCGCACGTCCCAGGGCGCCTCGCTATCGAGCGCGTCCAGCAGCGTGATGGCCATGCTATAGGCTTCCTCGCCGGTGCTGCAGCCGGCGCTCCACAGCCGGAGCTGGCGATCCGTGGCGCGACGACACGGTCCCCGCGACGGGACCCAGTGCGTGCGCAGGTACTCGAAGTGGTGCGCTTCGCGGAAGAACTCCGTCTTGTTCGTGGTCATCGCGTTGATGAAGCGCGTGAGCTCGCCGCCGCTGGCGTCCGCGAGCAGCCGCGTGTGGTACTCGGCGAACGTCGACAGGCCGAGCTCCTGCAGGCGTCGCGTGAGCCGCGCGCGGACGAGATAGCGCTTCCATGGGCCCAGGGCGATCCCCGCGTGGGCGTGGATCAGGCGGCGAAGGAGATCGAACTCCCCATCGGTGAGGACGGCCTCGATCATCAGGCCGCGGCCTCGGTGTACGGCTCGTCGTCATCGGCCTCGGAGGCGGCCACCGGCAACACACACGCCGCGCCCGGCTCGTCGAGCTTGAACCGCGCCACCAGCGCCTGGAGGTCGCGCGCCTGGCTCGCGAGCGCCTGGGCGGTGGCAGAGAGCTCTTCCGTCTGCGCCGCGTTTCCCTGCGTCATCTGGTCCATGTGCATGACCGCGCGGTTGACCTGGTCGATGCCCGTGGCCTGCTGGCCCGACGCGGCGGCGATCTCGCCGACGACCTCCGTGACACCCATCACCGAGGTGACGATCTCCACGAGCGTGCGTCCCGATCGATCGACGAGCGAGGACCCGGCCTGGACCTTGTCGACCGAGTCCACGATGAGCCCCTTGATCTCCTTGGCCGCCGTCGCCGTCCGCTGCGCGAGCTGCCGGACCTCCGTGGCGACGACCGCGAAACCGCGCCCTTCCTCCCCCGCCCGCGCCGCTTCGACGGCGGCGTTGAGCGCGAGGAGATTCGTCTGGAAGGCGATCTCGTCGATGGTGGTGATGATGTCGGCGATCCGCTTCGAGGCGCCGTCGATGTCGTTCATCGCGTCGACCGCCTCCCGCACGGTGTCGCCGCCCTTCGCGGCCAGATCGAGCGCGCCCGTCGCGAGCCCGTCGGCTTTCCGCGCGTGGTCCGCGGTCTGCTTCACCGTGATGGTGATTTCCTCGAGCGCGGTCGCCGTCTCGCCGAGGCCGGACGCCTGCTGCTGCGCGTTCGCCGAGAACTCCACCGTCGTCGCCGAGAGCTGGTGGGACGCCGCGGAGACCAGGTCCGCGGACTGACGCACCTGGAGCACGATGTCGTGCAGCCGGTTGATGAACGCGTTGAACCACTGGCCGAGCTCCGCGATCTCGTCGCCGCCGGTCACCACCAGGCGGCGCGTCAGGTCGCCGTCGCCCTCGGCCACGTCCTTGAGGCGCGCCACGGCCTCGTCGAGCGGGCGCGTGATCGCCCGCGCGAGCAGGAGCCCGAGCACCACGGCCAGCACGAAGGCGGCCACGACCGCCCCCGTGACGAGCCAGACGAGGCGGGTGATGAAGCGCGCCTCGGTCTCGACGTGGGCGGCCGCGCGCTCCTGACGCTCGCGTCCCAGCGTGGCCAGCGCCGTGCGCGCGGCCTCGAACTTGGCCGCGCCCTCGTTCAGGGAGACGTCGATCGCGTCCTTGCGCGCGTCGCTCGAATTCTCGCTGAGCAGCTGCAGCACCTTGTAGGTGGCCGACTCCCACTGGAAACGCGCCTGCTCGACCCCTTTCCAGTGCGCGCGCTCCCGGTCTCCGACCGGCAGCGCCTTGTACGCGGCCCAGTTCGCCTTCGCGTTGGCGAGGCCGAGCGAGTGGCGCGACCGCTGCTCGAGCGCGGCCGGCGAATCGTTCTTCATGAAGATCAGGGAGCGCTCGGCCACGGCGACGCGCTGCATGTCCCGATCCGCCTCGAGCAAGTAGGTCACCGCGGGCAAGGACTCGTGCGCGAGCGTCTTGTAGGTTCGGCTCACCGCCAGCATCGCCCACAGGGCGCCGCCCCCCGTCGCCCCGGTGAGGAGCGCGATCGCGATGCACGCGAGGAGGAGCTTGCGCCGGATGGAGAGCCCGCGCATCAGCGCTTCGCGATCTTCTCGAGATGCGCCAGCGGCACGCTGGCCACGACCACGCCGACCACCTTGCCGCCATCGATCACGGGCGCGGCCACCTGGATCGCGTAGCCCTGCAGGGACTCGTCGAACCATGGCTGCGCCATCTGCCACGGCCGCCCCGTCGCCATGGGCGCATCGAACTTCTCCTGGCCCTTGTGCAGATAGCTGATGGTCTTCTCGGCGAACGCGACCTTCTCGCCCTGCGCCGCGTTGATGAAGGCCTTGTCGAGCCCGCCGCCGCTGCCCTCGATGCGCGCCTGGAGGAAGCGCGCCGCGGGTGACGTGGCCAGCCCCTGGACGATCGGATCGCTGCGCAGGACCGACTTCCACTTCGCGTTGTCCATGCCCGCGATCGGTCCCCGGCTGTTCTGGTCGCGCACCGCGGCCACCACGACCGGATGGGCGGCCCAGGAGACCACCGCCGCCTTCTGACGGTCGATCTCCGCCTGCACGGCCGGCGTCATGTCGAACGCCTGCGCGGCCATGACCGCGAGGATCAGCCCGATCACCACGAGGGTCCCGATCAGCGCCCGGCGCATCATGTGAGGACCTCCTCGCCCACGAGCACCCTGTCGATGTCGAGGAGCACCACGAGCTTGTCGCCGACGCGGGCCATGCCCTGAATGAACCGCGCGTCGATGCGGGTGCCGAAGTCGGGCGTGGGGTGGATGTCCGTCCGCGCGACGTCCAGCACGTCGGACACCGCGTCGACGATGAGCCCCATGACGCGCGTGCCGACCGTGACGACGATGATCACGCTGAAGGGGCTGTACTCGGTGGCCGGCATCGCGAGCGTGCGCCGCAGATCGACGACGGGCACGATCGCGCCGCGCAGGTTCATCACGCCCTTGATGTGCGCCGGCGTGTTCGGGATCGGTGTGATCGACGTGTAGCCGCGGATCTCCTGCACCTTCAGGATCTCCACGCCGTACTCCTCGCCGCCCAGCGCGAACGTCAGGTACTGGCTATGGTCCATCGCTAGAACTCCTGGAAGCCGTCGTCACCATGGCCGTTCGTGGCGCCGCGCCCGTTGGTCGGGAAGGCGCCGGCGACGGAGGGCGGCGGAGGACTCCCGGGCTCACGGCCGTCGCGCTCGGGGGCCCGATCACCCGCTCCCCGGTTGGCCGAACGCCGCTCGCCCGATCCGCGCTCGCCCGATCGGCGCTCGATCGGGGGGCGTGCGGGTGACGCTGTCGGGGGCGTGCTCGCGGGGCGCGCGCCCGGGCGGGCGGGCGCCGCACCCGCCGGCGTGTCCGTCAGACGGAAGCGTCCCACCAGCGTCTGGAGCTGCTGCCCCTGCATCGCGAGGCTGCGCGCGGTCACCGTGAGCTCGGCGGTCTGCGACGCATTCGACTGCACGGACTGATCCATCTGCGTGACCGCGCGGTTCACCTGGTCGATGCCGGAGGACTGCTCGGCGGCGGCCGCCGCCATCTCCGCGATGATGTCGGTCACGCGCTTCACGGAGCCGACGATCTCCTGAAGCGTCTGCCCGGACTGATTGACGAGCCCGGAGCCGTGCTCCACCTTCGCGACGGAGTCGCGGATGAGGGTCTTGATCTCCTTGGCCGCCGTCGCGCTCCGCTGGGCCAGGTTGCGCACCTCGGTCGCGACCACGGCGAAGCCGCGGCCCTGATCGCCCGCGCGTGCCGCCTCCACCGCGGCGTTGAGCGCGAGGAGATTCGTCTGGAAGGCGATCTCGTCGATGGTCGTGATGATGTCGGCGATCTTCTTCGACGCGCGGTTGATCTCGCCCATCGCCTCGACGGCGGTGGCGACGACCTGTCCGCCGTGCTCCGCCACGTCCCGCGCCCCCGACGCGAGCTGATCCGCCTGACGCGCGTTGTCGGCGCTCTGACGCAGCGTGCCCGTCATCTCCTCCAGCGACGCCGCGGTCTCCTCGAGCGCGGAGGCCTGCTCCTGGGCGCCGCTCGACAGATGATCTCCGGCCGCCGACAGCTCGCGCGCGGCGAGCGCCGCGTGATCGGCCGCCGTCCGCACTTCCTCGAGCGCGGCGCGGACACTGGCCACGGCCTGGTTGAGCGCGACCGCCATGCGCCCGATCTCGTCGTGGCTCTCGTAGTTGAAGCGCCGGGTGAAGTCACCCGCCGCGACGGCTTCGAGGACGGGCACCGCTTCCCGGAGCGGCCGCGCGATGAGCCGCGCCATCGCCAGGCTCGCGGCGACGACGAGGACCACGCCCAGCAAGTGCACGGCCGCGCTGGACCACACGCTGCCCGTGTAGAGCGCGGCGACGACTTC
>Ga0075431_100008747_pt1 | contig 10143 bp, 10 predicted proteins | sample RhiMetdeltSRZDD5_FD_75297 | JGI IMG/M metagenome (GOLD analysis project Ga0075431, IMG submission 75297) | Populus rhizosphere microbial communities from Tennessee, USA - Rhizosphere MetaG P. deltoides SRZDD5 | ecosystem: Host-associated > Plants > Roots > Rhizosphere > Soil | place: USA...
GCACGGATCCGTTCCCGTGCCCGGCCACGGGGTGCACCTTCGTCGCCGACTTCATGACGGCCGCCCATCTCGTCCTCGTCTGGGAGGAGCGCGACGACCCCAACCTCCTCTGGCACGCGCAGCGGGCGAAGGAGGTCGGGCGGAACCCGCGGATCGTCGGGTACGAGCCGGGGTTCGGTCCGAGCGCTTCGTACTACGCGTGGGAGGCTGCCGGTCGCCCGGTGCACGCGGTCAAGGGAAAGGCGCTACCACCGAAGCGCTGACGACGGTCACCAAGCCACCATCGAACCGATGGTCACGGGTATTGCATCGTGCTGCCTCGGGGGCTACCGTGACGATGTGTCCGAAGGCTTCCAGCCGGGCGGGCGCGCACCCGCACCGCCGCCGCTCGACCTCGTCCAGGACTTCGTCAACACCGAGATCCCGGAGTGGGCCCGCGACGACATCGCAACGCCCGGGCTGCTCGAGAGCTGGCTGCGCGGCCGCGGGCTGTTGTCCGACGATGAAGGGGTCGACGCCGCGAGCTTCGTGGCCGCGCGCGAGCTCCGTTCGGCGCTGCGGGCGCTCGCGCTGCTGAACACGCTCGGCCGACGTCCGCCCGATCGGGCTCTCGACGAGCTCCGCCGCGCGCTCCGCGACATCTCCCTCGGGGTCGAGCCCGCCGCGGACGGACGCCTCGCGGTCGTCGGCGCCGGCGCCGGCGCGCAGCGGGCGCTCGCCGCGATCGTCGCCGTGGTGGTCGAGGGGCAGGCGTCGGGCTCGTGGCCCCGGCTCAAGGCGTGCCGTCAGGAAACGTGCGGCTGGGTGTTCTTCGACGCGTCGCGGAACGCGTCCTCGACCTGGTGCTCGATGTCGGTGTGCGGAAGCCGGGCGAAGAGCGCCTCCTACCGGCGCAGACGGAAGGCCTCGTCGTGAGCTCGGCCCGCTACGTCGTGTGGCTCTCGTGGCGCCGACTGCGCAGGCGCGACAGCGGTGCACTCGCCGCCGCGCTCGGGCTCGCGGTCGCGACGGCCGCCCTCGCGGGCGTGCTCGGCGGCGTCACGATCGCGGCCGACCGCTCGACCTCGCAGGCGGTCGACCGCCTGCCGGCGGCCGGCCGTGCCGTTCGCGCGGTCTGGTTCGGAGTCCCGGCCGGACCGGAGGAGGCACACGCCCGGCTCGACGACGAGGTGCGTGCAGACCTCGCCCGCCTCGATCTCGGCGAGCCGGTTCCGCTCGCCCTCTTTCGCGAGAGCACGGTCGCAGGACGCTTCCTCGGGCTCGCGGCGGTCGACGGCCTCGCTTCACACGTGCTCCTCCGCTCGGGACGCCTGCCCACGACGTGCACCGCCGAGCGCTGCGAGGTGCTGCGGCTGCGCGGTCGTGGGCGGCTGCCGAGCGCGCCCGGGCTCAGGCTCCACGAGGTGGGGACGGCGACGCTCCGCTCGCGACAGCTCTTCGGAGACTTCCTCGAGCCGACCGACAATGCGACCGAGGACGCGGAGATCGCGCCGGCGCTGCGGGAGTCCGGACGCTACCACCGCCCTGCACCTGCACCCCTCGTCGTGGCCGAGGGCGTCGACTACCTGACGTCGTCCCCCGCCCTCTCCCGCACGTACCGCAGCTACGCATGGATGTGGCCGCTCGCCCCGGGCCGCCCGCGGCTCTGGGAGATCGACGGCCTCGTCCGGGGCGTCGAACAGGCGCGCGCGTCCCTCGCGGCGCGCTCCGGGTCGTACGCGGTCACCGCCCCCGAGGAGGAGCTGCGCGCGGCCGAGAGGCGCGCGCACGTGGCGGGCCGGCGGCTGCTCCTCGTCGGCGGCGAGGCCGCGGCGCTGCTGCTGGCCTTTGCGCTGCTCGCCGCCCGGGGCCTCCGTCGCGACATCGGCGACGCGCGGCGTCGCCTCAGGTGGCACGGGGCGCGGACCTGGCAGCTCGGGCTGCTGACGGCGGGCGAGTGCGGGGCAGTGGCCCTGGCTGGGGTGCTCGTGGGCTGGGCCGCCGGGAGCGCGATCGGTGGCGCCGCGGCCGGGCTCGCGGACGCCCCGGTCGGAGCAGTGCTGCGGGAGAGCGTCGCCTCGCCCGGTGGGCTGGCGCTGGCCGGAGCGGTCGCGCTCGTGACGGCGGCACTGGTTGCGCTCGTCGTCTCGCTCCCGACGCGCGAGGGCGGTCGCATCACACCGGCAGACCTCGTCGCGGGCGGCGCGCTCCTCGTGATCGGAGCCGCACTGCTGGGCGGCGCCGTCGACGAGGAGCGGCTCGCGCGCGCGGACGGCTCCGTGTTCCTGCTCCTGCTGTTGCCCGGCCTGGTCGCCCTCGTCGCGGCGATCGCGGTCGCGCGGCTCTTCCCCTGGCTCGCACGCCTCGTCGCCGACCGCGCGCGCGGCTCCGTCTCCCCGCGACTGGCCGCGCTCGGCCTCGCCCGCGGCCCGGGCGCCTCGGTCGTGACGGTGGCGTTCCTCACGATCGCGTTCGGCCTCGCACTGCTCGCCGAGGGCTACCGCGCGACGCTCGCACGCGGCGAGGTCGAGCAAGCGGCGTTCGCCGTTCCGCTCGACGTGACCGCGCGCGAGGACTTCGGCGCGCTCGTCCGCGTCTTCGACGCGGCCCCGCTCTCGGAGTACCGCCGCCTCGCGGGGGCGGACGGGGCCGCCTACCCGGTGCTGCGCGTCACGGGCGGGGCCGGGAAGGCGGAGCAGGTGAGCGGCGTCACGGTGCTCGGGCTCGACCGCGGCGCGGTCGAAGGGCTCGGCGTCTGGCGCCCGGACTGGGCGGGCGGAGCGACGCGCGCCGAGCTCGCGGCGACGATCGAGCCGGGGGCGCCGGTCGACCTTCGCGGGATCGACCTCTCCGACGGGGATGTCTCCTTGCGGAGCAGCCCGACGCTCGTGTCGTTCGCTGCCGTCGTCGAGACGCCAGAGGGCGCGTTCCGGCGGGTCGAGCTGTCCACGCCGGACCGACGGCACGAGACGACGATTCGAGGGAGGGCGCCGAGAGGCTCGCGGCTCGTCTCGCTCGAGCTCGTGCCTCCGCCGCGGCTTATCGAGGGCGGGGCGGATGCCGGCGTCGCGTTCCCCGGCAGCGTGCGCCTCGGCGGCGCGCTCGGCCGCCGGCTCCGCGACTGGGTCGGCGTCGACGGCGTCGTCGCGACGCCGATCGACGCGGGCGTCGACCTCCGCTACACGCTCACCCGGGCCCGCACGACGCGGTTGCGGGCGCGGCAGGCGAGCGACGCGGGGCCGCCGTCCGTCCTCGTCAGCCCGCGGCTCGCCGAGCTCGCGGGCGGCGTCGGCGGGACCCTCCCGCTCCGGATCGGCGGTGCGCTCGTGGACGTGCAGGTTGCCGGAGTCGTCGACCGCTTCCCCGGTACGAGCGGAAACGTCGCCGTCGGCAACCGCGGCGAGCTCCGCGCCGCCGTGAACGCCGCGGCGCCCGGCGCGGCGAGCGAGAACGAGGTCTGGCTCGACGTGCCGGACGACCGGCTGGACGCCGTCCGCGATGCTTTCACGCGCCGGCCGCTGCAGGTGCTCTCGATGACGGCACGAGCCGACGTCGAGGCCGACGCACGGCGCGACCCGCTGGCCCACGGCACCCTGCTCGCGCTCGGCGCCGGCGCACTCGTCGCCCTGGTCCTGGCGGCGCTTGGGCTCGCCCTCGCGGTGCGGTCCGACCTTCGCGACGAGCGGGCGGAGCTGTACGAGCTCGAGGCCCAGGGCGCGTCGCCGTCGCTGCTCCGGGGCGTCGTCCGCTCCAGGGCGCTCGCGGTCTCCGTCGCAGGGCTTCTCGCCGGCGTGGCGACCGGCGTCGTGCTCGTGACGCTCGTGGCGAGGATGGTCTCGGTCACGGCCCGGGGCGGGCTCGCCGAGCCGCCGCTCGTCGCCACCGTCGACCCGTTCGTCGTCGTCGCCGGCATCGCGGCGTTCGCGGCGCTCGCGCTCGTCCTCGTCGGCCGGTCGACGCGCCGCGCGTTCTCCGAGGCGCGCGGCCCATCCGCGGAGGCGCGCTGACATGGCCCTCGTCGAGGCGCGCGACCTGTACGCCGTCTATCCGTCGCCGACGGGGGGCGTGCCCGCCCTGCGCGGGCTCACGCTGAGCGTGGAGCAGCACGAGGTGTGCGTCGTCCTCGGCCCGAGCGGATCCGGCAAGACGACGCTGATGCGACTGCTCGCCGGCTACGAGCGGCCGTCGGCGGGCTCGATCGTCGTCGCCGGCCTCGACCTCGGCCGCGCGTCGCGGCGCGAGCTCGAGAGCCATCGCGGGCGCGTGCTCGGGTACGCGGACCAGCACTACTGGCGCGCGCTCGCGGGTGAGCTGACCGCAGAGGAGCTCGTCGCCGTCCCCCTCGGGCTTGCGGGCGTGGGCGCCGCCGACCGGAGCGCCCGGGCACGTGAGCTGCTCGAGCGCGTCGGGCTCCTCGACCGCGCGCACGCGCGGCCGGGGGAGCTCTCCGGCGGCGAGCAGCAGCGGATCGCGCTCTGCGCCGCGCTCGCACACCGGCCGAAGCTGCTCGTTGCCGACGAGCCCACCGGCGAGCTCGACGCCGCGACGGCCGGCGAGGTCCACGCGCTGCTGGCCGAGCTCGTCTCCGAGCACGGGGCGACGGCGCTCGTGGTCAGCCACGATCCCGCCTCCACGCGGATCGCCGATCGCGTCGTCCACATCCGCGACGGCCGGGTCAGCGAGGAGCGTCGGGGCCTCGAGGAGACCGCCGTCGTCGGCGAGGGTGGCTGGCTGCGGGTGCCCGAGGAGATCCTCCATCGCGTCGGCATCGGCTCGCGCGTGCGGATCGTCGCCCGGGACGGCACGGTCGAGCTGCATCCCGCCGGCCGTCGTGACGACACGCCCGCCTCCCCGGCGTGGGTCGAGGGAGCTCCCGGAGGCGTGCTCGAGGCAGTCGGCGTGTCTCGCACGTACGGCCGCGAGGTCGCGCTCGCGAGGCTCGACGCCCGCTTCGAGCCGGGCGAGCTGTCGGTCGTGACCGGTCCCTCGGGCTCGGGCAAGTCGACCCTGCTCGCCCTGCTGGCCGGGCTGGACGTGCCCGACCAGGGCGAGGTTCGGCTGGACGGTGAGCCCGTCTCCACCCTCGACCGCGAGGCTCGCGCCGCCGTGCGCCGCGAACGGGTCGCGATCGTGATGCAGGGCCCGCGCCTGGCCGATTTCCTCAGCGCTCGTGAAAACGTCGAGCTCGTACTGGCCCTGCGCGGCGTGGCGCTCGAGCGGTCCGGCGCTCTGGCCGAGGACGCGCTCGCCGCGGTCGAGCTGGCGGAGCATGCGGAGAGGCGCGTCGGCGTTCTCTCCGCGGGTCAGCGCGAGCGCGTGGCGCTGGCGTGCGCGTTCGCCGCCCGGCCCGCGGTCGTGCTCGCCGACGAGCCGACGTCGCGCCTCGACTCCGGCACGACCCTCGTCGTCGGCGACCTGCTCGTCGGCCTCGCCCGGAGGACCGGCACGACGGTCGTGTGCTCGACGCACGACCCGCTCCTGATCGCGCTCGCGGATCGCGAGGTGCGCCTCGAGCGGAGCGCGGGCGCAGTCCGGTCGGAGCCGGCGGTAGCATCGACCCCGTGACCGTGGTGACAGAGACGCTTCGCGTGAGCGGCGTGCGCTGCGAGCGCTGTGTCGGCAGGCTCGCCGTCGCCTTGCAGGCCCACGACGGGCTCGAGGCTGCGAATGCAAATCTGCTCGGAGAGGTGACGCTCGCATGGGACGACGACCGGACCTCGAGGGACGAGATCGTCTCCGCACTCGCCAGGGCCGGCTTCCACGAGGCCGCCGACGAGCGGGAATAGCGCCCGCCGAGGCCTCGTTGCAGGCTCCTGTAGGGCAACGGTACGGTAGACCGGTGAGCGAGCCCGAGCCGGCCACCGAGGCGCTCCGCATCGCGACGGAAGCTCGCGATCGCGCTCGCTTCGAGGAGGAGGCGCTCGGCCTCGCCGATCAGGTCTACCGCGTCGCGAGACGACTCGTCGGCTCGCGTGAGGAGGCAGAGGACCTGGTGCAAGAGACGTACGCGAGGGCTTTCCGGAGCTGGCGCTCCTACTCCCAGGGCACGAACATGCGTGCCTGGCTGCTGCGCATCCTCACGAATCTCAACGTCGACCGCGGCCGCCGCAGCCAGCGCACGCCGCAGATGCAGGCGCTCGAGGAGACCGACTACTACCTCGCGAACAAGATGGCCTCGGCGGCCGGCGAGGATGCGCTGGAGCAGGACGTCGTCGTCGAGCGCCTGTCGCAGGATTCCGTCGTGAACGCGCTCTCCGAGATCCAGCCGCAGTTCCGCGAGGTCGTCGTGCTCGTCGACATCGGCGACTTCACCTACGCCGACGCCGCGCAGATCCTCGACATTCCGATCGGGACCGTCATGTCCCGCCTCCACCGGGGCCGCCGCGCGCTGAAGCAGAAGCTCGCCGAGGAGGCGATCAGGTGAGCGGCGATCCCTGCGCCCGCTGCGAGGAGCTCCTCCAGGACTTCCTCGACCGCACGCTCACGAACGATGAGTGGCGGGAAGCCGAGGACCACCTCGCCGGTTGCGACTACTGCCGGCGGCGGTACCACTTCGAGGAGACACTCCGCCGGTACGTGAAGACGACCGCCGCCGAGCGGATGCCACCGGGCCTGATGGCCAAGCTCGAGGAGCTTCGCGGGCTCGACGCGACCGCGTAGCCCGGGAGTCGGCCCGGACGACGCCACCACCGCGGCCCGCGAAGCGGCCGCGCTTCAGGGATGTTCGCGCATGGGATCTGCGCGAGCAGATCCCATGCTTGCGCAGATCAGAGGTCTTCGGGCCGGTCGACGTCGCCCGGGGCCCCGAGGTCGTCGCAGGGGACGAGACGCGCCGGGCGCTCGTGCAGGCCACCGTCGGGGACGTCTTCCCAGTCGGCGCGGCCGACGACGAGCGGATGGCCGCGGGCGCCGTCGTACGAGGCTGCGACGATCCCGCCGCCCGACCGCCACCCGTCGAGCACACGCGCGACAGCGGCGGGGGAGAGACCCGGGCCGTCGGCGAGGACGACGACCGCGGCGTCGACGTCGGGACCGAGCGCGGCGAGACCGCAGCGGAGCGAGGCGCCGGGGCCTCGAGCCCACTCCGCGCAGCGCACGACCCGGGCAGCGTCCGCGGCGTCGAGCCGGTACGCGCCCGCCACGACGACGATCTCGTCGACCGGCGAGGCCGCGAGACGCTCGAGCACCGACGGCAGCAGCAGCCGTTGCTTGGGGGCGCCGAACCTCGCCGCCTCGCCCGCGGCGAGCACGACCGCGGCGACGGTCATCAGCTCTCGGAGACCGTGACCGTGCGGACGACGACGGGCTGCGTCGGCTTCTCCTCCGCGTCGCCGAGCTCGCCGATCCGCTCGACGACGTCCATCCCCCGCGACACCTTGCCGACGATCGCGTACTCGGCCGGGAGGTTGACGCCCTCCGCGGTCACGACGAAGAACTGGCTCCCGGCCGTCCCTGCGGGCTCGAGGCCGGACTTCGCCATCGCGACCGTCCCCTTGGTGTACCGCGCCGCACCGGGCGGGACGTCGAGGGTTGCGTATCCCGGTCCGCCGGCTCCGGTCTGCGTCGGGTCGCCGCCCTGGATCACGAAGCCCGGGACGATGCGGTGGAAGACCGTGTCGTCGAAGTAGCCCTCGCGGGCGAGGAAGACGAGCGAGTTCGTCGCCTCCGGCGCCAGCGACGGGTCGAGCTCGACGGTGAAGTCGCCGCAGCTCGTCTCGAAGGTCAGCGACCACGTCTTGCCGGGGTCGAGCGTGCCCTTCGGGGCGGTCAGCGACGGCGCGTCGCGGGGAGCGGGCGCGTCGACGGACTCGCACCCGCTGGCCGTCGAGGTCGTCGTCGTCGTGGTCCCGGTCGCGTCACCGTCGTCGCCCCCGCCGTTGCCGCCACACGCTGCGAGCAGCAGGGCGAGCGAGAGCACGAGGAGCCCGGCGCGCATCGCGTGCGATCCTAGCGGGGCGCCATGGACCGAACGCGCTGCGACTGGACGACCGGCGGTGATGCCCTGATGCTCGCCCACCACGACGAGGAGTGGGGTGTCCCCTCCCACGACGACCGCCATCTCTTCGAGCTCCTCACGCTGGAGGGCGCCCAGGCCGGGCTCTCGTGGGCGACGATCCTCCGCAAGCGCGACGGCTACCGGCGTGCGTTCGCCGGCTTCGATCCCGAGACGGTGGCACGCTTCGGCGTGGAGGACGTCGAGCGCCTGCTGGCCGACCCGGGCATCGTGCGCAACCGCCTCAAGGTCGAGTCGACCGTCGTGAACGCCGGCCGCGTGCTCGAGGTCCAGGACGAGCTCGGCAGCCTGGACGCCTACCTCTGGGGCTTCGTCGGCGGCGAGCCGGTGGTCGGCCGCTGGCGCTCCGTGTCCGACATCCCGGCCGAGACCGACCTCTCGCGCGCGCTCTCGAAGGATTTGAAGAGACGCGGCTTCCGCTTCGTCGGGCCGACCGTCTGCTATGCGTTCATGCAGTCGGTGGGGCTCGTGAACGACCACACCGTCGGCTGCTACCGCTTCCGGGAGCTCGTCGGATGAGGTCGCCGATCCACTACGCACGGAGCGGCGACGTCAACATCGCCTACCAGGTGACGGGTGAGGGGCCCATCGACCTCGTCCTCGTCCACGGGTTCTTCTCTCACCTCGAGATCGACTGGGAGCTTCCCGCGGTCGCCCACTTCCACGAGCGCCTGGGATCGTTCGCGCGGTTGATCCGCTTCGACAAGCGCGGAACGGGTCTCTCGGACCGCGGTGTGGGGTTCCCCGACTTCGAGACCCGCATGGACGACGTCCGTGCGGTCATGGATGCGGTCGGGAGCGAGTCCGCGGCTCTCGTCGGCTACTCCGAGGGCGGTCCGATGTCCGTCCTCTTCGCCGCGACGTACCCGGAGCGGACCCGTGCCGTCGTCCTCTACGGCACGTACGCGAAGCGGTGTGATCCCGACGACGACTACCCGTGGGCGCCGGCGTCGGACGAGCGGGTACGCGAGGCGACGGAGCTCGAGGAGACCTGGGGCGAGAACGCCGACCTGTCCGCGATGTGGCCGCACGCGACCCCGGCCGAGTCGGCCTGGTTCCAGCGCCGTGGCAGGGCCAGCCTGAGCCCTTCGGGCGCCCGCGACCTCATCCTCATGAACTCGAAGGCCGACGTTCGCGACGTGCTCCCGAGCGTTCAGTGCCCGACCCTCGTCCTCCACCGGACGGGCGACCTGGACTCGCGCGTGGAGGAGGGGAGGTACATCGCGGCCCGCATCCCGGGCGCCCGCTTCGTCGAGCTCGCGGGCGGCGTCCATGTCCCTTTCTCCGACCCGGACCAGGTCCTGGACGAGATCGAGGAGTTCCTGACCGGCGTGCGCCCGGCGCCCGCCTCGGACCGCGTTCTCGCGACGGTGCTCTTCACCGACCTCGTCGGGTCGACGGAGCGGGCCGAGGTGCTCGGCGACCGGGCGTGGGGAACGCTGCTGCGCGCTCACAACGACGCAGTCCGGGCCGAGCTCGGGCGCTTCTCCGGCGAGGAGATCGACACGGCGGGGGACGGGTTCCTCGCCCTCTTCGACGGTCCTGCGCGGGCGATCCGCTGCGCGCTCGGGGTCCGGGAGGCGCTGCGGACGCTCGAGCTCGACGTTCGAGCGGGCGTGCACACGGGCGAGGTTGAGCGGCGGGCGGGCGACAAGCCGCGCGGGATCGCCGTGCACGTCGGCGCTCGAGTGATGTCCCTGGCCGGGGCGGGCGAGGTGCTCGTCAGCTCGACGACACGCGACCTCGTGGCGGGGTCCGGTCTCCAGTTCGAGGATCGCGGCGAGCACGAGCTCAAGGGCGTCGAGGGGCCGCGGCGGCTGTTCGCCGCCCGCTGACTACGCCCGCGTCGTCAACGACAGCATGTCCGCGAGGTTGACGAGCTGGATCGCCGACCGGAACGCGGCCACACGCTCGTCGTCCGAGACGAGCTCGGCGCCGTCCCGCCACAGGTCCTGGGCGGTGACGAGGAGCCCCTGGATGCGCTCCGCCTCGTCGTGGTGGCCGTTGCCGCGCTCGCGCGAGGCGTTCACGGCGAGCCCGAGCGCCCCGATCGCGTCGCGCTGGCGCAGCCACAGGAGCGGCACCGCCATCGAGATGTACTGGTGGATGCGCGCGAAGGTCAGCGGCTGCACGAGCGAGGTCGCCCCCTT
>Ga0075431_100008751_pt1 | contig 10141 bp, 6 predicted proteins | sample RhiMetdeltSRZDD5_FD_75297 | JGI IMG/M metagenome (GOLD analysis project Ga0075431, IMG submission 75297) | Populus rhizosphere microbial communities from Tennessee, USA - Rhizosphere MetaG P. deltoides SRZDD5 | ecosystem: Host-associated > Plants > Roots > Rhizosphere > Soil | place: USA...
ACATGGGGGGCCCCGAATGGCCCCCCATACCCCCCAATGTTCGGAGCGCCCCGGCGAAGCCGGGGCGCTCCTCTAATCCGACAGGCTCGTCAAGGAAGGTGCGTCACGCCAGCGGCGGGCGCCGTCGTCCGAAGCCGGTAGCCTCCTCGAACGCATGCGCCAGCTGCAGCACGCCCCACTCGTCCTGATGACGCCCCACGATCTGCAGCCCCACCGGTAGTCCGTCGGCGGTGAAGCCTCCGGGCACCGAGATTGCCGGCAGCCCGGTGACGGTGATGTCCGAGCACGCGCGCATCCAGTCGATGTAAGTCGGCAGCCGCACGCCCTCGATCTCGGTGACGTAGGGCTGCCTCACGTCGAACGGTGGTACCTGCGTGGTCGGCAGCACGAGGAACTCGTGGCGCGTCATGAACGTGCGCACGCGGTGATAGAGCGCGGTGCGCTTCACCTCCGCGTCGCCGACGTCGCGGGCGCTCAGCTTGCCGGCCTGCTCGATGTTCCAGACGACAGTGTCCTTCATCTGGTGCCGGTGCTGCGCGAGCAGCGGTCCATACTTCGCCGCGAAGGCCACGGCCCGCCACGTGTGGAAGATCTCGCGGGCGTCCGTGAAGTCGGGCTGGCCGTCCTCGACGACGCAGCCGAGCCGCTCGAACGTCGTTCGCTGCGTCTCGAGCACTCCCGTCACGCGCGCGTCGACGGGGAGACCACCGAGGTCCCGGCTCCAGGCCACCCGTACGCCCTTGAAGTCCCGGCCGAGCGGGCCGCGAAATCGCTCGCCCGACTCCCGGATGGCAATGGGCGAGCGGGCGTCGGGTCCGGCCATGGCGCTCAGCAGGAGGGCGACGTCCGCCACGCTGCGCGCCATCGGGCCCTGGACGCTGAACGGCAGCCACGCGGAGGTCGACGGCCACACCGGCACGCGGCCCGGCGCCGAGCGCAGCCCCACGACGTTGCAGAAGGCGGCGGGATTGCGCAGAGAGCCGCCCATGTCGCTGCCATCGGCGATGGGCACCATGCCGCAGGCGAGGGCGACGGCGGCGCCACCGCTCGAGCCGCCGCACGTCTTGCTGGTGTCGTACGGGTTCAGCGTGCGCCCGAACACCTCGTTGAAGGTCTGGGAGCCGGCGCCGAACTCCGGCGTGTTGCTCTTGCCCAGCGTCACCGCGCCGGCGGCGCGCAGCCGCTCGACGATGAGCGCGTCCTCGTCGGGCACGTGGTCGCGATAGATCGGCGAGCCGTAGGTCGTCCGGATCCCGCGCGTCGGCACCAGGTCCTTGTGCACGACGGGCAGCCCGAACAGCGGCCCGGGCTGTTCGCCACGCACGAGCGCCGCGTCCTTTGCGCGGGCGTCGTCGAGCGCACGCTCGGCCGTGAGGGTGATGATTGCGTTCACCTTCGGATTGACGCGCTCGATCTGGGCGAGGTGCGCCTGCACCACCTCGGTCACGGAGACCTCGCGGCGCGCGATCCGCGCCGCCAGCTCGCCCGCGCCGGTGAAACAGAGCTCGGTCATCTCGGATCGATGGGGGTGGTGAGGCCGTGGCGGGCCTCGATCACCTCGGCGGCGTCGAGACAGAGATCCTCGCGGTAGCGGCTTCCGATGACCTGCACGCCGAGCGGCACGCCCTCGCTCAGCCCGCACGGCACCGCCACCGCGGGCAGTCCGAGCAGGTTCACGGCGACGAGCAGGCGCTGCGCACGGAGGACGCGCGCCGTGGTGTCGGCGTCCTTGACGTCGAAGCCCACCTCGAACGGCGGCTCCGTCGACACCGGCCCGACGACGAGGGCATAGCGCTCCATGAACACCATCCACTCGCGGATGTGACGGGTGCGCTCGGCGAGGGCGCGCATGTACGTATCGACGTCGAGGTCGGCCACCCCGCTCAGGATCAGCTCGGTGCAGCGGTTGAGGTCCTCGCCGCCGTGCCGCTCGATGTAGGGCAGCGTCATGTGCCGCATCTCGTTGAAGACGAGCGTCGCCCAGTTCGCGGCCACGGCGTCGACGGCCGGCGGCTCCACCTCCTCGACGGCATAGCCGGCCTCGGCGAGCGCGAGCCCGGCCGCGCGAACGGCGCCGGCCACGGCGCGATGCACGCCCTGCCGCGCCGGATCGACGGTCAAGGCCACCCGGAGCGGCCGCGCCAGCGCCGGTCCGTCGAGCGGTACGCCCGCCCACCACGGGTCGCGCGGATCGCGCGCGGCCATCGCGCCGAGCCCGAGACGCACGTCGGCCACGCGGCGTGCCAGCGGGCCCTGAACGGACATCAGCTGGTGTCCGATCGGCCGGTCTTCCGTCACCGTGGCGTTGTACGCGGGGACGCGCCCGAGCGTGGGACGGATGCCGGCCACGCCGCAGCAGTACGCGGGGTAGCGGATCGAGCCGCCGAGGTCGTTGCCGTGCGCGAGCGGCGCGATCCCGGAGACGACGGCGGCGGCGGCGCCGCCGCTCGAGCCGCCCGGCGTGCGCGTGCGGGCCCACGGGTTATAGGTTCGTCCGCGCAGCTCGTTGTCGGTGTGCCAGCGCAGGCTGAAGGCCGGCGTGTTCGTGCGACCGACGATCACCGCGCCGGCGCGCTTCCAGTTGGCGACGGGCGGGCTGTCGACCTTCGCGATGAGGTCCTTGAAGGCCACCACGCCATTGGCCGTGGCCTGGTCGGCCTGGTCGATGTTCTCCTTCACGGTCACCGGAACGCCATGGAGGGGGCCCAGGACCTCGCCGCGCTTGACGGCGCCGTCGGCGCGGTCGGCGGCGGCCAGCGCCTGATCGGCGAGCAGCACGGTCACGGCGTTCACCGCGGGATTCACCGCGTCCAGGCGCTGCAGCACCGCCTGCACGGCCTCGCGGCTCGAGATCCTGCGAGTGCGAATGGCCGTCGCCACCTCGTCCGCGTTCCACTGCCACAGCGCGCGCTCCATGGGCGGTCCTCCCGGCCCCGGATGGTACCATCGGCCGCCTGGCCATGAGCGCCGACCTCGTCTTTCTGGGGGGCCGCGTCCACACCGTCGACGCGACCGACACGATCGCGCAGGCGGTCGCGGTTTCCGGCAGCCGGATCGCCGCCGTCGGCGCCGACGCCGACGTGCGCGCGCTCGTCGGTCCGACAACGCGGGTGGTCGAGCTGGCCGGACGCTCGCTGTTGCCGGGATTCATCGACGCCCACTGCCACCTGGTCAGCCTCGGCATGTCGAGGGCGTCGATCGACTGCAAGGCCCCTGGCATGCAATCCATCGAGGCGTTGCAGAAGGCCGTTCGCGAGCGGGCGCTGACGCAGCCCGCCGGCACCTGGATTCGCGGCCGCGGCTACGATCAATCGCGGCTGATCGAGCGCCGCCATCCGAACCGCATCGACTGGGATGCGGTCGCGCCCGACCATCCGGTCATCTTCACGCGCACGTGCGGACACATCGCGTCGGTGAGCTCGCGGGCCCTGGCGCTCGCGCGCATCGACGACGCCACGCCCGATCCGCCGGGAGGCCGCTACGACCGCGACGGCGGCAAGAACCTCGGTGTCGCCTACGAGACGGCGCAGACGCCGCTGCAGGTGGCGGCGTTGCCGTCGCGCGCTGAATTCGAGACGGCGTTGCTCGCTGCCGATCGCGCCTATCTCGAATCGGGCTGCACGAGCGTCCACGACGCCGGCGGCCTCGTGGGCCCGGCCTTCGCGCCGTGCCAGGATCTCGTCGCCGCCGGCCGCCTGCGCCTGCGTATCTACGCCTTCGCGACCGTCAACAGTCTCGAGCATCCGCTCGTGGGCCTCCTCGCCAGTGGCCTGCACACCGGGCTTGGCGACGAGCGGCTGCGACTCGGCGCCTTCAAGGTCATGACCGATGGCTCGAGCAGCGGTCCGACGGCGGCCACGCGCGCGCCGTACACCTCGGATTGCACCGACTGCGGGATTCTCTACTGGAAGCAGGACGAGCTCGACGGGCTGCTGGGACGCGCGCATCGCCTCGGGTTTCAGTGCACGGTGCACGCGGTGGGTGACCGCGCCATCGAGCAGACGCTCGACGCGATGGCGCGCGCGCAGCGCGAAGCGCCCCGTGCAGGTCTCCGCCATCGGATCGAGCACTGCGGGATCTGCCCGCCCGATCTTCAGCAGCGCGTGCACGAGCAGGGCATCGTGCCGGCCATGCAGCCGGCGTTCTTCTGGGAGTTCGGCGACGGCTACATCCGCAACTACGGCCGCGAGCGCGCCGACACGATGTTCCCGGCCCGCAGTCTCCTGGCGCGCGGCGTGCCGGTCGCCGGATCGTCGGACGCGCCGGTCACCCACTATGCGCCGCTCTTTGGCCTCGAGCAGGCGCTGACCCGCCGGACGTCCGATGGCGATGTCTGCGGTCCCGGCGAGCGCGTCGACCTCACCACGGCCATTCGCATGCACACGGTCAACGGCGCCTACGCGGCGTTCGAGGAGCGGGTCAAGGGCAGCGTGGAGGTCGGCAAGCTGGCCGATCTGGTCGTGCTGGCCGAGGACGTGTCGCGCGTCCCCGCCGAGCGGCTGCGGCACGTCGGGGTCGCGCTGACCGTCCTCGGCGGCGAGGTCGTCTACAGCGCCCGGTAGACCTCCGTCTCGAACTTCACGAGCAGATCGACGGCCGTCGCGTCGTAGAACGGCAGCACCTGCGAGAGGAATACGCCGCACACCTGCTTCGTCCGATCGATCCAGAAGTAGGTGTTGGCGAGGCCGGCCCAGGCCAGGCTGTTGGCGGACCGCCCGGTCGGAAGCGGCTGCGTGTTGATGAGGAAGCTCAGCCCCCACTTCTTCGACATGCCGGGGAACAGGTCCACGTCGTTGGACAGCGCCGGGATCGCCGTCTTGATCACGCCGACTTCCAGTGGCCCGATGTGGTTCTGCGACATCAGGTCGACCGTTTCCGGCCGCAGCACCGGCGTTCCGTTCAGGCTGCCGCCTCGCATGATCATCCGGGTGAACTTCAGATAATCGCCGGCCGTCCCGTAGAGTCCGCCGCCGCCCATGAGGAACTCCGGCTCCTGCGGGATCTCGAACTCGATCGGCGCCAGGGTCCCGTCGGCCCCGCGCTGGTGCACGGCGGCCAGCCGCGCGCGCTGCGAGGGCGACAGCTTGAACGAGGTGTCCGTCATTCCGAGCGGGCCGAAGATGTTCTGCTGGAAGTACCGGTCGAGGCGCTGACCGGCGACGGCCTCCACCATCTTGCCGACCCAGTCGATGTTGATCCCGTACTCCCATCGATCGCCAGGGTCGAAGAGCAGCGGCGTCGTCAGGGCGGCGTTCGTGCAGGTCGTGATGCCCGGCGTGTTGGTGGCGGCCTGGAACTGCGCGATGTCGGCGTTGAAGATCTCGTAGCTGTAGCCGGCGGTGTGCGTGAGCAGATGGCGCAAGGTGATCGCGCGCCGGGGCGCGCGCAGCCGCGGCTGCCCGGCCGCGTCGAATCCGTCGAGCACTTTCGCCGCCGCGAGCTCCGGTACGATGGTGTCGGCCGGCGCATCCAGGGAAAGCTTGCCGCGCTCGACCAGCTGCATGGCGGCCGCCGCGGTGATCGCCTTCGTCATGGACGCGATCCAGACCACGGTGTCCGGGGTCATCGCGCGAGTGCCGGTCAGATCGCGTCGTCCGAAGCCGCCCTCGTAGAGGACGCCGCGGTCGTTGGCGGCCAGGGCGACGATGCCCGGCATCGCCTTGCGCTCGACGGCGTCAGCGAAGATCGCGTCCAGGGACTTGAGCGTCGGCATCGTTCCCCTCCTCTGGCGGGCTGGCGTCAGAACCAGCTGGCCTTGTCCACGAGGTTTCGTAACGGGCGGGCCGCAAGGAAGCGCCGGCAGTTGTCGAGCACGATCTCGAACCGTCGCTCGTCGAGGTAGGGTCCGAAACCGGCCGTGTGCGGCGTGATCAGCACGCCCGGCGTGGTCCAGAGTGGATGCTCGGCCGGTAGCGGCTCCTCCTCGAAGACGTCCAGGCCGGCGCCGGCCAGCTCGCCCGCGCGCAGCGCGGCCACCAGGTCGTCGAGGCGGGTGGTCTTGCCGCGTCCGATGTTGATGAAGAACGCGCCGCGCTTCATCCGCGCGAAGCGCGCGCGGTGCATGAACCCCTCGGTAGCCGGCGTGTGCGGCACGGTGAGAATGACGAAGTCGGCGCGCGGTAGCAGCGCGTCGAGCGCCTCGGGCGGATGGAGCTCGGCGACGCCGGGTGGCGGCTCCGCGCGGCGCGCGTCGACGCCGAGCACGCGCATCCCGAACGCCGCCGCCAGACGCGCGGTCTCCGCCCCGATGCCGCCCACGCCCACGATCAACGCCGTTGCCTCCGGCAAATGCACCACGCCCGTGTCGAGCGGTGCCGGCTGCCAGCGCCGCTCGCGCTGGAGTGGCAGGTAGCGGTGCAGGTCACGCGCGAAGGCGAGCACGAAGGCCATGATGTGGGCGGCGATGTGGTCGTTGTAGATCTCGCGGAAGTTCGTCACCGCCGCCGGGTGGGCGACGAGCTCCGGGTAATAGAAGCCGGCCGGCGGCGCCGCCTGCGGCGCCTGCAGCCACCGCAGTCGCTTGGCCGCTCGGAGGAGGTCGAGCGGAATGGTGCCGAATGCGGCGTCCGCCTCCGGCGCTGCCCGCGCCGCCTCCTCGGGTGTCTCGGCGACGATCACCGTGAACTCCGGCAGGGCGGCCGCGAGGCGCGCGCCCCACGCCCGGGTTGTCGGCGTCTGCGGTGGGGCCATCAGCAGCATCATGGGTCGGCTCCGTCCGGCGAGGATTTCACGGCCGGTGAGCCACCGCAAGGCGCTTCCCGCAGGAGCGCGGCCAATCGTGCCGGCTCCACGGGCTTCACGAGGTGGTCGTCGTATCCGGCCGCCAGCGCGCGCTCGCGGTCTTCGGGCCGTCCATAGCCGGTCAGGGCGACCAGCCGGAGCGGCCGGCCCCGCAGGTCGCTTCGAATGCGACGGGCGACCTCGTAGCCATCGACGCCCGGCAGCCCGATGTCGACGAGCGTGACGTCAGGATGGAGCTGCAAGGCCATCTCGACTCCCGTCACGCCATCGGCGACGTCGTCGACGTGGTGGCCCAGGAGGCGCACGAGCTCGCGAAGCATCTCGCGCGCATCGTCGTTGTCCTCCACGACGAGCACCCGCCGCCGGCGGTCGCTGTGAAGGGGCGGGGCGCCGGGCGACGGCGGCGAGACCACGGTCGTCGGCAGGCGCACGGTGAAGCGACTGCCGCGACCCATCCCGCGGCTCGACGCCTCGACGGTGCCGCCGTGAAGCTCGACGATCTGGCGGACGAGCGTGAGCCCGATGCCGAGGCCGCCGGCCGTCCGCTCGAGCGAGCGGTCGGCCTGCACGAAGAGATCGAAGACGTGCGGCAGCACCTCGGGGGCGATGCCGACTCCGTCGTCGTCGACGGCGAGCACGGCGACGCCGTGATCCCCGTGCACGGTGACGGCCACGCGTCCGCCCGTCGGCGTGTACTTCAGCGCGTTTTCGACGAGGTTGTTGATGACCTGCTCGAGGCGGACGGCGTCACCGAGGACGCGTGCCGACTGCGCGGCGAGGGACAGGTCGCCGGCGCGCGCGGCGTGCCGGGCCGCCAGCGCCGTCACCACACGCTCGGCGACGGCGGCCATGTCGACGACGTCGGTGCGCACGGCGATCTTGCCGGCCATGACGCGCGAGACGTCGAGCAGGTCCTCGACCAGCCGGCTCAGGTGCTGCGTCTGCCGCGCGATGACGGCACGCGCCCGCGCCCCCACCGATGCATCGCCCACGCGGTCGAGCACCTGGATGGCACTGCTGATCGCCCCGAGCGGATTTCGCAGCTCGTGGCTCAGCATGGCCAGAAACTCGTCCTTGCTGCGGTTGGCCGCCTCGGCCTCCGCACGTGCGGCGCCTTCACGGGCGAACAGGCGCGCGTTCTGGATGGCGATGGCGGCCTGCTCGGCCAGGCGGATCGAGATCGCCTCGTCGTCGTCGCCGAACGGCCGCGCGCTCTGATTGCTGATGTACAGGAGCCCGGCCACCTCGGTGGCGGTGAGGATCGGCACCACCATCAGCGCCACCGTGCCCGTCCGTTCGCCGATGCCGCGCATCGACGGCTCGACGCGCGGATCTGTCTGATAGCTCGTGGTCCGCAGCGGCCGGCGCGTCTGCATGGCCAGTCCGCCCAGGCCTTCGCCGGCGCGCATGATGGGGCCGTCATACCCGGCCGGCCACGGTCCCGCGCGAGCCCGGGGGACCATGGCATCCGAGCCGTCGTCGCGCAGCAGGATGCCGGCCCGGTCGCTGTCGCACAGGGTGCGGGCGCCGTCGGCGATGCGCTTGAGCACCGTGTCGAGGTCGAGCGAAGCGTTGATCGAGCGCGCGATGTCGGCAAGCACGCGATTGCGCTCGTCGGCGCGCCGCCGCTCCGATACGACTGCCGCCAGCGGCAGCGTCGTCAGCGCCATCATCGCGAGGAAGCTCTGCACCAGCGGCAGCGAGACGCTCGGTGGATACGGCGCGAAGGGACCGGATCCGCGGAGCGTGCCCGCCACGGCGACCGCGAACAGCACGCACAGCGCCGTGCTCAGCGTGCGGGGGCCGAACCGATAGGCGGCCCACAGCAGCGGCGGAATGGACACGAAGGCGGTGGGCAGGCGACGCCAGGCCTCCGGCAGCACACCACCGAAGACGAGAACGGCGCTGGCCGCGACCACGGTGAACAGCGCGAGGACCTCGACGCGCCGATGCCCCAGCGGCTCGGCGCTCGAGCGCCCCCACAGCACGACGAGTGGCGTCAGCAGAAGAATGCCCGAGGCGTCGCCGAGCCACCACGTCAGCCAGATCCAGCCGGCATCCCGCAGGGCGGCGTGGCCGGTGAGAACCAGAGTGGCCACGCCGATGGTCGCGCTCACCGCGGTGCTCCCGATCGCGGCCAGCGCGGCCAGCTTGAAGATGTCCTGCGCCCGCTCGAAGGCGGCCGCTCCGCGCGCGAACCGACGCACCAGATAGGCACCGAGCAGCGCTTCCAGCGTGTTGCCGCCGGCGATGCCGAGCGACGTCAGCACGGAGCCCGACGTCGTCACGTTCACGACGAAAGCGCCGGCGAAGATCGCGGGCCACATGCGCGAGCCGAAGAGGAGCAGCGCGCCGAGTGCGATGCCGGCCGGCGGCCACACGGGCGTCGCGCTCGCATGCAGCGACGCGAAGGCGAGGCCGAGCTTGCCGGAGACAACGTAGACGGTGAAGACCGCCACCGCGTGAAGCATCGGCACGCCGCATTCTACCCCTTGGGCTTGCGCGCCCGCGCCGGTGCGACTTATTTCTCAATTGGTGAGAAGGACGAGATGATCGCCCGTGTGGATCCCCGCATGCTGATCGTGCTGGTCTTGCTGGCGGCCGCCCATGCCGCCTGCGCGACGGCCCCGCCGCCGGTGCGGCCGGCCGCCGACGCAGCGCCGCGCGATCCCGGGGAGCGGGCCGCCGCTGCGCTCGCCCGTGGTCAGGCACTGATCGGTCGTGGCGAGATGTCCGGGGCCACGGTGGCCCTCCGTGAAGCGCTCGCGCTCGAGCCTGGGCTGACGGCGGCCCGCACCTCCCTGGCTCTGGCGCTCTACGCGCTTGGCGACGTCGAGGGCGCCGTCGAGGAGCTGCGCGCCGCGGTCGCGCGTGATCCCGAGGCGGTCGGCGCCCGCGCGCTGCTCGCCGCCGCGCGCCTCTCGCGACAGGAGTGGACGGCGGCGCGTGCCGAGCTCGAAGACCTCACGCGCCGTCATCCGGAGCGCGCCGACGCGTTCTACAGCCTCGGGCTCGCCCGGTACGGCAACCGCGATCTCGCCGGCGCGGCCGAGGCCTATCGTGCCGCCGTCGCGCTCGAGCGGAATCACCATGATGCGCGATATAACCTCGCGCTGGTTCTCAAGCTCGCCGGACGGGAGACGGAGGCCACGCCTGAGTTCCTCGCCGCCGCCGAGGCGGGTGTCGGCCGCGCCCAGTACTTCGCGGGCGTCGCTCACGCCGAGGGGCTCGGCGTGCCGTCGAGCCTGCCGACGGCGATCCGCTGGTGGATGGGCGCCGCCGAGCGCGGCGTCGCACCTGCTCAGGAAGCGCTGGCATCGCTTCGCCAGGTGGCGCTCGGGCGCACGCGCCGGCCGGTCGCGGAGCGCCAGGCGGCCGAGCAGGCGTTCCGCGACTACCG
>Ga0075431_100008754_pt1 | contig 10140 bp, 10 predicted proteins | sample RhiMetdeltSRZDD5_FD_75297 | JGI IMG/M metagenome (GOLD analysis project Ga0075431, IMG submission 75297) | Populus rhizosphere microbial communities from Tennessee, USA - Rhizosphere MetaG P. deltoides SRZDD5 | ecosystem: Host-associated > Plants > Roots > Rhizosphere > Soil | place: USA...
CCGCGACAACGTCACCTCGACGTCGGCGTCCGCACTCGGCCGAGTCGCGGGGGACTGTCCAGATAATCCTGGGCCAGACTGTCCAGATAAGGCTCCCATCTCCTTCTTGATGTAGAGGTCTTGCTCGCCCCAAACCACCTTCACCGGGGCCTTGAGCCGCGCCAGTTGCCATTCGAAGTGGTCTTGGTCCCGCGTAAAGTGCGAGCTTTTGCAGGTTCTCGTACATGTAGCGGGGGTCTGTTGAAGGGGGCAAAGTCGCCAACGATGATCGTCTTGCAATGGTTAGACGATGTCGCCGACGCGTTCCAGGGTTCGGTCCATGTGCAGCCCGAGGACCTTGGCCAGCGCGGCGCCGTCGCGCTTGGCGAGCGCTGCCGCCATCAGCTCGTGCTCGGCGACGGCCGCGGCCCATTTCTCAGGCTCGCTGTTGCCGACGTAGCGGATGCGCTTGAGGCGTGCCTGGAGGATCTCGTGCATCTCGGCAATGGTTGGGCTGTACGCGCAACGCACGATCGCAGTGTGGATCGCCTGGTTGAGCTTGTAGTAGGCGAGCCGATTGCGCGAGCGATAGCGGAGCAGCATCGTGCGGTGCAATTCCAGGACCTCGTCGATCTCGGCCTCACTCGCGCGCTCGCAGGCAAGCCGGCCCGCGAATTGCTCGAGCGCCTTCACGGCCTCGAGCATGTGCCGGACATCATCCTTGCTGAAGCGGCGGACGGTTGCCCCTTTTGAAGGAATGAGCTCGATCAGGCCCTCGCTGGCCAGCGTCTTGATGGCTTCCCGAAGCGGAGTGCGAGAGATGCCGAGCAGCAAGCCCAGCTCAGTCTCGTTGAGGCGCATGCCGGCGGCAAGTTGCCCCTCGATGATCATATCGCGCAGCCGCGTCGCCACCTCACCGTGAAGTGTGCGGCGCTGGATGGGGACGACGTTGTCGGCGGCTCGCTCGGGCATCTGTCCGATTTGGGGTCACGCTCAGGCGTGCGGATTGCATATTGCATCCTGTATACAGTATCGGCAAGATGGAGGCGAGCCGTCCGCAGATCGCGGCAAACGGGGTCGTGAGGGAGCCGACGAAGCAATGACAGCTGCCTCGGAGCAAGCCGTCCCGGTGGTGGTTGTGGCGATGGGTGACCCGGCCGGGGTCAGCCCCGAGCTGACGGCGCGTCTGGTGACCGACCGGTCGATTGGCGAGGTGGCGCGGCTCGTGGTGATCGCCGACCAGCGCGTGCTCGACCAGGGTGCGCGCGTTGCAGGTGTCGCGCTCGAGATCGACACCATTACGCCGAGCGCGCCCATACCTACTGGCAGCGGGCCGCCCGTTCTCGTCGATCTTGGCCACCTCGATCCATCGGCCATTCGCGTCGGTGAGGTACAGGAAGCCGGCGGTCGCTATGCGCTCGAGAACTTCAAGACGGCGCTGGCCTGCGGCATGGCGGGCGCGGCGCAGGCCGTGTGCTTCACGCCCTTCAACAAGTCCGCGATGCGCCTCGCGCATCCGAGCTACGAGGATGAGATCGCCTTCACGCAGGAGGTGCTGGGGCTCAAGAGCAAGGCCAGCGAATTCAACGTGCTGCCGAAGGTGTGGAATGCGCGCGTCACATCGCACGTGCCGCTCTCGGCGGTCGCCTCCCGCCTGACGCGGCAAGCTATAGGCGAGGCGCTGGTGCTGACCGACGCCGCCATGCGCGATGCCGGCTACGACACGCCGCGGATCGGGGTTGCAGCCCTCAATCCGCATGCCGGCGACAACGGCAACTTCGGACGCGAGGAGATCGACATCATCGCGCCGGCCGTGAGCGACGCGAAGGCGCGCGGCATCGCCTGCGACGGGCCTTATCCATCCGATACCGTGTTCGTGCGGGCCATGCGGGGGCAGTTCGACGCCGTGCTCACCATGTATCACGACCAGGGCCAGATCGCCATGAAGCTGATCGGCTTCGACGAGGGCGTGACGCTGCTGGGCGGCCTACCGTTCCCGGTCGCTACGCCCGCGCATGGTACAGCCTACGACATCGCCGGCCGGGGCATCGCCAGCCCGGGTGCCAGTCGCGCCGCGGTGCTGCTGGCGGCACGGATGGGTCGCTCGCGGCTGGACGCGGCCAAGCCGGGTACCTCACAGGGCCGCTCCACGGCCGAGCTGCGCAAGCTGATCGCGGCTTGAAGGCGCAGGATCTGAAGGGGGGCAGCGAATGATTCAGAAAGCGAGCGCCACTCCTCTACCCCTTCTGCCCAACACCGGCGCCGCTCGCAGCCGCTCCCGGAGGAACCCGTGAGCGAAGTACCGATCATCGATGCGCATCACCACGTCTGGGACATCGGGCACAACTACCATCCCTGGCTGCGAGACGAGCCGATGATCCCGTTCCGGTACGGCAGCTACGCAGCGCTGCGCCGCAACTACTTGCCGGCCGACTACCGGGCCGATACGAAGAGGTTCGACATCCGCGCCACGGTCTACGTAGAGGCGGAGTGGGACCCGAACGATCCGATCGGCGAGACGCGCTGGGTGCACGCGGTTGCCAAGCGGGAAGGGCTTCCCAATGCTGTGGTCGCGCACGCCCGGCTCGATCAGGCGGATGCAGCCGATGTGCTCGCGGCGCAGGCCGCATTTCCCCTCGTGCGCAGTATCCGCCACAAGCCGCGGGCGGCCCGATCGCCAGCCGAGGCCCGCCGCGACGAGCCAGGCTCCATGGACTGCCCCGCCTGGCGGGCCGGCTATGCGCATCTGGAGCGTCACGGCCTCCATTTCGATCTGCAGACACCCTGGTGGCATTTCGAGGCGGCTGCGGCGCTTGCGCGGGATTTTCCGCAGACGCTGATCATCATCAATCATACGGGTCTCCCTGCGGACCGCTCGCCGGAAGGCATCGCGGGCTGGCGGCGCGCCCTCGAGCTGATGGCGCGGGAGCAGAATACACGCCTGAAGATCTCGGGGCTCGGCGTGCCCGGCAAGAGCTGGACCGTGGCGTCGAACGATCAGGTGGTGCGCGATGCGATCTCCATATTCGGTGCGGTGCGATCGATGTTCGCCTCGAACTTCCCGGTGGATTCGCTTGTGGGAACGTTCGATGAAATCTTCGACGGCTTTTATGCCATCACCGCCGAGGACGACGCACCTACGCGGCAGCGGCTCTTTCACGACACAGCAGCGGAGGTTTACCGGCCGGCGATGCCGTACCAACGATGACCGCCGGGACAAACGATAACTGCAAGGCGGCCCAGCCAATGGGTCCAGATCGACCAGGAGGAGGAAACGTCATGAGAACGTTCGAGAGACTGTTGTCTGTTCTGCTGCTGGCGTTCGCGCTCGCCGCGACAGCATCGGCCCAGAAGATCACCCTGCGCTATGCCCACGTCGGCGGCGATGGCGAAGGCCAGACGCGATACGCAGCCGAGCTCGCCAAGATGATCGGCGAGCGCACGCAGGGCCGCATCGAGGTCCGCGTGTTCCCAGGCTCACAGCTCGGCAACCTGTCGGAGATGCTGGACGGCGTGCGGGTCGGCTCGATCCACATGGCGCATCATGATTTCTCTTCGCTCGACCGCTTCGAAAAGGACGTCGCCGTGTTCAACGCGCCCTACGCGTTTCGCGGGCCCGACCATGCCATGAAGGCCACGAACGAGGCGACCTCGCCGGTGCTGGCCGACATCAACAAGAAGCTGGTCGAGAAGGGCGGCGTACGCATCGTCGGCAACTTCTATCGCGGCGCCAGGCACCTGACCGCGCGCTATCCCGTGTATTCGCCGAAAGACATGGCCGGCAAGCGGTTCCGCGGTGTGCCGATCGCCCTCTGGAACACCATGCTGAAGGGCATGGGGGCCGTCCCGACGCCGGTCGAGATCGCGGAGATCATGCCGGCTCTGATGACCGGCCTCGTCGAAGGCCAGGAGAACCCGCTCAACAACATCATCGCCCGCAAGATGTACGAGGCCAACAAGTACGTGATGATGACGGGGCACATGGAGAGCGTGCTGGCCCTGTTCGTCAACGAGGCGACGTGGACGTCGATCCCCGACGCGGACCGCAAGATCATGGCGCAGGCTTTCGAGGACATGGGCAAGCGCTCGCTCGACTGGTACCGCGACAGCGAGGCCAAGGAGATCGCCTTCCTGAAAGAGAAGGGTGCGGTGATCATTACGGAGAAGGAAGGCCTGAAGCTGGGCGAGTTCCGCGAGGCGGTGCTGAACCAGGTCAACGTGGACTATCCGCACTGGAAGGCCTACCTGGCATCGCTCGACGCCATCAAGTGAGAACCGGCGGATTGCCCGGGCCGGATTGCGGTCCGGGCGCCGCATTGCCTTGAATGGAGGAGACTCCGATGGCACGCTTGTGGCGTATCGCCGAAGTCGCGCTGCACACGCTGGCGCTGGCAGCATTGGCCAGCCTGGTTTTGCTCCCGGCACTGCAGGTGGTCATGCGGGACATCTTTGCGACGCCGATCATTGGGCTGGAGGAGGCAACCCGCTACGGCCTGATCATCCTCGTATTCCTGGCCGTGCCCTCCCTGCTGCTGACCAACGAGCAGATCCGCCTCACGGAGTTCGTTGCACGGCTGCCTCGCGGCCTGACGATGACGATCGAGCGGGTGACGCTGGCGCTCGCCGGCATCAGCTTTGCGGTGATTGCCGTGGCGGGGATGGCGAGTGCGCTGAAGAACGCTTCCACCCGCACGCCGACGCTCGATATCCCGTTCTGGCTGTTCACGCTGCCTATGGTGGTCGGGCTTGCCGTTGCAGCAGCCGGGTACGTCTGGGTGGCGATCCGCCGGGCTGATCCGCCGTCCGATGGCGGCAATGCGATGTTCTGAGGGGCGGGAAGAGCGATGGACTGGGGCCTGGGCGTTCTCCTCATCTTCTTCGTGCTGTTCGTGCTCGGCGTGCCGGTGGTGTTCGCCATTCTGATCCCGTCCCTGCTCTACATATGGAGCGAGGGCATCCCGCTCGCGACGGTTTCGCAGCGCGTCCTGTATGCGCTGGACAGCTTTCCTCTCGTGGCTGTTCCAGTCTTCATCTTTGTCGGCAATCTGATGAATGCGAGCGGCATCACCGACCGCATCTATCGTTTCGCGCACACGCTCGCCGGGCGTTTGCCGGGCGGGCTTGCCCAGGTCAACATCGTCGGCAGCCTGATCTTCTCCGGCGTGTCCGGCGCGGCGCTGGCAGACGTCGGCGGTATCGGCCGCATCGAGATCAAGGCCATGAAGGATGCGGGCTTCCCAGTGCCGTTCGCGGCAGCGTTGACCGGAGCCTCGGCAATCGTCGGGCCGATCTTCCCGCCCTCGATCCCGATCATCATCTATGCGTCCGTTACTTCGATCTCGGCCCTGCAGCTGCTGATGGCCGGCATCCTGCCAGCGCTGCTCTGCGTTGGCATGCTGATGATTGCCGTGTGGATCGCCGCCGTCCGCCACAACTACCCGCGCTCGAAGCGATGGCCGACGCCTGGAGAACTGGTCAGGTCGTTCATTCCAGCAGCGCCGGCGCTGGCCACGCCCTTCCTTCTGGTCGGCGGCATGCTGTCGGGCTCGTTCACGCCGACGGAAGCCTCTGCCGTCTGCGTGGTCTACATCCTGCTGATCGGCTGCCTCTTCTACCGCGAGATGTCGCTGCCTTTCATCCACAAGGCGGCGCTCGAGACGGTGCGCACCTCGGCGGCCGTGCTGATCATCGTGGCGGCTGCGGCAATGTTCGGATGGATCCTTGCCGTGGAGCAGGTGCCGCAGAAATTCGCGGGCTGGTTCGGCGACATATCCAGCAATCCTCTGGTCCTGCTGCTGATCGTCAACCTGATCTTCTTCGTCGCCGGCATGTTCATCGACTCGACGACAGCTACGTTGCTGCTGGTGCCGATTGTCGCCCCGCCCGTCGTCGCAGCCGGCGTCGATCCCATCCACCTCGGTCTGGTCGTGATCTTCAATTTGATGATCGGTACGGTCACGCCGCCATTCGGGCTCAGCCTGTTCCTGTTATCCAGCATGACCGGCGAGCGCATGACGACTCTGGTGCGTGCGATGATGCCATTCTATCCGCCGCTGCTGCTGGCCTTGCTGCTTCTGACGCTGTTCCCGGAGATATCGCTGGCGATCCCGAGGTTGCTGCGATGACGTCGCACCGCGAGGGCAATGCTGTGAGTGACCCCCTTCCAACCATCGGACTGATCGGGCTCGGCCTGATGGGCCAGGGCTTCGCCAGGCGACTTGTCCGGCTCGGCTATCCGGTGGTCGGCTTCGACAGCCTGGACGAGAAGGTGGCCGATGCCGCTGGACTTGGCGTCGCGGCAGCGGCTTCGCCGGCCGACGTGGCTCAGCGCGCCGATCTCGTGCTGATGTCGGTCACGACGACGGCAGCGGTGGCAGCCGTCGTCGAGGGGCCGCAAGGCATTCTGGGCGTCGACAAACCGCGTGCGCGTGTACTGGTCGACCACTCCACCACGGAGATCGATACGACCCGGTCTCTCGCGGCCCAGGTCGACGCGCGTGGCCGCATGGCGTTCGTGGACGCGCCGGTGTCGGGCGGCCCTGCTGCCGCCGAGGAAGGCTCGCTCGCCATCATGGCCGGTGGCAGAGACGATGCCATCCTGGCCATCCGTCCTGTGATGGACAAGCTCGGCCGGTTTACACACATGGGTGCCGTCGGGGCAGGGCAGGCGACCAAGCTGGTCAACCAGGCGCTGGTGCTCACCAACTATTGTGTGATGGCCGAGGCGCTGCGACTGGCCGAGGCGTATGGTGTGGATGCGGCCAGGATTCCGCATGCGCTCGCCACCGGGCATGCCGGCTCCAACCTGCTGCCGATCCTGTTCGAGCGCATGATCGCCCGCGATTTTGCACCCCGCGGCTACGCGCGCCAGGTTCTGAAGGACCTGGAAATGCTCAACGCGGCAGCCCAAAGCAAGCATCTTGCCATGCCAATGGCCAGCCAGGCCCTGACCTTGTTCCGCATGCTGGTGGCGCAGGGCGGCAGTGAGCTCGACGCGACGGCGATCCTAACCTTGCTGGCGGAGGTGCCTCGGGAGCGACGCCAATAGCGTCATTGGCAGGCGACTCCCGCTTTTCTGGCACGCTTACTCCGTAGCGGCTCGCTGTGCGGAGTCAGGGAACGAGTTCACCGACCGTGCCGGTCCCGATGGCAGCGCCGAAAGGCAGGCACTCTCACGCTCGCGCGGCATTGGCTCGCTCGGCTCTGTACAAGAAAGCGGACGTTTCCGGGAACATGCCCCGAGGATCAACGGTCACACTGTGGAAGTAGTCGGCTGCTGGGATAGCTTCCGTCATGATCTCCGCATGCCTGGAGGGCAGGGCCCCGACCCCAAATAGAGCAATGTCCACAACGAACGTCGGGCAAGGAGGTGGTTCAAATCTTTGTTAGGCGTCAACCTCATGGCGCCCAACTCGTGAGCCCCCAACGCTGGCAGCTCGACAATCTTGCTCGTCTCGGCTAGGAACTCCACCCCTTGCCACTGCCCACCGATCGAAGAGCACGTTAGCAGGGGGACAAGACCGCCCAACGCGGCGAGATCGCACTGCCGCCTTACCCTGACCCAGCGGCCGACATCGAGAACGATGGCAAACGCAATGAGCGTGTCACAACCGGTCGCGACCATCTCGCGGCATGCAGATCAAGTTGACCTCGCTATCTGTGCCCGCGGCCTCTGCAAGAGCTTCGGCAAGGTTCGGGCAGTCGACGGGATCGATCTCGACGTGCCGCGCGGCATGATCTTTGCGGTCCTCGGGCCCAACGGCGCAGGCAAGACGACACTTATGCGCATGCTCGCCACCATAGCGATGCCTGACGCTGGAACGGCCAGCATCATGGGCCATGATCTCGCCGCCGATCCGCACGCCGTTCGCGCGGCGATCGCCATGACCGGTCAGTTCGCATCCCTCGACGAGGATCTGACCGGCCGCGAGAACCTCATTCTTCTTGCCCGCTTGTGGGGCTTTCGCGGGCGCGCGGCAAAAGAGAGAGCCGACCATCTCCTTGTCGTGTTCGATCTGGCGGACGCTGGCGGCAAGCAGGTGAAGTCCTATTCCGGCGGCATGCGGCGCCGGCTCGATATCGCCGCTTCCCTCATTGTGACGCCCGGCGTGCTGTTCCTTGATGAGCCCACCACTGGGCTTGATCCGAGAGCGCGCCAGAGCGTTTGGCGCATGATCCGCGATATGGCGTCATCGGGCGTCACCATTTTGCTCACAACGCAATATCTCGAGGAAGCCGATCATCTCGCCGAGCGTATCGCTGTGATCGATCACGGCCGCAAGATCGCTGAAGGGACCAGCCGCGAGCTCAAGGCCGAGATCGGCTCAAGTCGACTGCATGTGGGGCTCGTCGACCCGGCGCATCTCGATAAAGCGGCGCGACTGCTGGAGACTGAGCTCGGCGCGGCTGCGCAGAGCAACCAGGAGGACGCCAGGCTCTCCATAGCCGTCCGGAGCCCGGTCGAAGCAAGCAATGCGCTGGCCGCCCTGATCGCGAGCGGCATCGAGCTCGGCGACTTCGCCTTGGGAAACCCAAGCCTTGATGAGGTCTTCTTCGCCCTCACCGGCCACCCAACCGAGAGCTAGCCATGAATGACACGCTGTCGGCAGCGCCGTTCCAGCCCGTTGCACGTCCCCCTGCGCCATCCGCGTTCTCCAACGCGCTCGTCTTCGGCTGGCGCGCCGCACTGAAGTTTCGCCATGTACCGGAGCAGTTGTTCGACCTGGTCATGACGCCGATCATGTTCACGCTGCTCTTCACCTTTGTGTTCGGCGGGGCGCTCGCCGGCTCGCCAAGCGGATACCTTCAGTTCTTTCTGCCCGGCATTCTCGTGCAGACCGTCGTCTTCAATGCGGTCTACTCCGGGATGGGCCTCTCTACCGACATCGGCAAGGGACTCTTTGATCGCTTCCGCTCGCTGCCGATCTGGTCCCTGGCTCCCTTCGCTGGGCTGATGGTGGGTGATGCCCTGCGTCACCTCATCGCCGCGGTCATAATTCTCGGGATCGGTCTCATTCTCGGCTATAGGCCCGACGCGGGGGTGGTCGGAGTCTTCAGCAGCCTCCTGCTCCTCCTCGCGATCGGCTTCGGCACGGGATGGATATTCATTGTCCTGGGGCTGCTCATTCGGACCCCGATGACCGTGATGACGATCGGTTTCTCCTTTCTCTTCCCCCTCGTTTTCGCCTCCAACATCATGGTCGATCCGGCCACCATGCCGGGTTGGTTGCGTGGCTTCGTGGACGTCAATCCGGTGTCCTTGATGGCGACGGCGATACGCGCGTTGATGGCCGGCAGCGCGAATCTTGACCAGATCGCCCTGGCGCTCATCGCCCCGGCTCTGATGACCGCGTTGCTCGCACCGATCACGCTCTGGCTTTATCGGAAACAGTGACAATCAGAGTACGCTGTCACCAGGCGCCTAGTCGAGCGGCTGCCGCAAGGAGGCGTAAGGCGGACGGGCGTAATGAACCGAAGAAGAGTCCCACTCTGAACGCGAAGATCCTCGGAGTGGAATGGCAGCCGGAGTGTCAATTCCCCTCCCGGGCCATCTTTTCCCAGATCGGATCTGTTCTCTCTAGGCTGAGGCCGCCGCAGCCGGCCCCAAGCCCGGCCGCAGACAGCAACAGCGCCCATACAAAAGCGCGCGCGAGTCTGTTCATTGCAATCCTCCGTCATCAAAAGGCATTTGCATCCAATGTTTGAATTGTATCCGAAAGGCGAAACGAATGCTGTCTCCCTTCGGCAACAGCTGGCCTGAACCTGACTGCGCACTGATATTAATGATCAGTTTCGAGCAGGATGCCGCGCGCGCTTCCGCTCGGCCGCGGCGAGATCAACCGCATTGGTGGACGGTCGCGGGACGACGTGCACAAGGCAGGTCGGGAAGTGTCAGGCCCACGGTCGTTATCTTTGCGCGTGCAACACGTCAGGTCCCTCGCGCAAAAAGGCCACCCGCGCGCGGCTATCGCCGGCTCCGCCCGCCCTTAGGACTCAGCGCTTCTTGCGCCCAGCACGGATAACCCTGGTACACGCCACTTGGGTCAGCGTGCGCTGCGCGCTCGCATTCGACCTCTTCCCGAGAATAACGCGGAGCGGAATAGTAATGCCGCTCGGCGCTGCGCTTGTATTTCTTGGCGGCGTCTGCAGGCGGTCCCACCG
>Ga0075431_100008755_pt1 | contig 10140 bp, 11 predicted proteins | sample RhiMetdeltSRZDD5_FD_75297 | JGI IMG/M metagenome (GOLD analysis project Ga0075431, IMG submission 75297) | Populus rhizosphere microbial communities from Tennessee, USA - Rhizosphere MetaG P. deltoides SRZDD5 | ecosystem: Host-associated > Plants > Roots > Rhizosphere > Soil | place: USA...
TACGGACATCACCCTCGAACTCCCGACCGGCGACTCGGCGAATGGCAAGGCTATCACGGAGTCCAAAGGCTGTGTGGGCTGCCACATCAGCAGCGCGGTTGGGCCGGCCTGGCTGGCCAGTGGCGATCCGAACAAAGAAGGCGTTGGCACGCGCGCCGAACACCGCTTCAAGGATACGGGCTATACCGGCAAAGCGACGACCGCCGAACAATACCTGTTCGAGGCCATCGTCCAGCCGAATGCCCACCTGGTTCCGCCTTTCCAACCGAGCCTCATGCCGGGGACCTTCGGCAACTCGCTGACCGAACAAGATGTCGCGGACATGATTGCTTACTTGCTCACCGTTAAATGATAAGTAGCGCGTGAGGTTGATACACAGATAACTATGCAAGAGCCGTGGGCTTAGGCCTGACGGCTCTTTTTATTTATGTGGAGGAGCAACCCTGAAACTCTATCACCTGGTGCCTCCCGAACAGTGGGAACGGTTAAAAGATGATACTTTTTACGCACCGCCTTCGCTAGCGCAGGAGGGTTTTATTCATTGCTCCTCCGCCGAGCAAGTCCTCCCTTCGGCCAATCGGCATTTTGCCGGTCGGACGTCACTCTGGCTATTGATCATCAATCCGGAAAAGGTTTCGGCCAGGATTGTTTTTGAAGATCTGTATGGCGGCGGCACGGAATTTCCGCATATTTACGGCCAACTGCCTATTCAAGCGATTGAGGCCGTGATCCCATTACAGCCCGAGGCCGATGGCCGATTTAGCTTCCTGCCACCAACCGCATTCGAGTCATGAAGAGAGAATCACTGAAACCACTGAGGAAGATGAGAACACTGATTCAGCGCCCACAGTGTCTTCAGCACTTCTCAGTGCTTCAACCGGCCCATAGAATCACTGAAACCACTGAAGAAGATGAGAACACTGATTCAGTGCTCTCAGTGTCTTCAGCACTTCTCAGTGCTTCAGTGATTCAACACCCCTAGAATCACTGAGGGCGCTGAAAGATTATGAGCACGCTGATTTAGCACTTTCAGCGTTTCTCAGCGGCCTCAGCGCTTCAGTGATTCAACGACCTGCGCTATACTTAACTCGTAGCAGAATAGGGTGCTTTGCAAAAAGGTTGCCACCTGTTCATATAGTGGGTGGTCTGAATAAAACGGAATAAACGAAAATGACACGCAAACGAATTGATGCTCCTGTATTCGGATTGGATTTCAACGTCGAGCCTCTATGGTGTGCATGGTTTGCTGGTCTTGTGGATGGCGAAGGATGCTTTACTATTCGCGCCATTCGTGGACAACCTGAACGAGTTGAGCTAAAAGTTGCGCTACGCGCAGACGAGAAGGAAGTTCTTAATGAAATAAAGATGAGACTCAAATGCGGACATATTTGCGCTATGTCTAATCGGTCCGCCAGATTACATGGCAAATTAGGTGCGGATGGTCTTCAATATAGGGTTTCAGCAATCAACGAAGTCTGCAACATTATTATTCCACTAATAGACAAGTATCCTCTTAGAACACGTAAACAAAAGAGATATCTAAAATGGCGGGAGGCAGCTCTTATGTTTCAGCAAGGCCAGCATCTTAAAGACGGGAAGACTTCAATCTTAAAGCTAAAGATGGAAATAACCGCTGAAGGAAAGCGCAGTCTAAGAAATGATTAAAGTGACCTTTGCTGATTTGCTTAGAATGACTTTAAACAAAGGGGCTTGCTACGACGAATATAAATGCAAGCATTGAGTTACGCAAACTTTTAAGCACTCAAGTAGTCATGTCACAATTCTCAAAACGTGAACCAACCCGGATAAACCCATGAACCCTCCTGACGACGACTTTCAAGATCGCATCCAACGCATTCTGAATGAGAAGAAACGCGAAGAACTGAGCGAGAAATACGGCGCGGAGTTCTCCCTCGAAGACGATTCCGACTTACCGCCGGAGGTCGAGGCTCAATGGCTTGACAACATTGAGGAGTTCGAGCGCCAATTCGAAAATGCAACTCGCATCCCTCTCCGCGAATTTGTCGGCGCTCCGTCCCCGCGCCCGCTGGCTGACATTCCCTCCGCCGGACTGGAAACTGAACTCAATCAGTTGCTTGATCTCCTAGCTGAACATGAGATTTTTGTGGATTTCCTACATGACATAGAGACCGCTGAAGCTTACCGTTTCATCACCGAAGAGCTTCTCGACGAAGAAGTTGACAACATCCGTATTCCGGGCATGCAGTCGCACTTCATTTATGAAGAGTTCCACCCCAATGACAAAGAAGATGCCCAAATGTGGGCAAAAGAATTCTTGAACGCTTTCTTCACGAACGATGAGGAACAACTTACCGTTGCAGTCAGCAACGAGGAGTTACGTGATGAGCAGGGTGAGCCTATCACACCGGCCCAGATGCACCAACGCATGGCGCAATTTCACGCCGGCTATGCGTTTATTTCAAACTTCGCGGCCGAGACGCTGACCTGTGAAGTCGAGGGGGATCGTGCTACCGTAGAGATGGCCTTATCATGGGAAAGTTCATCTCGGAATCTTACTCAGATAGTTGCGACGAAAGGACAAGCCATGCTTCATTTGAAGCGGAGTCAGTATGGGGGCTGGGACGTAACGCAAGCCATCTTGCCAAGCTTATTGTGAAGGAGCGCTTATGCACTACCTACTCTTTTACGACCTCTCCCCCGATTACCTCGAACGGCGTGGCGAGTTTCGGGCGGAACATCTGGGGCTGGCGTGGGAGGCGCAGGCGCGCGGCGAGTTGATCCTCGCCGGAGCCTTGGCCGATCCCGCCGATAGCGCCGTCTTTTTCTTTCAAGGAGACTCGCCCGAGGTCGCGGAGCACTTTGTCGCCAAAGACCCGTATGTGCGGAATGGGCTGGTCAAGCACTGGCGCGTCCGGCCCTGGACCACCGTCGTCGGCGAACAGGCAGCGACGCCGGTGAGATTGACCTAATGCTTTAACCACCAAGACACCAAGCCACGAAGAAAATCAATTAAAAATCTTAGTGTCTTCGTGACTTGGTGGTGAAACAACAGAAATTTAAAAACGACCTATTAGGGAACTCCCACCATGTCACTCCCCCAAATCCAAATCAAGCAATATCGCATCGAAGCGTTCACCCACGACTTTATGTTTTCGGCGACCTGGGAGCCTCTGGGTAACATGATGATCTTCATCAACAGCCCGGACCGGAGAACCATTCTGTTCAAAAAAGTCACCGTGACGCCTTTGGATGCCACGAGCACCATCAACGCCTATCCGGTTGAGGAGTTGTTGATCCGCCAGGAAGAGCTGGTGATGATCCGGCCGCTGGATGAGCTTTCGCAGGGGACGGCGCCCCTCTTGCCCGTCAAGGAAAAGCTGCGGATTTTCATTCCACGCTTCGTCATTCAAGCGCAAGCCTCGCATGGACCGGACACCAAGGTGGCGGATATGTTCGATACCGTCGGCGGAAACTGGATCACGGCGGTGGAGGCGCATGTCCATTCCTTGCTGCCGGTCAAAACTCCGCTCTTTCACAAAACGCCGCAATTGCTGCTCTCGCGGCGGCACATCCGCTTCTATCACCCAGTCAATGAGTAGGGTGTGTTAGAATCGCTTGGCGGATTATCAAAAGGAGAAACACCATGGCTACTCCCTCTGCGGTGATGACGCCTGGAGGCGTAAGCGCTCCGGGCCGGGCAAAATTCTTGATCGGCTTTGGAGTCATCATTGCCGCTATCCTCTACCTGATCGCCTCCAAAACGCTCAGCAACGCTCAATACTTCCTGACCGTCCAAGAGTTGCAGGAGAAAGGCCAGAGCGTCGTTGGCCGCTCGGTGCGGCTCTCGGGGGCCGTCATCGGCGAGAGCATTAACTATGACGCGGAAACATTGACCCTGAGCTTCACCATCGCCAACGTCACCAACGATTTGAAAGAGATTGAAGCGCGCGGCGGGCTGGCCCAAGTTTTGTATGAGGCCGTCTCCGACCCGACCGCGCCGCGCCTGTCGGTGATCTACATCGGCCCCAAGCCGGACTTAATGAAACCGGAAGCGCAGGCCATCGTCGAGGGACGACTGGGAGAAGATGGCATTTTCCGGGCCACGGACCTGCTGCTCAAATGTCCCACGCGCTATGAAGAGCAAGTCCCGGCGCAATCATGATTGCTGATTGAAGATTGCGGATTTAGTTTTCAATCAGCAATCAGCAATCCACAATCCCACTTCGCTCCGCTCCGGGGACTATAGTCATCAATATCCAATCCATGTTCTACCGCTTAACCCTTTTCACCCTCAGTCTATTTATCTTCACGGGGTTGGCCAATGCTCAAGGCCCCACGCCTTCGGACAACGATGTGAACCGCGTGGCCCGGCAACTTTACTGCCCCGTCTGCGAGAACGTGCCCCTCGACGTGTGCCCGACGCAAGCCTGCGCCGAGTGGCGCGCCGATATTCGTGAACGGCTGGCGCAAGGCTGGACGGATGAGCAAATCAAAGCCTACTTCGCGGAGCAATACGGCGACCGCGTGCTGGCTCAACCGCCCGCGCGGGGATTGAATCTGCTGCTCTACCTTCTCCCGCTCCTGGCTCTGGGCGCCGGCGCCGCGATCATTTATCGCTTTCTACATCGCTCCCCGCCCGCGGCCGCCAACAAGACTGCCTCCCCGCCCGGCGATGAATACGTGGCGCGGTTGGAAAAAGAAGTCAAAGAAAAATTCTAAAAAAAAATCCCAACTCCCAAAATCCAAATCCCAAAAAAAGCTGCTCACTTTTTCATCCTTCATCCTTCCGAATTCATCCTTCTCTGTTGCTATGGATCTCGCTTCCCTCCTCCTCGCCGCTGCATTAATCCTTTTGGTAGTGATGTTCATCGCGCGCCCGTTCATGGAGCGGATCAATCTCGGGGAACGCCAGCCAACGCGGGCCGAAACCCTGGCCGCCGAGCGTGAGACCGTCGTCGTTGCGTTGCGGGAATTGGATTTTGATCACGCCACCGGCAAAATCGCCGAAGAGGATTACGCCGCTCAGCGCGCGGCGCTCGTCGCGCAGGGCGTGGCCCTCCTCAAACAGCTCGACGAAGTTTCAAATCAATCGCCGGCTCAGGCGCTGGACGACGAACTCGAGGCGGCCGTCCGCACTGCCCGCGAAAAGATTTCCAAAGAGCCGGCTGCTTCTCGCTCCGCCGAGCTGCGCTGCCTGCAATGCGGCCAGCCGCATCAACCGAATGATCGCTTCTGCTCCACTTGCGGTGCCATGCTCACTGCTCCCACCCAGACCAGTTAAACGTCATGGCCCCTCGCACTGCACGCTTCACGTCTTACGCTTCACGCCCTACCACCTGCCACTTGCCACCTGCTCTTTCCTCCGTCCTCCGTCTTTCGTCCTTCGTCCTTCTCCTGCTCTCCGCCTGCTCCCTCGCCGAAGACATCACGCCGCCGCCTGGGATTCAAGCGACGGAAACCGCGGCGGCACAGTCTGCGTCTGCCCCAATCTATCCCGACGTGATGCCGGACGCGGCTGCCGGCGCCGTCATCTTCACAGAGCACTGCACGCAATGTCATGGGCCGGCCGGCCAAGGCGATGGGCCGATGGCCGCGCAGGTTCAAGGACAACTCCCGGATTTCTCTGTGACCGACTTCCGGCGCACTCACGCGCCACAAGATTTGTTCACGGTCATCACTCAGGGACGACTCGAAAAAACCATGCCGCCCTTCACCGACTCGCTGGACGACTCCGAGCGTTGGGACGTGACCGCTTATCTCTACACCTTGAGCGCCTCGGCTCCCACGCTAGAGCAGGGCCAACAACTTTACACCGCTCAGTGTGCGGCGTGCCACGGCGCCAGTGGACAAGGAAACGGCCCACAGGCCGCCGGTGATTTGCCGGATTTCACCTCGCCCGAATTTTTTGCGACCACAGTCGAGCAGGACTACTATCAATCCCTCACCGCAGGCTTGCCAACCAGCGCGCACCTCTTCACCGATGCACTGACCGAAGACGAGCGTTGGGCAGTGGCAGAGTATGTGCGCGCACTCGGCTATCAGAGTCCGTCAACCACCCTCTCCCAGGGCCGGGTCACCGTTCAAGGCAAAGTCACCAACGGCACAGCCGGCGCGAGCGTCCCGCCCGCGCAGCCCGTCGTCTTGCACGTTTTTGACGATGTCACCGAAACGAAAACCTACACCACCACGCTCAGCCGGGGGGTGTACACCTTCGCCGACCTTCCTCTCCAACCGCAGCAATCACTCGCGGTTACGACGAATTACGCGGACGTGCGCTACCTCAGCCAAATCGTCCAAGTCAAAGGGACGGAGAACCAAGTCAACCTGCCGCTGAAAATTTATGAGACGACGACCGATCCCGGCGCGATCCGCGTTGCGACCTGGCATGTTTTCTTTCAAGTCAAACAGGCTGGACTCGTGCAAGTGGGCGAACTGATTAACTTTGACAACGATAGCGACCGGACCTTCGTCGCGGCTCAGGCGGGTGAGGCGACCTTAGAGATTCCCCTGCCCCCGGGCGCGACCGATCTGCGCTTTGACGATGGCGCGTTAGGTGAGCGTTATCTCGCCACTGAGGAGGGCTTCGCGCACACCGCCCTCGTGCGGCCCGGCGCTAACGCGTTGAGCGTGCTTTTCTCTTTTGACTTGCCATTGAGCGGACCGCTAGACTTCACGCAGACCGCGCGCTATCCGGTGAAAGCCGTGAACGTACTCGCGCCCAACGGTGTGCTGGAGGTCCAGAGCCAACAACTCGCCGGGCCGCAGACTGAAAATGTGGAGGGCGCGACGTATCTAATTTACACAGACTCCGCCATCCCGGCCGGAGACAATTTAGCTTTGACCCTGGCTCCCGCGAATCCCAATGCCAACCTGCCCCGACTGGCGTTGAGCGAGTTCGCATTGTTAGCCGTGGTTCTTTTCGGAGGGTGGTGGTTCAGGTTAAGAAAAAAGTCGAAGCCGGCCCTGCGCCGCGAGGAATTGATCCAGGCGCTGGCGCAACTGGATGAACGCTTCGCCAACGGAACTATTTCAGAAACGTCTCACGCTACCCAACGCGCCAAGCTCAAGGCTGAGGCGCTGAGACTGATGGAGCAAGACGTGAAGCGTGACTCGTGATCCGTGACCCGTAAACACGTGACACTTGAGCACTTGACACTTAATCACGTATCACGCCCATAACACCCGAAAGGAAATCTATATGAAATCTGAACGTTACTTGCAGGGGCTGAACATCTTTACCGGTTTATTGATGGTGGTCGCGACGGCGATGGTCTTTCTCTACGCGCCGCGCGAAGTGACCATGGGCGAGGTCCAGCGAATTTTTTACTTCCACGTCCCCTCGGCGTGGGTCGCAGCTCTGGCATACCTGGTCACGCTCATCGCCGGGATTCTCTACTTGGTCACCAACGACCGGCGCTGGGATCGGGTGGCATTGTGCTCGGTGGAGATCGGGGTCGTCTTCACGCTCATGAATCTAATCTCGGGCGCGCTGTGGGGCTGTCACATTTGGAACGACTGCTGGCCGTGGGGCGAGCCGCGCATCACCACTGCCACCATCACCTGGCTGGTCTACGTCGCATACCTCATGCTGCGCGCCGGGATCGAGAACCCGGAACGCCGCATGCGCTACGCGGCCATCTACGGCATCGTCGGCTTCGTCAGCGTCCCCATCACCTATTTTTCGATTGTGCTGACGCGTTCGATTCACCCGGTGGTCTTCGGCCCGAACAATCCCGCCGCCAAGGGGGACGCGGCCTTGACCCCGCGCATGCTGCAAACCTTTTTCTTTTGCCTGTTCACCTTCACGGTCTTGTACGTTGATTTGCTCTGGAACCGCATGCGGCTGGAGCATTTGTCCGAGCGCGTCGAGCAACTGAAGGCAAAATTTCTATCCGCCTGAAACTATAACGCTCCCCAACCGCGTCCCCGCGGTTGGCGCCCGCGGGGACGCGGGCTTTAAGCGAGTTCTTAGAGGCTTTCCGAAAGCGAGTGCCCCATGCTGCTTGACACCACCCCTGATACATTCGGTTACATGCTGGCCGGATACATTGTCTTTTTCGCCCTGCCGCTGCTGTTCATCCTCCGGCTGTGGCTCCGCCAGCGAAATATAAAGAAGGATTTGGAAATGATGGAAGAACTGAGAGGGGAGAAGAAGTGACGCGTGATACGTGACACGTGAACACCTGACACTTAATCACGTGTCACGCGTCACGCGTCACTTATTACGCTTTAGGGGGTCGGCGTTTCAGAGGGGATGCTCCAATCCGCACCCAAGATAATTTTGATGTCTACCGGGCTGCTGGGATCAGAGCCGCTGATGATATTGGTTATATGGAAAGTCGTCGCCAGCCAGCGCGTGGTATACGGTTTGCCGGTATAGTCCACAATCACCGACGTGGCATAGTCGGAGCGATCGGCGGTATCAAAAGAAACCACGTTCACGCCCTGCCCCGTCAGCCAGTCGGAGGTCGCCTGCGCCAGACCGGTGATCCCGGATCCATTTAGCACCACCACTTTGGCCGCCTCGGCGGGAATCAGAACCTGGCTGTTAATCTGAGTGGGCGGCAGGAGCGGCGCGGACGTCGAGAACATACTATCGCGCAGTTCGCGGATTTTATCGCGCAAGGGCACCAACACCTGCCGGCCCTCGGGCGTGGTGTAATCCAAGACATAGTGAAAATCAATGACCTGGTTTTGGATCGCCTCGGTGGGAATGTCCTGCGCCAGTAACGCCAGCGAGATAATTTGATCCAGGCTCAAGTCCGTCTGGACGCTTTCGTTGAGCGTCTGGTAGAGCACCGGCGCTTGCGTGATCAGCTTGGGCAGCATATTCAAATTCAAAATCTTATTCCGCACCGCTAAAGCGACCTGTTGCTGACGCTTCGCGCGTTCAATATCGCTGGAATCATGGCGCGTGCGCGCGTAGCGCAGCGCGTCATGTCCATTGAGGTGCTGGAGGCCGGCGGATAAGTAAAAAGGCTCGTAGCCATAGGCGCCGTCCGGATATTGGGGATCGGCGATGTCCTCGGCCACCTCTACCTCAATCCCGCCAATTGCGTCAATCAAAGTTTCAAAAGCCGTGAAATCCAGCCGGACGTAATAGTTCACCGTCACACCCAAATTGTGCTGCACGGTCTTCGTCGCCAGCGCCGCCCCGCCGCCGGGATAGTTGTAATAATCGCCTGAGCGATTGGCGGTGTTGATCGTGTCCACGCCATAGCCCGGAATCTCCACCCACAAGTCGCGCGGGACGGATAACATCCCGGCCGTTTTAGCCACGGGGTCTACCGTGACCAGAATCATCGTGTCCGTCAGGTAACCCTTCTCCGCCTCGCCCTGGCGGCGATCAATGCCCATCACCAAGATGGTGACGCGCTCTGTCCCGGCCCATTTCTTCGGGGCCAGGCCGCCGCCGGAGCCGCCGGGCACGGGCGTGACGGCGCCGGGCGTTTGGTTATTCGTCGTCGGATTCGGGCCGGTGGTGTGCGTGATGCTCCACCCGGCGACGACATCGCGCACGGTGGCGAAGACCAAATAACCTGCCAGCGCGGTGGCCAGCAAGAAGACGATCGCCAGCGCGCCCAAAGCCCAACCGGGCAAGGTGGACCGCTGCCGAGGACGATTACTGCGGAGGGGAGTGCGGGAATAGTGCGTCATGGATAAGTGAACCAGCTCCAGAAGCTATGGCGATAGAGTGCATTATAGCAATATCCTAAAAGCCTTAGCCGGTTTGCCTGAGTCTCGTTCTATTAAAACTCAGCGGATGGAGAAGTTTGAGAAGCGCCTCCAGAGCCGGACTTTTGGCGGAGGGCAATTTCAAAGGAGCGCCGGAGGAGTTCGATCGCCGCTTCCACATCCGGTTCCTGCCGCAGATAAAAGCTGATCCAACCGCTTTCCGGGAGGACGTGATGCGGCTGCGCGCGCCCGGTGGCCACCAATTCATCGCGCACTTTCTTGGGGAAGGGGATGTCTAGCAGGTGATCGCCGTGGACGTGACCGATTTCGCGCGTCCCGAGGCGGAATTCCGTCCCGCCAAAACGATGCGGGTGAGCGGTCACCCCGTCCCAACTCAATGCCGCACTCCGAATTTTTTCACCGGCGCCTGTCATATTTCGCTCGACCTCACAGGTCTGGAGCCGCCATCGTTTCCCATTCCCC
>Ga0075431_100008757_pt1 | contig 10138 bp, 10 predicted proteins | sample RhiMetdeltSRZDD5_FD_75297 | JGI IMG/M metagenome (GOLD analysis project Ga0075431, IMG submission 75297) | Populus rhizosphere microbial communities from Tennessee, USA - Rhizosphere MetaG P. deltoides SRZDD5 | ecosystem: Host-associated > Plants > Roots > Rhizosphere > Soil | place: USA...
CCGCGCACTTCGACTTCCAGTGCCTTGGCCGACCTGACGTAGCGGCTGTTCGGATACGACTTGTTCAGCTCGGCGATCGTCGCAAGCGACTCGGCGCGCTGGCCCACTCGGTTCTGGGCGTACGCCTTCCAATAGAGCGCCGCATCCGTCCGTGGTCCCTTAAGGTCGATGAGCCGTGACAGCGCCGGAATCGCCTTCTCGTAGCGCCCCTCGTAGATCTGGTCGGTGGCCTGCTCGTAGAGACTGGCCTCGCGTTCCCGCTCACGCTCCTTGCGTTCCGCTTCCCGGTCCTGGCGCTCGGATTCACGGTCCTGATCGCTCCAATGAAACGACAGCGGCGAAAACGCCATCGGGGCCATGTGGAAATCAGGCCCCATGAGCGCCATCGGGGCCATGGGTGCCACGGGTGCCATGAGTGCCATGGGTGCATGGGCCGGCAGCGGTGGGAGTGGTGCATGCGGGGCCATTGGTGTCGGAGGCGTCATCGGGGCCATGGGCGCCGGAGGTTGCTGGACTGCCGAAGGAGGCACAGCCGGCAGTACGGGAGCCGGCGGAAGCGGCGGCTGCGCGGCTAATGGTGGAAGAGGCGGCGGCAGGCCGGGCGCCAGTGGCGGTAGTGGCTGCGCTAGAGCGGGCGCAGCAACAGCGACTCCCAGAACGAACGTGACAGCAGTTTTCATGAACATCGACATGGTCCTCGTAAAGTCAATCCAGTGGTCTGCGTCATGCGGCTACAACGACGAGCGTTGTCCAGACCGGGCTTCATACGTTGTTTTCTCGCGCTCGCGAACCTCGGACGACAGAAGGCGAACCTTGAACAGCAGCCCCTTTGATTCGATGCGCTTGCGGATTTCGGTCAAATCACCGGCAGAGACCTTCTCAGGCGACGCGGCGAGGTCGACGAGCAGCAATTCCAGATCGTCGAGCACTTGCGCGACGTTCGCGTCGCCCGACGACGAGGCGGTCTGCCGATAGAGACGATTCGCGGCAAGCAGCTGCTCGGCGCGATCGCGCTCGCCGAGGAAGCTGACGTTGTCGGTCTCGCCGTTCACCAGCTCGAGCAGCACCATCTGCGAACGATCGAGGTGATCGCTCAGGTCGATCAGCAGGATCCGATCGCGGATCTGCGCCGATGATGCGGCGGCAATTGCCGGAGGGTCGGCCGCACGTTGCGGGAAGAGTCGCCCGGCGAAGAACGCACCCGACACCAGAACGAGGACCGCGGCGGCCCACGCGACGCGAGCCGGCGAGAACACGAACCAATTCAGCCAGCTGCGCTCCCTGCGTAGGTTCGGCTCGAGCCGCGCCCAGACCGTCCGCTCGAAGTTCGCTGGAAGCTCGGGCACGGCGAACGCCGTCTCGTCGACGGTAGCCAGTACTCGCTGCAATCGCCTGTAGCTCTCGTGACACCCCGCGCATTCACCCAGATGCGTCGTCGTCCGCGCTTCGTCCGCGCCGGACATTTCGCCGTAGTAGTGAAGAACGAGATCGTCTTCCGTCAAGTGCGTCTGCATGGTCGCCTGTGCTTCGCGGTCAGAATGAGCCACGTGTCGCGGCGGCTTCCTCGTCGCCAGCGCCGCGATCGCCCGCGGCAATGAACGGCTCGAGTGCGGCGCGCATCTTCCGAACCGCGCGGAAGATGCTGTGCTTGGTCGCGTTCGTTTTGAGTCCGAGCGTGCGGCTGATGTCGTCGATGGACTGCCCCTCGAAGTGCCGCAGGACGAAGGCGGCGCGCTCCATCCGGCTCAGGCCTCCCATCGCCGCGGTCACGCGTTCGTTCACTTCGGTGCTCAACATCAGTCGCTCCGGCGTCTGTTGTCCTGATTCCTGTATCACCGACCCTGCACCTATCTGTTCGAGGTCCGCCGAGTCGTGCCCCGTTTCCCGATGAGGCCGTGCGCGAATGAGGTCGATCGAGCAGTTGACCGCGATGCGGTGCAGCCACGTTCCGAAGTTCGCCCGTGACTCGAATCGCTGCAGCTGTTTGTACGCGCGCAGGAACGTCTCCTGGACGACATCCTCGGCGTCGTGGGCGTTGCCGGTCATCCGGTGTGCCACCCGATAGACAGCCCGGCCATGACGCTCCACAAGCGCCCGGAAGGCTTCGCTATCTCCGTCGCGGGCCAGCGCGACGGCGGCGGCGTCCGTTTGCGGCATCCGATTGGTTAGACGAGGTTTGGGCGGGCCGGTTAGGTATTAACCAGCCCGCGCGTACTGTTCTATTACAGTCGGGGATTCTGCGGAAGGCTTACGCCAGATCGGTCCTCGTCGGCGGGTCCGACGAGGCCGGGACCCTTGACGTACTGAAGGATGCCGCGCATGCGGGCAATTTCGGCCTGTAAAGCCTCAATGCACCCTTCCTGGGTATCGTGCGGCACGTCTGTGACGATGCCGCAGAATGGACACGCTCTGGCCGGATAGCGAGCAGTCATGGATCACCCGTGAGTCGCGAAGGGAGTTGCCCGCTGCGGGGTGCAAGATTGTAACCACCCCAGCTCGTCAGGGCGCCACGATGGTCTTCACTCCCTCCTCGAGCGGCGTCACGCGATAACCGAGATCGCGCATGCTCTCGGCGCTGTCCAGCGACCAGTCGTGGCGGAAGATCTCGACAATCCCACGAGTGAGCAGGGGCGGCCGTTTGAAGATCGCGGCACGCATTTCCTCAGCGACGGCAATCAGTGTTGCCACACTGTACGGAATGCGCCGCGGGAGCGGTGTGCCGATCAGATCGCGCAGTATTTCGAAGACACGCATTTGCGCGGTATTGACACCGCCCAGCCTGTACTCCGCGCCCGACCGGCCGCGTTCCAACGCCGCGACATGCGCATCAGCGACGTCGCCTACGTATGCATACGACCATGGCTTGTCGGCTCCGATCAGGCCAGGGAGACGTCGTGCGCGATGGTCGCTGATCAGCCTGCCCACAAGGTTGCCCTCGGTGGCGAGGCCGGGCCCGTAGATGACGCCAGGAAACAGCGTGACGATCGGCAGGCCGCGGCGTGCGGCATCCGCAGCCACCGCGCGCGCGGCAGCCTTCGTCCTCTGGTAGTCGTTCGCTGCGAGCGCGGTCGACGCGTCTGCCGGCGGAAGCGCGAGGAATGACGATGTGTAGACGAGGCGAGGGATGCGGCGCTCGGCGCAGACGTCGATCACCGTCCGGAGTCCGCCGACGTTCACTTCGTCGAACTCGCTGGGCCTCGGCCTCCAGACGCTGACGAGGGCAGCGGTGTGGCAGATCGCATCGGCTGTTTCGGCAGCACTCGCGATCGCACGCTTGTCACGCACGTCGCCGTCGACGAGCATGCCCGGCAAACCGCTCGCGCGCGCGTGGCGCGACAACACGATCGGCTCGTGGCCGTGACGCGCGAGCGCGAGCACGATCGCCCGACCGAGATACCCCGTGCCGCCGGTGACCAAGACACGCATGCGAAGCTGATCGATGTTATATGCTTCGATGATGTTTCAGCGCCAGAAGACCGGCTCGGTGGTCTGTGCTTCGTGCGGATCGCTCGTCGGGGTCAACGACGAGACCTGCTATTCGTGCGGACGCCGCAATCCTGGCCTCTGGGGCTATGGGCCGATGCTGCGACGGCTCGGCAACGACCTGGGTTTCGTCACGCTCGTCGTCTATGGATCGGTCATCCTCTATTTCGCCACGCTGGCGACGACCGTCGTGCTGGGGGGAAACATCATGCCGAGCGCGAGCCTCGGCGGGATCCTGGCGCCCGACCCGCGCGTCTGCCTGGCCTTCGGCGCCAGCGGTGCTGTTCCCCTTTTCTTTGAAGGCATGTGGTGGACTGTCCTGAGCGCCGGCTGGTTGCACGGCGGTGCTCTCCACATCTTCTTCAACATGATGTGGGTCCGGCAGCTGGGTCCCGCAACTGCGGAGATTTACGGCGCCGGTCGCATGGTCATCATCTACACCGCCGCGAGCGTCGTCGGATTTCTCTTGAGCAGCCTTGCGGGCTACTACCTCTGGTGGGTGCCGATCTGGTTCCTGCAGGGGGGCAGACTCACGCTGGGAGCCTCAGCTCCGATCTTCGGGCTCCTTGGCTCCCTGGTCTATTACGGGCGTCGAGGCGGCAGCAGCATGGTCGGCGCGCAAGCGTGGCAATACGCCGTCGTGCTCTTCATCTTCGGCTTGATCATGCCCGGCGTCGACAACTACGCACACGCTGGCGGCTTCGTCGGCGGCTATCTCGCGGGGATGTTTCTCGATCCGCTCAAGCGGGAGCGGATGGATCACTTTCTCTACGCTATCGGTTGCCTGGTCGCCACGGCCCTGGCCGTCTTGGCGTCACTGGTCACGATCCTGCCTGATCTGATTCAGGTGGCCCGTTCGGGAATGTAGCGTCCGGCCTCAGCCCGACCTCGAGAACGCCGGCGTCAGCCGGACCCCTATCGCGAATACAAATCAATAATCCGCCTGATTCCACGCTGGCAGACACGGCAGAACCCCACGCGGTTGCGCGTGAACATGATGCAGTCGCCCTCCGGCCGGTAGAGCCCGCGCGCTTCGTAGTTGGCACCCTCGAACGCGCCGATCACCCGCGAGAACTTCATCCCGCCCAGCAACTTCGTTTCATAAGCCTGCTGCTCACGGAAGAGGGCGTTCATTTCGGCTTCCGGCGCATTGCGTTTCCGGATTTCGCGCCGGCGTTCCTGAATCGATCGGCTGTGGCGTTCGAACGCCTCCTTCTCCCACGGTGTCGGCAGCGGCGTGCCCGGCGGTACGAGGTCGCGCCACTTCAGGCTTGCCGGATCGAGCAGCGCGGTGACATTCGGCTCCCAGGGTTCGATCTTCGGCGCCGCGCCCGTCTCGTAGGCGACGTCTGACGTGTAGTACTCGTCGGCGAGAGCTGCGAAGTGATGGCCGAACTCGTGCACGAACACGTAGTCCGAGAATTCGCTGTCGACCGACGACGTCGCGTGATCGTTGAAGATTCCGCCGCCGCCGTAGGTCTGCTCGTTGACCAGGATCTCGACGAACTCGTATGGCGCCATCGCCGCGACGTCGCGCAGCGCTCTGTTGTCGAGCGTGAGCACGTATCGTTCCGAATCGAAGATGTTGTACTCAGCGGAAACCGGAGTGCGGCGGAAGACGCCGGCATTCGGCCGGTTCACGCCACTCTCGGCCGACGGCAGATCGATCGCCCTGACGTTGAAATCCTTGCGGCGGCTCTTGAATGGCTCCTCGGCAAAGAGCGCCTCGATCAGGCGTGCGACGTCAGCGTGGAACTTCGCTCGCTGCTCGCGAGTGTAGCCCTCGCCGATCACCACGACATCGACCTTCGTCGCCGGTGGCCCATTCTCGAAGACCGTCCAGACGCCTGCATCCGTCCTCGACGGGCGCGCCGCGTTGACGAATCGTGAAGCCGGATCGATAGTGGTGGTCCAGATCTCGCTGAAGCTGTTGTCGGCCTGACGCTTCTTCAGCACGACCGCGACCGGCTGGGACGGCCAGGGAAAGCGAAGCGATTCGTGAAACGTCCGGTGCGCGGTCTTGGCGTCAGGCGTGGTCTCCCACTCGCCGAACACCGAGGCGAAGCCCCGGGAATAGATCACGGCGCCTGACTGTCCGTCACGCACCTCGAAGTGATACCTGCCAAGGTTCGTCGCATCGACCAGCTGGGTCCGGCTTCCCGGCCACGCGCCGTCATTGACGACGCGATCGAGCGCGACGATCTCGCCTGACTTCGGTCCACCCGTGTGGTGGTAATCCACGCGCATCGTCCGCTCGAAATCGAACAGCGGCGGCTGCGGCACGAGCGCGCTGACGATGAGCGTCATCAGCCAGAGGATCATGGCGTCAAGTATAATTCGTCGCCGTGCGTAAACCTGTCGTGCTGATTACCGGCGCTGGCGGCGAGATCGGACATGGTCTCATCGAGCGTCTCGTCAACCCGAACCGTGCGATCGTCACGCTCGATCTGGCCCGCCTCGATCCATCCGTCGCCGCGCGCGTCGATCGGGAGATCACCGGATCGATCCTCGATCGCAGTCTGCTCGATCGGGTCCTTGCGGAGTTTCAGGTCGAACTGATCTTTCATCTCGCGGCGCTGCTGTCGACACGATCCGAGTTCACGCCGGTCGCGGCGCACCAGGTGAATGTCGAAGGCACGCTCAACCTGCTCGAGTTCGCGCAGCAGGAAGCCGAGTCGCACGGACGGCCCGTGCTCTTTCTGTATCCGTCGTCGATTGCCGCCTACGGCTTGCCGGATCTCGCGACCAAGTCGCGGGCAGGGAAGGTCAAGGAAGACGAGTGGACGCATCCAACCACGATGTACGGATGCAACAAGTTGTACTGCGAGCACCTCGGGACGTACTACGCTCGCTACTACAAACAGCTCGCGGCCGAACGGCTGAGTGGGAAGGTGGACTTCCGGTGTGTCCGCTTCCCGGGGCTGATCTCGGCGCAGACGGTGCCTTCGGGCGGCACGTCGGACTACGCGCCGGAAATGATTCACGCCGCCGCGAAAGGCGAGCCCTACTCGTGCTTCGTGCGGCCGGACACCCGGATTCCGTTCATGGCCATGCCGGACGGCGTGGAGGCGCTGATGCAACTCGCGCACGCGCCGAAAGAACGACTCACTCGATCGGCCTACAACGTCGCCGCCTTCAACCCGTCGGCTGAGGAGATCAAGAAGGTGGTCATGAAGGCCTTTCCGTCGGCGCAGATCAGCTGGGATACCGACAAGAAACGCCAGGGGATCGTGGATTCATGGCCCGCCGATGTCGACGATGCGGCGGCGCGTGCGGACTGGGGGTTCGCACCTCGCTACGACTTCGACGATGCGTTCAGCGAGTACCTGATTCCACGTATTCGCGAGCGCTACGTAACCAGCTGACCTACCTGGGAATCCACTCCGGGGGCGGCATGATCGTTGGCTCCGGCGTCGAGCCGGGATCGGGGCGTCCGCTTCCGGTGAGACGCGAGATGGCGCGAACGGTCATATCGTGATCGCACGTGATCTGACACGAGAGTCGCACGCCAGTTGCGCCCTTGGCCTGAAGCACCTGCTGCTCGGCGACCGTCATCCGCTCGGGCTCGCCCTGGATGAATTCGACGCGGCAGGTCGTGCAGCGTGCGTTGCCGCCGCACGCGTGCAGCACGTCGACCTTGGCGTCCTGCTCGATCGCCAGGACCAGTCGTTTGTTCAACTCCACATCCACGGGCGGAAACCCTTCAACGGTCAGTTTCGGCATCAGCGGCACTCTCCTCCAGGCTAATGATGTCATGAGTCGGCGTCCGGCCGAATGTTCAGCTAACTCCGTGAGTTGGCCGCATTGATGCAGGCGATGCATGGCTGGAGGGAACGGGCTGATGCGTGAGGTTCTGTTGCATGGCGGTGCAGACGAAGCGTTCGATCGCTCGGTTGCGTTTGCACGGAGGTTGGCCGAGACGTTCGGCGCGCGCCTGCACATTCTTTATACGGTGCAGGATCCCCTCTCAGCAGGGTGGACGGCCGAAATGAGTCCAGATCGCATGCCGGAAGTCCACCAGGCGATGGAAACAGAAGCGCGCGAGCGTCTGACACCTTATATCTCTCCCGAAGATCAGGATCGGCTCGGCGTCCAGATCGCCATTCGGATGGGGCCAGCTGCCGACGAGCTCGTGCGCTATACCGAGTCTCACGACATAGATCTCGCGATACTTCACGCGCCGACTTCGGACGAGGCACCTTTGGAGCTGGCTCGAGCGCTTCTCGATGGAGGGCGCTGCTCGCTATTGATCTTGCGCTGATACCCTCCCGAGGGTAGGTGACGCGTCACGAGCCCCACGCCGCGAGCGTCCTTCCCGAGGATCAATCCAGCCCGAGCGCTCTTTCGAGTTCGTCGCCGCCTGCTTTGGCTCGCCCGCGCATGGCGCCAGCGTGGCATATACTCGAAATGCTGCGTTGAGAACCGTGTCGATCTCGAGCGATCTGCTTGTGTCAGCTTATTCCAGCGGCTGGTTTCCAATGGCCGTCGACGGGGGCGAGATACGCTGGTTTTCTCCCGACCCGCGCGGCATCATTCCTCTCGACGACTTCCATCTCCCGCATCGGTTGGAGCGACTCTGGAAGCGCGGTTCGTTCGCGATTGAGATCAACCAGGACTTCGAAGGTGTGATCCGCGCGTGCGCTGAAGCCGAGCGGGATCCCCTCGACCCGGGTACCTGGATCAACAACGAGATTATCGACAGCTATCTCGAGCTGCACAGCCTGGGGTACGCGCACTCGGTGGAGGTCTGGCGGGATTCACGTCAGGTGGCCGGGCTCTACGGTGTCGCCCTCGGCGGAGCGTTCTTCGGCGAGTCGATGTTCCATCGCGAGCCCAACACATCGAAGATCGCGCTGGTTGCCCTGGTCGACCGCCTGCGGACGAGAGGATACCGGTTGCTCGACACTCAGTGGGCGACCGATCATCTGAGACAGTTCGGCGCGATCGAGATTCCGCGCCGCGACTACCTGCGCGCGCTCGAGGCCGCTCTGGCGGTCGACTGCGTCTTCGCGTAGGACGAGACCAGGCCTGTATTCCCACCCCTTCGTCGCGCGATCAGGCACGCGCTGATCCCACCGCGCGATTCCATCCTCACAGACTTTGCGAACTGAGCGACAGGAGTCTCTGCCGGTGGTGGACGGTCTGTTACTTTCGCAGGATGAAGCGATCGAGCACGAGGAGGTCGAGGCCGGTACCGAAAAACACCCGGACCGCGTCACGCGGCGTACAGACCATCGGTTCGGAGAGCCCGTTGAAAGAGGTGTTCACCAGCACGGGCACACCGGTGGCCTGTCCGAACGCGAGGTGCAGCTCGCGGAACCGCAGCGCATCTTCCCCGGCATCCGGGATGGTCTGCACGCGCAGGGCCCTGGTGCCCATCGGGAGAATCGAGCGGAAGCGATCGCGATCGCGGACCTCGTACTCGAATTCCATGAAGCGGGAGTGCGGCGGCCCGGAGAAAATGCCGGGCGCGGCGGACTCGAGCACGGAGACGCCGTAAGCCCTGTGCCGATCGCGCTGCTTCAGGAACACGTTGAGGTTGTCGAGCGCGTAGCGCGAAAGAGGACTGGCCAGGATGCTCCTGTTGCCGAGCGCCCGATGGCCCCACTCCATTCGCCCTTGGAACCACCCGACCAGGTGCCCGCGCCGCAGCGCTTCCACGGTGACCGCCACCGCATCCGCCTCGCTGACGCACTCGTACGAGAGCTTGCAGTTGTCGAGCGTGGCCTTGATCTCTTCGAGATCGAACTGCGGGCCGAGGTACGGCGACACCATCCGAGGGCGGGCCGGCCGTGCCGTGGACGCCGCGAGCGCGGCACCAGCCGCGAGCCCCGGATTTCCAGGATTAGGGGCCACGAATACATCCTGGAAGATCCCCGAGTTCATGAGCGCCGTCGTGAAGTATGTGTTGTAGAACAGTCCGCCCCCCACGCACAGCGTCGGCAGACCGACCCTCGCGTGAACGTCCCGAGCGATGTCGAGCAGCATCTGGCCGATGTGCCGCTGACACGCGGCAGCGACGCGCGCACGATGGCCGAGACCGCTGTTTTCCCCAACCCATGCGTCGAGAAGAGAACGCCACCCGGGCAGCGTCCACATGGCGCCGTCCCGATAGGCCATCAGGCCACTCAGACGATCGGCACTCTCGCCCGGGTCGAGGCGTGCCAGCGCTTCGAGCTGATGCTCCTGGCCAGCCTCCAACCCAAAGGCCTCGGCGCACTGCGTGTAGAGCGCCGCGAGGCCGGGCTGACCGTTTCTCGCGGTGCCGGAGTTCCAATCGCAATCGCGCAATCCGTCAGGGCCCGCGGCCCACGCGCTCATGGGCGGGACGGAGTGGCGGTCGCAGACCAGGACCGCGGCGCGATCGAACGGGGATGTGTAAAACGCACCTGAGGCGTGCGCCAGGTGATGATCGATTCGTACCAGCGAGGGGACATCGGGGAGGTGGGCATCAGTCTCGGCGAGAACGAATTTGACGACGTCAGAGGGGCGGCGGCCGGTGAGCCGGAGGACGGCGTCCAGCGACTCGGACGGAATCATGCCCGGATCCAGTCGAGCTGAACGGACGCGTGTCAGCCGCTCTTGTTCGCAGAACGCTGTGAGCCGTCCATTCAGGCATGCGGCGACCGACGCGTTGCGCCGCACTCCACTCACA
>Ga0075431_100008768_pt1 | contig 10133 bp, 9 predicted proteins | sample RhiMetdeltSRZDD5_FD_75297 | JGI IMG/M metagenome (GOLD analysis project Ga0075431, IMG submission 75297) | Populus rhizosphere microbial communities from Tennessee, USA - Rhizosphere MetaG P. deltoides SRZDD5 | ecosystem: Host-associated > Plants > Roots > Rhizosphere > Soil | place: USA...
CGCGCCGTTCGACGGGAGGTAGAGCATGGCCGACGAGTAGCCGATGACCGCGCCGTTGTGACCTATCAGGTCAGGATTCGAACCTGAGACCTTCGGTTCCCTAGACCGACGCTCTGTACAGCTGAGCTTACTGGCCCGCCGCGTTCAGCCGCCGTTCGTGGAGGGGCGGGTTGGCCGTCGCGGCGGCGCTATCCGCGGTCGCCCTGTCGGCTTCCGGCCTTTTGGCGGCTGTGGGCTGCGACGACGCGGGGCGCCTTTGCCGGCGAGGGCCTGCTCGAAGAGTGGGTGGTGGCGCGGCCTGCGAGCCCCATTCCCCCGCTCCCCGTCTTCCTCGAGCCCGGTCTCCTCGTCGACCTCTGCCTCCGGCTCCTCCTCGCCGAACTCGGCCTCCGGCTCCTCCTCCTCGACCTCTGCCTCCGGCTCCTCCTCCTCGACCTCGGCCTCCGGCTCCTCCTCCTCGAACTCGGCCTCCGGCTCCTCCTCCTCGAACTCGGCCTCCGGCTCCTCCTCCTCGAACTCGGCCTCCGGCTCCTCGGCGTCGTCGACCTCTGCCTCCAGCTCCTCGTCGTCGACCTCGGCTTCCGGCTCCTCGTCCTCGTCGACCTCGGCCTCCGGTTCCTCGTCAAGCTCCTCGTCGCGAGGATCCTCGGACTCGGGGTCGTTGGACAAGCGCTCCTGGATCTTGTCCCTCACAAAGCGGCCGCCGGGGCCGGCCGCCACGCGGCCAACGACGACGAGGGTGGCGCCGGCGGCGAGGGCGCGTCCGGTCGAGAGGCCCTTGCTCTTCGCGGGCGCGTCTTGTTTGAGGGCGGCCTCCGCGGCTGCGAGGACTATTCGGTTGATGTCAACTGCCATCGTGTCTCCTTTCCGGGTCAGCACGGATCGCGCTTACCCGTCTCGTTGTGGCGGTCATCCGGGTAAGCGGTCCTGCGCAGAGTCCTCGAGCCGACCGGCCAGCCGGCGGTTCACCCAGACGTCTCTGTACGTTCGACCCGGCTCGAGCCGGCGCGGCAGGTTCTCGCGCTGGCCGTCGTCGTCTCGGCGGACGTGGGCACCGCCCATCACGCTGAGCTCGACGCGCGGCCGCTCGAGTACGCGAAGCTTCCGCGCGTTTGCTGAGGCCTCGATCTCCACGTCGGGGCCCGCCCCGGCGGACTCGGTCGGCGGCGCTTGCTCGTCGTTCACGATCGCGTCGAGCGGGGCTCTCGAGACGCCGAGCCCGAGTCCGACCCGCCTCCATCCGCGCGTGAGCGGCGTCTCGTGGGCGCGGCTGACGACGCGGTCTCCTGCGCCGTGCGCGCCGCGAGTTCTCCCGTCCGCTCTACCGGGCCCACTGCGAGCTCTTCGGCCTCCTCGCCCAGTGCGCCTGCGGCCCTTTGAGCGCTGCGGGCGAGCTCGGTGAGGAGCTCGGGATGCTTGTCGACGGTGTCGAGCGCGCGCTCGATGATGGCCAGCACGTTGTCGAGCCGGGCCTTCAGCTGCGCCTCTGCCTCGACGCCTTTGATCTCGAGCGCGACCCGCGCGATCTCCACATCGGCGCCGACTCGCAGCTCGACGAGATCGGCGAGGCGCGCCTCCAGCGCGATCTGGGCGTGCAGGTCGTCGACCTCGAGCGAGATCTCATCAACAGTCAGCTTTGGGACGTCGAGCAGGACATCGGGCTCATCCGCTCCCGCACCCCGTCCCGGCGCGCGGGAGCGGCCGCTCCAACTGCCTGCGTCTCGTGGTGTCGCCATCACCGGTCGCCCAAGCCGGGAGACGCCGCGTACGCGCTCCTCGATCCGGCCCTGGCCATGTCCGCCTTCGCACCCATCGTCTCTGCCCCGTCGATTGCGCCTATTCGCCCTGCGGGTCAGCAGCCCCGATGTCGCCCTGGTCGTCTATGGCCTCGGCGATCCGTACGAGCTGCTCGGCCGTCGCTGCCTCAACCCGCTGGCTCGAGTCCTGCTTTTCGGCGGTCAACCAACGGTCCTCGCCGTGAACCGAGAAGCGCAAGATCCAGTCGTCCCCGAGCTTCGCCTGGAGCTCGTGCATATCGGCCTCGAGGTCCGGAGCCGGGTCACCTCCGCCGTTTGAACCGTCACCGCCTTCAGGGAGCTCCCGAGCGACAATCTCCTTGGCGATGGACCGCGCCACCAGAGGGATCGCGCTGCCACTGAGGCCCGGCTTGATGCGCGCCTGCAGATAGCGCGCCAGCTCCTTCTCGTACTCAGCGAGTTGCTCCTCGTAGCCATTCTCGCTCTCCACGCCCTCCATCGAACGCTCCTGGGCCATGCGCTTCCTCCGAACGGGTCCGCTGACTCGAAGCTGGTACCCGGCGCCAGTCCGCGAAACAGCCGGAATGCGCGCGTCGGAGGGCGGTAGCGGCCCGCACTGACGGCCCTAAGCAGAAATCCCTGCACAGCAAGCAATCTCGAGCGCGCACGGGCGGACACGTCGAGCGACGAAGGGACACCTCCTGTTCCCGCGCGCAGGCCCGGCGCTCAGCTAGCGCCCACTCGCGCGGCCCTGGTGCGCAGCTTCTTCAGCTGATGAGCCAGGATCCGCGGCATCAACCGCGGACCGGGCACGACGATCAGGCCCAGCTCCTGGAGAAGCGTGAGCGAGTCCAACTGGAACCAGTGCTCCACGACGCGGCCGTCGACGAATCGGTTGAGCTCGAGGCCGGAGAACCTGACCTTCCTATGGGTGGGCGGGAGCCCTTGGAACTCGCCGGTGTGGGTGCCCTCGAAGTGAATCCGCTGGGCGACCAGGTCGCCTTCGGCCACCGCGTCCTCCACCGTGAGCCGAAGGTCAGGGAAGCCTTCGACGAAGCCGGAAAGAAATCGGGTCCATGACTCGGAGTCCAGCGGCGCGGGCTCCAGACTCACGGGGGCATAGGCCACGTAATCTGGCGCACGCACATCGGCCTCCGCCGCATCGTCGCGCACATTGAAGGCCTCTATCCAGCGGCGCGATACGGCCTTGTTGCCTTCTAACGAGGTCGCGTCGCTTGCCTGGGTTGACTGGTTGGTCGTTGCGTCAGGTGCGGGTTCATTGGTCAAGCCGGTGGCTCCCTTCGGTCGACTTCCACTGGGCAGGCGGTGCTCATCTGTTACCCGGCTATACATGCCAGGCAACTGACATGAGTGTCGAAGACGGGTACATCATCCGCGGAGGGGTCGAGGGCCGGGAGCGGCTGCGGGTGCTCGCCCGTGCGATGCACCCGACAACGGCGGCGTTGCTCGACCGGGTCGGCGTTGTGCCCGGGATGAGCTGTCTCGACGTCGGTTGCGGCGGCGGTGACGTGACGCTCGAGCTCGCGCGGCGGGCGGCGCCTGGGGGCGAGCCGTGGGTATCGACCGGGACAGCACCAAGATTGCGATCGCGCGCGAGGAGGCTCAACGCGACGCCGGCTTGGCGGTCGAGTATCACGAGGGCGATGTCCTTGCGACCGAGTTCGCACCGGAGTACGACGTGGTCTACGTCCGCTTCCTGCTCACGCATACGACCGCTCCGGAGGAGGTCGCGGCTCGAATCGCCGAGGGCCTGCGGCCGGGAGGGGTTCTGATCGTCGAGGACATCGACTTCAGTGGCAGCTTTTGCCAGCCCGCCAACGTCGCCTACGACCGCTATGTGGAGCTGTACACGGAGGCCGCTCGGGCGCGCGGCGCGGACCCCAACATCGGACCGCGGCTGCCACAGCTGCTCATAGCCGCCGGGTGCGAGCGGGTAGGCGTGAACGTGGTCCAGCCCGCGGGGATGACTCCCGAGGGCCACGAAGGTGACGTCAAGCTCGTGAACCCGTTGACGCTCGAGAACATCGCCGACTCCGCCGTAGCGGAGCGCCTGGCGACCCGGGAAGAGATCGAGGCGCTGGTCGCCGAGCTCCACCGGCTCGCCTCAGACGAGACAACCCTGCTCGCGTTTCCGCGAATCGTGCAGACCTGGGGATATCGACCGGTCACACGTTCAACGACAGCGGACGACTCCCGCATCGTGTAGGCGTCCGATCTCGAGCGTGCTGAGGCCCGCCAATTCAGCGAGGATCGCCTCGGTGTGCTCTCCGAGCAGGGGCGCTCGGCGAACTGGTACGCGCTCGGCATTGGAGAAGCTGAGCGGCGAGCCCGGCATCCGGTATGTCCCCACGCCGGGGTGCTCGATCCTCTCCCAGATTGGGTTGTCGGTAGTAGCGCGCGGATCCTCTTCGACCAGCTGCGTGAAGGTCTGGTAGGGACCCCACGAGACCGTGGTACCGGCGAAGCTCTCGCGGATCGCGGCCAGGCTCCGCTCGCCGAACCACGAACGCAGGACTGCCGCGATGAAGTCCCGGGCCTGGAAGCGTCCCGTCTCTGTGTCCAGATCGAACCCGGTCGCTTCGGCGATCTTGGCCATCTGCTCGCGCAGGCCGGTGGCGTCGAGCAGCGCCTTCCACTGCCGCGGCGTGAGTGCCACCACCATTACCCGGCGGCCGTCGGAGGTCTCGAAGTCGTGTCCGAAGGCGCCGTAGAGATAGTTGCCGTCGCGGCGCATGTCGCGACCGCTCAATTCCACCTCAGCGACGCGGCCGAGGTGGCCGACCATCGCGAATGCGACATCTGAGAGCGCGAGCCTGATCAGATTGCCTTCCCCGGTGCGAGCTCGGTGGCGGTCGGCGGCGAGGAGTCCGGTTGCCGCGAGGCCGCCCATCACCGCGTCCCAAGCCGGCAGGACGCTGTTGAGCGGACCGGCGAAGTCGCGCGGACCAGTGGCGAACGGGAAGCCGGTAGCCGGGTTGACGGTGTAGTCCACCTCGCTCGTTCCATCCGGATTGCCGGTGAGCGCGACCATCACGAGGTCGTCCCGGCGTGCGCGGAGCGCGTCATACGCCAGCCAGCCCCGCGCGGGAAAGTTCGTCAGCAGGTTTCCCGCCGCGGCCACGAGGGCCGTGACCAGCTCCCGTCCTTCGTCGGAATGCAGATCCACTTCGAGCGAGCGCTTGCCCTTGTTCAGGCCCGCCCAGAAGAGGCTTTCTCCGCCCGCCGCCAGCGGCCAGCGATCGCGATCCAATCCGCCGCCGATCTGGTCGAAGCGGATCACGTCCGCGCCTAGCTGGGCAAGAGTCATCCCGCCGAGCGGCGCCGCGACGAACGCGGAGCCCTCGAGCACGGTCATGTCGCGGAGGATGCCGTCGGTCATGCGGCGTAGAGCACGGCGGGCCGCCAGTCGAGCACGTCGCCATCGTCTTTGGAGAGGACGATCTGCAGATCCACGACGGGTCCTTCGACGCCGAGGACTTCAACCCGCGAGGTGAGTCGATCCTCCTCGAAGACAGGCCCGAGGTGATCGCAGGCGCGCCAGGCGAGCACGGTGACCAGGCCGGGCAGGGCCCGGCAGGCATGCGCCAGCGCTATGCCAATCGCGTGGCCGCCGTAGACCAGACGGCGCCCGTGGGCTCCGGCCTGTGCATCCGTGTGCGTCATCGCCAGGTTCAGTGTCGCTCGTGCGAGCTCGGGCGCGAGCGTGACCGTCTCGTGGCTTTCGACGCCGAAGCGGTCCCCGGCGACGAGCGGCTCGCCTTGTGGATGTGCGCCCAGGTCCCAGTCCGGCACGGTGAAGTCGAGCGGCGCGTCGGGCACCGTCCCCGCTGGCTGAACGACGTCGCGTGCAGGCAAGAGTGGGCAGCGCAAGTAGGAGGCGATCAGCTTCCCGGCGGCATCGGTCGTGGTGGCACGCAACGTCACCTTCGCGCGTGTTCCGTCGCGCGTCGGTTCGATTGCGACGACCTCGGTGCGGGTGCGCAAGGTGGCGCCGAGCGGTACCGGAGCGAGCGCCATCCCGCGGTAGAACAGGTTGCCGAGCACCCGTCCGCTCGGCTGCGTGGACTGGCCAATGATGACGTCGGCGACCATGGCCGGATGGGCCACTAGATGTGGAGTGCCGGTCACGCGCTCGGCGAGGTCGACGTCGAGCGCGAGGGGAAGTCGATCTCCACATGCCGCTCGATGCAGCGTGGCGAGGCCGGCGTCGAGCGTGAGTCCCGGAGCGTCGAATATCTGCCCGACCTCCAGCTCATCGGCGTAGGGGGCCGCCACCGCTCGCGTCCGTGAAGCACGTCGCATCACGGTCTCGCGTCCGCGTCTCGGCCCTGGAGCCTCCGCGCCGAGGGCGAGGATCCGCCTCGCTTCGCGCCGGTGGGCCGCGTCGATCATCTTGCCGTCGAGGAGTGCGACCCCCTGGCTGTCGGCAAGCGTGCGCTCGACGGCATGGGCCTCGGCAAGCTCGGCGGCCGTCGGGCGGAGAACGCTTGCGATCACCTCGAGCTGCCGCGGGTGTATCGCCCACTTACCGTCGAAGCCGAGGTCACGCGCGGTCCGTGCCGACGCCCGCAAGCCGGCCTCGTCGGCGACGTCGAGAAACGGCCCGTCGAGCGCCTGCACACCTGCGGTACGAGCCGCGCCCAGCACCCTCTCTTGGTGCACCAGCCAGCGCCTCGGATCGCGCTCGGCTCCGCGGCGACCGAGTTCGGCACCGAGATCGGCGTAGCCGATCAGCAACGCAACCAGCGACTCTTCGGCGACCGCGATCTCGTGGGCCGCGGCTGACCCGGCAGGCGTCTCGATGAGTGCCTGGAGGCCGATCCCTGTGCCGGTCAGCATCTCAGCGGCTGCCACCACCTGCTCGGGCCGTTCGACCTTCGGCAGTAGCACGGTCAACCCCTCGGGCCCAGCGGCTCCGGCCACGGCCTCCAGGTCCGGCTGGCTGGCGGCGTTGACGCGCACAGCTACCGTCCGGGAGGCCCAGGCCGGGTCGGCCAAGGTCCGGACGACCGTCGCGCGCGCCTCGTCCTTGTGCTGGGCCGCCACCGCGTCCTCGAGGTCGAGCACGACCTCATCGCACCGGAGGCCCAGCGCTTTCTCCTGCCGGTCCGCCCTTGTGCCGGGAACGCAGAGTGACGTCAGGCGCGAGCGCATGCCGAGGCGGAAGGAACGATCAATGGGGCGGTCGAGAATCGTCCCAAGACTATTCGTGACGGCGCGGTCGGCTCGGCGTTGTGCGTCGCCATAGTCGCGATCGGCAAGGGCCTGGAGCGAGTCGCGCAGCGCGGCGCGAGATGTGATGCCGAGCTTGGGGAAGACCCGGTAGAGGTGACCGCCGACCGTTCGGGGCGACAGGTAGAGGCGTTCCGCGATCTCATTGTTGGTGAGTCCGGCCGCTGCCAGCCGCGCTGACGCCCCGCACTTGGCCGCTGCACTGGAGGGCCCGCGCTCGCCGGCGGGGTCTCCAGCTGTCGGCGGAGTCTCCGCGCCGGACCACTTTCGGCTATGGCATCGGCGAGCCACGCCGCGGACCGCGTGACCGTCCAATTCACCAACGGGAGCACTCACACCGATTCCCTGAAGGAGCCGTTCCGAAATTGCGTGCTGGCGGCGCCTATTGGCGCTGTCGTGGCCTACTTGCCCCGTTCGCTGACCCTGCAGCGAGCACTATCCAGTGACGAACAACAGCCGGCTCGTCGAGCCGCTTGGCCCTGAATCGCGTGACCCTGACATCTAGCCCGCCAACTCCAGCGTGTGGCGACCGGGTCCGGTAGCGACCGACACCTCGACGCCGCGGTTGGTGATTCGGCGCTCAACGCGCACCTCGCGCCCGTCGAGCCGCGCGGTCACCTGGCCGGTGTGCCGGGGCAGCGCGTAGCCGATGCGCAACGTCGACACCGGAGCGGAGCCGGTGTCCACGACAGTCCGGAACCGACCGGCGTCGCGGCTCGCCCTGACCACCGCCAGCGCGCCCGAGCCCAGTCGGATGTTTTCGCCGGCGATGGGGCTGCCGTCCGGCGGAAGCTGCGGGATAACCTCCAGGCGCCCGCGGCCGATGTCCGGCCGCACGCCGAGCTGCTGGTGCACGATCGGCCACATGGTCCCGTAGTTGCCCCAGGCCTGCATGACCATGGCGCGACAGCGGGTGCAGCGCTCGATGTTGGCGTCGCGATTCCCGACGCCGTCGAAGTCCGGCGACGGCACGATTTCGGGCATCGCGCCCGGCTGCTCGTCCGGCGTCCCGCCCGTGTAGGGCTCAGAGAACATCGGCTCGGCGTTGGCGGCGGTGTAGCGCTGCTGCTGCGTCGCCCCGAGGCGCCCGTAGTTGCCCTCGCCGACGGCCTGGATCGCGGTGTTGAGCGTGAAGATCGTCCGCTCGCCCGCGCCCGTCGGGCCACCTTCGCAGCCGGTGTGAAAGAGCCCGAGGTTGTAGGGCCGCTTGCCGCTGTAGCACTCGCTCTCGCGCACCGCGAGCGCCGCGTCGCCATGCGGGAAGACGGCCAGCCCCGGCGTCGGCCGCCCGCCGATCGTCAGCTCGACCTCCATCGGCGTCTGGCCGATCCAGTGGCGCTGCTGGACCTGAAGGTCACCCGGATCGTCGAGCGAGTCCGCGTACTGCCGGAAGTCCGGCATCCACCAGGCGTCCTCGAAGCGGCTATTGAGATCGTCGGCCCGCTGGGTCGCCCACGCCGCGGTCGCGCCGTCGCCCTTGGAACGGGCGAGGTCGGCCAGGTCGTAGAGGCCGCGGACGGTGGCCACGGTGTTGTCGAGCTTCTCCTCGCCCATACCGGCGCGTTCGACGTTGCCGAGCCCCTCGGGCCAGCCGTCGCCATCGGCGTCGAGCTGCTGGGTCACGTACTCCATGTTGCGCTTGGCGAAGCCGTACAGGTCGTCGCGGAACGCGTTGTCGCCGGTCCAGCGCCACACGAGCGCGACCAGACTGGGGAACTTGGCCGTCTCGTCGGTGTTGCCGCCGTGCGCGAGCGTGCCGAAGTACACCGACCCGTCGGCCACGATCTCGTGCACGACCTTGCCCGAGTCGCCGTTGAGCAGCAGGGACACGTCGCGCAGCGCCCGAGCGTGAGCCTTGATCGTCTCGAACTGGCCGACGGTGACGGCGGCGAAGCCCGTGAACTCCCCGTCGGTGGCGAACAGCCACGGGTAGTCCGGGAAGCCTGCGGCGAACCAGCGGGCGTTGGCCACCGTCCCCGCGGCCCGCGGGTAGGCGCGGCCCTCGTCGACGTCACGGACCTGGAGGCCGCTTGCGGCCTGGGCCGAGTCGAGCAGGTTCTGCTTGCCCCAAGCGATCGCCTTGGCGAGGCGCGGATCGCCGGGAAGCGACACGCGCGTGTAGTCCGACCATTGCATCCTGGACGCCCGCTTGTCGGCCAGCCGGCCGGCGGGGTCGTCCAGCGCGGCCGCGAGCTCGCTGCGCGCGACGGATGCACCCTGGTCGGAGCCCGCCACGCCGATCCACAGCCAGCGCGCCTCGCCTGCCGGGATCGTCACGTCGTAGCGCAACTGCCCGCCGGTGCCCTTGCCAAACGGCCCGTCGTCGCAGGTGAACTGGCTCTCGGCGGTGCACAGCACTGGTGGGCCCTGGGAACCCCAGTGCCCCGATTCGGCGATGCCCCCGACGGGCGTCCGGTCGGACCCGACCAGCGCGACCCAGTCGTGTGAGCCGGCGTTCGGGTGCGGAGTACCCGTGTCGTGGAACTCGAGCGCGTCGCCCGTGAAGGCCCCGCTGTCGGCGAGGTTGAAGTCCCCGGCGTTCGGGGTCGTCCAGGCCCACGGGTAATGGTTCATCACCTCGGAGTGGGCGTCGACCACAACGCTCACCGTGCGCTCGGCGCCGGGGTTCTCGATGCGTAGTCCGATCAACGCGGCCCGCAGACCATCGGGCGCGAAGTCGACGCGCGAGAGCTTCAGCTCGGGGGTGTCCGGCAGGTCCATGCCGACGTAGCCCCAGCCGCTCGTGAACTTCGTCGCCGGGCCGACCCAGTCGCCATCGACCCCGAACCAGACGCCGTCGACCAGCTTGAGCGGCTGGCTCCACACGCCGCCCATCTCGCCGGTGACGTGCCAGCCCTGCGCCTGGAAACTCCCGTCCTGGAAGCCCATGACGTAAGCCTCGTCCCCCGCGGCGACATACCGCCGCTGGTCGAGCCGGTCGGTGGTGGACAGCTCCTCCTGCGCCACAGACGCCCCGGGAACGCCCAGCAGCACGCCCACGATCAGCGCGGTAACGATTGCGGCCCGCATGAACATCCCCTCTTCGAGCTCCCGACTCTTGGAGGTCGTATGCCCTCCATGCGACGCGATCATACGCCGGGCGGCCGCTCCTTGAGGTCGCCC